>Ga0209048_10002603_pt1 | contig 17855 bp, 18 predicted proteins | sample FrelakmetCRP12CR_FD_187146 | JGI IMG/M metagenome (GOLD analysis project Ga0209048, IMG submission 187146) | Freshwater lake sediment microbial communities from the University of Notre Dame, USA, for methane emissions studies - CRP12 CR (SPAdes)... | ecosystem: Environmental > Aquatic >... | reverse complement strand
GTCAGGAGTATCAGGGAGAGCATGACGAGCAGCACGAGCACTGCACGCCGACGCCGGACCGTCTTGTCGTACACCGATAACGACCTTCCGAAGTGTTCAAAGGGAAGACTACCCCCGGGTGGGGAGGCGCGTGACAGGCGCTCGTCATCGCCGCCGCCGCCTGCGCGAGCTGCGGTTGGAGCGATGGATCGCCTCGAACTCCTCCAGGGACCGCCCGGAGCCGACCGCCACGCAGGTGAGCGGCGACTCCGCCAGGTGGGCGGGCATCTGGGTCTCCTCGCGCAGCCGCTCGTCCAGGCCCTGCAGCAGCGCGCCCCCGCCCGCCAGCATGATGCCGCGATCCATGATGTCCGACGCCAGCTCAGGCGGCGTGCGGTCGAGCGTCTCCTTGACGGCATCGACGATCTGGTTCAGCGGCTCGGCCAGCGCCTGGCGGATCTCCTCGCTGGTCAGCACGACCGTCTTCGGCAGGCCCGCGACCATGTCGCGCCCGCGGATCTCCGCCTGCAGCTCCTCGGGCATCTTGCAGGCCGAGCCGATCTCGAGCTTCAGCTCCTCTGCGGTCTGCTGGCCGATCAGGAGCTTGTACTCCCTCTTTGCGTAGTTGATGATCGCCTCATCCATCTCATCGCCGCCCACCCGGATCGACTGGGAGACCACGATCCCGCCGAGCGAGATGACCGCCACCTCGGAGGTGCCCCCACCGATGTCCACCACCATCGAGCCCGTGGGCTCGCCCACCGGCAGGCCCGCGCCGATCGCCGCCGCCATCGGCTCCTCGATCAGGTACGCGGTGTGAGCGCCGGCCGACAGGCACGCCTCCTCGACAGCGCGCTTCTCGACGCCCGTCACCCCCGAGGGCACGCACACCACCACGCGCGGGTGCGCCCAGCGGTTCTGGTGGACCTTCTGGATGAAGTGCCTGAGCATCTGCTCGGTCACGTCGAAGTCCGCGATCACACCGTCCTTCAGGGGCCGGATCGCCTGGATCGTGCCCGGCGTGCGCCCGAGCATGCGCTTGGCCTCGATGCCGACCGCGTGCACTTCGCCGGTGCGCGAGTCGATCGCCACCACGCTCGGCTCTGAGAGCACGATGCCCCGCCCGCGCACGTACACGAGCGTGTTCGCCGTTCCCAGGTCGACCGCCATGTCGCGGCCGCCGAATCCGGTCAGATAGGAGAAAATACTCATAGATCGAGAAGAGGCACGCCCGGATTCGGTCTCGTGCCGCTGCACAGCGACACGCTCGGCGCCTGGCGCCTATCCGGGGCGTACCCAACGGGCTGTGAGTGTAGCGAACGGTCGCCGCCGCCCGGCAGGGCCGACGGCGTATCTGCAGGCGCAAACACGGCAGAGCCGTCTGCGCGGACCCGAGGCCCCGCGCGCGCCTGCCGATCTCACCACGGGCGCCCTCAGCGTCCGCTCAAGAGCTCGGGGTAGAGGTCGAGCAGGGTCGCGAGCGGCAGCCCGACGACGTTCTCGTAGTCCCCCTCTACGGCGCGCACGAGCGCCGCCCCGGCGCCCTGGATCGCATAACCGCCCGCCCTTCCGCGCCACTCCCCGGCTGCGAGGTACCAGTCGAGCAGCGCCCCGTCGAGGGCCCTGAAGGTGACCGCCGTCCTCGCGATCGCGGTGCGCTGCTGCCCGTCGGGGAGGAGTACCGCGACCCCGCTCAGCACCTCGTGTGTGGCGCCGCCGAGGGCCGTGAGCGTCGCGCGAGCCGAGCGCTCGTCCGTCGGCTTGCCATAGACGACGCCCCCCAGCGCCACCACCGTGTCACACCCGATCACCACCTCCCTGGCGCCGGGCCTGCGTGCCGCCCGGGCCTTGCGTTCCGCGTTGACGCCCGCGACCTCGCCCGGATCACCCGAGCCGAGCTCCGGCACGTTGGGCGCTCGCACCGTGAACGGCACCCCCAGCCGCGCGAGGATCGCCCGTCGCTGCGGCGAGCCCGAGGCGAGCACCAGCGGCATCGGGCCCGCCGCACCGGGTCCCGCCCCCGAGCCGTGCGCGGCCCCGCCCACCGACGCTAGAGCTCGCCGAAGAAGAGCGCGGACTCGCGCGCGGCGGACTCGGGGGAGTCCGAGCCGTGAACCATGTTCTGGCCCGTCTCGATCGCGAAGTCGCCCCGGATCGAACCGGTCGCGGCCTCCAGCGGATTGGTCGCGCCGATCACCTGGCGGGCGGCCCTGACCGCGTCGGTGCCCTCGAGCACCATGGCCACGATCGGGCCGGAGGTGATGAAGTCCACGAGCTCGCCGAAGAACGGGCGCTCGGCGTGCTCGGCGTAGTGACGCTCGGCCAGCTCTCTGGTAACGGTCATTCCCCGCAGCGCGACGATCCTCAGACCCTTGCGCTCGAAGCGGGCGATTATCTGGCCGGTCAGCCCTCTGGCGAAGGCGTCGGGCTTCACGAGGATCAGCGTTCGCTCCATGGCTTCCCTTTCTCGCTTGCGCTCGTCTTCAGGGGGTCGGGCGCGGACGGCGCGCACGCCCGGCGCTCGAGTGCGGCCTGGGGGTCGGCTCGGGCGCCGCCACGGGCGTCGTCCGAGCGCCGTCGTCGCCTTCCCTGGCGGCCGGCTCGCGGAGCTCCGACTCGTCCTCCTCGACCACCGAGCCGCCGCGCTTGGCGGTGCTGGGAGCGACCGCCGAGCGGTCGCTCTCGATCTCGGGCGCCCGGCGGCGGCGCGTGCGACGCGACGCGGCGCCCGGGACCTCGGTCTCGCAGTACGGGCACAGCGTCCAGGCCCGGTCCAGCGGACGCGCACAGCTCACGCAGCGATCCTTCAGCTTGCGCAGGCAGCTCGGGCAGCGAATGAAGTCGCGCTCAACCGGGTAGTCGCAGTGGGGACACATCCCGCGCTCCAGCTCGTGCAGGCGCGCCTCCGCCGCCTGCGTCTCGAGTTCGCGCTCGTGCGCGTCCTCGAGGTACTCGGGCGGGCGCAGGATCATGTAGATGATCGTGCCCACGAACGGGAACAGCGAGGCGGCCGTGGAGCAACCCACCAGGATCGGGTCGAGGATCCTGCGGCGAGCGTCCGCGTAGGTCCAGTAGATCAGCGACAGGTACAGCACGACGACGAACAGGATCAGCAGGTCGATCGCCAGGTTCAGGCCGCTGCTTTCGATTCCGAAGTAGGCCAAGGGTGGCATCGGGCGGCTGAGTCTAGAGAAACAACCGGCCGAATCCATAACCCGCGGCGAAGAACACCAGGATCACGAGCGCCACGATCAAGGCGACGGCGCCGATCATGGTGAGCACGGATGGACCTTCCTCGTTCATCTGGTGGATCTCCGCGGAGCGCTCTGCTGCCCGCCCAGGCTATCGCAGTCGAGCCGGCCGAGCAGGTCGCCGACCAGGTAGACCGAGCCGGTGGCGAGCACCGCGCCCCCGCGCTCCCGCGCCCAGCTGCGCGCCTGCTCCAGGGCGCGCCACGGTTCCGGCTCGCATGCGGCCGCGTCGAAACCGAGCTGGCGCGCGAGCGACTGGAGCGCCGCGGGCGACAGGGCGCGAGTGCTGGGCGGAGCGGTGAACCAGGCCCGCTCGCAAACGGCCAGGAGCGCCCCGAGCATGCTCGCGGCATCCTTGTCCTCGAGCACGCCGAGCACGACCGCCAGCGGCCTGGCGGCGAGGATGTCGGGCAGCGACTCGACGAGGGCGACCACGGCATCGGGGTTGTGCGCGCCGTCGAGCACGGTGAGCGGGTCATGGCCCACCACCTGCAGGCGTCCCCGCACCTCGGTTGAAGCGGCCGCTTCACGCACGGCCCGGTCGTGGGCAGCGCCGCTCGCCGCCACGCCCCCGACGGGCGACCGGCCGGTTCGGTCCGATCTCAGGTAGGCCTCCGAGGCGGCCCGCGCCAGCGCGAAGTTGCGCCGCTGGAACGAACCCTTGGCGCGCAGCGTTACAGGAGCCGCTTCGACCCCGACCCCGACGATCCGCGCGGCCCGCTCCCGCGCCACCCGCGTCGCGACCTCGAGCGCCGGCTCGGCCAACTCGGCCGGCAGGACGAGGGTCGTGCCGGGCCGCAGGACCGCGAGCTTCTCCTCGGCGATGTCGGCGAGCGTCGGGCCCAGCCAGCGGGTGTGCTCCAGGCCGACGTTCGTCAGAACCGCCACCTGCGAGTCGATCACGTTGGTCGCGTCGTAGCGGCCCCCGAGGCCGGCCTCGACGACCACCACCTCGACCCCCCGCTCGGCCAGCTCCCAGAACGCCGCGGCGGTCAGCAGTTCGAACTGGGTGACGTGGTCGCCCTCGGCCAGCGTGCGGTTGACGCGCTCGGCCGCCCACGCGGCCCGGGCCATCGCCGCGGCGAAGGCGTCGGCCTGCAGGTCACGCTCGCCCACCTGCACGCGTTCGCGGTAGGACACCAGGTGGGGCGAGGTGTAGGTACCTGTGCGCAGTCCGTGACGCTCGAGGATCGCCGCGATCATGCGCGCGGTCGAGGACTTCCCGTTCGTGCCGACCACATGGATCGTCTCGAAGCTCTGCTGGGGAGAGCCGAGCGCGGTCATCATCCGGCGCATCCTGTCCAGCCCGAAGCGCATCCCGAACAGCTCGAGCGACCGCAGATGGCGCTCGGCCTGGGCCTCCGACCACCTCGCCGGCCGGTCGCCGACCGGTCGCGCGCCCGCCGCGGAAGGCACCCCGGACGCGGAATGCCGGTCACGGCTGCGGCGGTCGGCCGGAGTCACGACCCTCGATCCACTCGCTCGCCGGACCGGCCTAGGTCTCGGCGTGCTTGCGCAGGTAGTCGATGAACAGGGGGCGCATCGCCTCGCCGAGCTCGCCCTCGCCGCTGTGGAGCGCGTCCGCTATCAGACCGCGCGATGCCTGGATGTCGAAGGCGGCCTCCCCCGCGTCGCCACTGACCGACTCCGCTGCCGGGATCATCTGCAGCAGCGACCAGAAGAACTTCACGTCGAGGTGCCGCTCGGCGCGATGCACCGCGCGGTCGTGCAGCTCCCGTGTCGAGAGCCGGTCGAGGTCCTCGGCCATGCCGTTCAGCTGCCTCTCGTCACGGTTGCCCGCCGCCGGCCACGCAGCGACACCGCTCGCGCCCTCTGCGCTCCGCGCGCCGCTTGGCCCGGCCGGGCGCAGTGGCGCCTGGAAGGCTCAGGCCGACTCCTCGCGCAGGCCCGCGTCCTCGGCGTCCTCGGGCGCGGCTTCGGTGACGAGCGTCGGCGTTAGGCCCTTCTCGACGGTCTCCTTCGTCACCACGCACTTCTTCACATCACGACGGGAGGGCAGCTCGAACTGCACCTCGAGCAGGATCTCCTCGATGATCGAGCGCAGTCCACGCGCGCCCGTTTCGCGCGCCAGCCCCTTCTCGGCGACAGCCGTCAGGGAGTCCTCGGAGAACACCAGCTCGATGCCGTCGAAGGAGAAGAAGCGCTGGAACTGCTTGACCAGCGCGTTGCGCGGCTCTACGAGAATCGACACGAGATCCTCACGCGTGAGCTGGTGCACGGCCGACATCACAGGCAGGCGGCCGATGAACTCGGGGATCAGCCCGTACTCGATCAGGTCCTCGGGCAGGCAGTGCTCGAACACCTCGCCCGGGTCGCGCTCGGCCTTGGCCTCGATCGCCGCCGCGAACCCGACTCCTTTGTGCCCGATCCGCCGCTCGATCACCTTGTCGAGGTTGGCGAACGCCCCGCCGCAGATGAACAGGACGTTGGTCGTGTCGATCGTCAGGAACTCCTGGTGTGGGTGCTTGCGACCGCCCTGGGGCGGGACCGAGGCCTGGCTGCCCTCGAGGATCTTCAACAGCGCCTGCTGCACGCCCTCGCCCGAGACGTCCCTTGTGATCGAGGGGTTGTCGGCCTTGCGCGCGATCTTGTCGACCTCGTCGATGTAGATGATCCCGGTCTCGGCCTTCTTGACGTCGTAGTCGGCGGCCTGAATCAGCTTCAGCAGGATGTTCTCCACATCCTCGCCCACGTAGCCGGCCTCGGTCAGCGCGGTCGCGTCGGCGATCGCGAACGGCACGTTCAGGATGCGCGCGAGCGTCTGGGCGAGCAGCGTCTTGCCGCAGCCGGTGGGCCCGAGCAGCAGGATGTTCGACTTCTGCAGCTCGATGTCGGACTCTCCGGACATCATCATCTGAACGCGCTTGTAGTGGTTGTAGACCGCCACCGACAGCGTTCGCTTGGAGGGATCCTGGCCGACCACGTACTCGTCCAGGACGTCGTAGATTTCCCTGGGCTTGGGCAGGTTCTCGAGGTCGAACGCGGGCGGCGCGGACAGCTCCTCGTCGATGATCTCGTTGCAGAGGTCGATGCACTCGTCGCAGATGTAGACGCCCGGCCCGGCGATCAGCTTCTTGACCTGCCGCTGGGACTTGCCGCAGAAGCTGCAGAGCAGCTGCTCGTTGGAATCTGTAGGTCTGGCCATGTCCTGTCTTCCCCCTTGGCAAGGCGGCCCACCCGCGTGACCGGAGCTAGTGCTCCGAGATCACACGGTCGATGATGCCGTACTCCTTGGCCTCCTCGGAGCTCATGAAGTAGTCGCGGTCGGTGTCCTTGCGCACGTCCTCGAGCGCCTTGTGCGTGTGCTTGGCGATGATCTCGTCAAGGCGCCGGCGCACGTCGATGATCTCCTTGGCGTGGATCTCGATGTCGGTGGCCTGTCCTTCGAAGCTGGATGAGACCTGGTGGATCAGGATCTTGGCGTTGGGCAGAGCCATCCGCTTGCCCTCGGCGCCTCCCGCCAGCAGCAGTGCGCCCATCGACATCGCGATGCCCACGCAGATCGTCTGCACGTCCGGCTTGACGAACTGCATGGTGTCGTAGATCGCCAGCCCCGCGTAGACCGAGCCGCCGGGCGAGTTGATGTACAGGGAGATGTCCTTCTCCGGGTCCTCGGACTCGAGGTGCAACAGCTGGGCGACGATCAGGTTGGCGATCTGGTCGTCCACCGGCGTGCCCAGGAAGATGATCCGCTCGTTGAGCAGACGGCTGTAGATGTCGAACGCCCGCTCCCCTCGCGAGGTCTGCTCGACAACCATTGGGACAAGTGGGCTCATGTTCCTCGCTTTGGTTTCGCTTCGCCGGCCGGATTCCTCCAGAAGGCTAGCTGGCCGGTCTCCTATCGGTTGGCGTCCACAATCCCCCGGGTCCCGTCGCGGTCGGGTCCTGGGCCTTCTCGGGCGTCCACAGCTGCTCCCGCGCCTGCGCCTGGGCGACCGGTATCGGCTTGGCGCGCGCCGCGATCAGCTCTACGGCCATGCGCGCCGCGAGATCCTCGCGCACCTCGTCCAGACGGCCGCTGGCGCGCAGGTCCTCGAACAGCTTCTCGGGCTCGATCCCCTCGCGCTCGGCGGTCGGTGTGACGGCCTGAAGCAGCTCCTCCTCGGACGGCCTGATGGCCTCGACCGCGACGACCGCCGTGAGCACGGCCTCGCGGCGCAGGGCCAGCTCGGCGTCGGGCTCCATCTCGGCGAGGATCTCCGGCTCCTGGCGTGCGGCGATCCTCAGGTAGGCCTCGCGCGAGATCCCGCGGTGCGAGAGGGAGTGGAGCATCCTCTCCCACATCTCCTGCGCCCTCGCCTTGATCAGCTCGGGCGTCAGCTCCACCCGCGCCTCGGCCACCGCCGCGTCGAGCGCGGCCTGGCGGAACTCGGCTTCGATCCGTGCTTCCTCGACCTCGTTCAGTCGGCGGCGGATGTCCTCGCGCAGGTCCTCGACGCTGTCGAAGCCCCCGTCGATCGCGAAGTCCTCGTCGACGACCGGGAGCTGCTTGAGCTTGACCTCCTTGACCGTCATCTCGAAGGAGGCGTCCCGGCCGGCGAGATCCTGGTTGCCGTAGTCGGCGGGGAACTGCAACTCGACCGTGCGCGTCTCGCCCGCGACCGCGCCGAGCAGGCCCTCGGCAAAGCCCGGGATGAGGTTCTCGCCGCCGAGCTCGATCAGCTGGTCGCGACCCTCGCCGCCGGGCAGCGGCTCCCAGCGCGGCTGCTCCTCGGAGGAGTCCGCGGCCGCCAACGAGCCGACGTAGTCGACGACCGCGAAATCGCCCTCTGAGGCCGGGCGCTCGGCGGTCTGCAGCCGGGCCAGGCGCTCGCGCATGGCGTCGATCTCCTGCTGGATCTGCTGCTCGTTCACCTCGGGCTCGCGGCGGGCGACCTCGAGGCCCTCGTAGGCGCCCAGCTCGGCCTCGGGGAGCACGCCGATCTCGATCGAGAACTCGAGCGCCTCGCCTCGTGGCGGCAGGTCTCCGAGGTCGATCTTCGGGTCCCCGACGGGGACGATGCCGGCGGACTCGATCGCATCCGAGTACCAGCTCGAGAGCGTGTCGCGCACGGCGCCCTCCAGCACGGCCTCGCGGCCGACGCGCTGGATGACCAGCGGCACCGGCACCTTGCCCCGGCGGAAGCCGGGGAGCTTCAGCTCGCGCCCGAGCTGGTGGGCCTTGCGCTCCACCCGGCCCTCGAGCTCGGCCGGCGGCACCTGCACCTGTAGGCGCACCCGCGAGTCGGGCAGCACGGTGGTCGTCACGGCGACTGACACCCCCGCCACGATACCGTGCCGATACGTGACAGCCGGGCGACACTCCTCGGCGTGCAGGCGCGGTGAGACGTGGCTGTGGACCGGGCCGCTGGGCCACCTGCTCGGTGGCGCCCTGGACCTCGCCGAAGCGCTCGCACGCCACCTGCTCGCGCGAGCGCGCAGCCGCATACGCCGCTAGACGGCCGCCCGCCTGCCCGCCACCCAGCGGGCGACGGGCGACGGGCGGCCGGCCGTCGCGGGAGCGCTCAGGCGGTCACGGCGGACTGCCGGCCGAACGGCAGCGCCACGCCGTGGGGCACGACCAGCACCGGGCAGGTGGCGATTTCGATCAGGTGCACCGCCGCGGAGCTGAGCGAGATGCGGCCGCGCTCGGCTTCTGGGCGCGAGTCGATGACGAGCAGGTCGGCTTCGCTGTTGGCCACGGGCGAGACCGTCGCCCCGACTGCGCCCGCCAGGGCCTGCGCGGTCGCCTGGGCACTGCCGTCGCCGCCGGACTCGCCGACCGCGACGATGCGCTTGAGGTCGGCCTGGCCGGTGCCGCCGGGCAGGACCCGCTCCGCGAGGCCGACCGGCGCGATCGCGATGGCGGTGCTGGCGCCCTCGAGCAGGCGCTCGGCCGAGTTGCCGACCGAGATGTGACCGTTGGCCGTGTGCGAGTCCGAGCAGAACACGATCATGTCCGCCCCCTCGCGCTCGGCGAGCGTCCTCAGCCCCTCGGGCGTGGAGCGATCGGTCACCACATGCAGGCCGACCCCCGCGGCTGTGGCGAGCAGGCCGGCACCGCGCTCGAGCAGCGCCTCGGCCTCGTGCTGAGCCAGCGTCTCGCGGTCGCGTTCGGGCTCGTGCGTGTGGCGCACGTAGGCGAGCGCCAGCTCGCCTCCCGCGCGGGTGAAGAGTTGGCCGAGCGCGATGGCGTCGTCCTCGTTGGCGGTGCCGTCGTAGGAAACGATGATCTTGGCGGACATGGTCTCTCCTGTTTCGCTTCGGTCGGATGGAAGATCGAACGTGGGCTTCGCCCACATGGTGCCAACCTCCTGCTATCAGCACCAGTGATCTTTGTGATTACTGGTATAAGCTCTGCTTATGCTCAACGTGGGCCGGCTGCGGGTCCTGAAGGAGGTCGCCTACCGGGGGTCGTTCTCGGGGGCGGCCGACGCGCTCTCCTACACCCAGTCGGCGGTCTCCCAGCAGATCGCTACGCTCGAGGCCGAGACGGGGATGACGCTGCTCGAGCGCCACGCGCGCGGCGTCAGCCTGACGGCGGCGGGCCAGACGCTCGTGGGACACGCCGAGGGCATCCTCGCGCAACTGGACGCCGCCGAGACCGCGCTGTCGGCGATCGCCGGCCTGCGCGCCGGGAGGCTGCGCATGGCCTCGTTCCCGACGGCGGGGGCGACCCTGATGCCGCTCGCGATCGCGACCTTCCGCTCCTCCTACCCGGATGTCGAGCTGACGCTGGCCGAGGGCGAGCCCGAGCAGATCCTGCCGCGCCTGCGTGCGGGCGAGCTCGACCTCGCGCTGCTGTTCGAGTTCGCCGGGGAGGTTCCCCTCCAGGAGGGCACGACGCGCGTGGACCTGCTCGAGGACCCGCTGTACCTCGCGCTTCCCCGTGACCACGAGCTCGCGCGCAGGGGGAAGCTCCGCCTCGCCGACCTTCATGCCGAAGCGTGGGTGCAGACCTCCCGGTCGAGCCCGTGCGCGCGTCACGTAGTGCGCTGCTGCCACGCCGCGGGGTTCGAGCCGAACGTGGCGTTCGAGAGCGACGACTACCAGACGGTCCAGGGCCTGGTGGCGGCCGGCGTCGGGGTCGCGCTGATCCCCGAGCTCGCGCTGTCGGTCGTGCGGGAGGACATCGACATCCGCTCCCTCTCCCCCAACCCGCCCGTGCGGCAGGTGATCGCCGCCGCGCCCGCGAGCGCCCGCCTGGTTCCGGCCGCGCCGGCGATGCTCGCGATACTGGAGCAGGCGGCCGCGCGCTATGAGGCGCTCGCGCCACGCCGTGCCGCGTAGGGAGCGGGCGCAGAAGGCGGGCGCAGAAGGCGGGCGGGTCCCTGTCGCCGGCCGCCGGGAGCGCTGGCGTCCGAGGCGGATGTCACCGTCACGAGGATCATGAGCATCCTGCTGCTTCTACTCGGGCTCCTGCTCGGCGCGGCCGGCGCCTTCGCGCTGGCGCGGCCGAGTCGCGAGCGCAGGCGCGACGAACTGAAGTCGATCTCGGCGGACGTGCTCCAGCAGACAGGAGATTCGCTGGCGCAGCGGCTCGCCGACCAGCGCCGGGCCGAGGAGGAGCGCGCCGCCGGCGAGATGGCCACGCGGGCGCAGGAGATCAAGGGGCTCGTGCAACCGGTCCAGGAGAAGCTGGGCAGGATGGAGAGCGAGATCGGGCGCCTGGAGCGCGAGCGCCGCCAGGCGCAGGGCGAGCTGGCGCAGATGGTCGCCCATCTGAACGACGGCGTGGGCACCCTGCGCCAGGAGACCGGCAACCTCGTCTCGGCGCTGAAGCGCCCCACCACACGCGGCTCCTGGGGAGAGATACAGCTGCGCAACGTGGTCGAGATGGCCGGCATGGTCTCCCACTGCGACTTCGTCGAGCAGACCACGATCCAGGCGGCCGACGAGCGGCTGCGACCCGACATGCTCGTGCGCCTGCCCGGCGGGAAGCTGATCGTCGTCGACTCGAAGGTCCCCCTCGACGCCTATCTGTCGGCGCTCGAGGCCTCCTCCGAGGAGGAGCGCGAGCTGCACAACGCCCGCCATGCCAAGCAGACGCGCGATCACATCACCAAGCTGGCGTCCAAGGGCTACCAGCGGCAGTTCGACTCGACACCCGAGTTCGTGATCATGTTCGTGCCCTCTGACGGCATCTATCAGGCCGCCCTGGCCCAGGATCCGGCGCTGATCGAGTACAGCGTCCAGCAACAGGTCCTGATGGCCACCCCCACCACCCTTATCGGGCTGCTGTGGGCGGTCCACTACGGCTGGCGCCAGGAGCTGATCGCGGAGTCCGCACGCGAGATCGCCGAGTCCGCACGCGAGCTTCACCGCCGGCTCGGCCGCTTCGTCGAGCCGCTCGCGAAGGTCGGCCGCCAGCTCGACTCGGCCGTCTCGGCCTACAACGAGGCGGTCGGCTCCTTCGACCACCGGGTCGTGCCCCAGGTGCGGCGCATCGAGCAGGCCGGCGCCTCATCCGAGCGCGAGATGCGCGCCCCGGCCGTAGTGGAGACGACCGCGCGGGCGGTCACCGCGCGACTGGAGTCCGAGCCGGGCGATCCACCGATCGACCGAGCCCTGGCGCCGCCGCTGGGGATGGTGAGGGCCAGCGAGGGTCAAGCTCGTCAGGCGCCGGAGCTCGCCGCCAACGGGCGGATTCCCGCCGGCGGGCCAGAACCAGAAGAATCAGCGTGAGCGCCACCGGCACCGTCGCCGGAAGCTCGTTCACCGCGACGAACAGCAGATCGAAGATCAGCGCGAGCAGCGCGGTGAGTCTCGCGGCGCGCAGCTGCAGTGAGCTTCCCGCCGTGTTCACGAGCAGCGCCCCGAGGGCCGCCGCTATGAAGAGATCCCCGTAGCCCATCACGGCCGAGCCGAACACGGCACTCTGCAGCCTCGGCAGGCCGGCGGCGGGGTGTGCGGCGTTGAGAGCGTTGTTCGGTCGCTGCAGCAGATCGGAGACCACGAGCGCGGTGTCGGCGACGGCCATCGCAACGATGCCCGCGGCCAGCCACCGCGGAGGCGTCACGGCCGCCAGAAGGACGCCGAGCGCGACGCAGCTGAGCGCCGACAGGACGAGCGCGGCCCCCTCTCCCGCAAGGCCACCGCGGTCGGCCCAGGCCAGGGCGAACAGCGGCAGCACCAACAGCGCCCTCGCCGGGCGCGCCCCGTGCGCGAGCCAGCCCAGGGCGAGCGCGGCGAGAACCGGCACCGCGCACAGTGCGAGATAGGTCAGGCCCTGGGCGCTCGAGTGCTCGGCGGCGCGTGCGACCAGCACGAAGGCGAGGACCGAGAGCGGTGGCAGCGCCGCCCAGCGGCGACTGCCCAGCCGCACGAGCTTCGGTACCGCCTGCCGGCGCGGCAGCGCCACCAGGACCCCCTGGGTCACGGACAGCAATGCGATCGAGATCCAGAAGGGCGGCATCTCAGGTCAACATAGAGCGCTCCCGCCCCGCCATGGCTCCGCACCGCTCGGCGGGCGCTCCGTGTGTCGTCGGCGGGTGCGCTAGAAGACACAGATGCCCTCCACCCGGACCCCCGATCCGCGCACGCGCGTGCGCCTCTACCAGGTTGGTGGGCTGCTGGTCACGGCGGGGGCGATCGGGGCCGTGCTCCTGGCGGTGCTGACGAGCGGGAGCACCTCCCAGCTGGCGCCCGGCAAGCCCGTGCCCGGCTCGGCGCCGACGCTCGCCCTGTTCGCGGGCATCCCCCAGCACGGCGTCGCGGTGGGCAACCCCCACGCTCCGGTGACGCTCGTGGAGTTCGGCGATCTGCAGTGCCCGTCCTGCGCGCAGTTCGCCCAGGATGCGCTGCCCACGATCGTCTCCCGCTATGTTCGCCCCGGCCGGGTCCTGCTCGTCTTCCGCGGCCTTGACTTCATCGGGGGGGACTCGCAGCGCGCGGCACGCATGGCGGGCGCCCTGGGCGAGCAGAACCGCCTCTGGCAGTTCATCGAGCTGATGTACCGCAACCAGGGTCTGGAGAACAGCGGCTACGTCACCGACACCTACCTGCGTGCGCTCGCCGCGGCGATCCCGGGCGCCGACGTCGCCCGCGCGCTCGCCGCGAGGAACTCGGCCGGCGTTCAGGCCCAGCTCCAGCAGGCCCAGGCGCTCGCCCGCAGCCTGCACCTGGCGAGCACCCCGTCGTTCCTGATCTCGCGCCGTGGCCTGCCGCCGGAAAGGCTCTCGCCCGCGAGCCTCGACAGCGGCTCCATCGAAAGGTCGCTCGACCGACGGCTCGCCGGCGGCTGATCGTGCAGCCCCGCCGGGGGCGTCCTCAGTGGCCGAGCTGGACGGTCTTGACGATCAACAGCAGCACCGCGACCACGAGGTAGCCGCGAAGCACGAGCATGGCGGCCTTGCGCCCCGGCGACCAGACCGGGCGCTCGAGCAGGGCCAGCGGGGGCATCGTCCAGGTGTGGCGCTTGTCCCGGGGGACCTCCACGACGTAGGCCGCCGCCGCGCCGGGACGGCTGCGCGCCGCGTACAGCGCCATGCCTGCCAGGCAGGCGAGCAGGACGATCGAGAGGTAGACGAGCAGTTGCCCCACGTCGACCGAGGGGAACATCGTGCTCGCCATCAGGATCAGGGAGAGCTCGACCAGCACCCCGATGATGACGCTCGCGATCACGTTCAGCCACGGTGGGTTCACCCACGGGCCGAGCACCTCGCGGTCGTTGCACAGCAGCAGCAAGAAGACGGTGGCGCTCGGCAGCAGCACGCCGGCCAGCGCCTGCACGGACGTCGTGATCAGCCCCAGCGGCGCTCCCGGGATCAGCACGATGCCCGCCGCCGCCGCCACCATCAGGGCGAAGCTCGCGTAGAAGGCCTTGGCGTCCAGCGGCCCGCGGTTCAGGGAGTGCTTGGCCCCGAACACGTCGCCGAAGGCGTAGGAGGTGGAGAGGGTGACGGCCGCCGCGCCGATCAACGAGGCGTTGAGCAGGACGATCGCAAAGAGCGTCCCCGCGGCCGACCCCAGCTCGTGCGCGAGCCCGGTGGCCACGGTGCCCGCGTTCACGAAGTTGCCGAAGTACGGGGTGCCGACGAAGGCGAACGCCGTGATCACGATCAGGGCTCCCGCCGCGATCACGACGATGAACGCGCCGATCACGGTGTCGGCGCGCTCGTAGCCGATCCAGCGGGGCGTGATCCGCTTGTCGATGATGTTCGACTGCTGGAAGAACAGCTGCCACGGCGCGACGGTGGTCCCCACTATCGCGATGATCAGCAGCACCGCCTTCGAGCTCGACCCGCCGCTGATCCCCGGCGAGAGGGTGTGCTGCGCCACGTCTCCCCCGTTCGGGTGCGCGAGGACGAGCAGCGGAATTACCAGGAAGTTCGCGATGACGAACACGTACATGAAGCGCTCCCAGCTGCGAAAGCTCCCCGTCGAGGTGATCGCCACGAGCGCCACCGCCGCGATCGGCACGGCCACGTACGGGCTGACCCCGAAGTAGCCGAGCGCCAGGCTGACCCCGATGAACTCGGTGACGATCGTAAGGAAGTTGAGGATGAACAGATCGCCGACCGAGAACCATCCCCAGAAGCGCCCGAAGCGCTCGTTGATCAGGCGCGCATGTCCGACTCCGGTCACGGCGCCCAGGCGGATCACCATCTCCTGGTTGACGATCAGCACCGGTATCAGCAGCAGCAGGACCCACAACAGGCTCGTCCCGTAGTCCTGTCCGGCCTGTGCATAGGTGGAGACGCCGCCCGCGTCGTTGTCCCCGACCATCACGATCAGGCCCGGGCCCATGATCGCCAACAGCGCCATCGCCCGCGAACGCCAGCCGTGACGCTCGCCGGTGTCGTGCAGGGCGATCGTGCCGAGCGCTCCTCGGATGTCGCCGATGTGGGCCTCGTCGAGGACCGGAGGCACGCCCTCGGGCCGTGCGGCCAGCGTCGTCTGGTCCTCCAGCGTCGTCTGGTCCTCGGCCATTGCGGTCAACCTCCTTTCCTTGCTCGCGGGGGTGCGTCACGTCTCGGCGCGCACCTGCGCGGACGAGGTCCCCGGGAAGCAGCTAGGCCAGGAGGGACGGGCCCGACGGACGTGCGGCCGGCTGGGTACTTCGTGGCTGTTCTCGGTCCATGCCGGCCTCCCTTCTACGCGTCGTCCGAAAAGCTCATCCGGCGCCCAACAGTAGCAATCGTCAGTCGCGCGCGACCCCGAAACGGCGCCGCCAGCCGCTGGGCAGCGTGAGCTCCAGCACGTCGTCCACCGTCACGACGCCGACCATGCGCTCCTGCTCGTCCAGCACCGGCAGCATCACGAGGTTGTAGTCGGTCATCATCCGCGCGACCTCGGGCACCTCGGCGCCGGTCGCCACCCACACCGGCTCGTGCTCGGCCACCTCCTGCAGCGCCGCGTGAGGATCACTGCGCAGCAGCGTGACGATGAGCACCGACCCGCACAGCCCGCCCTCGGCGTCGCACAGGTAGACGGTGGTCAGCGTGCCCGGCGAGAGGTCGCTCGATTGCACCTTCTCGATTGCCCTGGCGACCGTGTCGTCCTCGTGCAGGCTGATGAAGTCGGGGCTCATCAGGCCTCCGGCCGTCGAGGGGTTGTAGCCCAGCAGCGATTCGATCTGGCGCCGATGGGCCGGCGCCAGCAGTGCAAGGATGCGCCCGCGCCGCTCCTGGTCGATCTCGACGATCAGATCGGCCGCGTCATCGGAGGCCATGCGCCCGACGACGGCCGCGACCTGCGCGTCGGGGCGCTCGCGGATGAACTCGAGCTGGTGGTGCTCGTCGAGCTCCTCGAAGACGTCCGCCTCGAGCTCGCGGTCCTGCCCCACCGCCTCGATGATCTCCTCGCCCTCATCGTGTGAGGCCGCCTCGACCAGGTCGGCGATCTCCGCGGGGTGCAGGTTGGCGAGCTTGCGGTGGGAGAAGCGCAGGCGCGCGCTGGGGACGTGACCCACGAACGGCTCCATGTCGGCCCAATCGAGGAACGGCCGGTCGCCCACCACGCCGCGCAGCCGGCGCGGCAGCGCCCGCCGGACGCGAGCGCGCGTGCTGTGGTCAACGCCGACCACCCGCCACCAACCGTCGATGCTCGCGAGCTCGATCTCGTGCGCGGTGACGAGCCTGGGCGGATCGGCCTCCACGTTGACGAGCTTGCGCCCGAGCACGTCCTGGCCGAGCAGCACCTCGCCCACCCGGCGCTCGAAGCGCCCGAGGCTGAGTTTCTGGCCACCCAACTGCACCGCACCGGGCTCGAGCGTCGCGATCCGGTCCACCGGTACGAACAGCTCGCGCCCCCCGATCCTCGCCTTCAGGCCCGTAACCGGCGGATAACCACCGTCCGCCAGGCGCACGATCAGGTCCTCCACGCGGCCGAGCCTGTCGCCCGTCCGATCGAGCAGGGGACTGCGCAGGACCGACGATAGGTGCACGACCGGCTGTGGCAAAGCCCGTCTAACGTTACCCCTCGGCTTGGACGAGCAGCGCCGCGCCGATCGCACCGCCGAGGTCGCCGAGCGCCGCCACATGGACGTGCGGGGGCCGGAAGTCGGCGAACAGGTGCGGCTGCATCGCGTCGGCGATCCGTTTCGCGTACGGATGCCCGAGCCGCACGCCCAGACCGCCGCCGATGATCACGCCTTCGACGTCCAGCACGTTGACCACCGAGGCGATCCCGGCGCCAAGCGCCCTGACGGCGCGGTCGATCGTCTGCGTTGCCAGCTTGTCCTCTTGATCGAGCGCCCGCGCCCAGATCCCGCTGGTCAGGCGCGTGCGCCCGTGCTCGGCCATCAGCTTGAACAGGTCGGTCTTGCGGCCCTTCTCCTCGTGGAGCCTGCGCGCGTGCCCTTCCATCGAAGCACGACCGGCGTAGGCCTCCATACAGCCGCGCCGCCCGCAGGTGCAGCGTGCCCCGTCGATCTCCACGACCACGTGCCCGATCTCGCCGGCGGCGCCGAGCCCGGTCCATGCCCTGCCGTCGAGGATCAGCCCACCGCCGACGCCGGTCCCCCAGAAGACGCCGAGCAGCGACCGATACAGCCGGCCGGACCCGAGCCTGAACTCCGCGTCGGTCGCGACCTGCACGTCGTTGCCGACCCTCACGCTGCACCCGAGGGCGCCCTCGAGCGCCGCGCCCAGCGGGAAGGTCCCCTCCCAGCCCGGCAGGTTCCCGGCGCCCGTCACGCTGCCGTCGGCGATCGTCCCCGGCGACCCGACCCCGACCCCCGCCAGCGCCTCGGGCTGCAGCTCGGCGGCCGCGGCCGCATCGCGGATCGCGACCTCCATCTCGGCCGCCACATCCGCCGGCCCCCCCTCTGTGGGCGTCGGCCTGCGGGCAGAGCCGAGCACGTTGTAGACATCGTCGACGATCGCCGCCTGGATCTTCGTCCCGCCGAGGTCGATCCCGCCGTAGGTGGACATCGCGCGGATCATGGCAGACGGTCCCGGCGCCCCCGCGAGGCCCGTGGCGACCCTGGCAGCTCGCGGCGACCCGTGAGCAACCGTTCAGCGGTGCTGCGGGGCCGTGAACAGGGGCACCCCCTGCCGACGGCCGAGATCGCTAGCCCTTCGGCTTCGGATCCACGACCGCCGAGGAGCTCGGCTTGACCTGGACCACGGGCACCGGCAGGGCGGCGATGTGGGCGATCAGCTGATCCCACTGGCTGCTGTC
>Ga0209048_10002602_pt1 | contig 17863 bp, 18 predicted proteins | sample FrelakmetCRP12CR_FD_187146 | JGI IMG/M metagenome (GOLD analysis project Ga0209048, IMG submission 187146) | Freshwater lake sediment microbial communities from the University of Notre Dame, USA, for methane emissions studies - CRP12 CR (SPAdes)... | ecosystem: Environmental > Aquatic >... | reverse complement strand
GCGTGGTGGGGATGTCGCGGCGGAGCCGCGTGGTGGGGATGTCGCGGCGGAGCCGAGCGGTGGGGATGTCGCGGCGGAGCCGCGCGGTGGGGATGTCGCGGCGGAGCCGCGCGTGGTGATCGGGCGTGACACCCGGGCGTCGGGCCCGCGCCTTGAGCTGGCGCTGGCCGCGGGCCTCGCCGCCGAGGGGGTGGCGACCGAGGTGATCGGGGTCGTGCCGACGCCGGCGGTGGCCTGGGTCGCCGCCACCCAAGGGGTCGCCGCGGCCATGATCTCGGCGTCGCACAACCCTTGGAACGACAACGGCATCAAGTTCTTCGCGCCCGGCGGCCACAAGCTCGCCGACGACGTGGAGGCGCGGCTCGAGCGCGAGCTCGACCGGGTGCTCGCCGAGGGCACCGCCCCGGCCGCCGACGGGGTCGCTGGTCTGTTGCCCGGCGCTGCCGATGTCGCGGGCTGGGAGGATGCGCTGGTCGCATCCCTCGAAGGACGTCGGCTCGACGGCCTGCGGGTCGTGATCGACTGCGCGAACGGGGCGGCATCGGTCGTCGCACCGGAGGTGTTGCGCCGACTCGGTGTGCAGGTCGAGGTGCTCCACGCCGACCCCGACGGCCGCAACATCAACGACGGCTGTGGTTCGACGCATCCGGCCGATCTCCAGATGGCGGTCGTGGCCGGTGGCGCCGCGGTCGGCCTCGCCTTCGATGGCGATGCCGATCGGGTACTCGCGGTCGACGAGACCGGGGCGCTCGTCGATGGCGACCACCTCATCGCCATGTGTGCCATCGATCGTCGCGAGCGGGGCCGACTCCGCGGTGACACCGTCGTGGTGACGGTGATGGCGAACCTCGGATTCCGCCTCGCCATGGCCGATCACGGCATCGACGTGGTCGAGACCGCGGTCGGTGATCGATACGTGCTCGAGGCGATCGAGTCGGGTGGGTACAGCCTCGGCGGCGAGCAGTCCGGCCACGTGATCTTCCGAGACCTGGCCACCACCGGCGACGGCCTGCTCACAGGGCTGCAGGTGCTCGATCTGGTCGTACGCCGCGGCCGGCCGCTGTCGGCGCTGGCGGCGGAGGCCATGACGCGATTGCCTCAGGTGCTGCTCAACGTCCGCGTCGCCGACCGCCACCCCGACATCGCGACGACGATCGCGGCCGACATAGCGGCTGTCGAAGCGGAGCTCGCCGATCGGGGTCGGGTACTCGTGCGGCCCAGCGGCACCGAACCGCTGGTGCGGGTCATGGTCGAGGCCACCGATGCCTCGCGGGCGGAAGCGGCGGCTCAGCGGTTGGTCGCTGCCGTCGAACGGGCCTGCGGCGCGTAGACTCGCGTTCTCATGTGCGGGATCATCGCGGTCGTTCGCAGGCCCTCCACGCGCTCGGCTCCGAGCTCGGCCGAAGTGCTCGAGCCTCTTACTCGGGCGACCGTCCGCCTGGCCGATGCCGGCGCGGTCGACGGGCTGGCGTCGGTGCTGGCCGATGCCGCCGACCTGGTGAACCGCACCGACCGGCTGCTGCGGGGCGTGGCGGGGGTGACCGCCCTCATCGACGGTCCGGCATTGCTGATCGAGGTCGAGCGGTTGTCGGCCGATCTCGGGGCGCGGGTGGTGGTGATCGAGCACGATCTCGACCGCGGTGCGATCGCCGGGGCCGAACTCGAGGACGTGAACGCTGCGCTCATCTGCCTCAAGGACGCGGTATGGGCGGTCAACCGCGACCGTCTGCGCACGGCTCGTGCGGTGGCCGACCTGGCCGGTACCGATGCCTCACCAGCGGCGATTGCCGCCTTCACGTCGGTGCAGCAGGCCCTCTCCGCGATCGATCGGCTGGAGGTGAGAGGCCGCGACTCGGCTGGCCTCCACCTCCTCGTGCGAGGTCACGGTCTCGATCTCGAATCGCCGCGGCTGCAGGCCGTGCTCACCGAGCGCTCCGCCGACCCGCTGTTCGGGTCGCTCGCGGTGCGCAGCCCCGAAGGGCTCTTGAGCTTCGTCTACAAGGCCGCCGCCGAGATCGGCGAGCTGGGCGACAACACGCGAGCGCTGCGGGATGCCATTCGCGCCGACGACCTGCTGCACGAGGCTCTCGTCGCCGACGGGGCCGAGGTCGTGGTGCTCGGCCACACCCGCTGGGCGAGCGTCGGCATCATCTCGCAGCCGAACGCGCACCCGCTCAACTCCGAGGAGCTCGACTCGGGCATCGGCGCGGACGGGCCCTACGTGACCGCGGTGCTCAACGGTGACGTCGACAACTTCGCCGACCTGAAGGCCACCGAAGGTCTGCGCATCGCGACCGAGATCACCACCGACGCGAAGGTCATCCCCACCCTCACGTCCCGAAGCCTCGCCGCGGGCCGCGAGCTGGTCGACGCGTTCCGGGAGACCGTGGTGACGCTCGAGGGCTCGGTCGCCATCGGCGCAAGCGCGGCCGCGGCCCCGGCCGATCTTCTCCTCGCTCTCCGCGGGAGCGGCCAGGCCCTCTACGTGGGCCTGGCGGAGGACGCGTTCATCGTCGCGAGCGAGCCCTACGGCGTCGTGGAGGATGCCGAGACCTACCTGCGGATGGATGGTGAGACCGCGGCCGATCCGGCCGACCCGGCGACCCGGGGTCAGCTCATGCGGCTCAGCGGTACCGAGGCCGGGGCCGCGACCGGACTCACCCGGTGGGCCTACGACGGCACGGAGCTGCCCATCGAGCCGACCGAGTTGACGAGCGCCACCATCACCACTCGCGACATCGACCGCGGCGAGTTCCCCCACTACCTCCTGAAGGAGATCTCCGAGGCGCCGTCCTCGTTCCGCAAGACGCTGCGGGGCAAGCTGGTCGATGTCGACGGCCACCTCGCCGTGCGGTTGGGACCCGAAGCGCTGCCCGACGACGTGCGCCTCGCGTTGCGCGAGGGCAGGGTTCGGCGGATTCTGGTCATCGGCCAGGGCACGGCCGCCGTCGCGGGCCAGAGCCTGGCGGGCGCGCTGGCGGCCGCAGCACCTGAGGCCGACCTGCCGGTGATCGCGCTGCCGGCGACCGAGCTGTCGGGCTTCGATCTCCGTTCGGACATGAGCGATCTCCTGGTGGTGGCGATCAGCCAGTCGGGTACGACGACCGACACCAATCGCACGGTCGACCTCGTGCGGTCCCGCGGGGCCAAGGTGATCGCCATAGTGAATCGGCGTAACAGCGACCTGACCGACAAGGCCGACGGGGTGCTGTACACGTCCGACGGGCGCGACGTCGAGATGAGCGTCGCGTCGACGAAGGCGTTCTACTCCCAGATAGCAGCGGCGTTCCTGCTCGCCTTCGCGATCGCCGACGAGGTGGGGGGCACGGCGACGCCCGATCGTGACGAGTTGCTCACCTCGTTGCGGGCCCTCCCCGACGCCATGGAGCGCACGCTAGCGCTGCGCCCCGAGGTGGCCTCGGCGGCCGGGCGGTTCGCTCCGAGCCGTCGTTACTGGGCCATCGTGGGCAACGGCGTGAACCGCATCGCCGCGCAGGAGGTTCGCATCAAGCTCAGCGAGCTCTGCTACAAGTCGATCGCCTGTGATGTCACCGAGGACAAGAAGCACATCGACCTCTCCTCGGAACCGCTCATCCTGGTGTGCGCCGCCGGCCTCAGTGGCTCGACCGCCGACGACGTGGCCAAAGAAGTCGCCATCTACCGGGCTCACAAGGCCACGCCGATCGTGATCGCCACCGAGGGCGAGGGGCGCTTCACTGCGGCATTCCAGGCCATCGGCGTGCCCGCCACACACAGCTCGCTCGCGTTCGTGCTCTCGGCGATGGTGGGTCACCTGTTCGGCTACGAAGCCGCGTTGGCCATCGACGCGCAGGCGCGTCCCCTCCGAGAGGCGCGGGCTGCCATCGAGGCGGCGGTGGCCAGCGCCCGTGACGCCGCGATCGATGGCGACGCGGTGGCGGAGCGCCTGGGGCCGGCCCTGCTCACGCCTGCGAGCCGGTTCTTCGACGGTCTGCGAGCGGGCGAGTACGACGGACATCTCGAGGCCAGCACCGCGGTTCGCCTCGCGTCGCAGTTCCGCTACGGCCTGGGCATCACACCCCTCGAGACCTACGAGGTCGAGTACGGCAAAGTGGGCACCCCGAGCGTGGTCATCGAGGACCTCACCGAGTCGCTCACCCGGGCCATCGAGGAGCTCACGCGGCCGGTCGACGCCATCAAGCACCAGGCCAAGACGGTCACGGTGGGCATCTCCCGTTCGGATGAGACGCTGCTGCAGGTGCCTCTCGTGCGCGAGGTCTTGGCCACGGGCGTGGCCCGCGACAGGCTCAGCTATGCGGCTCTGCGCACGTTGGCCAGCCTCGAGCCGCTGGTCGACGAGGTGCTCGGCTACACGAGGTACCGCATCGAAGGACCGCTCGACGGAGCCGGCGCGCCGCCCACCATCGTGGTCTCCGACCGCGGGGGTCTGGGCCGGGAGCTGCGGTCGCGTACGGAGGAGAACCCGGTCCTGCGGGGCACGAAGCATCGGGTCGCGTCCGAGCGCCAGGTGCTGCTCGCCCGGGGGCGCAGCGACGGCCGCACGGTCGTGATCGTGCCGGAGGTCAAGGACGGCCAGGCCACCGGGCTGTCCCTCCTCCACGTGCGCCTGCGCGACGAGTTGCCACTGGCCAGCCTGCGTTCTGTGCTGCAGGGCTATCGCGATCGCTACGCCGCGCTTCGCGACGCGGTCACCGAAACCGAGCCGACCTTCCGCGACGACCTGCTCACGTCGGTGCCGGTGACCTCGCTGATGACCGATCCCATCTACGACCTCGCCGAGCACTGGCGGGCGTGAGCGGCCCCGCGATGGTGGGCATCGGCACCGATCTGGTCGATCTCGACCGGTTCCGCCGGGTGCTCGAACGCACGCCGGGGGTGGTGGCACGGCTCTTCACCGATGCCGAGCGGGCCTACGCCGAACGTCGGCGCGACCCCACCGAGCGCCTTGCGGCGAGGTTCGCGGCCAAGGAGGCGGCGCTCAAAGCGCTCGGGCTGGGCATCGGTGCGGTCCCCTTCCGCGACATCGAGGTGGTCCGGGCCGACTCGGGGCGTCCCGCCTTGGTGATGCACGCGGCCGCGGCTGCGGCCGCGGCCTCCCAGGGCGTGCGGCGGTGGCACCTCACGCTCAGCCACACCGACCACATCGCCCAGGCCATCGCGATCGCCGAAGGCCTCGACGGCGGCGGGTCGTGCGAGGTGATCTCGTGATCCCGGTGGTGACGCCCGAGGAGATGGGCGCCATCGACCGCGCCGCGCCCGAGGCGGTCGAGGTGTTGATCGGCCGGGCCGGGGGTGCGGTGGCGCGCACTGCGGTCGAGATGCTCGGGGGCACCTACGGCCGCCGTGTCGTCGTGATGGCGGGCAAGGGCAACAACGGCAATGACGGACGCGAAGCCGCGCGGCGACTCCGTGCCCGGGGTGTCTCGGTCGTCGAGGTCGACGCGTTGACCTTCCCCGACCGGTTGCCCGACGCCGATCTGGTCGTCGATGCGGCGTTCGGTACGGGGTTCCGGGGCGACTACCGCGCACCCGAACTCGCCGACCCGTCGACCCCCGTGCTCGCCGTCGACATCCCCTCGGGGATACAAGGCCTCACCGGCGAGGATGCGGGTCGGGTACTGACCGCGGATCGGACGGTCACGTTCGCCGCGCTCAAGCCCGGACTGCTGTTGCCCCCCGGCGCGTCCTTCGCCGGACGAGTCGAGGTGGCCGACATCGGGCTCGACGTCTCGTCGGCCCGGGCGCACCTCGTCGAAGCTGCCGACCTGGTGGCCTGGTTGCCCGGTCGCCCGGCCGAGGCCCACAAGTGGCAGTCCGCCGTGTGCATCGTCGCCGGCAGCCCGGGCATGGCGGGCGCGGCCGCTCTCTGCAGCGGCGGCGCACAGCGGGCCGGGGCCGGGTACGTGCGGCTGGTCACCCCGGGAGGTCTGGCGAGCGGCGTTCCTGAGGAGGTCGTGCAGGTACCGCCGTCATCCACCCACGGCTCCCAGGGCGTCCCGACCGGCTGGGCGGACCCGGTCATCGAGGGCCTGGCCCGCTTCCAGGCGTTGACCATCGGCAACGGGCTGGGAACCCACGCGGCAACCGGCGAGGAGATCCGAACCGTGGTCGGGGCCGCGAGGCTTCCCCTGGTGATCGACGCGGACGCCATCACCGCCCTGGCCGAGGGTCCGACGCCTACGCTCGCTCCGAACGCGGTGCTCACCCCGCACGACGGCGAGTTCGCACGGCTGTCCGGCTCGCCGCCCGGACCCGATCGCACCGCCGCGGCTCGTTCACTCGCCGAGCGGCTCGGCGCGGTCGTGTTGCTCAAGGGATCCCTCACGATCGTGGCCCACCCCGACGGGCGGGTGCTCTACTCGAACACCGGTGACGCGCGCCTTGCCACGGCCGGCACCGGAGACGTGCTCGCGGGCATCATCGGCGCCCTGTGCGCGACCGGTGTCGAGCCGTTCCGCGCCGCCGCCGCCGGTGCGTTCCTCCATGGTCGGGCCGGCGCCCTAGGCTGGCGCCGTGGCCTGGTGGCCGGTGACCTGGTCGCCAGCCTGCCCCGGGCCCTCGACGGGCTCGGCATCGTCTGAGCACGACCAGCAGGAGAAGCAATGCAGCTGCGCGACATGCCCGTGTCCGACGTGATGACCACCGAGGTGGTCTCGTTCGCGCTCGACGAGAACGTACAGGCGGCCATGCAGCAGCTCGTCGATCGCGGTATCGACGCGGGCCCCGTGCTCGACGCGGAGGGCCGCGTCGTGGGGCTGCTGTCCACCGGCGACCTCATCGTGGGCGAGGCGAGGGTGCACTTCCCGACCATCGTCAACTTCTTCGGGGTGAACGTCACGCTGCCGTTCCACGAAAAGGAGCTCGACGACACGATGGCCAAGGCCCTCGGGGCGTCGGTGGGTGAGGTCATGACCGCGCATCCCCGCACGATCGGTCCGATCGACACCGTGGAGGACGCGGCCACGATGATGCACGACTTCAACGTGTCGCGGCTCCCCGTCGTCGACGACGACGGTCGGCTCGTGGGCCTCATCGCCCGCGGTGACATCGTGCGGGCGGTCGTCGTTGGCATCGACGAGCCCTCGCCCGACGAGATCCAGCAGGTCGACGGGGCCGAGTAGCCCCGGTGCGTGCCGCCCGAGCCGAGGTCGATCTCGGCGCCGTTGCCCACAACGTCGCCGCGCTGGCCGAGCTGGCCCAACCGGCCGCGCTCTGCGCCGTGGTGAAGGCCGACGGCTATGGGCACGGAGCCATCGCTGTGAGCGAGACCGCGCTCGACGCGGGAGCGACGTGGTTGGGGGTGGCCCTGGTGGAGGAGGGCGCGGTGCTCCGCAAGGCCGGCATCGAGGCCCCGATCCTGCTGCTCAGCCAACCCCGCGAAGCCGACCTGTTGGCCGCCGTCCGCTACGACCTTCGGATCAGCGTCTACACGATGGCGGGCGTCGACGCGGTCGCCGCGGCGGCGTCGAAGGTGGGCGCGGTGGCGAACCTGCACCTCAAGGTCGATACGGGGATGAACCGCGTCGGGGCCCGCCCCGCCGACGCCGTGTCGCTCGCGGCCGCGATAGCGGCGCAACCCTCGCTCCGGCTCGAAGCCGTGTGGACCCATTGCGCGGTCGCCGACGAGCCCGGTAACCCGTTCACCGATCTGCAGCTCGACCGCTTCGACGCCGTGGTCGCTGATCTGAGCGCCGCAGGCCTTCGTCCCCCGCTGCGCCACGTCGCGAACTCGGCCGCCGCGATCGATCACCCGAGGGCGCGACTCGAGCTCGTCCGGTCGGGCATCGCGATCTACGGGATCCCACCGTCGCCCGCCCTCGCCGACCGGGTCGCGCTGCGGCCGGCGCTGTCGCTGCGCGCCGAGCTCGCCATGGTCAAGAGGGTGGCGGCCGGAGAGGGCGTGTCGTATGGCCTGCGCCACCGCTTCGAACGGGACACCACGGTGGCCACGGTCCCGATCGGCTACGCGGACGGTGTTCCTCGTCGACTTTCACTGATGGGTGGGGAGGTCCTCGTCGGCGGCCGTCGTCGACCATTGGTCGGGGTGGTCACGATGGATCAGCTCATGGTCGATTGTGGTGATGACGACGTGGACGTCGGTGACGAGGTCGTGCTGATCGGCGAGCAGGGTGACGAGCGGGTCACGGCCGACGAGTGGGCCGAGCGCCTCGACACCATCGCCTACGAGATCGTCTGCGGCATCGGCCCCCGGGTACCCCGCCACTACCACCGCTGACCCTCCCGCCAGCACCCACTTCGCGTTCTTGTAGGCCGAGCGCGCGCTGGGGTGCGCGTTCGCCCTACCGAAACGCGGGGTCGGGCGGCCGGTAGCGTCGGTGTCGTGATCACCGATGTGGCCGGCGTTCGGGTGGGCCACTGGACCGACCCTGAGGCCCGCACCGGGTGCACCGTCGTGTTGCTGCCGGAGGGCACGGTCGCGTCGGGCGAGGTGCGGGGCGGCGCCCCGGCGACGCGGGAGTTCGAACTGCTGAGCCCCGAGCGGTCGGTGTCGCGGATCGACGCCGTGGTGCTGGCCGGGGGCTCGGCGTTCGGGTTGGCCGCGGCCGACGGCGCCATGCGTTGTCTCGCCGATCGAGAGGTCGGCTTCGAGACCGCCGCGGGGAAGATCCCGATCGTTATCGGGATGTGCCTGTTCGATCTCCTGGTCGGCGACAGCGCCGTGCGGCCTGGCGCCGAGGAGGGCTACGCGGCCTGCGTCGCGGCGCGGAGCGGCGCGGTCGCCCTGGGCCAGGTCGGCGCCGGCACCGGCGCGACGGTGGACAAGTGGCGGGGCCGGGCCCACGCCAGGAGCGGAGGACTCGCCGGGGCCACGGTGCACCACGGGGCGCTGACCGTATCGACCCTCCTCGCCGTGAACGCGTTCGGCGCGATCGACCTCGGCGGCCCCGGACCGGATCCGGGCGTCGAGGACGCCCGGCTCGACGAGGCCTTCGGTGTCGGCCTCGAGAACACGACGATCGGTGTGATCGCCACCAACGCCCGGCTCGACAAGACCGGTTGCCTCGTCGTCGCCCAAGGTGGCCACGACGGGCTCGCGCGGTCGTTGTCACCCGCCCACACGCGGGTCGACGGTGACGCGATCGTGGCTGCCGCCACCGGAGCGGTCGAGGCCCATGTCGATCTGGTGCGGCTCCTCGCCGTCACCGCAGTCGAGACGGCGGTGCGCGACCTCGCCGGGTGAGGGTGGTGATCGGTAGCATCTCGATGTGGCCTCACCCCTTGCCGTGCTCGCTGACGAGGCGCGCTCCTGTACACGATGCAAGCTCTCCGGCGGCCGGACCCAGGTCGTGTTCGGAACGGGTGACCCCACCGCCGACCTGATGTTCGTCGGTGAGGGGCCCGGCGCCGAGGAAGACCGTCAGGGTCTTCCGTTCGTCGGCCGTTCGGGCAAGCTCCTCGACCAGGTCCTGCTCGAGGAGGTTGGGCTCACCCGGGAGGGGTGCTATATCGCCAATGTGGTGAAGTGCCGACCCCCGAACAACCGCGACCCCGAAGCCGATGAGATCGCCGCCTGCCGTCCGTACCTCGACCGCCAGCTCGAACTCATCAAGCCCCGTGTGGTGGTCACCTTGGGGAAGTTCGCCACGCAACTACTGCTCGGCACCAAGGAGGGCATCACCCGAGTGCGGGGCCGCAGCTACCCCTTCGGCGCCGGCGTGTTGATCCCGACCCTGCACCCGGCGTACGTGCTGCGCGGCGGGGGAGAGACGATGGCCCAGATGAGGGCGGACTTCGTGCGGGCCAAACAGGCCCTCGTCGGGACCTCGGTCTGATGCGGGCGCACTCCGGTGACGCGGCCACCACCAAGGCGCTCGCGGCGGCGCTCGGCGAGTTGGCCCGACCGGGTGACCTGATCCTCCTGGCCGGCGACCTGGGTGCGGGCAAGACCGCCTTCGCCCAGGGATTCGGCGCGGCGCTGGGCGTCGCCGAACCGATCACGAGTCCCACCTTCACCCTGGTGAGTCAGTACCGCGGTCGGCTCGAGTTCAACCACCTCGACGTGTATCGCCTCGAGCAACTCGCCGACGTCCTCGATCTGGGGCTGCCGGAGATGCTCGATGACGGTGGTGTGACCCTCATCGAGTGGGGCGACGCCATCGCCCCGGCTCTGCCGGCCGACTATCTCGTGGTGCGCTTCTCGTTCGGTGAAGGCGACGACGACCGCGAGCTCGAGCTGATCACCGTGGGCAACCGTTGGGCCGCTCGCCGTCGCGCCCTCGCCGTGGCTCTGGCGCCTTGGCTCGTCGGCGAGGAGTCCGGGCCGTGCTGATCCTCGGGATCGACACCGCCACCCCGCAGGTGAGCGTGGCGGTGGGTGGCCACGAGGGTGTGCTCGCGTCGGCGCACTCGATGCGCGGGCGCCAGCACGCCGAGACCCTGGCGCCGGCAATCGAGTTCACGTGCCGGCAGGCCCGGATCGACCTCGCGGAGGTGTCCGTCGTTGCCGTCGACCTGGGCCCCGGCTTGTTCACCGGCCTGCGAGTCGGCGTCGCTGCGGCCAAGGCCATGGCCCACGCGCTCTCGGTTCCGATGATCGGCGTGCCGAGCCTCGACCTCCTGGCCTTTCCGGTGCGGTTCTCCTCCCGGCTCATCGTGGCTGCCATCGACGCGCGTCGCGGTGAGCTCTTCTACGCGTTCTACCGCCAGGTGCCCGGTGGCATCCAACGCCTGAGCGAGCACCAGGTCGGCTCGCCCGACGACCTGGCGTCGGAGCTGCTGGCCTCGGGCGAGGAGATCCTGCTCGTCGGGGACGGCGCGCTCCGCTATCGCGAGGTCTTCGAGGGCCTGAAGAAGATCGAACTGGTCGAGGAGGGGTTGGCCCAGCCGTCGGCTTCGTCGCTCGTGATGTTGGCGCACGCTCAAGCCCTGCGGGAGCAGTTCGTGAAGCCCTGGGACCTTCAGCCGCTCTACCTCCGCAAGCCCGACGCGGAGATCAACTGGTCGACCCGGGAGACCCCATGAGCGCCTGCGCGGCGGCACCGTCGCCGGTGGCGGTCACGATCGCGCCGATGCGTCGTCGTCACCTGCGCTCGGTGCTTCGCATCGAGGCCAAGGGCGAGCACAAGGGTTGGTCGCTCGGTCTCTACATGAGCGAGCTCTCGCGCCGCGACGATCGCGTGTACCTCGTGGCCAAGGTGGGCTCGTCGGTCGTCGGGTTCGCCGGTCTCCTGTTCGCCGGTCCCGACGGTCACGTCACCACAATCGCCGTCGACCCCGCCTGGCGTCAGCACCGCATCGCCACACGGATGATGCTCGTCCTCGCCCGCAAGGCGGTCGAGCGGGGCGCGGAAGCCCTGACCCTCGAGGTGGCCACGAGCAACTTGGCCGGGCAGGCCCTCTACCGCCGCTTGGGCTTCGCTCCCGCGGGGGTGCGCAAGAACTACTACGCCGAGATGGGGGAGGACGCCCTCGTCATGTGGGCTCACGATGTGCAGGCCGCCGACTACTCGGAGCGCCTCACGGCGGTCGAGGCCGGTATCGAGGGTGTCACGACCATCGAGGCGGTGGGGTGGTGAGTCAGACGTGGTCGAGGCCCCCGGCCTTTGAGGTGCCGTCCTCGGGTGTTCGGGTGCTGGGCATCGAGACGTCGTGCGACGAGACCGCGGCTGCCGTCGTCACCGACGCCCGGGACGTCCTCTCGTCGGTCGTGAGCAGCCAGGTCGACCTGCACGCCCGTTTCGGTGGCGTCGTTCCCGAGATCGCCAGCCGGGCCCACGTCGAGCTGCTCACGCCCGTGATCGCGCAGGCCCTCATCGAGGCCGGTATCAACGACGATCACGTCGACGCGGTCGGCGCGACGGTCGGCCCCGGTCTCGTGGGTGCGCTGTTGGTGGGTATCAGCGCCGCGAAGGCGCTGGCCCTCGTCTGGGGCGTGCCGTTCGTCGCGGTGAACCACCTCGAGGCCCACATGTACGCCGCCTTCCTCGAGGAGCCCGAGCTCGAGCTGCCGGTCGTGGTGCTGCTCGTGTCTGGTGGGCACACGCAACTCGTGCTGATGGAGGGGCACGGCCGCTACCGCATGCTCGGGGGCACCATTGACGATGCCGCCGGCGAGGCGTTCGACAAGGTCGCTCGCTTCCTCGGTCTGGGGTACCCGGGTGGCCCGGCGATCGACGCCATTGCCCTGCAGGGCGATCCGCACGCCGTCGATTTCCCACGGGCCATCCTCGACGAGGGCTACGACTTCTCCTTCAGCGGGCTCAAGACCGCCGTGGTCAACCGCGTGCGTCGCCACCCCGAGGTGTCCACGCCCGACGTGGCCGCGTCGTTCCAGGAGGCCGTCGTCGATGTGTTGGTCACGAAGGCTCGTCGCGCCGCGCGCGACACCGGTGCGAGTGGCCTGTGCCTGGCCGGTGGGGTGGCCGCCAACTCGCAACTGCGCGAGCGCATCCTCGACGCGTGCGTGGCCGATGGTCTCCACGGCTTCCTCCCCAGCCGGTCGATGTGCACCGACAACGCGGCCATGGTCGCGGCCGCTGCGTGGTGGCGACTGCAGAGCGACGGGCCGTCGGCGCTCGACGTCGGCGCCTCACCGAACCTGCCCCTGCCCCTGCTCGACACCTGAGACGCCGTCCGGGGGCACCGTTTCGCGACCCTCGACCTTAGGCTCTCCGATGTGACCGAGATCCTCACCGCCGCGGGCCCGCGCCCGGGACCCGAGCGGGCGCTCGTGGTCGTGGCCCACCCCGACGACGCCGACTTCGGGGCCGCGGGCACCGTGGCCGCGCTGGTGGGGGCGGGCGCCGACGTGTCCTACTGCCTCGTCACCTCGGGTGATGCCGGCAGCGATCACCTGCCCATCGACGCCCGTGAGCTGTGCGAGCTGCGCGAGCGCGAGCAGACCGATGCGGCGGCGGTGCTCGGCGTCGACGACCTCGTGTTCCTGCGCCACCGTGACGGCTACGTCGAGTCGACGCTCGAACTACGGCGGGCCGTGGCCGGTGTCATCCGGCGCACCCGGCCCGACCTGGTCATCTGCCAGTCGCCCGAGCGCTATTACGACCGCATCTTCGCGTCGCACCCCGATCACCTCGCCGCGGGCACGGCGGCGCTCTGTGCGGTGTATCCCGACGCCCGCAACCCTCGAGCGTTCCCGGAGTTGATGGCCGACGGGCTCGAGCCGCACACGGTGCGTGAGGTCTGGCTGATGGCACATCCGGAGCCCGATCTGTGGATCGACGTCACCGACACCGTCGACAAGAAGCTCGGGGCGCTCGCCGCCCACGTCAGCCAGACGGCCCACCGCGACGACCTGGACACCATGGTGCGGGGCTGGCTCGCGGCGACCGCACAGGCGGGGGGACTCCCCGCGGGGCGCTTGGCGGAGGCGTTCAAGGTGGTGACGACCGGCTGATACCCCCGAGGCCAGACCGGGACCTTTGGCCCTGTTCGGCCCGGGACCCGCCGTCATACGTTCATTCGAACGATCTTGATAACGACCGTTATCGAGCGTCGCTCCGACACGTTGCGACCCCAGGGGGGGAACATGGCCGAGGACCGCTACGCCAACCTGCCCGCCGAGACGCCGATGGGCGCTCCGCTCGACTGGGCCTGGCTGAAGGGGGCCCGCAGCGAATGGGGTGTGCACCCCAAGCCTGGGCCCCGCGGGCTGACCATGATGGACATCGCCGTGGGCTCCTACGGCGAGGTGCCCGACTACCCGCCTCGCCGCACGATGTCGCCACGCGGCGCCGACATCGAGGACCCCACGCCCGACATGGGCTACATCCTCAACAAGAAGTCCGAGGTGTGGGCCGACAACGTGCTCGAGCTCTACGAAGAGGCCGTCGCCCGGCAGTGGTCGGCCACCCGTGACATCCCCTGGAACGAGCTCCAGGAGTTGCCCGACGACATCGAGCACGCGGTGTGTCAGCTCTGCACCACGCTCTCCGAGGTCGAGATGATCGCCGCGGACCTGCCGGCCAAGTGGATGTGGCGCATGAACCACGACTTCCTCGAAGCCAAGATGTTCCTCTGCACCCAGATCATGGACGAGGCCCGTCACAGCGAGGTCTTCCGCAAGCGGGCCCTGGCCAATGGCGGCGGACTGCTCAAGTCGCGGGCAGGGTCCACCAGCCTGCTGCGCACCATCCTCGAAGCCAAGACCTACACGCAGGCCTCGGCATTGATGCACCTACTCGGAGAGGGCTTCATCCTCGACATCTTCCGCCAGGGTGAGCTCATCGCCCCGACCGATGTCGAGAAGCGCATCTTCCGCATGGCCATGCAGGACGAGGCCCGCCACGTCGCTTATGGCACCCTGCACATCCGCTACGCCATCGAGCACGATCCCGATGTCGCCGAGGAGATCCACGCCGCGCTCGATCACGGCGAGGCGGTGCTGGTGGAGTTCGGCAGCCAGCCCGACCTCAGCACGGCCATCGCGGTGCTGCTCGCCGGCGGCGTCGAGGACGTCGAGGAGAAGGGCTTCCCGATGCAGGCGGCGCTGAGCGCCAAGCTGCTCACGTCGTACCTCGCCCGTTGCGAGCGGGCGGGCCTCAACCGCGTGGAGCGCACGCAGCTACCGCTCGACCTGCTCGGCATCGACCCGTCCACGATCACCGCGGCCTAGGCCACGAGAGGAGCTCTGCGATGACCACCATCGACTCGGTGTCGTTCTTCGATGCCCTGGCCACCGAGATGAACGCGCACCCCGAGGCCTACGAGGTGCTCGGCGACGTCGACATGGACCTCGCCATCGTGATGCGCCGCCCCGACGCCGACGACTTCCGACTGCTGCTGGCGCTCCGCGGCATCAGCTGTGAGGGCGTCACCGAGCTCGACGCCGACGATCTCGCCCGGGCCGACTGCTGGGTCGAGGGCGAGCTCGCCGCCTGGCAGACCATGTTCGACGACGTCATGGCCAACGGGCGGGCCACAGGCCGCCAGACCATCAACAGCCTGACCCTCATCGGCGAGGACCTCGCTGTCCGCGGTGCCGACCCGATGGGCGTGGACAAGTTCTTCCGGTTCAACCAGACGGTCCAGGCCTTCATCGACGGGGCGGCCGCGCTGTCCGCCGGCGCCCCCACCTGAGCGAGGAGATCACACGTCATGGAAGCACCCAACTGCCCCACCTGCGGCGAGTCGCTCGAGACCGTGCTCGACCTGCCCTACGGCTACTGGGCCTGGACCGGCGGGCGCTATGAGCTGCGCACCACCTCGAGCCGGGTCGACGTTGCTCCGTGGGCCTGCCCCTCGTGCCTCAACGAACTGCGCGAGTTCAATCCCCAGGATGTCGTGAGCGCATGAGTCATCGGGTCCTCGAGGACGCGTGCATCGGTTGTGGCGGGTGTGAGTACGCCTGCCCGACCGGTGCGCTCACCAAGACCGACAGCTTCCTCGGGCTCTTCGTCATCGATCCGTTCACCTGTGACGATTGTGGGCTGTGCGTCGAGAAGTGCCCGGTGTTCGCCATCGAACCCGACCCCGAGTGGGCCGTGTGCGGTGACCGCGGGTGCCCGATGCACTCCAAGCGCCTGGCCGACTTCGACTGCGCGGTCTGGCAGGAGCGCTGCCCGGAGTGCAGCACCACGATGTGGCGCCGAGACGACGGGGCCTGGCAGTGCCCTCGCTGCGAGATGCAGATGAAGGTGCTGTGCCCCCGCACGCACAAGGTCGACCAGATGGTGCAGTTCCTCGACGCACCGCCCACCGTCGGGGCCTGACCGGCCCCGAGCGGGTCACCGGGGCCCCACCACGGCGGGTCGATCGAAGAAACGACCCCGGCGGGTTGTGCCGCCGGCGTCGGCGCGCCTATCGTTAGCACTCGCCCAGAGAGAGTGCTAATCACTCGACACCCGAGAGTGCCAACCGGCCACCGGCCCGAGCGGCAACGTCCCACGCCAACGGAGGCGCGCAGATGAACCTTCAGCCCCTGGAAGACCGCATCGTCGTCAAGCCCGGCGAATCCGAGGAGACCACCGCCAGCGGCCTGGTGATCCCCGACACCGCCAAGGAGAAGCCCCAGCAGGGCGAGGTCCTCGCGGTGGGCCCCGGCCGTCGCTCCGACCAGACCGGTGACCTCATCCCGGTCGACGTCAAGGTGGGCGACAAGGTCGTCTACAGCAAGTACGGCGGCACCGAGATCACCATCGATGGCCAGGACGTGCTCATCCTCAATGCCCGCGACGTGCTCGCGGTCGTGAAGTAGGGAGACCCACATGTCCAAGCTCCTGAAGTTCGACGAGGACGCCCGCCGCGCCCTCGAGGTGGGCGTCAACAAGCTCGCCGACGCCGTCAAGGTCACGCTCGGCCCGAAGGGCCGCAACGTGGTGCTCGACAAGAAGTTCGGCGCACCCACCATCACCAACGACGGTGTCTCGATCGCTCGCGAGATCGAGCTCGAGGACCCGTTCGAGAACATGGGTGCCCAGCTGGTGAAGGAGGTCGCCACCAAGACCAACGACATCGCTGGGGACGGCACCACCACCGCCACCGTGCTGGCCCAGGCGCTGGTCCGCGAGGGTCTGCGCAACGTGGCGGCCGGCGCGAGCCCGCTCGGGCTCAAGCGGGGCATCGAGAAGGCCGTGGCCGCCGCGGTCGAGTCTTTGCGCCAGCAGGCCAAGGAGATCGACGACAAGTCGGAGATCGCCCAGGTCGCGTCCATCTCGGCCGCTGACACCACCATCGGCGAGGTGATCGCCGACGCCATCGACAAGGTGGGCAAGGACGGCGTGGTCACGGTCGAGGAGTCCAACACCTTCGGCATGGAGCTCGACTTCGTCGAGGGCATGCAGTTCGACAAGGGCTACCTCTCGCCGTACTTCGTCACCGATGCCGAGCGCCAGGAAGCGGTGCTCGAGGATCCCTTCATCCTGTTCGTCAACGGCAAGATCGCGTCGGTGCAGGATCTCCTGCCGGTGCTCGAGAAGGTCATGCAGTCCGGCAAGGCGCTGCTGATCGTCGCCGAGGACGTCGAGGGCGAGGCGCTGGCCACGCTGGTCGTGAACAAGATCCGCGGCACGTTCAACTCGGTCGCCGTCAAGGCTCCCGGGTTCGGCGAGCGCCGCAAGGCGATGCTGGCCGATCTGGCCGTGCTCACCGGCGGTCAGGTCATCTCCGAGGAGATCGGCCTCAAGCTCGACAACACCACACTCGATCTGCTGGGCCGGGCCCGCAAGGTGGTCGTCACCAAGGACGACACCACCATCGTCGAGGGCGCCGGCGCGGCCGACGATGTCAACGGCCGGGTCGCGCAGATCAAGCGTGAGATCGAGGACACCGACTCCGACTGGGACCGCGAGAAGCTGCAGGAGCGCCTGGCCAAGCTGGCCGGTGGCGTTGCGGTGATCAAGGTCGGCGCGGCCACCGAGGTCGAGCTCAAGGAGAAGAAGCACCGCATCGAAGACGCCCTCTCGGCGACCCGAGCCGCGATCGAGGAGGGTGTGGTCGCCGGTGGCGGCACCGCCCTGCTCAGGGCTCGTGCCGCGGTCACGTCCACCGTCGATTCGCTCGACGGTGACGAGGCCACGGGCGCCCGCATCGTGCACCGGTCGCTCGAGGCCCCGGCCCGGCTCATCGCCGACAACGCCGGGCTCGAGGGCGCCGTCGTGGTGCAGCAGATCGAGGCCGAGACCGGCAGCGTCGGCCTCAACGCCGCGACCGGGGAGTTCGTCGACCTGCTCAAGGCCGGCGTCATCGACCCCGCGAAGGTGACCCGCGCCGCGCTGCAGAACGCGGCGTCGATCGCCGGGCTGCTCCTCACCACCGAGGCGCTCATCGCCGACAAGCCCGAGGACCCGGGTGCGGCCGCTGCGGCTGCTGCGGCCATGGGTGGCATGGGTGGCATGGGTGGGATGATGTAGTCCTGCTCCACCGAGCACAAGTTGTCGGCGCGGCC
>Ga0209048_10002600_pt1 | contig 17871 bp, 16 predicted proteins | sample FrelakmetCRP12CR_FD_187146 | JGI IMG/M metagenome (GOLD analysis project Ga0209048, IMG submission 187146) | Freshwater lake sediment microbial communities from the University of Notre Dame, USA, for methane emissions studies - CRP12 CR (SPAdes)... | ecosystem: Environmental > Aquatic >... | reverse complement strand
GGTCGAAGGGCACAAGTGGGAACGGGGACGCCATCGGCGGCAACAGCGGGCGGGCGGTCTTGTTCATGGGCCGTCCACCTGCGCCTCGATGGTGGCCGGGGCGGTCCGGGGGACGTGGTTGCCCTCGGCGCCGGTGCCGGTTCCGGGTTCGTCGTCGTCCCCGGGCCGGTGTCGGCTGCGCTGGTGCGCGAGCTTCCGCGTCCAGCGGGGACCGGGCGTGCCGCTCGCACGGATGGTCGTGGCGTCCGTCACGGCGTTGTTCTTGAGTGCGCCCTTCATCCTGGCCCGAGTCAGGTTCGCTCCGCTGAGAAGCGTGCCCGTCAGGTCGGACTCGCCGAGGTCGGCTGCGGTGAGGTCGACGCCCCGAAAGTCGGCACCGGCCAGGTTGGCCCCGCTCAAGACGGCATCCATCAGGTGCGCATCCGACAGGTTCGCTCCTGCCAGGTTGGCATCGGTCAGGTCCGCCCGGTTCAGGTCGGCACCGCTCAGGTCCGAGCCACAGAGGTCGGCGCCCTTCAGGAAGCCCTGACAGAGATCTTGACCCCGGTGGTCAAGGCCAGCCAGATTGGCCTTGCGGAGATTGGCAAGGGTGCCGGGCAGGCAGCCGTTGCGAAGGCTCCAACCGGGCGGGAGTCCCTAGGGTGTCCCGGTGATGCGAGCGGACTTCACGCCATACAGGTCGGCGGTCCGTAGGTCTACTCCCTGAAGGTTCGCCCCAGCAAGGTTGACACGTTCGAGGGTGCACCCCTTGAGGTCCGTCCAACTCAGATCGGCACCGGCCAGGTCGGCCCCTTCAACCCTTGGGCGACCCGCTCGTTGCGAGACTGGTACTGCGACCGTGCACCGGTATCGACACGGCTGACTGGATCCGCCTTCGGGGTGCCGTGCTTCTTCTTCCTGAACAGGCTCACTCGGGCACCTCGATCATCGGGTGCGTGGACCAGCGACTACCTCAAGGCCTGCTCTATCGACCGAACGCAAGTTGAGCAGTGGCGCCGAACCCGGACTGGTGGAACGCCGACCTCATGTGGCCGCTGCCACCCTTGACCGATACCTCGCCAGTGGCGGTCTGAGTTCCTCGTTGACCCCCGTCATCAACAATCCATTTCGCCCGTGGGACTCCGGCAGGTGCCGAACGGCCGAAGCCTCAGCTTGCGGCTGGCTCCAAGTGGCGGTAGATCGTCTTCCTGCTCACCCTCAGGTTCGTGGCGATGGCCTCGGCACTGGACTACTTGCCTGACTTGTCACCGGGACGGCGTTCCGCCTCTAGAGCAAGCTGTTGGAGGATGATCTCCGGGGAGCAGTCAGGGCCTTCGATGAGCGCTAAGGCTTCGGCCAGCTTCCCGACGATGTGACTCAGTTCCGCCACCAGGTCGAGAGCATCCTGTTCGATCCACATCGCTGCAAGTTCCGCCCACGATTTCACGTCGCCGTCGACCCACGCCGTGGAGAGTGCGAAGCCTTTCGCCAGTTCTTCACCCATCGCAAGACGGTAGCGCTGGAACGTGCGTGGCTTCTGTAGGTGCCGATCAACCCAAGTTCTCAGCTAGCGGCTGGCTCCAGGTGCCGCTAGGTCGTCTTCCGGCTGACCCCGAGCGTCTGAGCGATGGCCTCCACCGTGTGTTCCTTCGAGTCGTGCATCTGGCGGGCCACGGCCACCTTCTCAGGGGTCATCACTGGAGGTCGGGCACCCTACCCGCCCCCGTGCCCGTGCAGCCGCCAGACCGGCCATCGTGCGCTCTCTGATGAGGTCCCGCTCGAACTCAGCCAGGGCAGCCATGATGCCGAAGACCAGCTTCCCGTTGGCAGTGGTGGTGTCGATCGGCTCGGAGAGGCCGACTCCCCAACAGGAAGCCGCAGACGCTGGAAGCCCTCACTGACAGAAAGCCGTTGCCCTGGAATCGCGTGCCTTCTCGTCTGCGATCGGTAGCTTCGCTGCGAGTGCTCAGAGAGGGGACGGCGTCACTAACCGATGGACAGACTCCCGGTGGTGAGTGTCAGTGAGGCTAGGCCGGTGCTCGACCCACACGTGGCCCCGATTTGTGCCGCCGTCGAGTTGGAGAACGTTGAAGCGGTGGAAGCCGCCGCGCCAGAACCGGAGAAGGACCCATCCACGGTAGCCGAGCCTCCGGTGTCGGGAAGGGTGAATCCATAGCCCCCACTAGCACTGGCCGCCAACTTGTAGCCCGTGAATGACACGACCGTCGGGCTAACGCTGCTTGGGGTCCAAACCACGGTCACCTTCACGGGCTTGGAGGTCGCGATGCCAGCGCAGGCATTGGTGGCGTCATTGATGGTGGCTGTGCCCTGACCGCTCGTGATCGTGGAGACATTCGACCCCGACGGAGTGCACCCCGATACCGTGATGGCAATCTTGGTCGACTCAGCCACGGTTCCGCTATTGGTGAGAGGCGGAACGAAGTTGATCGTCCCTGCGATGTTGCTGCAGGCGACCTTTCCAGTAGCGAGCGTGGCGGCTGCTGTACTGGTGCTGGTGCTCGTGCTGCTACTGCTGCAGGCCGCGCCGAGACTCGCTAGCAAGACAAGTGGTCCAGCGATGGCAACTCTTGCCGCAATGCGCCTTCGTGTCATTAGGAGCCTCCCCCTGAGCTTCGGGTCCGCCGTGTTCCTCGTCCCAGCTGATTCCTCCTTCCTAGGCGCGATCCATGGTTGACGCAACCGAAAGATGATCCATGGCTGAGTCGATGCCGCTCGGCGGTTTCTCATCTCTTTGGCCACTGCGACAACACCGAGGAGCAGTCCAGGTCGGCAAGGACAAGTAGGTGCACCAGAGGACGGGACGGCAAGAAGGGGGATCCGGTGGGCGGCGTCATCACAGGCTGAAAGGTCCCCAGGCGGTGGCCCCGGTGATTCTGGATAACCCCCACCGCATCGAGGCCCTCCTCACCTGCCATTTCCTCGCCGTGATCCACCGGATGACAACGGGCGCGCATCCCCTCGACGCCCGGCGGGCCGATGCATCCGACCCCTTCAGCAGGCTCCCCCTTCCCGAATCTGTTCGACATGGAACCCGAGTGACTTGTAGGCAGCAAGACGCTTGCCGTGCATCCGCTCCAGGACGGGAACCGACACGTCCACGTAGTCGTGCACCTCGACTCTCGACTTCGATGCCGTAGGTCGAAGTACGCGGCCGACGTATTGGACGATCCGGCCCTTGAACGCCAGCGGAAATGCCAGGAAGAGCGTGTCCAGCTCCGGGAAGTCGAAACCTTCGCCGAGGAAGCTCCCAGTGGCCACCAGAACGAGTCCGCCGTCGGCAGCCCGGCTCTGCATTTCTCTTGTGGCTGCGGCTCGAACCTTCTTACCCATGCCCCCTAGCATCACGACCGTACCGATCCCGCGGTCCTCGAGTGCACTGGACAACTTCTCGACGTGCTTGGTCCACTGCGTCAAGACCAGGCAGTTCCGTCCAGCTGCGACGGCAGCGGCAATGTCGCCACAGATCTGCATGGATCGTTCGTCATCCTCAACAATGGCCCGAAAGACCTCTTGGATTCCGAGATCCTCTGCACCCACCTGTTCATGCGAAGTGGCGTGCGCCACCAGGACACGCTGGATCCTGGCATCTTCAACCTCGTCGGTGGTCATTCGATGACGCTCGGGACCGCAGTACATGGAGATGAGACTCTCCAAATGATCTCGGCGATACGGCGTCGCGGTCAGTCCCAGCCAGTTACGGACAGGAATCTGTCGCACGAACCGTTCGAACGTGACCGCTGGGACGTGATGGCATTCATCGACGACCACCAGGCCATAGCCACTGGTCACCTCCGCAAGGTCCTCGCGGCGAGCGAGGCTCTGCGCCATGGCGACATCGATGAGGCCCTTGGCCCGATTGCGACCTCCACCCATCTGACCGATCTCCTTTGCCTCGATCCCGAGGTGTTCCCGGAGGCGCTCACGCCACTGCTCGACGAGCGGTTGACGGTCGACAACCACGAGCGTGGGCAGCTGCCGGTGGGCAATGAGAGCGCAGGCAATGACCGTCTTTCCCGACCCGGGTGGTGCCACCAACACGCCAAGAGCGTGAGGAATGAGCGTCTTGAGCGCCCCGCTCTGCCGATCAGAGAGGTCCGCCTGAAAGCTGACGTCGATCGGTTGGGGATTCCCGCAAACTTCCGCCACATCGAGCGCGCTTCCAGCGTCGGCGACGATGCGTTCGGCCTGATCCCGCACCCCTCTCGGCAACATGAGACGGTCGATTGTCTCGCCGTAACAACGCAGAAAGCGCGGGGTGTTCCAGGTCGAGAACCGGAGTCGCTCCTTCTCGTAGTAGTTGGGGTTGTGCAGGGAGGCCAGGTGCTTGAGCGCGGAAAGGAGGGCCGGCGGTACGCCGATACGATCAATCTCGAGCATTGCCCGGGCCTCAGCCCGGATCGACTCGGGCGGCTCCTGCTGGGTGGTCTGCACACGGGGCCGCCGGTATCGGCTCTCATCAGGGCCAGCGGTGACCGGCGTCAGGGTCTCAGCCAGTGAAACCACAGCCTCCGGCGACATTCGAGGCACTGATGCCAGGAACGCCCACTGGTCGTCGAACGGCTCGAGGCTCGCCGGGTCGAGGAATACCGTCGTGCCCCGCCTCCGGCACTCGCCCTGCAGTGGAAGGGCGATCAAATTCCCAAAGGAGCCATTGGGCATCAAGTCCTGCGTGGGAAACAGACGGTCGTAGCTCGCCAAGTCCAACTCAGCTCTGGCCTCCATCGCCTCGCGGAGGATATGCACACCTATACGGCGGGCCGAAGCGGCCGGAACCGGCCCGGAAAAGAACGTCCAGGTGTGCGCCCCATCGCCCGACCGGGAGCGTTCCAGCGCGACAGGAATCCCAAGAGAATTCGCGGCATCAACGTATGCGAGGGCATCCAGCGCCCACCCTGTTCCGTCGAAATCGCATGCGAGCAGCCGACACTCGTCGCCATGAAGAAGCGGATACAGGCCGACGTGGGCGCCACCGGAGAGGTGCGCATCCACCGCATCCGGCGTCAGAGGCTCGTACGTACGCCCGGGTTTCTTCGCATTGGCCCACCCGCCGACCACTGCCGGGCTCCAGCCGGATTTGCCGGTCCGTGCGCTCTCCCAACGGAGTGCGTGGACGTCCTCCCGTCCTGCGAACAAGGAGGAAAACAGAGCGATCTTCGACTCGGCTGGCGAACTCTGGTCCACGTCGCGGGACACTGCCCGTTCGACGGACTGCGGGAACAAGGACGGCTCCCAGGGCTCGATTCCATTTCGCCTGGCCGGTTCGTCGAGGCCGAGCAGCGACCTGAGCCGAGCGTTCTCCGCTCGCAATGCCTCGACTTCGCCAAGGAGCCCCTCCGATTCCGGAAGGTCAGCGTCACTCATGGTCATCCATCTGTAGCTTCCACATGCTCGGTCCACACCGTAGGTTCGAAACATAGGTCCACACCGCCTTCGCCACCTGCCGTGGCAGCCGGACCAACCCCGGTCAACTGTCGAGGCCCAGGGAGAGCTGCGCCTGAGGTACCGCATCCTCGCCGGGGATGTTCACGGGACCGTAGACAGCGTCGAAGATCCTCGGGGCCTCGTAGATCCGGTTGCGCTCCTTTCCCGTGACCTCATGCAGGTCGCCGCGCTCCACAAGTGCCTCGATGGCGGAATGGGCTGTCGGGCGGGTCACATCGAGGATCCGCGAGACTCGGGAAGCGCTGACCACCGGCACCGAGAAGAGATACTCCGCTAACCGGACCACCGAATTCGGCCGTCCTTCTTCAAGGAGTGCACTGCGCATGTCGTGCTGGAGTTCCACCAACCGAACGGTTCGCTCCTCGGCATCGCGGGCCTGTCGGCGCACCCCTCGGAGGAAGAATGTGAGCCACGGCATGAGGTCGCCTGTTTGGCTCGTGACGAGGAGGTTGTCGTAGTACTGGCTACGGTACTGCTCGAAGTATGCGGAAAGGTAGAGGAGCGGCTGCGACAGCGCACCGCGCAACATCAGCATCAGCGGGATGAGAAGCCGTCCGATCCGGCCGTTCCCATCGAGGAAGGGGTGGATGACCTCGAACTGGTAGTGGGCGAGCGCCAGCTGGACGAGGAGTGGATGGTCGTGCTCGTGGAGAAATCGCTCGAGATCGTCCAGTGCGATCCTCATCTCGTCCTGTGGCGGCGGTACGAACACCGCGTTGTCGAGTGAGGTTCCCCCAATCCAGACTGGGCTCTCCCGTAGGTCTCCAGGGCGCCGATGTTGGCCGCGAACCCCCGAGAGGAGAACCTCGTGCATTTCGCGAAAGAGCCTGATCGAAACAGGGAATCCATCGTGCACGCGGAGCAGTCCGAGTTCCATGGCGTGGATGTAGTTCTGGACCTCTCGGGCATCGTCTGCGTCATCCGAGTTCGGCGCCTCGCCGGCCTCGAAACGAAGGAGCCGCCCGACGTCGGTCTTCGTACCTTCGATGCGCGAACTGAGCACCGCCTCGAGCCGGAGGTGGGGTCCGATCAGCAGGTGCGGGTTCGGGATGAGGCGGCCCACTCCACCGAGTCGGTGCACCGCCCCTGTCGCCTCGTCAAGAAGGACGACCACCTCCGGAGGAAGGTCGAGCCGTCGTGGTAGCAGCTCCGGGAAGAAAGCGTAGAAGCCGGTGGGCGTCTTTCGGACCACTCCACGAGCTTGCGAGGTGAACGCGTCTGGTCGCATGCGGGGCCTCCGTGGTGACAGCGCTTTCCTCGTGAACATCTTAACTAAAATTCTTGGCCAGAACTTTACTTAGCCGGACAGGAAGTCAAGCTGGCTTTCCCGTCGTGTCGGAGGGGTCTGCAAACGCCCCCCGAGCGGCCGGAGCTGGGACGGGCCCGAGTCCGAGAGGGTGGCCGCTCGCAGATCAATCCCCCCGGTCGCATCATGGTTCAGTTGGCGGTTTGAGCAGCTGCGCCCGCAGATTCCCACTCGACCTCAACATCTCGTCGATGTCGTCGGCAACCGCTTCGTCCTCCAAGGGCATGGCGTGGGCGTAGTTCCGGAGCGTCGTGGAGGCGTTCCGATGCCCGAGCCGGTGCTATGCCTGGAGGAGGTCTCTCCGTCCAACCAGATAGGTAGCGACGGTATGTCGAAGCCGATGGAGGCTGACGCCCTCCAGACCAGCCTCGTCCCGAAGTTCCGCGAACCAGGGGCCGAGTCCGCTGGTGGTCAGGCGTCGATCATGGTCCACGTCCCTGGAGAACCGCCATTCACCGAATTCGTTGTTGCCAGCGGCTCGTCGCCTCCAGGCCGCCTCATTGACCCTCCACAGCTCAATCGTCCTTCGTCCCAGTGTCAGCCGGCGCACCTGCCTGGTCTTGGTCGGGCCAACCTCTTCCCCTGATCCCCCCCGCTCGATGGTGAGCACCCTGCCGTCCAGGTCGCCGCAGCGAAGGGCAGCCAACTCTCCCCGTCTGGCGCCGGAGTCGGCTGCCGGCCGGACCACCAGTTGGGCCTGTTCCGCCTTGTGCAGCGCGTGCAGTGAGCTCACCGTCCCATCGAGGGCACCCGCGGCCCTCTCGGCCAGCTTCTCGGCCATTTCCATCAGCGTGGCGACGTCCCCCACCGGCACGTGCATGCGAGTGCCGAGGCGGGGCGGCCCCCGCATATCCCTGATCGGATTGCGCTCGATGATCGATTCGGACTGTGCCCAGCCGATGGACGAGCGGAGCACCTGGAACCGACCCGACACGACGGACACGCTGGCGCCCGCCTCCATCCACCTCGCCATGGCTTGGCGGATGGACTCGGGCCGCAGGGACGACACCCGCCTGTCGGCGATCGCATCCGCGGTCAACGCCTTGACGATGGACCGGGCCGAGCTCCAGGTAGAAGGCCGCCAGTCGTGGTGGGCGGCCATCCAACGCTCGAGCAGCTCGCCAACCGCCAGGAACGGTGCGGCACGACGGACTGCCCGGTATTCGGCAAACTCAGCGGCGAGTTCACTCCGCCGCTCCTCGGCATCCTCGAGTGCTCCGTGGAACCAGAACGACCGTTGGACCGTGCGGCCGGAGACAGGATCGATGCCGACCGCGATGCGGATCTCGAAGACCCCTGGTCTGCACTCGCGTAGCGATCCTCGGCCCCCGACGCCCATCAGGCAACAAGGGTCAGAAGTAGGGTCACCGGTGGATCCCTACTTCTGCGCTCGCCCCCGATTCACCGTCTGACCAGGGACAGCACCGTCACAATGTGGCGCGCTCGGCAGGATTCGAACCTGCAACCTTCTGATCCGTAGTCAGATGCTCTAATCCGTTGAGCTACGAGCGCTGGTGACCGCACCGCCGGCCGGCACAGGGCCCTGTTCGGGTCCCGACACCTGTCCGCGAAGCGGTCGCCCACTCTATCCGACCCCGGGCGGGACCGGCCACGCCGGCGCGGCCCCGCACGTTTCTGACACCCCGTCAGTTATCATCCGCTGCATAGGCTCCGCCTCCCCTCCCGACCCTCCCAGGAGACCCCATGCCCACCGAAGCCCCCCTGCACGGCATCCGCATCCTCGAGGTCTCGGCCCTCGGGCCGGCGGCCATCACCATGCCCCTGATCGACCTCGGCGCCGAGGTGATCAAGGTCGAGCCCCCGGCCGGTGACTACATCCGCGACATGACCTGGCCGATCATCCACGGTGTCTCCCTCATGCACCTCCACCTCAACCGGGGAAAGCGCTCGATCGTCATGGACCTGCGCACCGACGAGGACGTCGCCACCTTCAAGGAGTTGGCGAAGACGTGCGACGTGGTGGTCGAGGCCATGCGCCCCGGCGGCCTGGCCCGTCGTGGCGTCGGCTACGACGACCTGGTCGCCCTCAAGCCGGACATGGTCTTCTGCACCATCAGCGGCTACGGCATGACCGGCCCCTACCGGGACCTTCCGGCCCACGGGCTGGCCTTCGACACCTGGGCCGGTGTCGTCACCCCCGAAGTGAACGACGAGGGGTTCGCCTACCTGCCCGAGCACGCCTCGATGGGGATCCATGCCGGCCCCCTCTTCGGCGCCCTCGGCATCGTGGCCGCCGTCCTGCGGGCCAGGACCACCGGCGAGGGCTCGTTCCTCGAGATCGCCCAGTCCGACGCGGCGGCCGCCATGGACTGGTACCGGTCCGAGACCTGGAGGGCCTACGAGCGCCACGAGGCCGATGTGACCGGCAACAAGGCCGACGACTACCAGCGCCGTGAGCCGGGCACCGCCGGGATGATCGAGGGCGTCCGCTACCAGGTCTACGAGGCGAAGGATGGCCGCTACATCCTCTTCATGGCGTCCGAGCAGGCGTTCTGGAAGAACTTCTGCGAGGCCGTCGGCCGGGTCGAGCTATTCGAGCGGTGGCCTGGCTCGACGTACGCCGACCACGCCCGCGGCAACCTGGAGCTCCGTGCCGAGCTGCGCGACGTGTTCCGGACCCGGACCGCCGTCGAGTGGCTCAAGTTCGGGGTGGAGAAGAACTTCCCGGTGGCCCCGGTCAACTCACCCAAGACCATCGCCGACGACCCGCAGTTCCAGGACCGGTTCCACTGGTACCCGGTGGAGCAGCTGGGGGCCGAGCAGCTGGCCACACCGCTCAAATTCATCGGCGAGGAGCTGCCCGTGCCGAGCCATGCGCCGACCGTCGGCCAGCACACCGACGAGGTCCTCACCGACCTGCTGGGGTGGGACGCCGACCGCATCGCCGAGTCCCGGGCCCGGGGCGGGCTGGGCGGCGCCGGCTGAGCCTCCCGGTCAGACCGGACCCGGGGTGAGGAGGTCGACCTCGGCCTTCTCCTCCGGGGTGAGCGTCCACAATGCGGCCCGGGCGTTCTGGCGGACCTGGTGGGCCGTCGTGGCCCCGGCGATGACCGAGGCGACCCCGGGGGTGGCGGCCAGCCAGGCCTGGGCGAGCTCCAGGAGGGTGTGGTCCCTGGCCTCGGCATAGGCGGTCAACCCGTCGAGGATGTCGAAGTTCTCGTCGGTCAGCGAGCTGTCGCCCCACTTCTCCAACCGGGTGCCGGCCGGCGGGGACTGGCCACGGGTGTACTTGCCGGTCAGCAGTCCGCTGGCCAGCGGGAAGTACGGCAGGTAGCCCATGCCGGTAGCCACGCACTCGGGCAGAACCTCCGCCTCATCCCCGCGTTCGAGCAGGCTGAAGTGGTTCTGGAGGCTGACGAACCGGGCGTCGTCAGGCCCGACCGCCGCCTCGGCCTCGCGGAGCTGGGCCAGCGAGAAGTTGGAGCAGCCGATCTCCACCACCTTCTCCTCGTCCACCAGTTGGTCCAGCACGGCCAAGGTCTCGGCGATGTGGGTCTCCGGATCGGGGCGGTGGAGCTGGTAGAGGTCGATCCGGTCGGTGCCGAGGGCCCGCAGGCTCCGCTCCACCGCACTGCGGATGTACTCGGGGGACGCGCCCCCGGTCCCGCCCTCGCCGACCGGGCTGCCGAACTTGGTGGCCAGGACCACCTGGTCGCGTCGGCGGCCCAGGGCATGTCCCAGCCGCATTTCGCTCTCGAGATAGGAGTCGGCGGTGTCGAAGAAGGTGATCCCTTCCTCGATGGCGGCGTCGACCACCGGCGCCACTGCGTCGGCCTCCATGAGGAAGCCGAAGTTATTGGTGCCCAGTCCGATGACCGACACCTCGAGCGATCCGATCTTCCGGGTCTCCATGGCCGAGTTATTAGCACGGCCGGTCTCGTGGGCCCGCCGGTCGGCGGACTCCGTCACCAAAGGCCCGCACTTCCGGCACTGTCCATGCGACGTCTGGCGGAGTGTCGGGGCCGCGACACTCCATGGAGCGGCCAGTCGACCCCGAAAACCAGTGCCCACAACAAAGTAGGAATCTAACTGGTAAGATTCTTACCATGAGAATCAGCGAGAAGGGACAGGTCACCATCCCCAAGGTGCTCCGCGAACAGATGGGGCTCCGGGAAGGCACCGACGTCACGTTCGCCATCGAGGGCGACACCCTTGTCATCCGGAAGAACGACGCTGTGCCTTCGCGGGGCCGGGTCCTGGCCGAACGCCTGCGAGGCAGAGGTGATGTCGCCATGAGCACCGACGAGATCATGGCGCTCACCCGGTCCGACTGACGGTGTCCGTCGGAACTCTGGTGGACAGCAGCGTCCTCCTCGACATCCTCACTCGCGACCCGTCCTGGAGCGCATGGTCGGTCGACGCGCTTGCCGATGCCGCAGACCGGGGGGGCCTGGTGATCAATCCCATGATCTACGCCGAGGTGTCAGTCCGATTCAGTCGGGTCGAGGACCTGGACGACGCCCTCCGTCCACAGGACTTCATACGAGCCCAGCTCCCGTGGGAGGCAGCCTTCCTGGCAGGAAAGGCATTCGCTTCGTACCGACGCCAGGGAGGCACCCGCACGTCGCCGCTCCCCGACTTCTACATCGGCGCCCATGCGGCGGTAAGTGGCCTGGACATCCTCACCAGGGACGTCCGTCGCTACTCCTCGTACTTCCCGTCGGTCTCCCTCTTCACGCGAAACAACTAGGGATCGTCGAGTCCAGCAGCCGTCCCTCCCCCGGGTGTGGGTGCCGAGAATCCCATCCATGCCCCTGACCAGCATGTTCCCCAGAAACACCCTCTGAGACATCAGAGCCATGACCCCACCGCGGGACTGGGTTGAGACAGCCGCAGCTTGTCAACGACATGACCAACGGAACTCCGCCCAACCAACCTTTCGAGGACCCAACTGGACCGCTTGAAGAATCACCCGATGGGGCAACTGACCTGCCTGAACCTCGCAGGACCACACCAGCCCTCGGGACCTCCAACTGACGGTCCGTTAGGATTCCGCCCATGACCGCCAAGACCCGAGTGCCCGCCATCGAGGGATGGTTCACCCTGGACGAGCAGGCACCGACCCTGCTCGGCTCCAAGTGCACCAGTTGCGGGAACTTCGCCTTCCCCAAGGAGACGTTCTTCTGCCGCAACCCCGAGTGCCAGGGGAAGGAGTTCACCGAGACCCCCCTCAGCCGCACCGGCAAGGTCTGGTCGTACACCGATGCCTGCTACCAGCCGCCCAAGCCCTACGAAGCCGCCGACCCCTACGTCCCCTTCGCCCTGGCCGCCGTCGAGCTGACCGCCGAGCAGATGGTGGTCATGGGCCAGGTCGTGCCCGGCGTGGGCGTGGGCGACCTGGCGGTCGGGACCGAGGTCGAACTGGTGCTGGACACGCTGTACGAGGACGACGAGCACGAGTACATGGTGTGGAAGTGGTGCCCGACCGGCGCACCGAGCGGACAGGGGGGCTGAGATGCCGAACGACAAGAGGGTCGCCGTCCTGGGTGGCGGCATGCACCCGTGGGGCAAGTGGGGCCGCAACTTCGTCGAGTACGGGCTGGCCGCTGCTGGAGATGCGCTGCGCGAGGCCGACATGGCGTGGACGGACGTCCAGTACGTCGCCGGGGCCGACACCATCCGCAACGGCTACCCCGGCTTCGTGGCCGGGGCCACCTTCGCCCAGGCCCTGGGCTGGACCGGCGCCCGCGTCTCGTCCGCCTATGCGGCGTGCGCCTCGGGCGCCCAGGCCATCAACAACGCCCGGGCCCAGATCCTGGCCGGCCTGTGCGACGTCGCCCTGGTGATCGGGGCCGACACCACCCCCAAGGGCTTCTTCACCCCGGTGGGCGGCGACCGCAAGGACGACCCGGACTGGCTGCGCTTCCACCTCATGGGTGCCACCAACCCGACCTACTTCGCCCTGTACGCCCGCCGGCGCATGGAGCTGTTCGGGGCCACCGAGGAGGACTTCGCCGCCGTCAAGGTGAAGAACGCCCGCCACGGCCTGGAGAACCCGTATGCCCGGTACCGCAAGGAGGTGACGGCCGAGGAGGTCCTCTCCTCCCCGATGGTGGCCGACCCCCTGCGCCTGCTGGAGATCTGCGCCACCTCCGACGGCGGGGCCGCCCTGGTGCTGTGCTCCATGGAGTGGGCCAAACGGCACGTCGGAACCGGGGACCTGGTGACCATCGACGCGGTGTCCACCGTCACCCCCCGGTTCCCGCAGGCCATCATCGAGATGCCCAACTTCTCGACCGACTCGTCGGCCACCTCGGCCTCGGTCGGCCCGACCTTCAAGCAGTCGGTGGCCCTGGCCGCCTACGAGGAGGCCGGCATCGGCCCCGAGGACATCAGCCTGGCCGAGGTCTACGACCTCTCCTCCGCCCTGGAGCTCGACTGGTACGAGGACATCGGCCTGTGCAAGCAGGGCGAGGCCGAGCGCATGCTCCGCGACGGCGACACCACCCTCGGCGGACGGGTCCCGGTCAATGCCAGCGGCGGGCTCTCCTGCTTCGGCGAGGCCATCCCCGCCCAGGCCATCGCCCAGGTCTGCGAACTGGTGTGGCAGCTGCGGGGCCAGGCCACCGGCCGCCAGGTCGAGGGCGCCCGGGTCGGCATCACCGCCAACCAGGGCCTGTTCGGCCACGGCTCCTCGGTCATCGTCTCCCGGTAGCCGACCGTCGCCTGCGGACGGTCCCGCGGGCGGGCGGTCCCGGCAGGACGGTCTCAGCCCAACGGCTCGTACCGGGCCGACACCAGGAGGGTGTCGCCGTCCAGCAGCCACAGCTGGCCCGGCTCGGTGGCCAAGGTGACGTCCGTGCCCCACTCCACCGGGTTGTGGTGGGTGAACACGGCGGATGCCACCGGCCCCGCCGCCACTTCGACCAGCGCCGACCAGCTGGCGGCGTTGTTGACGTGGCCGGCCACGTCCAGGTCCACCCGGCGCAACGGCCACGGTCGGCGATCGGCACCGGCCGGCACCTCGGGCACGCCGACCCGGCCCGACACCCGTCGTCCGGCCGCCGCCTCGCCGTAGGTCTCGCGGAACTCCGGCTGGACCCGTCGGGGCCGGCCCTGTCCGTCGAGAGGCACCCACAGGGCAACCCCCTCCACCAGCACCGTCCCGTCCACCGCCAGGTCGGTCCGACGCTCGGCCCACGCCGCCCCGATGCCCGAGCACCAGGTGGTCGCCGTGACCCGCTCGCCCAAGCTCGGCCACCGCCCGCCCGGGGCCAGCCGCATCGCCGTCCGGCGGAGCACCCACATGTCGCCGGTGTCAATGCCGGTGTCGTCCCAGTCGTCGTTGGCCACGTCGTGCAGGTAGCGGGCGGCGGCATCGGGGCGGAGACGGCCCTCGGGATCGGTGTCCCCGAGCCGCACCTTCTGGCCGCCGACGAACCGACGGCCGGCATCGGGCGGCGGAAGGAACTCGGTCACAGCTGCAGCCTACGGGCCGACCGCCGGTGGTCCGGGTCCGCTGTGGTCCGGGTCCGAGGACCGCTACCCGTTCACCAGGATGATCTTCCCGAGCTTCCCGCCGGCGGCGAACCGCTCGTAGGCGGCGGTCGCCTCTTCCATGGGAAACGTCGCCGCCACCGGCACGGCCACCTCCCGTTCGGCCAGCAGCCCGAGGGCGAACCCCTCGACCAGGCGGGCCACCGCCGCCTTGTCCTCGGCACTGCGGGCCCGGAGGGTGGACCCGCCGATGGTGGCCCGTGCGCCCATCAGGGCCAGCAGGTTGACCTCGGCCTTGGCCCCGCCGCCGACGCCGATCACCACGACCCTGGCGCCGGTGGCCAGATGGGGCAGCACGGCCTCCACGCCCGGCGCCCCGACCAGCTCGAGCGAGACGTCGTAGGGGCCGAACTCGGCGACCTGGTCGGGCAGGATCACCTCGTCGGCACCCAGGGCAGCCACCGCGCCGTGGAACCCATGGCTGCGGACGGTGGCCACCACGTGGGCACCGGCGGCCCGGGCCAGCTGCACGGCCGCCGTGCCCACACCCCCGGCCGCACCGGAGATCAGCACCCGGTCACCGGCACCGAGGTGGGCCTGGGTGAACAGTGCGTCCTGGGCTGTCGAGTACACCTCGGGGAACCCGCCGGCGTGGACCAGGTCCACACCTTCGGGCACGGGCAGCAGCGCCGACTCCGGCACCACCACCTGCTCGGCCTGGCCGCCCCCGCCGCAGATGGCCATGACCCGGTCGCCCGCCGCGAACCGCCCCGCGCCGGCACCGTTGGCCAGCACCGTCCCCGAGAACTCGAGGCCGGGGATGTCGGACGGGGACCCGGGAGGGGCCGGGTAGAAGCCCTTGCGCTGGAGCATGTCGGCCCCGTTGATTCCGGCGGCCGTCACCGCCACCACCACCTCGCCCTGTCCAGGGGTGGGATCGGGGTGCTCGCTCCAGTGGAGCTCCCCCTCGACGATGGTCACCGCGCGCATGGCACGATCGTACCGGGGGTCCCGGGCAGCGCCGGGGGGTGCCGCACTCGTAAGCTGACGACGGAGGTCTGCACCATGACCAGCGAGCTACTCGAGGACCACGGCGACGACGGACCGGAGTCGTCCGTCCACGGCCGGCGCGACCGGAGCGGGGTGATCGACGGCGTCTTCCCCGACCCCACGGCCGGCATGGTGCTCCACCGCGTCCTGGCCATGTCGGCCCGCACCTTCCTCCTCAACGACCTGGTCGACGAGTTGGTCGACGAGTCGAGCCGGGCCGGGCCGGTCGACGCCCTGAGCATGGGGACCCGGCCGCTGTGGGCCCAGTCGGCCGTCGAGTCGCTGCAGGGGGCCGAGCGGCGCTCCGACCGGACCGAGTGCATCCACCAGAGCCGGGTGGCCATGCGCCGGATCCGCTCGAACCTGCGCACCTTCCGCCTCCTCCTCGACCCGGCCTGGGGCACGGCCCTTCGGGCCGAGCTCGCCTGGTATGGGAACGAGCTCGGGATGTCCCGTGACCTCGACATACTGGCCGACGTCGTCCGTACGCGTGGCCCCGAGGCACTGGAACCCGACGAAGTGGCCCGTCTGCTGGCCGTCGTCGACTGGCGTCGCGACGAGGTCGCCGCGCGCATCGCCGGCGACCAGGCCGGCCCCCGCCGGTTCCAGCTGTCCGAGCAGATGATGACCCTGTGGGAGGGTCCGGCGTTCAATGCCAAGGCAGCCAGGCCGGCGGCCGAGGTCCTTCCCGCCATGCTGCAGCGCTCCTGGCACGACCTGCGCGGTGCGGCACGCAAGGCGAGGAAGGACCCGTCCGACCGGAACCTCCACCAGCTACGGATCCGATTGAAGAACCTCCGCTACGGCTCCGAGACCCTCGCCATGGTCGAGGGAGGACCGGCCCGCAAGACGGCCAAGGCGGCCGAGCGGCTGCAGAGCAAGCTCGGCGACCTCCACGACATCGTCTTCTCCATCGGATGGCTCGAGGCGCTGGCCGCGGAGCAGTCCGACCTGGCCGACGCGGCCGAGCGGCTGGTGGCGGTGCAGCGCGACGCAGGCACCGAGACCCGGGCGGGGTGGAAGCGCGAGCTCAAGGACGTGGAACGTCGATGGAGGCGCTGGCAGGGCTGAGGCCGCCACACCCCGGGGCGCTCAGGCCGGGGATCGCCCAGGCCCGGAGTGCCCAGGCCCGGGTGGATCAGGCCGGGACGGTGCCGTCCTGGTCGGCGTGGATCGGCACCCACAGGCGGATCCCCCCGAGGATGCCGGCGGTGTTGTCGACCACCGTGACGTCGTCGGGAAGGTGGCGGCGGAGGACCCGGCGGGAGTTGCCCCCGCCGATGTACAGGTGGTCGAAGAGGGTGAGGGCCCGCATGTTGGCGATGGCCTTCGTCACCCGCTTGTTCCACCGATCCTCGCCGATCTCCTTGCGGGTGGCCTCGCCCAGCTGGGCGTCGTAGGACTCGCCCTTGCGGAACGGCTGGTGGGCGATCTCGAGGTGCGGGACGAGCTCCCCGTTGTAGAAGAGCCCGGTCCCGAAGCCGGTGCCGAGTGTGACCACCATCTCGAGTCCCCGGCCCTGCACCACGGCGGCCCCCTGGATGTCGGCGTCGTTGGCCACCTTGGTCAGGACCCCGAACTCCTGGGTCAGGTGGGCGGCCAGGTCGAACCGGTCCCAGAGGCCGACGAGCCGGTGGCTGACCGCGCTGCCGGGACCGCTCACGGTGACGAAGTGCGGAGACGAGAGGACGACACCGCCCCGGACCATCCCGGGGAACCCGACCGATGCCCGCTCGGCGACCGGGAGCGGGGCGACCAGCTTCTTCAGCAACGCCACCAGCTTGTCGGGGGGCAGCGGGTAGGGGGTCGGGATCTTCACCCGGTCGGCCACCATGGCTCCGGTGGCGTCGAGCACCGATGCCTTGAGGCCGGTGCCGCCGACGTCGACGGCCAGGGTGAAGGGGTGCTCCGGTGTGGTGCGCTCGCCCGCCGCGGGGCCGGCCGGTGCCGAGGTGGCGTCGGCCGGGCCCGGGGGGCGGATGGGAGCCGGCGCGCTGTCGTCGCTCGTGGTCATCCCCTCACGCTAAACCCGGCGCGGCCCCGCCACGGCCAAGTCCTCCACCGGCCGGCTGCCGCGCCCGTGGCCCAGGCGGTCGGGGGTCCACACGGGTAACGTCCAAGCCATGACCGAACCGTGGCTCGCAGACGCCTGCTCGCTGGTCGACGCCTTCCGGGCCAAGACCCTGAGTCCCACCGAGGCGCTGGAGGCATCACTGGCCGCCATCGAGGCCTCCGACCTCAATGCCTTCTCCCACCTCGACGCCGACGCCGCCCGGACCCAGGCCGCGACAGCCGATGTCTCGCTGCCGTTCGGCGGCGTGCCCATCGGCGTCAAGGAGCTCGAGCCCGTCGAGGGCTGGCCGTACACCGAGGCCTCGCTGGTGTGGGCCGACCGGGTCTCCTCCTACGATTCCACCCACGTGACCCGCCTGCGGGCCGCCGGCGCCGTCCTGGCCGGACAGACCACGATGCCGGAGTTCGGCAGCGTCAACTTCACCTCCTCCAAGATCCACGGCATCACCCGGAACCCGTGGGACACCGGCCGGACCCCGGGGGGCTCCTCCGGTGGCTCGGCCGCGGCGGTGGCCGGCGGTCTCGTCCCCATCGCCACCGGC
>Ga0209048_10002599_pt1 | contig 17878 bp, 15 predicted proteins | sample FrelakmetCRP12CR_FD_187146 | JGI IMG/M metagenome (GOLD analysis project Ga0209048, IMG submission 187146) | Freshwater lake sediment microbial communities from the University of Notre Dame, USA, for methane emissions studies - CRP12 CR (SPAdes)... | ecosystem: Environmental > Aquatic >... | reverse complement strand
CCCTGCTCCGTCTTGATCCGGTTGCGATTCCGAAAGCCGCGGTCATCGTACTGGACGTCGTCGTAGAAGACGAACACGTCTGCCTTCTCGATCTGATGGAAATAGCCGCGCCAGGGAACATACGACGGCTGCAGGATCACGCACTTCAAGCGTCCGATCCTACCTGACGCTCAACCGGGCGGCAAACCGCCCGGCCGACGTCCACGTCGCTTGGCCTCGCCTCACTGACGCAGGCCGAGGCGCTCCAGGGCTTCTTCCCACGAGCGCTCCACGGGTGCCGAGCACCTGCAGCGACGACGCATCGCCGACCCGCTTCAGGTTGCGCCAGAAGTTAGCCGAGATGCCCCGATAGTTCGGGTTCTTGACGACTTCGCCCAGCTTGCCGTTGTCGATGCGCTGGCCCCACTCGCAGCCGAACTGGAACTTGTTGCGCGAGTCGTCGATCGACCAGGAGCTGTTGGTGCGCATCAGCACGCCGCGCTCGATGCCGCCGATCATCTGCTCCAGCGTGGCGTCACCCGGCTCGAGATTGAGGTTGGCCATGCGATCGATCGGCGGGCGATTCCAGTTGTCGGCGCGGGCGTTGGCGACTCCCGCGATGCCGGCGCGGGCCTGCGACAACGCGCCGCCCAGCGGACGCTCCAGGACTCCGCCGCGGATCAGGTACTGCTTTTCGGCGCGCATGCCGTCGTCGTCGAAGGCGTAGCTGGCCAATTCCTCCGGGCGGGTCGGGTCGAAGGTGATGTTGAGCAGCTCCGAACCGTAGCGGTAGGTGCCGATCATGTCGAGCGTGACGAAACTGGTGCCGGCGAAGTTGCGCTCGTCGCCGAGGATGCGATCGAGCTCGAGGGGGTGGCCGATCGATTCGTGGATCTGCAGCACCATCTGGTCGGGCATCAGCAGCACGTCCATCGTGCCGGTCGGGCAGTTCGGCGCGGCGAGCAGCTGCAATGCCTCCTCGGCGATGCGGCGACCGCTGCCGGCGAAGCCGAAGCGCGCGAGCATCGCTTCGCCGCCCTGCTGGGCGAGGCCGCGGTAGCCGTTGAGCGAGCGCGTCTGGGTGTCGCCGTTGCCGTGCGCGGTGACGACGATGCTCGGCATGACGAAGCGATAGCGTTGCGACACGTCGCCGCCGGCGCTGGTCAGGTAGTCGTGCTGCGCGGTGCGCGTCTCGACGCTGGCTTCCCAATCGACCACGCGCGGGTCGCAGCCCGCGAGCTGCGATTCTTCGGCGAGCAGGTCGTACCACTCGCGGCGCGTCCATGCGGCGGCGTCCACCGCCGGCGACGCGAATGCGCCCGACGGCGCCGGTTGCGCCAGGGTGCGGAAGTCGATGAGGCTCACGCGTGCACTGGCGCGTGCCCATTCGGTGGCGCGGTCGAGCGCCGCCTGCAGGCCGCCGCGCGAGACGTCGCTGGTCGCGGCGTAACCGCAGCCACCGTCGGCCCAGACGGTCAGCATGGCGCCGCGGTCGCGCGCTGCCGCGGGCGGCTGCGGCACGTTCTTGCGCACCGCGAAGGTCTGCGCATTTTCGTCGACCGCGCGCAGCGACCAGAAGTCGCCCGTGCAGCGCAGTTGCCGGAAATCGTTGCGAAGCATCTGGGTCATGATGGAGCGTCGGGGCGCGCACGCGCCGCGATCGGGCAAACGCTCATTATCGCCTGCCGCGCGAGTTCGCGCACGCCGCGGGATCAGTCTGAAGCTTGGGAGGGGCCCGGCGACAGGCCTGCCATCCGCTCCAGCGCCGGCCCGGTCACCCGGGTGATGCGCCAGTCGGGCAGGACGCTCGCCCCGAGCGCCTGGTAGAAGCCGATGGCCGGCGCATTCCAATCCAGTACCGACCACTCGAAGCGCCCGCAGCGGCGCTCGACCGCCAGCCGGGCCAGATGCAGCAGCAGCGCGCGCCCGTAGCCGCGACGGCGAAACTCGGGCTGGACGTAGAGGTCCTCCAGATACAGGCCCGGCCGGCCGAGGAAGGTCGAAAAATTATGGAAAAACAGCGCAAAGCCAGCGACCGCCGGGCCTTCCCACGCCAAGACCACTTCGGCGCTGGGTCGTTCCCCGAACAACGCCGCATGAATATCCGCAACCGTGGCGACGCAGATATGACTCAAGCGCTCGTACTCGGCGAGGCCCCGGATCATATCGAGGATGCGCGGGACATCGGCGGGAAGCGCGGCGGCGATGCGCAATTCGCTCATTTCAGTAGTGTACGACGCAGCCATCGGTGACATCCCGTCACCGCGCAGGAATCGTTGCCAGCCAGAGCCCACCGGCGAGCTCGGCGGACATTGGCATGGTCCGCCACGGCAGCCACACTCTATCTATCCTTTCCGCCACCGCGTGTTGCCTGTTGCGACTGCGTTGGCGCTAGAATGAGACGCTGCGCACGTCCGGCGTCGCCACCGGCGGGCCGGAAAAGGAGACGCCACATGAGAGGCTGGGCAGTCTCGTTGTTGTCGGTGCTGCTGGCCGCCTGCGCGAGCGCCCCGGTGACGCCGCGCACCGAGGCTTTGTTCAACGATCGGCTCTTCCTCGCCCCGTCCGAGCGCGTCAGCGCCGACGATATCTTCGCCCTAAGCGAGGAGATGCAGCATTTCCTCGATGTCGACTTCGCCGCGCAACTGCGCCGCAAGGGTACCCGCGAGGCGCTCATCGACGCGCTGTATCATAACGGCCCGCTCCGGCTCGAATACGACTCCTCGCTGACCCGCAATGCGGCGCAGGCGTTCGCGGCGCGTTCGGGCAACTGCCTGTCGCTGGTCATCATGACCGCCGCTTTCGCCAAGGCGTTGGGGCTGCAGGTCCAGTTCCAGAGCGTAGCGGTCGACGAAACCGTGAGTCGCGTCGACGACATCTATTTCTTCATCGGGCACGTCAACCTGACCCTCGGCATCCGGCAGCCCGCTGCCTTGCTGAAGAGCAGCCGCCCCGATCTGCTGACCGTCGATTTTCTCCCGCCGCAGGAAGGGCAGGGCCTGCGCACGCAGGCCATCGCCGAGCAGACCATCGTCGCGATGTACATGAACAACAAGGCGGCCGAAGCATTGGCGCGCGGGCAGGTGAATGACGCTTACTGGTGGGCGCGCGCCGCCATTGGCCAGGACCCGGGATTGCTGATCGCCTACAACACGCTCGGCGTCATTTACCGGCGCCACGGCAATCCGGCCGAGGCCGGGAAGGTTCTTGCCTATGCCCTCGAGCGCGACCCGAATAACCTCCACGCCATGGCGAACCTGATCGGCGTTCTCAACGACCAGGGCCGGGTCGCCGACGCGAAGGCACTGGCCCGCAAGCTGGAAGAGCTCGAGCCCAATCCCCCGTTCGGCTACTTCGACCCCGGCCTGCAGGCCATGCGCGACGGAAATTACCAGGCCGCCAGGGATCTGTTCGCCAGAGAGGTCGATCGCGCACCCTACGTCCACGAATTCCATTTCTGGCTGGCCAATGCGTATGTCGGCCTCGGCGACATCGAGCAGGCGCGCCGGCAGCTGATGCTGGCGCTGGAATACAGCACGACGCGTCGCGACCATGACCTGTATGCGGCAAAGCTCGATCGGATCAGGTCAAGCCAAGTCCATTAGCCGCGGCAGGTCAGCGCTGCGATCAGTCGCGCAGTCTGAAGCGGGTTTCAGCCTCCTACCGGCCAGCCGCTCCGCCGCTCCGCACCGCCACCGGCCGGGCGCGCGCTCGCCACACGTCGCAGCGCAACAATCTATTGGCGGATTTGCAACAACTGTCGCGGCGCTGCCGCAAGCGCAACGCATTTTGTTGCGGGATCGTGAATCCCTGCGGTACTTTCGGAAGTGTCAACCGCAATGCGACTTCGAGTCGGCGGCGGCCAATCTTTTTCCGGGGGATTCATGAACAAATTCAAGCGCAAGAAGCTCGCCATCATTCTGCCCAGCCTGTTTGGCATGGCCGGCACGCTGTTGATTGGCAGCAACGCGGGCGCGCAGCCGGCGCCGACCCAGGCGGGAGTCGTCGGGCGGGTTGAAGTGACCGGGACCAACATTCGCCGCACCGATGCGGAAACGCCCAGCGAAGTGCAGGTCATCACCCGCGAGCAGATGGTCCAACAAGGCTACACGAGCATCTCGCAGGTGCTGCGTGATCTGACGGCCAACGGCCAGGGCACGTTGTCGCAAGGTTTTAACCGCGCATTTGCGGGTGGCGCCAGCGGCGTCGCCCTGCGCGGCCTTACGGTTGGTGCGACGCTGGTCCTGATCGACGGCTACCGCATGGCGGGCTATCCGCTGTCGGATGACGCGCAGCGCAGTTTCGTCGACATCAGCAGCATTCCCTTCGTGGCGGTGGACCGAATCGAGGTTCTGCTCGACGGCGCGTCCGCGATCTACGGCTCCGACGCCATCGCCGGCGTGGTCAACGTCATCCTCAAGAAGGATTTCAAGGGCACCTACGCCATGGGAAGCGGCGGCACGACGACCAAGGGCGGTGGCACCACCTGGAACGCCCAGCTCATGCAAGGTTTCGGCGACGTGGGAGCCGGCCTGGGCGGCTATCTAGCGTTCGAGTACCGCGATCAACAGGCGATCCTGCTCAATCAGCGATCGGGCGCGGCGTGGAACACGATGGACTTTACGTCTTGGGGAGGCCAGGATCTTCGCCCAGGCGCGAAGAGCGGCTCGGTGCCCAACCCAATTCTGCGGACCCCGTATCTCCAGAACCCTGCAGGGTCGGCTTCGAACGCCTCGACCTATGCCTTCCTCGACTCGAACTGCAACTTCGTCGCAAGGAACGCCAATCAGTGCGTATACGACAACAACTGGGGCCAAATTCAGCCGCACACGCAAAACGTGAACGTGATCGGCAGCCTGTCGTGGAGGTTGGCCCAAGACTGGAACCTCAATCTGACGGCCTCGTACTTCGACAGCCGGGCCGAGCAGCACGGGAATCTCGAAGCGATGCCGGCTGGAAGCTTTGGCGGTATTACCGCCATCGGCCCGAACCAGACCCCGAGCATCAAGAACAGGATTCCTGCCCCAACCTTCAGGGTTCCGGCGAGCTATCCAGGCAACCCGTTCGGCGTGCCTGCCAATGTGCGCGCGGTGTTGCCCGATCAAGTGGGGAACACGTCGCAGTTCGACACGGGAACTGCTCGCTTCGTGGCGCAATTGACCGGCGCGGCGTGGGGCTGGGACATCACGGGAGCCGCGGGCTACACGAACGTGAGGACCAACATCACCTACAATGGCTTCCTCAACCGTAACAATCTGCTCGCGGCGTTGAATGACCGGGTCAACCCCTACCTACTGACCGGCGGCAACAGCAGTCAGCTCCAGAGCTTTGTTTCTCCAACCGTCCAAAACAACGTTTGGAATAACTTGAGCTTTGCTCAGGTATCGGCCTCGCGTGACCTCATGCAGTTGCAAGGCGGACCGCTGAGCCTTGCCATTGGCGCCGGCGATGTGTATCGCAATTTGAGCGCGCCGGATTCCGGTCCGAGACAGGATGGCCTGGTGGCCACGACGGGCTCCTACGCGGTCGGTTCCCAGAACAATGCCAGCGCCTATGCGGAGCTGGTTGCTCCGGTGCTGAAGACCGTGGAAATCGACGCTGCGCTGCGCTACGACTACTACAACGTGCCCTCCAACAGTACGTGGAATCCCAAGATCGGCGTCAAATGGACGCCGGTCCAGGAGCTGGCGCTGCGCGGGACGGCGGGAACCGGGTTCCGGGCGCCGTACATCACAGAGGCCGGCAATACGGGTGCGCTGTTTGGCTTCAACTCGCTGCGAGATCCAGTACTGTGCGCCGTCAGCAACCCCGACGGCACGGCAAATCTGACCTCGGCGCAGAACGTGCCGGCGTTCTGCTCGTTCAGTCCGACCTATCTGCAAGGCCCGGGCAGGTCCCTGAAGCCCGAAAAGTCGGAAAACTATACCGCGGGATTCGTCCTGGAACCCGTCAAGGGCTGGTCGTCCACGTTCGATTACTACTACATCAAGCTCAAGAACCAGATCATCCCGGCGGCGTCCGTGAACGGCTTCAACCCGCTTGACTTCGCAGTTCGAACGACTCCGCAGATTGTGACCTTCGGGGACGGCAGCACGGGACTTTCCTCGGTCGGCCCCATTCAATACGTCAACACGCCTTACGTCAACGGCCAGCAGACGACGACCAGCGGCTTCGATCTGAGCACTGGCTACACGTGGACGCTGCCGGATACCAGCAAGCTGCTGACCAGCGTGCAGTGGACCCATGTATTCACGTATGACATCACGCTCAATGGAGTCAAGTACAAGATGGCGGGTACGCACGGCCCGAGCATCATCGGCGGCGATACCGGCAACCCGAGGGATCGCGCCCAGGGCACCATCCAGTGGACGAAGGGGCCGTTCACTGCGACCGCGACGGTCAACTATATCGGCAAGTTCAACATAACCGATCCTTCAGTGGGTAACAATACTTGCCTCGACGCCCTGAATGGCGACAATGCCAACAATGCGATTCGATGGGCCAATACCGCGAGTCCGCCGTTGTACTGCAACGTCGCCTCGTTCACCTACACCAACCTCAACTTCCAGTACCAGTGGAACAAGCAGTGGACGCTCCAGGCGTCGATCACGAATGCTTTCAACGCCAAGGCGCCGCTTGACTTCGACACCTATGGCGGCTTGTCGAGTTCGCAGCCGAATGTGCCCAACAACGGCAACCTGTATAACCCGTCGATGCATCAGATCGGCGCGGTCGGACCGTTCTGGAGCCTTGGATTCATTTACCAATTCACCCCGACGCCGACGCCGGCTCCGCCGGAGCCGAAGGTCGCGGAAGCACCCGCGGTCGTGCCGCCGCCCCCGCCGCCGCCGGCACCGGCTCCGGCGCCGAAGCCCGCACCGCAGGTGACCAAGATCACGCTGGACGCGAAGGTGCTGTTCGACTTCGACAAGGCGGATCTCAAGCCTGAAGGCAAGGCGGCGATCGATGCCCAGGTCGTCGGCAAGCTCGCCCAGGTGCAGAAGCTGGAAGTCGTCCTGGTGACCGGTCATACCGACCGCATCGGCACCGCCGCCTACAACCAGGGCTTGTCGGAGCGCCGCGCCAACACCGTGCGCGACTACCTGGTCAGCAAGGGCGTTCCCAAGGACAAGATCGAGACCCTGGGCATGGGCGAGAAGCAGCCGGTGGTGCAATGCGATCAGAAGAACCTGAAGGATCTGATCGCCTGCCTGCAGCCGAATCGCCGCGTGGAAGTCGAGGCGAAGGGCGAGTCCACCAAGTAGCGACTGCCCGATATACTGCACCACTCAAAGCCTCGCCTCGCGCGGGGCTTTTTCTTCTTGCACCAGGCCGTCGCCGCAGCGCATTGGAAAACCGATGAAGATGAAGCTCGCCGCTATGCTGTTCGCGCTCACCACGCTCGTGGCGGGGACCGCAGTCGCCGCCGGCAACGTCGCCGAGGCGACCGACCTGCAGGCACTGCGCACCGCGGTGCGCGCCGACAAGAAGGCGCTGGTCGCCGCCACCCTGCAGCTCACCGATGCCGAGGCCAGGAAGTTCTGGCCCCTCTACGACGCCTACCAGCGCGATCTCGACTTGATCAACCGCCGCCGGGTGGTCGCGGTGGAGGGGCTGATCGCGCGGGACAAGCCGTTGTCCGACCTTTATGCCCGGACGCTGGCGAACGAGCTGCTGGTCACCGACGAAATGGAAATCAAATCCCGGCGGACCCTGCAGAACGGCGTGCTGAAGGCGTTGCCGGCGAAGAAGGCGGCGCGCTACCTGCAGCTCGAGAACAAGATCCGCGCCGTCCAGGCCTACGATGTGGCTGAGGCGATTCCGCTGATCGACTAGGGAAGTCGTGAGCCGCGGCCCGGAATCGCCCTGGAAGCGCCTGAGGCCGGCGCAGCGACGCACAACGCGCATTTATCGGTGGACTTTTTGGCGGTTTTGTGTAAAATCCGCCGGCTTTGTCGAATGATGTTGGCCCCGCCCCGCGGCGGGGCCAATGCGTTTTGGAGTTGGTTCGCGCCCCGCAACTGCCTTGCACGACAACCGTGCCCAGCCCGCGTCGGGCCGGAGGCGTGATCTTCGAGTCTTGATCCGGAGAACCGAGCCGTAGTCTGTAATTGCCGCGACCACCATCCGTGTAACGGCCATTTGTCGGTGGCGTTGTCCGTACCTGCCGGACCGTCTGCCCATTTCTGACCGAACAATCTTCTGTCTGGAGACGCTATGTTGAAGATGACCCGTCTGGCCACGCTGGCCGCGGCCCTGTCCATCGCTGCCGCCGCGGCGATGCTGCCGCAAGTCGCGCAATCGCAGCCGGCGCCCCCGTCCCCGCCTTCGGCGCCCCCGTCCCCGCCTTCGGCGCCGTCGGCGCCCTCGGCTCCAGCCGCACCCGCCGCCGCTCCCTCGGCGCCGGCGCCCGCGGCGACCAGCGCCAAGTCCACCGAGATCATCGACAATCCCTACGGCCTCGAAGCGCTGTGGAAGGGTGGCGACTTCGTCGCCAAGACGACGCTCATGATCCTGGTCATCATGTCGCTGGGCAGCTGGTACATCATCGTCACCAAGATTTACGAGCAGTTCAAGATGGGCGCGCAGGCGCGCGCCGCGGAAAAATCGTTCTGGACCGCACCGTCGGTGCGGCAGGGTGCCGAAGGACTCGCCGAGGGCAGCCCTTACCGGTTCATCGCTGAATCGAGCCTCGAAGCCACCAAGAAACACACCGGCCTGCTGGGCAACGTGGCTCTGAGCGACTGGATCACCATGTCGATCCAGCGCTCCATCGAAAACGTGCAAAGCCGGACCCAGGACGGGCTGGCCTTCCTGGCCACCGTCGGCTCGACGGCGCCTTTCGTGGGCTTGTTCGGCACGGTGTGGGGCATCTATCACGCGCTGACCGCGATCGGCATCGCCGGCCAGGCGTCGATCGACAAGGTCGCCGGGCCCGTGGGCGAAGCGCTGATCATGACCGCGATCGGCCTGGCGGTCGCCGTTCCGGCGGTGCTGGGCTACAACTGGATCGTCCGCCGCAACAAGACGGCGATGGAGCGCGTGCGCGGTTTCGGCGCCGACCTGCACGCCGTGCTGCTCAGCGCGCAGAAGTCGCCCGCCAAGGCCTGAAGCCATGGCGATGAACGTCGGCTCGTCCGCGGAAGAGGACGAAGTCGTATCGACCATCAACACCACGCCGCTGGTCGACGTGATGCTGGTGCTGCTGATCATCTTCCTGATCACCATCCCGGTCGTCACCACGTCGATCCCGGTGCAGTTGCCGAAGGAACGCGTCGAGGTCCGGGAAACCAAGCCCGAGAACATCGTGCTGTCGGTCGACGCCATGGGGCGCATCTACTGGAACGACCTGCGCTTGCCCACCACCGCGGCGCTGATCGAGAGGCTCAAGAAGATCGCCGTGCTCACGCCGCAACCCGAAGTGCAGATTCGCGGCGACGGCGGCGCCAATTACGACTCGGTCGGGCGCATCATCTACGCCTGCCAGCGCGCCGGGATCGCCAAGGTCGGCTTCATCACCGAGCCGCCGGTGCGGGGCAGCTGAAATGACTGCGCATCACCAATTGGCGAGGAACGTACCATGGCGATGAACGTGGGCTCGGGGGGCGCGGCGGGCGATCCCGATGTCATGATCGACATCAACACCACGCCGCTGATCGACGTGATGCTGGTACTGCTGGTCATGCTCATCATCACGATTCCGATCCAGCTGCACTCGGTGAATCTCAACATGCCGACCGGCAATCCGCCGCCGCCGCTGGTGCTGCCCGAAGTCGTGAAGATCGACATCGATCCCACCAGCGTGGTGTACTGGAACGGCGAAGCGATGGCCGATCGTGCGACCATCGAGGCGAAGATGAGCGCCGCCGCGGCGCAGGCGGTGCAGCCCGAAATTCACTTGCGTCCCGACAAGGCGGCCAAGTACGCGATCGTCGCCGCGGTGATGGCTTCCGCGCAACGCCTCGGCCTGACCAAGATCGGCATCGTCGGCAGCGAGCAGTTCATCGAATAGTAGTCCGCGGCGCGCTCGCGCCCGGGCGACTGGAGTCGAAACGACATGGATTTCGCGCGGCAACAGAGAGACCCGACCAAGCACGTGATCGGTTTGACCATCGTGGTCCTGCTGCACGTGCTGGTCATCTACGCGCTGCTGACCGGACTGGCGCGCAGGGCCATCGACGTCATCAAGAAGCCGCTGACGGCGACCATCGTCGAGGAGGTCAAGCTGCCGCCGCCACCGCCGCCGCCACCGCCCAAGAAGGTGATCGAGCTGCCCAAGGCGCCGCCGGTGATCGAGCAGCCCTACGTGCCGCCGCCGGACATTCCCGTTGCTGCGCCTACGACCCCGTCCCCGATCACCGCACCGACCACGACCGTTCCCACCGAGCCGCACGTCATCGCGCCGCCACCGGTCGCGGCGGCGCCGCCGAAGGCGACCGGTATCCGCAAGGGACTCGTGCCCATCGAGAAGGTCGACCCGATCTATCCGCGAGAGGCGATTCGCGCCGGCGTGGCCAAGGGCAAGGTCACCGCCCGCCTGCTGGTCGACGAAAAGGGGCTCGTCACCGAGGTCAAGATCATCGAAGCAGAGCCGCCGGGCGTCTTCAATCGCGAAGTGACCCGGGCACTCATGCAATGGAAATTCCGACCCGAAGGCGAGAAGTTCATCGGCGACGTCGAGCTGACCTTCACCCTGAAGGACGAATAGCGCCGCCAGAGCGCAATCCGGAACAATGGAGGGGGATGCCGGCCGCCCGAGGGGGCGGCCTTTTTTTCGCCTTCGGCGGGCGCCGCCGTCAGTCCGCGCGCGCGGCGTAGATCAGCGTGGCCCAGGTCGCCGCGGCGAGCACGCCCAGCAGCGCGGCGAGGTCGGCGACACCGATGCGCTGGCCCACGAACATCGCCACGGTGCTGCGAAAAGCGTCTTCGAACAGGCCGGGCGCGGCCAGCAGCGCCGCAATGCCGGCGCCCAGCCACAGCAGCCCGAGGACCGGGCGGCGCCACGCCGGCGGCGTCGCGGCGACCGGCAGCCGCGCCATGACGCTCGCCGCGAAGCCGTCGTCGGCGATGTAGACAGAGCGGTGCGCGTCGCCGTCGGCGCGCAAGGCCTGCTCCAGCCAGTCGTCCGGGTGGGTGTTGTCGGGTTGCATCGTAGGCATGATTGGGCTCACGGTTGCGCAGCCCAGGCAGCCAGCCTTGTCCTGAGTTTTTCCTTCGCCCGCAGGATGTGCGTCTTGACCGTGCCGACCGGGCAGCCGAGCACCTGCGCGGCTTCCTCATGCGTCAGGTCGTTATGATAGCACTGCACGATCGCCGCCCTTTCCGCGTCCGACAGGACGTTCATCGCGCGCTCGAGATCGACGGCAAGCGCCGCGCTCCGCGCGAGGCTTCCCGTCGCGACCGACTCGCCGGCGGCGAAGTCATCGGCATCGACGTCCTCGGGCAACTGCACTTCCTTGATCCTGCGGGCGTCGGCGAGGAAGGCGTTGTAGGCGATCCGGTAGAGCCACGTCGAGAAGCGCGCTTCCTGGCGGAACGATTTGAGGTTGCGGTACGCCAGCAGGAACGTCTCCTGCGCGAGGTCGTCGGCCAGGGCGGTGTTGCCGTTGCAGAGCCGGCGCAGCGTCGCGCGCACCGCCGACTGGTGCCGGCGCACCAGTGCGCTGAAGGCGTGGCGGTCGTCGCTGACGACGACGCGGGCGATCAGCGCGGCGTCGCTGACCGGGGGCGACGACATGGACGCAGACCCGCGCTCGTGCGCCCTCAGCCGGGTCGGTTCGCAGCGTCATTGGCGGCGCGTTGGGCGAGCTGGCGATCCTCCAGCCACCACAGCGCCAGGTAGCCTATGCCGACGAACAGCAGCGCGAGCCCAAGCCAGTTCGGCGAGCCGCTTTCGGTCGTCGAATAGACGACGACGGACAGGCCGATCGCGCCGACCAGCACGCCCTTGCGCAGGTCCGACCACACCGCGCGCCGTCGCGTTGCCACGGCTTGCTGATAGACGTTTGCCGCGGACCCAGCGCCGCCGCTGCCGGCGAGCGCTGCGGGCAAGATGCCTGACGTCACTGCGTCGACCGCCTGCGCGGAGGGCATCACGCCGCTCTCGGCCAGCTTCAGCAGCGCCTCGTTCTGCAGGCGCGTCTTGCGCAGCTTGTACCAGACGATGCCGACCAGAAGAATGACCGGCGTCAGGAATATCGAGCCGACGACCAGGAACACCAGCCCGACGATCCAGGGCGCCGTGTGCATGGCGTCCTTGAACGACTCGAAGTCGCGATCGCTGTCGATGCGGAAGATTTTGTGCGTGCGTTTGCTGCGCTTGCCCTCGGCGCCGGCGGCATCGGCGTCCTCGCTCGCATGCGCATCGACGCTGACCGAAGGCGGAAACGGCGTGATCTTGATCGTCGCCTCACCGCCGCCCGGCGCGGGCGGATCGGCGGCCGGGGCGGGCGGTGCCAGCAGGCAAAGCGCGGCCGCGACGGCGAGCAGGCCGGCGCGCAGCGCGGCCAGCGGCCGGGCGCGGGTGATGACGGCACCGTGCATCGAAGTCTCCCTTGACGAATGCATGTCGGTTGGATGGCGCGAGCGGTGCCAATGGATTCACGGATTCACGCGCCAGCGGGCTTGTCCACGCGCCGGCAGGCCCGGGTGCGGCGGACCCTGCATGCTATCATTGCGGCGCGCCCTGGCGGAGCCCGGACGTTCGATATCCCCATGAAAATCCTACGACTTCTTGCGCTGCTTCTGGTCGGCCTGACGGTCGCGGCGCCGGGGCGCGCGGTCGACGACACGGTGACGCTCAACTTCGTCAACGCCGACATCGAAGCGGTGGTGCGCGCGGTCGCGGAAATGACCGGCCGCAATTTCGTCGTCGATCCCAGGGTCAAGGGTGTGGTCAACATCGTCTCGGCACGGCCCGTGCCGCGCTCGGCCATCTACCCGACCCTGCTTTCGGCGTTGCGGCTGCAGGGCTTTACCGCGGTCGAGGGCAACGGCGTCACCAAGATCGTTCCCGAAGCCGACGCCAAGCAGCAAAGCTCTCCGGTCGTGGCGGGGGGCGGCGCCGGTGGCGGCGACCGTCTGGTGACCTCGGTCTACGCGCTCAAGTACGAATCGGCCACGCAGCTGGTCAACGTGCTGCGGCCGCTGATCACGCCCAACAACGCGATCGCGGCGCTGCCCAGCGCCAACGTGCTGGTCATCACCGATTACGCCGAGAACTTGAGGCGCATCGACAAGATCATCGGCTCGCTCGACGTGCCGCCGGCCGGCGAGCCGATCGTGGTGCCGGTGCGCTACGCCTCGGCGCTGGATCTGGTGCAGATCATCACCCGCCTGCTGGTCGACTCCGGTCAGGGCGCGGGCGCCGTGGCGGACCCGCAGCAGCGCGTGACGCTGGTCGCCGACCCGCGCTCGAACAGCGTCCTGGTGCGCGCCGAGAGCGCGGCGCGCATCGCGCGCGCGCGCGCGCTGATCGAGCAGCTCGACACGCCGGGGCGCGCCGGCGGCAACATCTTCATCATCTACCTCAAGAACGCGGAAGCGGTTCGCGTCGCGGCGACGCTGCGCTCGCTGCTCACGGGAGGCAGCGACAGCGGCGGCGGCGCCACGGTGTCGCTGACCACGCCCGGCGGCGCGACGCTCAGCGCGACCGGCGGCGGTGCCGCGACGTCGCCCCTCGCCGCCGCGCCGGCGCTGGCGCCGGGTGGCACGGGCACATCGTTCACCGCGGGCAGCGTCACCATCCAGGCCGACGCGGCCAACAATGCGCTGATCGTCATGGCACCCGAGCCGATGTACAACAACATCCGCGCGATCGTCGAGAAGCTCGATACGCGTCGCGCGCAGGTGTTCGTCGAAGCGCTCATCGTCGAGGTCAGCGCCGACCGCGCGGCGGAATTCGGCATCCAGTGGCAGTACCTGCAGGGAGCGAACAACACCACTTCCTACGTCGGTGGCGGCACCAACTTCGGCGTCCGCGGCAGCGGCAACAACATCATCGACACCTCGCTCAACCTCGGCAGTGCCGGGCAGGGCCTCAATCTCGGCATCATCCGCGGCTCGATCACCATTCCCGGCCTGGGCACGATCACCAACCTCGCGCTGCTGGTGCGCGCGCTGCAGGGCGACAACACCGCCAACATCCTGGCCACGCCGAATCTGCTGACGCTCGACAACGAGGAAGCGCGCATCGTCGTCGGCCAGAACGTGCCCTTCATCACCGGCCAGTACGCGCAGACCGGCTCGACCTCGACCGTCACGCCGTTCCAGACCATCGAGCGCAGGGACGTCGGCCTGACCCTTCGGGTACGGCCGCAGATCACCGAGGGTGGCACGGTGCGCCTGAACGTCTACGAAGAAGTCTCGCGGGTGGTGGATCTGAGCAATCCGGCAGGGATCATCACCAACAAGCGCTCCTTCGAGTCCACGGTGCTCATCGAGGACGGCCAGATCATCGTGCTCGGGGGCCTGATCCAGGACAGCCAGACCGATGGGATACAGAAGCTGCCGTTCCTGGGCGACGTGCCGATCGTGGGTGCGCTGTTCCGCTACGACACGCGTTCGCGCAGCAAGACCAACCTGATGGTGTTCCTGCGGCCGACGATCGTGCGCAACGCCGCGGTCGGCGGCGCGCTCACTTCCGAGCGCTACGACTACATCATCGGCGAGCAGAAGGCGATCCAGAACAACCCCGGCATCATTCCGCCGGTCCTGCCCAACCTCGACGATCCGCAACTGCCGCAGGCGTTTACGCCGAAGATGCCGCTGGTGCCGCCGCCGTCGCCGGTGCCCCTGCCGTGGCTGCTGCCGCTGCCGCCGGCGGCGTTGCAACCGGTCCCGCCGCCTGCCGAGCCCGGCACCCCGGCACCGCCGCCGCGCTAACCCTCGATCTTGCCCGCCCCTTCCGCCACGCCTGTGCCCCCCGTCACCGCGCCAGCGCTTGCGCCGGCGCGACGCGTACCCTATGCCTTTGCGCGGGCGCACGGGGTGCTGCCGCTGCGCGACGAAGGTGAAGCGGTGCTGGTGCTCGCGCGCGCCGACGCGTCGGTCGAGGGCATCGCCGAACTCAAGCGCGTCCTGCAGCGCCCGCTGAAGACGCTCACGGTCAACGCCGAGCGCTTCGCCGCCGAACTCGCACAGGCGTACAACGAGTCTTCCGCGCCGGTCGAGCAGATCAGCGCGGACCTGTCGCGCGACAGCGATCTCGCCCGCCTGCTGCAGGACATTCCCAAGGCCGAGGACCTGCTCGGCAGCACCTCCGACGCGCCGGTGATCCGCATGATCAACGCGCTGCTGCTGCAGGCGTTGCGCGAGCGCGCGTCCGACATCCACTTCGAACCTTACGAACTTCGCTCGGTGGTGCGCTTGCGCATCGACGGCGAATTGCGCGACGTCATCGAGCCGCCGCGCGCGCTGCACGCCGCGCTGGTGTCGCGGCTGAAGGTCATGGCCAGCATGGACATCGCCGAGAAGCGCCTGCCGCAGGACGGCCGCATGGCGCTCAAGCTGGGCGACAAGAGCGTCGACGTGCGCGTTTCGACCTTGCCGACCGGGCCCGGCGAGCGCGTCGTGCTGCGCCTGCTCGACAAGGACTCCGCGCGGCTCGACCTCACCGCGCTCGGCATGGGCGACGACACGCTCGCGGCGATCGACCGGCTGATCCGCGAGCCGCACGGCATCGTCCTGGTGACCGGGCCGACCGGATCGGGCAAGACCACGACCCTGTACGCCGCGATGTCGCGCCTGCCGCGCGGCGCGATGAACGTGATGACGGTCGAGGACCCGATCGAGTTCGCGCTCGACGGCGTCGGCCAGACGCAGGTCAATCCGCGCATCGAGCTGACTTTCGCGCGCGCGCTGCGCTCGATCCTGCGCCAGGATCCCGACATCATCATGATCGGCGAGATTCGCGACCTCGAAACCGCGCAGATCGCGGTGCAGGCGAGCCTCACCGGCCACCTCGTGCTGGCGACGCTGCACACCAACGACGCCGTCAGCGCGGTGACGCGCCTGGCCGACATGGGCGTGGAGCCGTATCTGCTGGCGTCGAGCGTGCTCGGCGTCCTGGCGCAGCGCCTGGTGCGCTGCCTGTGCCCGGCGTGCCGCACGGCCGCGCCACCCAGCGAAGGCGAAGTGGCGTTGCTCGCCAAGTGGGGCCTGCCGCCGCTGCGCCAGCTGTACCGGCCCGCGGGCTGCGCGCAATGCGGCCATAGCGGCTATCGCGGACGCACGGGAGTCTACGAGCTGGTGCTGATCGACGAGACGCTGCGCCGCCTCATCCACGACCGCGCGGGCGAGCCGGCGCTGCGCGCGGCGAGCGCGCGCGGCGGGGCGCGCACGCTCGCCGTCGATGGCGCGCGCTGGCTCGCGGACGGCACGACATCGCTCGCCGAACTGCTGCGCGTGTCCGGTGCCGCCTGACGCAGTGGCCAAGTCGCCCAGGTCGCACCTGCTCGAAGAGCTGCGCGCGCAGGCCGAATCGGTCAGCGCCAAGCGCGAACGCGCGCAGGAGGTCTCGCGCGAAGTCCTGGAGCGCATCGACCGCCGGCTGCACGCGATAGTCCAGTACTTCGACGAGGCGAGTAAGCTGCTGCAGATCATCGGATCGCCGATCGAACGCACGTTCACCCTGGCGCAGATCGCGCACTATCAGGGCCTGAGCTTCGACCGCGGCTCGGTCATGTTCCGGAAGAAACAGGTCCAGCGCCACGACGTCTACGATCACGTCGTCGTGTACTACACGCTCAAGGGACCGGCGCCGCCGCCGGTGCAGGTGACGGTGCGGCGCTCGCCCGAGGTCGAGCGCATGCTCAACGCCGCCAACATCGAGTTCACCAGCCAGACCGACTCGACGGTGCGCGGCGGGGCGTCGCACAACGTGATTCACATTTCCGCCGGCTTGCGCTGCGAGGTCCGCTTCGATCCCGACTACGAACACGACAGCATCATCGTCACGCTGCGCAACGTCGACCGCTTCGAGCCGGTGATTCTGGACTTCCAGTCGGCGGCGCTAGACACCGATGCGCTCGACGATCTCGTCAATTGCATTCTGGGCAGGACCAGCCAATTCCTGCTGCGGGCACCGCTGCGCGGCTTCGGCCGCTGAGGCGCGCTAACCCGGGCCATGGCGGCGTTTCGCTACGAGGCTGTCGACGCGACGGGTCGCCCCCGCCGCGGGATTCAGGACGCGCCCAGCGCGCGCGCGGTACGCGATCAGCTGCGCAGCGACGGCCTGTTTCCCACCGCGATCGAACCGGCGGCAGCGATCGCCGCGGCCCGCACCGAGGCCACTCGCCTGGGCTCCGCCTTGCTGGCGCTGACGACGCGCCAGCTGGCGACTCTGGTTGCGTCGGGCATGCCGCTGGATCAGGCGCTCACCGCGGTTGCCGAGCAGTCCGACCATCCGGGCGCGGCACGCATGCTCGAGGCGATCCGCGAGCAGGTCGGCGCCGGCGAGCCGCTGGCGGCGGCGCTGTCGCGCTTCCCGCGCACCTTCGCCGATCTGTACCGCGGACTGGTCGCGGTCGGCGCCGAGACCGGCCAGCTCGGCAACGTGCTCGCGCGCCTCGCCGACTATCTCGAGGCGCGGCAGGCGCTGCGCGCCAAGTTCACCACCGCGCTGATCTACCCCGCGCTGATCACGATCATCGCGCTGGCGGTGATCGCGACACTGCTGCTCTACGTCGTCCCGCAGATCGTCGCGGTGTATCAGCAGAGCCGGCAGACGCTGCCCTTTCTCACTCGCGCCCTGATCGCGACCAGCGATTTCCTGCGCGCGACCGGGTGGTACTGGCTCGGCGCTGCGGTGCTGTGCTCGCTCGGCGCGGCGCTGCTGCTGCGCCAGGAGGCCTGGCGCGAGCGCTGGCAGGCGTTGCTGTTGCGCACGCCGGTGATCGGC
>Ga0209048_10002598_pt1 | contig 17885 bp, 16 predicted proteins | sample FrelakmetCRP12CR_FD_187146 | JGI IMG/M metagenome (GOLD analysis project Ga0209048, IMG submission 187146) | Freshwater lake sediment microbial communities from the University of Notre Dame, USA, for methane emissions studies - CRP12 CR (SPAdes)... | ecosystem: Environmental > Aquatic >... | reverse complement strand
AGGGCGTGGTTTCGGATCGCCGACCGGGCTGACACGCGCCGCGGCGTGCAATGCGATGGGGTCGTGACACGCAGCACCGCAGCATGCTACGCAGCACAAACGTGGCGCGAACCGGCGTGCTGCGCGGCAGGACTGCGCTCGATATTGGGTTGAACCAAACCGCTGGTGGTGGATGGACCTCGAAGCAGGCGACGGCGCTTGGTCGCCGTACCTTGAGCGATGCGGGCATGTGCCCGCGCATCGATCGAGGAGACCGCGATGACACTGCTTCGACAACGCATGCTCGACGCGCTGGTGCTGCGCGGCATGGCCCGGCGCACCCAAGAGAGTTACATCGAGGCCGTGGCGCGCCTGCGGTGCAGACACAGATGCGAACCGCTCAGCGGAGCTGAAGCCCGCGGCTCCAAGTCCGCCTGCGCTGACTTGGACGGGCTGAAGGGGCGGCGCTCTGCGACGCCGGGGCCTGCAAGGCCCATTCCAATCCCGTGGACATCGACGATTCGAGCCACCAAGGGAAAGCCTGAGTTTGCCCGCTGCCGGTCTGACCTGTAACTGCGCCTCCTGGCTATTGCATGCTGCGTGATTGATTCGGGATGCTTTGGCCTGTCAACCTGGGGTGAGCGCCGTTAGCCGTCACAAACGACTCGAGTGCTAGCATCACCGGCGTGATCGACTGGTCCACCTGCGATGCTGTTGAGCGTGATCCCGCTCGCGTAAGCGGTGCCTGGGTTGTTCGCGGCGCGCGAGTGCCCGTGGCGGCGCTTTTTGAGAACCTCGAGGACGACGCGTCCGTTCACCAGTTCGTTGAGTGGTTCCCTGGCGTAACGCTTGAGCAAGCGCGCGTCGTTCTCGAGCACGCTGTACGCAGTTCGCTGGCAGTGGCGTAAGTGAAGGTCCTGTTCGACCAGCGCACCCCTGCCCCGCTTCGTCGAGCACTGGTCGGGCACTCGGTCGAAGCGGCCTACGAGCGTAGCTGGTCCACTCTGCAGAACGGCGAACTCATCGCCGCTGCAGAGACTGCCCAGTTCGAGGTCCTGGTCACAACGGACGAGAACCTCAAGTCCAGCAGAACCTGGCAACTCGCACACTCTCGATCGTCGTTCTCCTCACCACAAGTTGGCCGCGCATCCAGAACGCGTTTCCCGCAATCCTGGCCGCCGTCGACGGTGCTGTCCCGGGAGGCTGCGTCGAGGTTGCAATCGAGTGACGGCTGACCCAGGGGAGGCTGAGCGCTCAGGCCACTGAGTCGGGCTGCGCTTGAACACCGCTGTACAAGAGCTCCATGGACGCGTTCATCATCATCGGCAACCCGAACACCCGTAAGTCCTCCGTGGTTCGAAGCCTGACCGGGTGCTTCAATCGAAGCGTCCGCGACGTCTTGCCTCGTGGCGCCAAGAGCCCGTTGCGGCTCTATGCCCGCGCGGGGGCGCTGCAGGAAACCAGGACAGGCATCGATGCCTTCCTCGGCGAAGTGGGGCGATCACGGTGCGCCGCAGTCTTGTGCTGCCTGTTGCCATCGGCGCATCCGAACCATCCCGAGGAGTGCCCCGATGCACTGGCGTACCTCGCCGGGTTCAAGGCGGCGGGGTGGCGCATTCGATCGCTGGCCGTGCTGGGGCAGAACGATGGCGGCGTCCGGTCGCCCGACCTGCGCCGGTTCACGCAGGCGCCGACCGCGCCCATCAACGTCACGGCGCGCGATGTGCGCCTGCACTTCGGTTGGGAGTGACGGGCCTGACCCCGCAGGCGGCTTGCCGGTGTAGAGAGCCGCACTTGCGTTCAGCGATGCGATCGTTGCGGCTTGTGGATCGAAGCGGCCCGATTGAACGCAGGCAAGAGCCGCCTCGGCTCGAACCATGAGCACCCGTCTGGCCCTGGTCTTCGGCGCAAGCGGCTATGTCGGCACGAATCTTGTGCCCCGATTCGCGAGCTCCGGGCTGCGCGTCCGCGCGCAGGGTCGAAGCGCTCGAGGCTGCGCCGGCCGGCGTGAGCGGCGGCTGACGCGGTGCGCGTGACGCGCAGCGCCGGCTAGCCGCCTTTGTTGCCTTTGCTCCGGGCGGGCCGGGCTTGCCGGCGCAGGCTCTCGGGATAGACCACCGTTTCTTCGAGCGCGATGTGGTCGCGATAGAGCTCGGTGAAGATCGGGATGGCGATGCGCAGGACGTCCAGGTCGTACCAGTTGTAGCCTTCGGCCACCGCGTGCAACTGCGGCCCGAGCTCCAGCCAGTCCTCTTCGAGCCATCCGTGGTCCTGCTGCAGGCGCCGCACGTGCCCCACCAGTTCTTCATCGCCGCTGATCAGCAGGCTAGGGAAGACGAGCTGCTCCTCGGCCACGTGATGCTGGCGCGCGCCGCCGTCGAAGAAGCTGCAGATCTCGGCGGCGAGCGCGCGCGCCGCGCCGTCGGCGCCCTTCGCTTCCAGATGGTCGAGCAGGCGCGCCAGTTGCACCAGCGTCTCCATCACCCTGTGATGGGTCGCATCGAGCGAATCGAACGACGGCATGGGCGGGGCGGGGGGGCGCGACGGGCGCGCTGGACGGACCTTGGGACTGGGCATGACGGCTCCTCTGCGATGGATCGGATTCTTCGACCCCGGTATTTTGGCCGGGTTGTCCTGGATCAAGACGTTGCCAGAATCGCGCCCCGGAGCCGCGCCGATCTGGCGCGATTCGATATCGGCGAGCCCGTGGCGGGTGCGTCCCCGGCTATCCTGCCCGGTAACGACAATGGAGGACCTTCATGGCCAGCGCGGAACGAAGTGAGCACATGATCGCTGCGGCGGGGGGGCAAGCGCCTTCAGGCCGTGTGCTCGATGCAGTCGTCGTCGGCGCCGGTATCTCCGGCTTGGTAGCCGCGTACCGCTTGAAGCGCGCGGGCTTGGACGTCGGCATGATCGACGATGGCAGCCGGCCGGGCGGCGTCATCGGAACGGTCGCGCGCGACGGCTGCTTGTTCGAGCGAGGGCCGAACAGCGCGCTTGATACGACGCCGCTGATCGGCGAACTCGTCGACAGCCTCGGCCTGCGGGCCGAGCTGCGCATGGCTTCGGAGGTGTCGGCAAAGCGTTACGTGGTGCGCGGCGGCGTGTTGACCGCGCTGCCGATGTCGCCGGGCGCGTTCCTGTCGACGCGGCTGTTCTCGCCCTCGGCCAAGCTGGCACTGCTGCGTGAACCCTTCCTGCGGCCGAGCGCCCCCGATGCCGAGGAATCGATCGCCGCCTTCGTGCGGCGCAGGCTGGGCGACGAGTTCCTCGACTACGCGATCGATCCGTTCGTGGCCGGCGTCTATGCCGGCGACCCGGAGAAGATCTCGGTCCGCGCCGCCTTCCCGAAGCTGCATGCGCTCGAGCAACGCTGGGGCAGCCTGATTCGGGGCCAGATCCTTGGCGCGAGGGAACGCCGGCGGCAGAAGGAGTCGGCGAAGAACACGGCCGGCAGCTTCTCGTTCGCTGGCGGCATGCAAGTGTTGACCGACGCGCTCGCCGCGGCGGTTGGCGACATCGCGCTGCACACCCGGGCGACGGGGCTGACGCGCCGCGCCGACGGCGTCTTCGCGCTGCGAGGCGAGCGGCACGGCGAACCCGTCGAATGGCGGGCCCGCGCGCTGGTGCTAGCAACGCCGGCTGACACCGCCGCCGCGCTCATGCGGGGCCCTGCAGCCGACGCCGCCGCGGCGCTCTACGCGATCGCCTACGCTCCGGTGGCGACCGTGGCATCGGCCTATGCGGCGCCCTCCATTGCGCACCCGCTCGACGGGTTCGGCTGCCTCGTGCCGCGCAAGGAGCAGCGCAGCATCCTCGGTGTGCTGTTCTCGAGCACGATGTTCGAAGGGCGGGCGCCGGCCGGTACCGTGCTGCTGACGACCTTTGTCGGCGGGCAGCGCAACCCCGAGCTACCGGGCCTGCCCGAAGGAGACATTGCCAAGCTTGCACATGCCGAGCACGCCGCGTTGCTCGGCGCGCGCCAGGCACCGCTGTTCCAGGTCGTCACGCGCTGGCCGCGCGCGATTCCGCAGTACACGCTCGGGCACCTGGACCGTATTGCGCGCGTCGAGGCGGCGGCACACGCGTTGCCCGGCCTATTCTTCTGCGCCAACTGGAAGGGTGGGGTCTCGGTCGGCGACTGCATCAAGAGCGGCCACCTCAGCGCCGATGCAGTGGCGAGCTACCTTCGCGCCTGAAGCCGACCTGCGCCGTTCACGGCTCGTCATGAAAATGGGCGGGCGATCGAAATCGCCCGCCCTACTCCCTTTGCCGGTTGCGCCGTCTTGCACGGCCGCGAGGGCCGCCGTCATTCAATCTTCAGCGGCTCGGTGTGCACCGACAGTTTCTTCGGCAGCGTCAGCGAGAGCACGCCGTCGACATACTTCGCGACCGCCTTGCTGCGATCGACTTCGAAGCCGAGCGTGAAGATTCGGCTTGCCACGCCATAACTGCGCTCGCTGCGCAGCACACGGCCTTCCTTCTTCTCTTCGAAGTCCTTCTTCGCCTCGGCGGTGATCATCACTTGGGTGCCTTCGATCTCGACGTGGATGTCTTCCTTGCGCACGCCAGGGATTTCGGCCTTCACCGTGTAGGCGTCGTCCGCCTCGGACACGTCGATTCGGATCTGCGGCGTTTCAACTGTCGGCTCCCAACGGAACGGACGCATGAAACTACGGAACGAATCATCGAACATGAAAGGTTCGGCTGTAAACAGGCTGGGTAGACGGGTGGTGTTCATAGCAACTCCTTTAAGTTTGCTTACGCGGCATGACCCCGCGTACGGCCACCGACGCCCGACCGACTTTCCGAGCCAGCCATCCTTATGGGACGACGGCAAAGCAAACAATAGACGCTTGTGGCTGAACCGTGTTGACCCACGTCAGCGGACCTTCGAATCATGCTGTCGCACCTGCGGCCACGGGTGCGCCGCGAGCCGCGCCACCGGCATGTTCTGCCGCGGACGTGCGTGTCGCCTGCGGGGACCGGCCGCCTCGGCAAGCCCGCATCGTGCGGGTCGTTCAGTCGGCCAGCAGCAGGATGTGCAGCCGGCGCGGCCCGTGCGCGCCGAGTTGGATCGTCTGCTCAATGTCGGCGGTGCGGGACGGGCCCGAGATGATGTTGATCGTGCGCGGCATGGTCCGGCCCGAGGCGCGCCACTGCGCCCAGACATCCTCGATATGCCGCACGACCTGAGATGCGTGGACGACGACGATGTGGTTCTCGGGAACGAAGTTCAGCGTGCTCGGCGTGTCCGCGCCCGACAGCGTGACGATGCTGCCCGACTCGGCGATCGCGGCAAAGCAGGGCGTGACGCTGGTCTCGTCTTCGCGCACTGCCGCGCGGTGCTCGATCTCGAATCCCGGCGGCCAGGCGGTCGCGGCGAGCGCCTTCGAGACGCAGAGCCTGCGCCCCGCGCTGACCGATGCCACGTAGCGTTCCACCTCGGCGCCCACTTTGCCGAGTGACGCGATGCGTGCCAGCGTGGCCGACTTCTCGAGCATCTTGGCCACGAAGCGCTCGACAGGGTCGCCGTCGAACGCCGGCCGCGGGCCGGTGCCGGGCAACGGCACGATGGCTTCGGGCGCCGCCGACGAGCGTCCCAGTGACTGGCGGATATCGGCCAGCACGCGGGCGCGTCCCTCGCTGGCGCCGGCGCTCATGGCCGCGCTCCCTTGCGTGCGCTCCAGGCCTGCTGGAAGGTCCTGCCCTGCGGCGCGGGCAGGTCGCGCGTGCCCGTCCAGCCGCCGGCGAGCGGCAGCCAGCTCAAGGCGCCGCGGCGGCGCCCGAAGCGGCTCAGCAGCGCGATGGCGACGCGCATCTTCAGGTGGTACAGGCGCGGACGTCTCGCGAGCGCGGCCCAGGCCTTCAGCGCGAAGCGGATCGGCCCCGGCGTCAGAGCGCTCTCGAACTGTTGCCGGCGCAGCTCGCGCAGCAGGCCAGGCAGCGGGATCTTGACCGGGCACACGGTCTGGCAGCGGCCGTTCAAGGTGCAGGCGTTGGGCAGGTCGTAGGCGGTGGAGAGGCCCGTGATCAACGGCGTCAGCACCGAGCCCATCGGGCCCGGATAGACCCAGCCGTAGGCGTGCCCGCCGATCGCGCTGTAGACCGGGCAGTGGTTCAGGCAGGCACCGCAGCGGATGCAGCGCAGCATCTCGCGAAACGGGCCGCCGAGCATCTTCGAGCGGCCATTGTCGACGAGCACGACGTGGTACTCCTGCGGCCCGTCTAGGTCGTCGGCGCGGCGCGGCCCGGTGCTCAGCGTGACGTAGGACGTGATCTCCTGGCCGGTGGCGCTGCGTGCGAGCAGGCGCAGGAAGGTTGCCGCGTCGCCCAGTGTCGGCACGACGCGCTCGATGCCGGCGGTGACGATGTGCACCCGGGCCAGCGTCTGCGTCAGGTCGCCATTGCCTTCGTTGGTGACGATGATGGAGGAGCCGGTCTCGGCGATCAGGAAATTGCCGCCGGTGATGCCGACGTCGGCGCGGAAGTAGTGCTGGCGCAGTACCTGGCGCGCTTCGTCGACCATCTCGCCGACTTCGGTCAGATGCTTCGTGTAGCCGAGGGGCCGGTGGTGCTCGTCGAACAGGTCTGCGACCTGCTCGCGCGTCTTGTGCACGGCCGGCACGATGATGTGGCTGGGCGGCTCCTTGGCGAGCTGGATGATGTACTCGCCGAGGTCGGTCTCGATGACCTCGTGGCCGGCCGCCTCGAGTGCGGCGTTCAGGCCGATCTCCTCGCTGACCATCGACTTGCCCTTGGTGACGGTCTTGGCGCCCGCCTCGCGGCAGATCCCGAGGATGATTCTCTGCGCATCCTCCGCCGTCGACGCCCAGTGCACGTGGCCCCCCCGGCGCGTGACCTGCTCTTCGTAGCGCTCGAGATATGCGTCCAGGTTGTCGAGCACGTGCTCCTTGACGCTGCGCGCACGCTCTCGAAGCGCCTCGAACTCGGGCAACGCGGCCACCTGCGCCGCGCGCTTGTGCACGAAGCCGCCACTGGCGTGGGCCAGCGCGCCCTGCAGCCGCTGGTCGTGGATCGCGATCGTGACGCGCTGAGGGAAGGTCGAACCGGCAGCGTGCATCACGACTTCTCCGGCTCGCCGATTGACGGCTGCCCGCCCATGCCGGCGAGCAGCTCGGCGGTGTGGATCACGCGCACCGGCAAGCCGCGCCGCTTGATGCGCCCGCCGATGTTGAGCAGGCAGCCGAGGTCGCCGCCGAGCACGGTGCCGGCGCCGCTCGCTTCGATGTTCGCGATCTTGTCGTCGACCATCTTGGTCGAGATCTCGGGGTACTTGACGCAGAAGGTGCCGCCGAAGCCGCAGCACTCCTCGGTGCCGCTCATCTCCACGAGTTCGAGGTCCTTGACGCTGGCGAGCAGCTTGCGCGGTTGCTCGCGAACCCCCATCTCCCGCAGCCCGGCACAGCTGTCGTGGTAGGTCACCTTGCCGTCGTAGCGCGCATCGACGCGCTCGACTTTCAGCACGTCCACGAGGAAGCTCAGCAGTTCGTGGCTGCGCCGCGAGAGGTCGAGGGCGCGGGCGCGCCATTCGGGGTCGTCGGCGAACAGCGCCGGGTAGTCGTGGCGCAGCGTGCCCATGCACGAGCCCGACGGGCCGACGACGGCTTCGAAGCCTTCAAAGGAGTGAATCACCTGCCTGGCGATCGCGCGCGCGTCGGCGCTGTCGCCGCTGTTCAGGGCTGGTTGGCCGCAACAAGTCTGCGCCGCGGGCACCTCGACCGTGCAGCCGGCATCCTCGAGCAGCTTGACGGCGGCAAATGCGACGCTCGGCCGCATCAGGTCGGCCAGACAGGTCACGAACAGGCCTACGCGCATGGGAACTCCGGTCAAGACGGCAGCCCGATTATCCCTGCGCAGGAGCGCGGGCAGTTCGCGGTGTGGATTGGTCCTGCGCGGGCCCTCGAGGCCGCGCGGCCGGCCCGCCGGACACTGGGGTTATTTTGACGAATATCATGTAGGTCTGTTCATCGTTGTTCACTGCAGACCACCGCACCCGAGGCTTCGCGCATGCACGAGTCAGTCTTCAGCCTGCTTCACACTGCTTCCTGCGTGGTGGCGTGTTCGAGCTGCAACCTGCGCGAGATCTGCCTTCCTCTCGGGTTGACTCAGGACGAACTCGAGTGCATAGACGCGCGGATGGTGCTCGAGCGGCGAAGGGTGCTGCGCGGCGAGACGCTCTTCAGGGAGGGCGATCGGTTCGAATCTCTGTACGCGGTCTGGACCGGATTCTTCAAGACCTCGGTCTCGTCCAAGGACGGGCGAGACCAGGTGACTGCGTTCCAGATGGGCGGCGAGCTGATCGGGCTGGACGGTATCGGGACGCACCGGCACGAGGTCGACGCGGTCGCGCTCGAGGACTCGCAGGTCTGCGTGATCCCGTTCGAGACACTGCAGGCACTTTCGCTTGAAGTTCCGTCTCTGCAGCAGCAGTTTCACAAGTTCATGAGCCGTGAGATCGTTCGCCACCAGCGGGTGATGCTGCTGCTGGGCAGCATGCATGCCGAGGAGCGGCTTGCAGCCTTCCTGCTCAATCTGACGCATCGCCTCCAGACGCGCGGCTTCTCTGCCTCGTCGCTCGTGCTGCGGATGACACGCGAGGAGATCGGCAGCTTCCTGGGCCTCAAGCTCGAAACCGTCAGTCGCACGTTTTCGAAGTTCCAGGCCCACGGCCTGCTCTTCGTGCGCCAGCGTCAGATCCAGATCACCGATCCGGTCGGGCTGCAGGAAGTGCTAGACGGCGCAACCGCCTGACCCGTCGGTCTGCCGCCGCACATTCGCCAGAGTGACCTGCGCGAGACTTGAGTCACGTCAATCGACATTTCGGGCGCGCGCCGACACTGGGGCATCGCGTTGAGCGTGTCGGTTTGAAGCCGTGAATCCGAATTTCCAAGGCACGTCCGTTGCGGAGACCGATCTGCTCCAACTGCTCGCGCGTCATGGCGCCGAACCGCAGGCGTTGGTGCAGATCCTGCGCGAACTGCAAGAGCTGCATGGCTGGCTGCCGCGCGACGTGCTAAAGCGTGTCGCCGATGCGCTCGGCCTGACGCTGGCGCAGGTGGAAGGCGCGGCCGGCTTCTACCGTTTCCTTCACATGGCGCCGGTAGGCACCTACCGCGTGCTGTTCAGCGACAACGTGACCGACCGCATGCTCGGAAGCGTTGCGTTGATGGACGATCTGTGCCGCCGGCTCGGCGTCGCGCCGGGGCGGCTCGGCGAAGACGGCCTCGTTAGCGTCGATCGAACTTCGTGCACGGGCCTGTGCGACCAGGGCCCGGCGCTGCTGGTCAATCACCACCATGTCGTGACCCGGCTCGACGCCACCCGCGTGGCCCAACTGGCAGGCCTGATTCGCGCCCACGTGCCGGTGTCGCAGTGGCCCGCCGAATGGTTCGAGGTGCGCGACAACATCCGGCGCGCCGACGTGCTGATGGGCGAGCCGAGCGCTCCGGGCGCCGCTCTGGCCGCAGCGCTGGCGCGTGGTGCCGACGAGATGCTGGCCGAGATCAAGCGCTCCAACCTGCGCGGGCGCGGCGGCGCGGGTTTTGCCACCGGGCTCAAGTGGGAACTGTGCCGACGGTCACCCGGGGTCGGACGAGTGGTGGTGTGCAACGCCGACGAAGGCGAGCCAGGCACCTTCAAGGACCGCGTGCTGCTCAGTCGCCGGGCGGACGCCGTATTCGAGGGCATGACGCTCGCCGCGCACATCGTCGGCGCGCGCCGCGGCCTGCTCTACCTGCGCGGCGAATACCGCTACCTTCTCGAACCGCTCCTTGCGGTGCTGCAGCGGCGCCGCGATACCCGCCTTCTCGGCCCTTCGATCCTCGGCCGCGAGGGGTTCGATTTCGACATCGCGATCCACGTGGGCGCCGGGGCCTATGTCTGCGGCGAGGAGTCGTCGCTGATCGAGTCGCTCGAAGGCAAGCGCGGCACGCCGCGCATCCGCCCGCCGTTCCCCGCCGAACACGGTTACCGGGGCCTTCCGACGATTGTCAACAACGTCGAGACCTTCTGCGCGGTCGGCCACATCGCGTTGCAGGGCGGCGCCTGGTGGGCCGGCATCGGCACGCCGCAGTCCAGCGGAACGAAGGTCCATTCGGTCTCGGGCGACTGCGAGCGGCCGGGCGTGTACGAGTACCCGTTCGGAACCCGCATCGGCCGCATCCTCGAAGACTGCGGCGCCCGCGATACGCAGGCGGTGCAGGTCGGCGGGCCGTCGGGCGTGTGTCTGTCGGCGTTCGAGTTCGGCCGCCGGATCGCGTTCGAAGACGTGCCCACGGCCGGCGCCTTCATGGTGTTCGACCGCAGCCGCGACATGTTCGAAGTGGCGCGCGGCTTCGCGCACTTCTTCGCGCACGAGAGTTGCGGGTTCTGCACGCCGTGCCGAGTCGGCACCGCGCTGGTCGTCAAACGCATGGACAAGCTGGCCGCGGGGCACGGTTCTCGGCACGACATCGACGTGCTGTTCGAACTCGACAAGCTGATGCACACGGCGACCCACTGCGGCCTGGGCGCGACCGCCTGCAACCCGCTGCGCGACACGATCCTCAAGTTCCGCCCCGCGTACGAACGGCACCTGAAGTCGCTGTACTTCGAGCCCGGATTCGACCTCGACGCCGAGTTGTCGGTCGCGCGCCGGATGACGGGCCGCCACGATGCCGGTGCGTACCTGGAGAACCCGCCGTGACGGACACCGCCGACACTACCGGGCCCAGCTTTTCCCTCGACGGGGAGGACGTTGCGTTCAACCCCGGGGAGACCGTGCTGCGGGCGGCCACCCGCGCCGGTCGCTACATACCGCACCTGTGCTGGCATCCGGACTTCGCCGCGCACGGTTCGTGCCGCCTGTGCATCGTGAAGGTGAACGGGCGCGCAGGCGCGGCCTGCACGCTGCGCGCTGCGCCGGGGCTGGATGTGCAGAGCAACACCGAGGAGCTCAACGCGCATCGCAAGACGCTCTTGCAGATGCTGTTCGTCGAAGGCAACCACTTCTGCCCGAGCTGCGAGAAGAGCGGCAACTGCCTGCTGCAGGCGACCGCCTACGAGATGGGAATGGAAGGCCCGCACTTCGAGGAGTTCTATCCCGACCGGCCCGTCGACGCGAGCCACCCCGACATCCTGCTCGACCTGAACCGCTGCATCCTGTGCGAGCTGTGCGTGAAGGCCAGCCACGACATCGACGGCAAGAACGTGTTCGAGATCGGCGGCCACGGCATCGGCACGCACCTGCTGGTCAACAGCGACAGCGGGCGGCTGGCCGATACCGCGATGACGCTGACCGACCGCGCCGCCAGCATCTGCCCGGTCGGCGTGATCCTGCCCAAGCGGCGCGGCTTCCTGATCCCGATCGGCGAGCGGCGCTTCGACACGGCTTCGGTGTCCGAGCAGGCGAACCGGGGGCAGTCATGACCCTGCCCGTCATGCCGCACGGGCCGCGCAAGTTCAAGGTCGCGACGGTCTCGCTGGCCGGCTGCTTCGGTTGCCACATGTCGTTCCTCGACATCGACGAGCGGCTGTTTGAACTCCTCGAGCAAATCGAGTTCGACCGTTCGCCGCTGACCGACATCAAGGAAGTGGGCCACTGCGACATCGGCCTGATCGAAGGCGGCTTGTGCAATGCCGAGAACGTGATGGTGTTGCGCGAGTTCCGTGCCCGCTGCAAGACGCTGGTCGCGGTCGGTGCATGCGCCATCAACGGAGGGTTGCCGGCGCAGCGCAATCATCTCGACCTCGGCGCGATGCTCGCCGACGTGTACCGCAGCAGGCCGGGGCTGGCGGTCGGAAGCGGCATTCCGAACGACCCCGAACTGCCGCTGCCGCTCAACAAGGTGCATCCGATCCACGAGGTCGTTCACGTGGATTACTCGCTGCCCGGCTGTCCGCCCTCGGCCGACGCATTCTGGAGCTTCCTGACCGATCTGATGGCCGGCCGCACGCCGCACCTCGGTCACGGCCTGATTCGCTACGACTGAACATGTCCCCGACTCTCGAAACCGCCGCTCATCCGCAAGGCCTGCGCCGTGTGGCGATCGATCCCGTCTCGAGGATCGAGGGCCACGGCAAGGTCACGATCCTGCTCGACGCGGAGGGCCATGTGCAGCAGGTTCGGTTGCACATCGTCGAATTCCGCGGCTTCGAGAAATTCATTGAGGGCCGGCCCTACTGGGAGGTGCCGGTGATGGTGCAGCGGCTGTGCGGCATCTGCCCGGTGTCGCACCATCTGGCGGCGTCGAAGGCGTTCGACCGCGTCGTCGGCGCACTGCCCGTCACGCCCGCGGCGGAGAAGATCCGTCGCCTGATGCATTACGGGCAGGTGATGCAGTCGCACGCGCTGCACTTCTTCCACCTCGCATCGCCCGACCTGCTGTTCGGCTTCGACTCCGAAGTGAACCGGCGCAACATCGTCGGCATCGCACAGGCGCATCCCGATGTCGCGAAGAAGGGCGTGCTGCTGCGCAAGTTCGGCCAGGAAGTGATCCGCGCCACAGCCGGCAAACGCGTTCACGGCACGGGCTCGGTGCCCGGCGGAGTCAACAAGCACGTGAGCCCGCAAGACCGCGCGCTGCTGCAGCGCGACCTCGCGCAGATGCTCGCCTGGGCGCAGGATGCGGTGCACATCGCCAGACAGTTGCATGCACAGAACGCGTCGCTGTACGACAGCTTCGGTGTCTGTCGCGCCAACATGCTGTCGCTCGTGCGCGCCGACGGGGCGCTCGACCTGTACGACGGTGTGATCCGTGCGCGCGACGCGGCGGGCAAGATCATCTTCGATGGCGCGAGTGACCAGGGCTACCTCGATCTGATCGAGGAGGAAGTCAAACCCTGGAGCTACATGAAGTTCCCGTTCCTGCGCAGCATGGGGCGCGAACGTGGCGGGTACCGCGTCGGGCCGCTGGCGCGGTTGCAGAACTGCGACTTCGTCCCGACGCCGCTGGCTGAAGCGCAGCGACGCGAATTCGTCGCTTCGGGAAAGGGCGAGACCATCCATGCTCCGCTGGCCTACCACTGGGCGCGCATGGTCGAGCTGCTGCACTGCGTCGAGGTGATAGCGGCCTTGCTCGACGACCCGGACATCCTCTCCGGAGAGTTGATGGCGTCGGGTCAGCGCCGGCGCAGCGGAGTCGGCGTGATCGAGGCGCCTCGCGGCACGCTGATCCACCACTACGAGGTCGGCGACGACGATCTGGTGACGATGTGCAACCTGATCGTTTCGACCACACACAACAACCAGGCGATGAACGAGGCGGTCCGCTCGGTCGCGCGCGAGTACCTCGACGGCTGTGAATTGACCGAAGGCCTGCTTAACCACATCGAAGTTGCGATCCGCGCCTACGACCCCTGCCTGTCGTGCGCCACCCATGCGCTGGGGGAGATGCCGCTGGAGGTGGCCTTGATCGGCCCTGAGGGCGAACTCCTCGACCGAGTCGCGAGATCGCGGCCGGGCGAGCTCCGGCACGACCCGGGTTCAAGCGGCGCGTCGGGCTCATGACGGCGCCGCTGCTTGTGTTCGGCTGGGGCAACGCGAGCCGCGGCGACGACGCGCTCGGGCCGCTGCTGATCGAGCGCTTGCGTGCCGTGCTGACGCCGACTGCCGGCGTGGAATGCCTAGACGATTACCAGTTGCAGGTCGAGCACGCACTCGACCTCATCGGACGCCGGCGCGTGCTGTTCGTCGATGCCAGCTCGACCTGCCGCGAACCGTTCGAGACGACACCGCTCGCCGCGGGCCGCGATTCCAGCGTGACGACGCACGCCGTTTCGCCGCAGGCACTGCTGCAGGTATTTCGAGACCTTTACCGCCGGGATGCGCCGCCCAGCACGCTGCTGGCGATCCGCGGCGAGCGCTTTGGCCTTGGAGAAGCGCTCAGCCCGGCCGCGACTGCGCACCTGAACGCCGCGCTGCGCTGGGCACGAGCCTGGGTCGCGGACGATCGTTGCGCAGAGCAGCCGCCAAGTCCACAGGCCGACCGCCGGCCGCGGGGCGACCGCGCGTGCCAAGTGGTGGCCACATGCGGCCACGGCCTTCCGATCTATTGATCCAGGTTAAGAGCATGCCGCGAGTTTGCGCACAACATCGCGCCTGGCGACACGAGCCGCGAAGAAGAGGCAGCGGCCCGATAGCGCCTGCCAGGGGCATGCGGCCAGGCGGCGCAACGTAATATCGCGCATGTGTCGCGCCTGCCGGTGGCAGTCCCCGCCCGCCGACCGTGCACAGCCCGATCGATGTTCTGACGGACCCGAAGACATGTACCCCATCATCCGCCGCGAAGCGTTCTCGGACACGACCTTCCTGTGGGAAGTGCTCGCGCCCGACGTGGCTCGTGCGGCCGAGCCCGGCCATTTCGTGATGCTGCGCCTGCATGAGGCGGGCGAGCGCATTCCGCTGACGGTTGCCGACTACGACCGCGAGCGCGGCACGATCACGATGGTGATCCAGGCTCTGGGCAAGACGACGCTGGAGATGCGTGACCACTACAAGGCCGGCGACAACATCGCCGACTTCGTCGGACCGCTCGGCATGCCGCAGCACGTGAGCAAGGCCGGGCACGTGGTGCTGGTCGGCGGTGGCCTCGGCGTGGCGCCGGTGTACCCGCAGCTGCGCGCGTTCAAGGAGGCGGGCAACCGTACCACCGGCATCATCGGTTTTCGCAACCAGGACCTCGTGTTCTGGGAAGACAAGTTCGCGAGTTACTGCGACAAGCTGATCGTCTGCACCGACGACGGCAGTTACGGCAAGCCGGGCTTCGTCACCGCGGCGCTGAAGGAAGTGCTGGAGAACGATCGACCCGAACTCGTCGTCGCCATCGGCCCGCTGCCGATGATGAACGCCTGCGTCGAGACGACGAGGCCCTCGGGCGTGAAGACGATGGTGTCGCTCAACGCGATCATGGTCGACGGCACCGGCATGTGCGGATCGTGCCGCGTCACCGTCGGCGACGAGATCAAGTTCGCCTGCGTCGACGGACCGGACTTCGACGGCCACCAGGTCGACTTCAAGGAGCTTCTGCTGCGCCAGAAGCGCTTCAAGGGCGAGGAGGCTGCGGCCAGCAGCGACTACGCGCATGTGTGCAACGTCGAGAAGCTGCTGTTCGAGCAGGGCAAGACGAACTACAAGAAGTACAAGGATCTGGCCCCGCACGCGACCAAGATGCCCGAGCGCGACCCTCACGAGCGTTCGCGCAACTTCAAGGAAGTCAACCTCGGCTACTCGATGGCCGACGCACTCGCCGAGGCCGAGCGCTGCATCATGTGCAGCAAGCCGGCGTGCATAGCGGGGTGTCCGGTGTCGATCGACATCCCGCGTTTCATCCGTCACCTGCTGGTGCGCGATGTCGAAGGCGCGCTCGCGGTGATCAACGAATCGAACCTGTTCCCGTCGGTCTGCGGCCGCGTTTGCCCGCAGGAGTCGCAGTGCGAGGCGCAGTGCGTCGTCGGTCGCAAGCTCGAGGCCGTGGCGATCGGCCGGCTCGAGCGTTTCGTGGGCGACAGCGCCAGGCCAGGCAACGTCGAGGCACCGCGCTTCGAGCGCAAGCTCGGCGCGGTAGCGATCGTCGGCTCGGGTCCTTCCGGGCTGGCCGTCGCCGCGGACTTGCGGCGCTTCGGCTGCGACGTCACCGTCTACGAGGCCCTGCACGTCGTCGGCGGCGTGCTGCAGTACGGCATCCCGTCGTTTCGCCTTCCGCGCGAGATCATCGCGCGCGAGGTCGACCACCTGAAGGCGCTCGGCGTGAAGTTCGAGACCAACAAGGTAATCGGCAAGACCTTCTCGGTGCTGCAATTGATGAGCGACAAGGGGTTCGACGCGGTGTTCGTTGGCGCCGGCGCCGGCGCGCCGGCATTCCTCGGCATCCCGGGCGAGTTCGCCGGCCAGGTCTATTCGGCAAACGAGTTCCTGACGCGCGTGAACCTGATGGGCGGCGACAGGTTCCCCTACCTCGACACCCCGATCACGCTTGGCAAGAGCGTGGTCGTCATCGGCGCGGGCAACACGGCGATGGACTGCCTGCGCGTGGCCAAGCGCCTGGGCACGCCGACGGTTCGCTGCGTCTACCGCCGCTCGGAGGCCGAAGCTCCGGCGCGGATCGAGGAACTGCGCCATGCGAAGGAAGAGGGCATCGAGTTCTTCTTCCTCCATGGGCCGGTCGAGATCCTGACCGAAGCCGACGGCAACGTGCGCGGCATGAAGGTGCAGAAGATGGCGCTCGGCGAGCCCGACGCCAAGGGCCGCCGCCAGCCGATCCCGCAGGACGAGTTCCTCGAACTCGACTGCGACACGGTGATCTACGCGCTCGGCACCAAGGCCAACCCGATCGTCACCAAGTCCACGCCGGGCCTCGAGCTGAACAAATGGGGCTACATCGTCGCCGACGCGGCGACGCAGGCGACGAGCGTGCCGGGCGTGTTCGCCGGCGGCGACATCGTGACCGGCGGCGCCACCGTAATCCTGGCGATGGGCGCAGGCCGCCGCGCCGCGCGAGCGATCGGCGCGTACCTGGCAGGCGACAAGAACACCTGGCCGATCACTCAGGCCGACGTCGATGCGTTCGTGCCGCCAACGCCGATTGGCGCGACTCCCATCCCAAGTTCTGCTGAGGTTTCATCATGAGCATCTGCCCGCGCTGCAAGCGCGAACTCGAAGACGAAGAGGCCTACATCTGCTGTGCGGGTGTGGAACTGCGCTGGCGCTGCGGCGACTGCCACAAGGTCAGCGAAGGTTTCGCCTTTCCCTACGGCATGTGCCCGTTCTGCAAGGGCAAGCTCGAGCTGCTCGACCGCGGCGCGATCGAGGGCGGCGAGGCGATGGAAGCCGTGCGCAAGGCGTTCGAGATCGAACTGGGCGGCCATGCGTTCTACGAACGCGCCTCGCGCGACGCCAAGGATCCGGTGCTGCGCGAGCTGTTCGGCCGCTTTGCGGCGATGGAGAGGGAGCACATGGACACGCTGTCCAAGCGCTATCACGCCGACCTGCCAACCGCGGCCGAGGACTTCCAGCTCGACCGCGCGGCGATCTTCGCCGGCGTCGACCGCAAGCCTGAGGATCCCGCCAACCTGTTTCGCATCGCGATCGCCTTCGAGCAGCGCGCGGTGGACTTCTTCACCGGCGAGGGCGAGCACGCGCCGGCCGGTTCGGTCGAGCGCGAGCTGTACAAGGAACTCGCCGCCGAGGAGCGCGAGCACGTTGCCTTGCTGACGACCGAGTTGCGCCGCTGGGAGAGCGGCAAGGCCGGCATCTTGTAGAGCGCAGCCGCGCCAGCCGCCACCGACAGGCCCTGCACCAGCATGTGCGGCCTTTGACGCGAAACCAGCTTCCCAAGAGGACGCCATGACCGAACGTTCGCATGTGCTCGACGGCAACGAAGCCGCGGCGCGCGTCGCCCACCTCGTCAGCGAGGTGATCGCGATCTACCCGATCACGCCGTCGTCGACGATGGGTGAACTCGCCGACGAGTGGTCGGCCAAGGGCCGCAAGAACATCTGGGGCATGGTGCCGCAGGTGATCGAGATGCAGAGCGAGGCCGGCGCTGCGGGCGCGGTGCACGGCTCGCTGCAGGCGGGCGCGATGACGACCACCTTCACCGCGTCGCAGGGGTTGCTGCTCAAGCTGCCCAACATGTTCAAGATCGCCGGCGAGCTGACGCCGGTGGTGTTCCACATCGCGGCGCGAACGCTGGCGACGCACGCGCTGTCGATCTTCGGCGACCACAGCGACGTGATGGCCGCGCGAACGACGGGATTCGCGCTGCTGGCGTCGAGCAGCGTGCAGGAAGCGCAGGACATGGCGATGATCGCGCACATGGCGACGCTGAAGTCGCGCGTGCCGTTCCTGCACTTCTTCGACGGCTTTCGCACCAGCCACGAGGTCAACAAGATCGAGCTGCTGTTCG
>Ga0209048_10002597_pt1 | contig 17887 bp, 16 predicted proteins | sample FrelakmetCRP12CR_FD_187146 | JGI IMG/M metagenome (GOLD analysis project Ga0209048, IMG submission 187146) | Freshwater lake sediment microbial communities from the University of Notre Dame, USA, for methane emissions studies - CRP12 CR (SPAdes)... | ecosystem: Environmental > Aquatic >... | reverse complement strand
GTTGGAAAGCGATTGGGTGCCGAAGCTTAGTGGATGGGTCAATGATACCGCGGGAGTGTTGACGGTCGCGGAGCAGGAGCGCATAGCCGGTACCTTAGAGAAGTACCAACGAGAAACGCATCATCAGATTGCCGTGTTGACCATCCCAAGTCTGGGCGAGGAAAGAATAGAGGTGTTCTCTCTCCGAACTGCAAATGCATGGGGCCTCGGCAACAAGGGATTCGACGACGGCATTCTAGTCATCCTGGCAATGAGAGAGCGGCGAGCACGAATTGAACTCGGTAAGGGTATGCAGCGGTTCATCAGCGATGCAGACGCGAAGAAAATAATGGATACAGACATGACGCCGCTATTCTCAAAGGGAGACATCTCTGGAGGGCTTGAGCGTAGCCTCGAGCGGTTAATGGAAGAGGGTCGCCGCTTCGTCGTAGAAATCGAACCCGCGCCAAAGCGGCTCAATTGACGGCTAACCACCAAGCGAGCGATCACGGAGCGGCGCATTTGTACGGCCGAAAAGCCGACGGTGACGAAGATCGGCCGAGGGTCGCAACCGGTCATACGCGAAGCTAATATGCCTGCTTGTAAGCCGACGTTCGTACGCGGAGGAATTACGCTGCAGCAGACAGATTCCGCGTGCGGACCTTCCCGTTTCTGTCTCTTCCGCGGAGAGTTCCCCAATAGGAAGCAATGACAAATCGCGCACACTGTAAATCGTCGGCATTTATTGCAATGTTGATGATCGCGTTTGTCTGCGCAGCGGCGGATCGCCCTGTCGTTGTACCGATTAAATTGCTGGGTAACTTTCCTGTTGTCACGGTGGACATCGACGGGAACGATGTGTCTTTAGTATTTGATTCTGGCAATTCAGGATCGGTAGCTCTAACGCAGGCGGTGATCGACCTCGTGAAAGCACTGCCGACCGGTGAGACCTCCCGGGGAATGGATCCTAAAGGGAATGTCATCGAATACCCAAAGTTCAAAATCCATCGCCTTCAGATAGGGACCGCCGTCTTCACCGATGTTATCGGCGAATTGGATGTACACGACCCGTCCTACCAAGCGACTCAAGTGGGCCAGCAAGGCTTCTTGGGGACATGCCTTTTGAAGGGATATAAGGTTGTGCTCGATTATCCGCATCGGAGAATGACATTGGTACCGCCTGGCAATACGAAGGATCAGTCCGCTGGTTGTAAGGGAACGGCAGTGCCTTTTTCGCCGGCGTGGCACGGAGAGCCTGCCGCCGAGGCGGATATCGACCTGGGGCGATTGACGGTGTGGTGGGATACCGGAGCGCCGACATCGATTCTTAGCAAGCGATTCGCTGAGGCGGCACGATCACATCAGTCCGGAGACACCGTGACTTCGAAGCGGCTTACTCTCGGGGGCACCGACTTCGGCCCTTTGCAGTTTGAGCTAGACGATTTGTCGTTACCGCCTGGGTTCGACGGTTTCATTGGCTACAATTTCTTCGCTCACCACGTCGTTTGCATGGATTTTCCAGGGAATAGGCTTGTGATCCAATTTGAACCAAAGGCAGCCCGTATGACACGCCCACACACATCCCTGAAAGCCGCAGAGGGTCGAAATTCGGCTGTATCGGCAATCCGGCAGTAGGCCACGACCGGAAGTACGGTGCGCTGAAACGAGCGCCCCGTAGCGGTCATGCAGATTGGCGCAGCGCAACGCGGAGATCATTGGGTTCTTGGTGCGATATCTCGCCAGGTCGTTCTGCGCAAAACATCAATGCTTTGGTCGGCAGCAATACGCCACTGAAATATCGCAATCAACCAGTATACGTTCCTCGTCTTCTTCGCGAGGTCAGAGATGTGCACGCAGCCATTCCCTTATTATCCAATTGAGGTTGCACATCGAAGATCCCTATATCGATTTTTCCCCAGATTGACGATGTGACAACTGCATCAAATCCCGCTTGATCTGCGTGAAGACCCCATTCCAGTCACTCATATGACTTTGTCGATACAATTTCACACTCGAATACCACGGGCTATCGGTTCTATCCAGGAACCAGCGCCAATCGGCATTAAACGGCAGCAATACATAAGTTTCTACGCCCAGTGCTCCGCTCAAATGCGCGACACTGGTATCTACGCTAATCACGACATCCATACACTTGCACAGTGCGGCTGCATCGCTGAAATCAGCTTGTTCGTCACCAAAATCCAATATGTTGTGATTAACTTTCAGTGTTTGCTTATCAGACTCGCGGATATCCTTTTGCAGGCAAATATATTCAAGATCGGCGGGTAAACATTTGACCAAATCTTCCAACGGAATGGACCGATTACGGTCGTTGTAGTTCGTCTTACTTCCGCTCCACACCAAACCGACACGTGGCTTCGTACGCTCGCCCAGCCGGCTTCGCCAGTGCGCGAGTTTAGTTGGGCTGCTGCTAAGATAACCCTTCGAAAAGGGAATGGTGTCTAGGTTGGTTTTAAATGCCAGCGGAAGGCTCATTAGAGAGCACTGATAATCAACATTAGGCAAAGCGTTGCCTTTTGTGATTACTTTCGACACGCCTGCTAAGCCGGCAAGTAAGGTGATTAGGGGCTTTTGAACCTCCAGAATGACCCGAGCGCCTAAATCGGCAACCAATTGCACGTAGCGACAAAACTGCAGCGTATCTCCCAATCCTTGCTCGCTATGAAGCAGGATAGACTTTCCCCCTAAAGATTCTTTACCGAGCCACAATGGGTGAGGGAAAGGCGAGCCTTCATCAAGTTTCCTGCGCCATTCGTAGTCGAGCCATCCATTTTCCAAATCTCCCGTCAACAACAACGTGAGTGCTCTGTTCCAATAGGCGCTGGCATACCCGGGTCTAATGGCAATGGCTTGGTTGAAGCGGGCCAAAGCTGCATCCAATTGTTTGAGTTCTTTGAGCACAAAACCACTGTTTGAGAATGCTTCCGCATAGTCAGGTTTGATTCCGATGGCTTGATCGTAACTTGCAAGAGCCGCGTCCCACTGCTGGAGATCTTTGAGCACATTGCCGCGGTTAAGAAGAGCGTCGACTTGGCCGGGATTAATCGCAAGAGCTTGTTCGTAACTGGCGAGGGCCGCGTCCAATTGCTGCAGTTGGTGAAATGCTAAGCCTCTATTACCGTATGCCACGGGATTACTCGGATCCACGCGAATGGCCTTCTCAAACAACCGCACGGCTTTTCTCGGATTGTTTGTTTGCAGCGCAATCACCCCCAGACGGTTTAACGCAGCGAAATTGCACGGTTGTATCTTTAATATTTTCTCATAGATAAATTGCGCGCGTGTTAATTCACCGTGCTGCTGGAGCGCGAATGCCTGTTGTAATTTCCCGGATAGTTGTGCCAAGGCCGGATGTACCGCGGCCTTCGCCTTAGGATTTTTTCTGAATTTGATGGGTATTTTCCTGTTGTCTGAAAGACAATTGACATAAAGCTATGCACGGCAAGCATACTAGACTGCGATCCGTCGGAGGGAGCTACACTAGTCCGTACGGGATTCTCGTCGCGACGCCACGCCGGACGTGATGGCGGAGAGTGGACTGCTCGGTAGCTGACGGTATGCGTCCAACGAAGGCTGGCGCGTTCGAGGCCCTAATACCGATTTCGCTGCTCGTCGGGCGGCGTCCGTTTTACCTCGAGAACCGTCATGGGAACAATCGTTCCGGTGAGGTCACCCGACAATCGGTTGGAGCGATCGCGTGTCTCTGATTCGGTGAGCCAGGGGGGCGCTAAAATTGGGCTTTCAGCGCCAGGGCATCGGTGCCCCGGTACAGTTTGATCACAACGGCCGAATTCGCGGCGCACGCGGCTACGGCAGCCTCGAGATCCGCGGGCGTCTTGATCGCATGACCATCGAATTCAAACAGGATGTCGCCGACGATGACTCCGGATTTTTGCGCAACGGAGCGATGATTCACCGCGATGATCAAGACGCCCGCTCGGTTCGGCTGTTCCGGCGTCGCCGCAACCGCCATGCCGCCGATGCCAAGGTCGAGCTTGAGCGAGGCGTTGGCGGCATTCTCGATTGAGACCGGGAGCGCGCCGGTGACTTCATCGACTTTGGCGAGAAACCCCGCAATCTCCGCGTTCGATATATCCCCGGCGTAAGCGGGGCCCGATCTCGCGATGACCTTGAAATGCCATAGTGCGGGCTTGCCCGGAACATATCCGCTGGCGAGCTGGCGCAGATATTCCTCATCGACCGGGAATGCGATGTGCTCGGTGTAGGTGCAGTCGCCGACGGCGCAATTCGTCACCTCGCGACTTAATGCAGTCACCGGCACCGACTGCGTTCCGCTCGCCGTTTGATACGTCGCAGTCGCGAAGGATCGCGGGTTTCCCTCGTAGATGATCGATGCGTAGACCTGGAAGGACTTCTGTCCGGTTTCTTTGTCGATGGCACCCCTCATAAATTCATCGTGCCATACCATGCGCATCGGACCCGCATGCTCGAGGTAGCCGTTCTCGGTGGTTATCGTCGTCACGGCATCGCTGGGATCGATCCTGACGGTTGCGGTGTCCCGGAAGTGTTCCATGTTGAGCGACAGCAGCGGCGGATCCTTCGCCTGGACGGTGTTGACGGCAAATCCGAGGACGACAATACAGACCAATGCCGCGGTGCGAATTTTCAAGGTTCGTTCTCTTGTTCGACTGTTCTCATCGTAGCATGTGGCGGCTCGAGCCCTCGACCCCGCGACTCATGTCACGGGGTTGTCACTGCCCGATCGCAGCGGCTCTCCGCACAAAAACCTTCTCAACACGACCATCATCCAGGTGTCGTGCGCGCAATAACGCAGCAAGGCGCTTCGAAGCGCGTTATCTCGCGCAGGAGTGAGCTGCCGACTGCGCAACTCCAAAAATGCGAGCTGCGCGCCGTCGCCTTCCTGCACTTCATCCAAGCCCTCGTAGCTCAGTTCGGCGGCGATCGTCGGTACGACACTCTTGATCGACCATGAACCGCGCATGTCCCGGTGGTAGTACGCTTGGCGAGTGACGGGCAAAAGATCGAATAAGCGCTCGGCCAAGCCGCGCAGCGCCGTCGCGTGCGCCGGCACCAATTCGGCCAATCGATTCAGCACGCGCTTCTCGAAGCCTGCGTTATACGCAATGACGGGGCCTTGCGGCGGAATCGCGTCGACCAGCGCGCACGTCAGCGCAGCGAAATCGCCGAACGACTCGATCGCCAAATATTCCGCATGCCGAACCACGCCCGCTCCGTGCTCCACGTGCACCGACCACTGAAACGGAAGTTGCTCGAAAGGCTGCGTGCCGATGACTTCGGGCACGGAAAAACCGATCGTCTCGAAATCAAGGTAAGCGTAGGGAAGAGGCAGTTGCCGCAGCTCGGCGCTCGCCGATTCGTCGAAATACGCGGCCCCGCTCAAGGTCGCCTGATGCACGCGGCGATGCATCTCGTTCGTCAAACGGGTGACCGGCACCTCGCGCAGATCCCGATACCCCTCGGCCACCAACTCATCGACGGTGTTCCCGCCCCGCGGCAGCAGATCGACGGGAAAGTCCGCAAGTTTCCGTCCGGCGGTACAGCGTTCGAAGAACGGACAGGGGTGGGGATCATGGCACTGCGGCCCGACCGCCACCCGCGGCATCGACGCGCCGGCCATGACCTCAAGATATTCGTGCGCCCTCTGCGCCGTCTCGGGCAGCGCACGCTCAACTTCATCGGTGATGTCTTCTTCAACCAACAATCCGACGTAGTCGCCCGTTCGTCGCAGGACGAACTCGTTGTTCACATGACCGATGAAATATCGGCCGACGGGAATGCGGGCACCCTTCAACACCAACGCCTGAAAGGCGGCATCTGCTTGATGCGTCTCTTTCACGCGAGTCGTGGCCTTCACTTCGACGAGCTCGAATGTGCCGCCTCGCCGCCGCAGTACATCGGCAATGATCGCAAGGTTCCGGGCGCGAAACGCGGGCTGGTAGAGCGTGGCGGGCGCATCGGCGCCCTTTGCCATCAGCTTGCTGGTCGCGGCGATCGCCGAGGGCATGCCGCGGTCCCGGGAAATCACGACTCCCGGTTCCAATCGCTGCACGAACTCGTCGAATACCCGGCCCTGCAGGATCGCGACACTCGGCGGCACCGGCTGTTCGCGCGGTTGGTGAATTTCAAACCACAAGCGCTTGTGGCATTGCCGCCCGGATAGAAAACGCGATTTCGTGAGCCATGCCATCGGCCGAGTAGGCCTCAATCCAATCGCCGCGTAAAGACGCGACCCCTGGTCAACTCATACCTAAGCGGCTCGGCCGTAAAAGCCTATGCGTTCGGCGCTGCTGAAGGTGACGCCGGGGTTGTCGTAGTAGGAGAATACCGCGACGACCCGGCTTCTGGCCCCGCTTACCGGCGTTACGCGATGCGCGGTGTTCTTGCCGGCAAAGACGTTCAACGTCCCGGCGGCGAGCGACATGCGGGACACGTTCGGATCCTCTCCGTTGAGCATCCGCGCGACGCCATCGTAATTGGGGTCCGTGTCGGAACGCAGGCCGCTTCGATACTCGAATTCGCCGCCGGACTCGGCGGCTCGAATCAGCAGCGTGGTGGTGAATTGCGAACGATCGAAGTGCCAATTCAGCGCCTCGCCCGGTCCATAGGCCATCACGTTCACTTTCGCGAGCGGATCGTCCATCAGAAACAACCGTGGCTTGTCCAACACGCGCGCCACGAACGCCGGCAGCGGTTGCCACTCATAAATATTTGCGACGACGGTTCCGGCCAGCTGATCGGCGCAGAGCGTGTAATTGACGGTCTCGAACTGCCGGAGTGCGGGATGCTCAGCAGCGAGTCCGGGAATGTCCTTCTTGAAATAGATGTTGTGGCGGCGTGCATGCCGATAACTGGCGCTGTCGATCAAGGGATCGAGTTCGGAGGCCGCAGTCGCGACGGCATCGGGTTTGACGAAACCCTCGAGATTGAACATGCTGTTCGCGGCCATGTCCGCCTTGCATCGATCGATGAGCCGCTTGCCTTCCGGAGTATCGAGTCGGTCGATCGGGTGGCGGTCGAGGTCGAGTACGTCTTTGATCATGGCGACCGGATCTCCTACTGCTTGATTTCCACTAGTATCGCGTCCACGTCACCGAGTGCTTCATCCGCATGCGTCACCGGAGGCCGTATTAATGCTTCGCCGGTCTTCAACTCTACAACCTTGACGCTGCCGTCGGGCATCGTGTATTTGACGCGCCCGCCCTTGAGCACGTCCACCACCGTCGTAGGATGGGAATGAATGGGCGTCTTGTCGCCCGTGTGGGGCGTGTACTGCAATACGCGCACCTTCTGGTCCTCGGCGAGAACCTTCAAATGCTTGAGGCCATATTGCATGGCGTCCTGTCCGAACACCGGTGCGCAGGAGAGCAAGGCGCACCACACGGTCAGCGCGGCTGCTCCATTTGTCTTGCTCATCTTGCCGATCCCTTCCAAGTAGATTAGGCGCTATGGTAGCCGCCCTCGTCGTACTTAGTCACTGTTTTGCGCCCGCCTGCTCGTGCCGGCCGGCCGGCGCGGCGTCAGCGCCGCGGCGAACAAGAGCGCAAGCAAGGCTCCCGGCGCAACCGTCATGCCGAGATCTTCGAGCACGGGCACCCGGGAGAAGGACAGCAAGCCGAATCCGATCACCGTACTCAGATTGGCGATGCTCAACGACGCCAAGGTGAGCGCGGCGTCATGGTCGTTCTCACGCCGGGGCGCGTCGAAAAACAGGGCGTAATTGGAGCCCACGGCGACGATGAGCAGCATGCCCACCAGGTGCAGTATGGTCAGCTGCCGGCCGCACAGGCTCAGGGAGGCGGCGACGCAAAGCACCGCCAGCATGAGCGGCGCCAACACGCGCGCGGCGCGGGCGGGCGTGCGCAGCGCGACCCAGAGCAGCACGACGATTGACGCCAACCCCGCTAGCGACAGCCGGATCGCCTCGTGCAAATAGCTTATATAGAGCGCATCGGATTCGTTCTTGAGATCAAGGAGTTGCGCACCGATCGAGCCCGCGCCGGCCAGGGCCTGTCTGACTCGCGCACGGTCGATATCGGGCGCCGCCGCCTCCGCCGCGTGTAGCGGCAGCAGCGCATTCCAGCGATCCCGTTGATGCAGGATCAGCGCATCGAATCCGGCGGCGAGCGACGTGCTGCGCAAATCCTGCGGAGTGATCAGCCCGCCGCGGCGTGCCGACTCGACGTCGTCGAGGAACGGCGCCAGTTGCTCCCCTCGTATGGCGAGACCCGCGGTGGCCTGTGCCAGGTTCTCGCGCAAAATCGGACGCTCCGGCAGGCTATCGCGTCGCGCTTCTTGAGTGGCGAGACTCGGTAAATAGCTCGCGGGACTGTCGAAGCCGCCGATGACCTTTTCGTCGATCAAAGGCTCCAGCGCCCGGGCCGCACGCTCCGCGCCGCGCAACACCGATTCCAGGTCGGGTCCCGATATGACCACGAGATCGAGCGCGGTCGGTTGTCCCAAATCGCTTCGAAGTTTGGCATCGTAACGCTGCTCCGACAGCGGTATCGGGCTCAAGCTCGACAGCTCCCGATTCCACAGCGTATCGCGCTGTTGGTACAGCACAAGTGCCGCAATGCCGGCAATTGCGAGGGCAATGCCCCAAAGCGCCGCGACGCTCAGGCGGCGCACGGGATTTACCCAATGCTCGAGCCGTAAGCCCCAGGGCGTGACATCTCGAATTGCGATATCGCAGGGCATCAGTTCCGGCAAGACGAAGCGCGTCACCGCCGCAGCCGCGAGCAAGCCGCCGATCGAATAAGCACCCAGCTGCGCCAGACCCGGGAAGGCGGACGGCAGCAGCGAGGCGAAGCCGCATACCGAGGCGAGCATGCCGAGACGTACGATGGGCCACCGTTGCCGCTGCCATGAGTGCGGCGCCGCGCTGCTGGGGGTGCGGACCGCCGACTGCGTGAAAAAATAAATCGAATAATCGACCGACTCGCCGATCAAGGTGATGCCGAAGCCCAAGGTCAGGCCGTGCACGGCGCCAAAGCCGAGCGCTACCGCGGCGATGCCGGCCATGGCGCCCGTGGCCACCGGCAGGAGCCCCAGGATCAGCGCACGCGGCGATCGATAAACGACGAGCAATAGCGCGGCAATGAGCACACTGCTGGCGATCGACAGGCGCACCGCGGCATGTTGGATGGTGGCCCGCGCCGCGACCGCAAACACCGCGGGACCACTTAAGTGCATTTGCACCTGGCGCGACTCCGGGACCGCAGCCGCGGTCTCGCCAGATGCCGCGGTGAATGCGCGGCGGATCGCATCCAGCGCAAGTTCCTGCGCATCGGTGTCGGATCCGGCCGCGGCGGTTTGCGCGACCAACAGAGTGCGCTCGCCATCGGCCGAGACCCAGTGGCCGTCCCGCGTCAGAGGCTGCGCAATGCGCGACATTTGGTCGATGATCTGCAGCATCTCGCCCGTGGGATCGCGCGGCACGAGAGACTTGAGCATCAATCCTTCGGGCGATGCGAGGCCTGCGATGGTCTCCTCGATTGCTCCCTTGAGGCCGGCGGCGGAGAAACGTTGGGGGGTGATGGTTTCGCTCAATAGATAGCGGTGCCGGAATAGAAATTCCCGGTCGAGTTCCGCCGAAACCGGCTCGCCGTTCTCGATGCCGGAAAACTCGCGGTCGAGGCGCAAGCGGCGCGCCATTGCGACGGAGATCCGCGCACGAATCGTGGCGTCCCCGCGTTCGAGCGCAATGAGGATCACGCGCGACGCGGGGCCCTCGCGCAGCTGATCGACCAGCAAACGCTGCATCGGCGTCGGTTTTGCCGGCAGAAAGGCCGACAAGTCGGTGACGTAGCGGGTGCGACCCACGACGACCGCGGCGAGTGCGATGCAGGTCAACCACGCGGCAATCACGCGGGCCCGCCGCGCGTTCATGGGCCCGAATGATCGCGCAGGGTCATGAGCGAGCGGTCACCGTCCCTTTGGCGGATTTCCACGTGGCGCAGGTGGTTCCCGGAGCCGTCGATCAGCACCTGGGATACGGTTGCAGCGATTTGGCTCTCCCGAGGCACCAGCAGCAACGTCCACCGCGCCAGGTTGCCGGAGAATTCGACCCGGAACGTCCGCTCGAGCGCGGCTCGGTCGCCCGCCAGGGTGGCGCGGATGCTTTCGACGAACGGCAGAACTTGCGGATTCGCCTTAAGGTCGAGCACATGGCGGTGACCGCCGCGTCGAATGCTGAGCACGTCGCCCGCGAGCATCAAGTTTTCCGGCCGCGGCTCGAGCGTGCGCTTCTCGAGCCGGTCGGGGGCGTCGTAGATCAATTCGCCGGAGGACTCGACCGGGCGCGAGAGCAGCGCCAGAAAATGTTGTTCGACGAAGTCCACGTGTCCGTGGTGCCGCTCTCCCAACAAGTGCAGGAGTTCGTCGAGATCATCGGCCGCGGCGCGTGCGGTGGCGCCCAACAGAACCAAGAGGCCGATGCCGATCGTGCGCCGCATCGTCAAGCAACCGCGCCGGCGTTTCGCTCGCGCCAGAAGTCGAAGAAATTGAACCAATTGTACGGATCCGTGCGGCAGTAGCGGTCGAGCAATGCCGCGTAGCGCTCGATCGCGGTGCACACCGCCGCATCGCGCCCGCCGGCCGGGATCGCGGAAAAATCCGCAACTTCGGCGAAGACCACGTGGTAGTGGTTCTTGCCGCGGTACAAGCCGGCCATGAAAAGCACCGGACGGCGCAGCACGGCGGCCACCCGCATGGGTCCCACCGGCAGGTAGGCGCGTTCGCCGAGCACCGTCACCGCCTGCACCGCTTCTTCGCCGAGGGTTCGATCGCCGAGCACGCCGACGAACGCGCCGCGATCCAGACGCTCGGCGATTCGCAGCATGGCATCGATTTCACCCAACGCGATGATGTCGGGATTCGCGGCCGGATTGATCGCAGCGAGCATGGCGTTCATTTTTTGCGCATTGCGTTCGTACATGGCCATCGTCACATGCAGTCCGCGCTGGCGCTGACCGACGCTGCGCATCAACTCGAAGCTGCCCAAATGCGCACCCAGGAGAAATGCTCCCCGGCCGGCGTCGAGTTGCGCGCGCACCAGCGACTCGCCCTCGATCGTGATATGGAAGCGATCGTATTGTTCGTTGATCAGGAACAGGCGATCGTGGGTGCAGGCGGCGAAATACAGGATTTGCCGGAAGCGGTCTCTGGCGCCTGGACTTCGGCCCAAGGCAAGACTCAAGTAGCGACGCGAGTGCCGGCGCGCGCCGGGTGCGAACAGAAAGAAATATGCGGCGATGCCGTACAGGAGGCCGCGGCTAAGCGTGCGGCCCACGAGCAGCGATATATGAGCCATCGATCGCAACAACAGGGCGCTGCCGCGCTCGCGGGTGCCGAGCCATTCGGCCTGCGTCGGTTTCACGTGCCGCCCGCCGGCGCCATGGACAACGTGCCGGTGAGAGCCGGGCGGCCCGCGACGCGCACCGTGAATCGGATCAGGCCGCTCTCGGGCGATGCGTGTTCAATCGTGAGCACCTCGCCGGGGCGCACAAACTCGAGAAACTTGGCGACCGCAATTTGCCATTGCCGCAGATCAAGATCGAGGTCGACCTCGATGGCGCGCAGCGCCTCGTCCAACAAAACGACCCCGGGAAGAATCGGCATTCCGGGAAAGTGTCCGGTGAACGCCGGATGGTCGGGGGCGATGCAAAGTGCTCGTTTCGAGTTCACGAGGAGCCCTTCGGCGAACCGTGTCCCCGCGAGTGCCCCTCGCACAGCGCCTGCAGCGCCTGCAACGGAAGCTTGCCCGTGGCGTTGCGCGGCAGCCGGTCGACCATCAAGAGCGGCCGCGGCAGGAACACAGGATCGATGCGCCGTCGCAAATGTTCGACGAGCGTGTTCGCATCAAGGCCGGGAGCGACCACCGCCGCCGCCAGACGCGCAATGCCGGTGATGCCGCCGTCGCGCTCGCCGCCGCCGCGCAAGAAGAACGCTCCATCGATCACGCCGGGAATGGCGGTCAACTGAGCGTTCAAATACCCGAAGGAACTGCGCTTTCCCGCGATATTCACCACATCCGCGGTCCGGCCGTGCAGCAGGAACTCATCCTCTCCGGTGATCTCGATCACGTCGCACATCGGCGTCGATTGCTCGAGGTGCCCGCCTTCCGCGTACATCCGGTCTTGATCGGTACGCAGCCGCACGCCCGGCCACAAGCGCCAGACCGCGGAGTGGGCGGTGCGGCGTGTGGCGATTTGTCCGGTCTCGGTGGATCCGTAAATCTCGAGCAAGCGGGTTTTGAATCCATCCTCCGCTTCGCGCGCGAGTTCCTGGGAGAGGGGAGCAGTGGCCGAAACGATCAGATCAAGCGGCGGCAAATCGATGCCCGCGGCAAGCAGCGTGCGCAAGTGGATGGGAGTCGTCACCAGCGCCCGAGGCCGCGGGGCGGCGGCGATCGCAGAGCAAATATCGGCCGCATAAAATGGCCTTTCCGCGGCGAACGCATTGCCGCTTTGCAGAGCCAGCAGCACCGTCGACTCAAGGCCGTACATGTGTTGCGCGGGGACCGTGCCGATCAGGGTATGCGCTCTGCCGTCGAGCAGCCCGAGCCGCAACGCGCCGTCGCGCACACAGCGTGTGAGGCGGCCCCAGGTCTTTTTGTAGGGCAGGGGCGTGCCGGTCGATCCGGAGGTGAATACCATCGCCGCGACCTGTTCCTGTGGAATTTGCGGCACGTCATAGGGCGACGTGCTGCGCAGCGCGGCAACCGCCCCGCGTCGCGGCTTGCGCTCGCCGAGCTCGCGAGGATACCGGAAGCGGGCAAGGTCGATGTCGCAGCGTGCCTGGTCGGTCAAACAGAAGGCGTCCGGTGCGAATTGCGCGAGTTGTCTGACGAATTCCGGCGCGTGACTGGAGGGCAACAGACTCACTTTGTCCGACATGAGACAGGCGGCGAGCCCGATCGAAAAGTGATATCGATCGTTGCAAACATTGAGCACGTGCTTGCCGTTTGGCAAGCGCTCGGCCAACTGCCTAGCATCGGCAAGGAATTCGTGCGCCTCGATGGCGCGGCCGCCGCGATAGGCCACCACCGAGGCGGGGGACTCGTGAATCAGGAGCGGGTTCACGTGATTCGCGGCCTTGCCGGCCGCGCGCTCCATATTTCGAGAACCGTCAGCGGACCGCGCCACTCGTCGGCCGGCCGCGCGCCCCGCTCGCGGGCGCCCGCATGGCAGTTAAGCGCACGATCACTTGGTTCTCCGTGCCGCAACGTACTCCGCCAAGTGCCTCAGCGAACGAAAGATCTGGTGGTTTTCCGGGCTGTCCGCCCGCAATTGAATGCCGTATTGCTTGGATAGGATCAGCGCGGCCTCCAGGATGTCGATGGAATCGAGCCCGAGTCCGGCCCCGTACAAGGGCGCTTCGGGATCGATGTCCTGGGGAGCGATTTCCAGATTCAGCGCTTGGACGAAAAGTGCGGCGATTTCCCGCTCTAGATCGACATCGACCGGCGGCGCCGACTGTTGCATGATCGACGCTTTGTCGGGCATAGGCTAGGTTTGCTGTTAGGTTTACGTTGCTGCGGGCATCCATATGCCTCTGAGCCGGCATTATATAGGTGTCGGCCGGTGGGGCAACTAACTCGCTGGGCGGGGCCGCTGCTGGCGGCGCGCACGGCGCGCCGCCAGCAGCGGCAGGCGCAGCAAAAAGCCGCATAGCAGCCGCGCGTGCATCCAAACCAACTGCGCATTGTCCCGCCAGTAATTGAAGTGCGAAACGCCGCCTTGGTCGGGTCGAAAATAGCGCACCGGCGCCGGAATATTGATGGGTTCAACGCCCCGCCAACTCAGCCGCACCACCGCTTCCACGTCGAAGTCGAAACGCCGCATCCCGAGCCGCCGGCGCATGACACGCAAGAGTGCGGCAATCGGGTAGACGCGAAAGCCGAACAGCGAGTCGCCGATTCCGGCCCACAGCGTTTCGAGGTTCACATACCAGTTGGAGATCTTTCTTCCCCCGACCCGCAGCCTCGGAGCGCTCGAATCGAAGATCGGTTGGCCCAACACCATCGCCGCGGGGTGCGCCTGCGAGGCGTGCATGAACTCCATGATGTGATCGGCGGGATGCTGTCCGTCGGAGTCCATCGTCAAGACATGGGTGTAGCCAAGTGCGGAGGCTGCGCGTATACCGTGCAGCACCGCCGCGCCCTTGCCGCGGTTCTTGGCGAGGACCAAGACGCGCAGTCCGGGCTCCTTTGCCGCCATCGCCGACAAGCGTTCAGGCGAATCGTCGGTACTGCCATCGACGACCACCCATACGGGAGTCCATTGCTCGAGGGCGGCGAGCACCGTCTCGTACACTTTCGGCCCGGGGTTGTAACTCGGAATGAGCACCAGATGCGTCGTGGAGCGATCGGTCATGCGGCGCCTAAGGGGCGACTTCGACCATTTGCGAGGATCGGCCGATCATCCAGGCGAAGACGATGCCGGCAGCCCAGTAATTTTCGCGCCGCACCAGGGGGCTGTCGGTGAAGACCGCACCCGCAAGAGTATCGTAGCGCACGAATCCGCCCACCCAATATTTCGGGAAGCGCTTCGTCAGGTCGGCAACGAACTGGGCTCCCGAGTAACCGCCGGTTGCCTGATAAGCCGGCCGCGACGCAGTCGCATTCTGCGGCTCCACCGTATAGAAATAACCGTTGTAGTGCCGGTTGGCGAATAAGGGGCCGGTGAACAATCCCGCCTCCCAGCCGGGGTGCCCCAACGCATCAGCGGCACTCAATTTGAACCCGGGCGAGAGCGTCCAGCCGATCGGCTGCGGCGGCATTTGCAAAGTGAAAGCCTGGCGCACCGGCACCTTGAAATCAATCTTGGTCCGCGCGTCATCGCTGCGCCACAAATGAAAATCAAGCGAGAGTCCGGCCTCGACGGTGGGTTTCAGTTCCGGCATATCGCTGCGGGTTCGATCGTTGCTCACCGGCATGGTGGTATCGAAGCTCAAAGTCAGTTCAACCCACTGGCGGTTGAACAGCGCGCCGTGCAGCCCGTTCTTGTCTGCCTTCCAAAAAGGGCCATTGTAAATAAGGTAGGGTACCGGGACCGGAAAGACATGGGAGGTGTCCGCGCCGCGATAATTCGAATAGCCCAACACACCGAGACCCAACCCGTATTCCCACAGGGGCTCTTCTTTGGCTTGCACCGAGGTTGCGAGCCAAACGATCGCCATCAGCGCGGCGCCGATTTGCGAGATGGCCTCGGGCGTCATAAATTGGGCTCCATTTTCCTGGGCTGGGCTCACCTGAGCCACCCCCCCCCAGGGCGGCGAAGCCTACAGTGCCGACAAACACCGGTTCAACGTCTGTAAGATATCAGGCCATGCACATTCTGATTGTCGAAGATGACGATATCGCGCGCGACTATCTGGCGAAAGCCTTGCGTGAGGCGGGCCATACCGTCGATACCGCGGCGGACGGCGTGGCGGGTCTGCGCCTCGCCTCCTCGATCGCGGTGGATTTGGCCATCGTCGACCGGATGCTGCCGAAGCTCGACGGACTCGCCTTGGTGCAATCCCTGCGCGCCACGGGCCGCAAACTGCCGGTGCTCATCTTGAGCGCGCTGGGGGATGTCGATGACCGGATCACCGGGCTGCGCGCCGGAGGCGACGACTATCTGACCAAGCCGTACCACATGGCCGAATTGCTGGCGCGTATCGATGCGATTGCCCGGCGCGGCGACTCGGGCGGCGCTGAAGCCAATACCAAATTGAAATTGGCCGACCTGGAACTCGATCGGATGACTCGGCGAGTGATGCGCAACGGCAAGAAAATCGAACTGACTGCCCGCGAGTTTCAGTTGCTCGAGTTCATGATGCGTCACAGTGGACAGGTGGTGACCCGCACGATGCTGCTCGAAGGCGTCTGGGACTATCATTTCGACCCGCAAACCAACGTGATCGACGTGCATATCAGCCGACTGCGCCAAGCGATCGACAAGGACTTCGAAAAGCCGCTGCTGCACACGGTGCGCGGTGCCGGCTATAGTCTTCGCGAAGACGAATAGTGAGTGGCTCGCCTCGACGCACCCCGAGTCCCGAACAGCGGTTTCTCGGCGTACTCGATACCTCCCCGTTTCGCATCGCCATCGTCTACTCGATCGTTTTCGCCTGCGGTGCGGCGGTGCTCCTCGGGGCGGTGGATTTCGCCGTGTCGCGAGTGGTCGACGGCAGCACCGATAATCTCATCGAGGCCGAGGTGCAGGGTCTGCGCGAACAGGTGTTGGTGCTGTCGCGCAGCGATTTCATCGAATTGATCGAACAACGATCGCAGGACCAGGATGTGCGCGGCGCGGTCTATCTCATGGTCGATCCGCAGCTGCGTCCGGTCGCCGGCAACGTGCCGGTGTGGCCCAAAATCGACGCCGACGTGGGCAAGTGGATTCAATTCAAGGTGTCGGTGCCGTTCGGCGAGGAAACCCGCGAACACGAGGTGCGCGCGCGGCGGTTTCCGCTGCCGGGCGGCTACCGAATGTTGGTCGGACACGATGTGCAGGAGCGGCAGGACGTCAAGAACCTGATGATGCGCGGCTTGATTATCGCCGTCGTGTTGACCCTGTTGCTCGGTATGGGCGGGGGTTTTTGGATGGGCCGGCGCATTCTGGCGCAAGCCGGCGCGATTTCGGCGGTGGCGACGCAAATCATGCGCGGCGATCTCTCGCAGCGCCTGCCGGTGCGCAATGCGGACGATGAAATCAATACGCTGGCGCGTGAAATCAACACCATGCTCGACAAAATCGAACAGCTCACGCTCGGTATGCGCACGGTGCTCGACAGCGCAGCGCACGACCTGCGCACGCCGCTCAATCGCTTGCAGGCGACAGCCGAAGGCGCGATGAACCAACTTTCGCCGGGTTCGGCCGAGCGGCGTGTACTGGAGCGCGTCAGCACGGAGGTCGACCACATGCGCAGCACTCTCGATGCGCTGCTGCGCATTGCGCTCGCAGAAACCGGCACGGTGGCCCGCGAAACGGTCGACTTGTCCGAATTGGTCGCGAGCATCGTGGAACTGTACGCTCCGGTGAGCGAAGAACGCGGCATCGCATTGCAGAGCGCCGTGGCACCCGGCGCGCACGTACAGGGCAGCCGCCAGCTATTGGCGCAAGCGCTCGCGAACCTGCTCGACAATGCCATCAAGTTCACGCCCGACGGCGGCCGCATCCGGGTGCTGCTGCAGGGCCCGAGCGCGGAGCCGGAGGTTGTCGTTGAAGACAACGGACCGGGGATACCCGCCGACAAGCGCGAGATCGTCCTGGGCAGACGCGTGCGTCTCGATGAAGCGCGCAAGTTTCCCGGATCCGGTCTCGGCTTGTCGCTGGTGGCCGCGGTCACCAAGCTGCACGGCGCACGGCTGATTCTCGATGATGCGAATCCGGGTTTGCGGGTATCGCTGAAATTCTAGGGGGAGCCATTCGCGCTGGCGCCGTTATCGGCGCCGGCGAAATGCACGGACTTCAGGAACCGCCGCCCTTAAGATGCGCGCTTAAGATATGTCGAAAAGTCCTTTGCTGATACGCTCGCCGGCGGACATGAACGCCAATCGCAATGCCGCCGGTAGTCGCATGCTCCCGCGCGATGGGGTGGAGCTGCTCGAAGCCGCTGCTGCGGCTCACTTCTTAGCCGCGCGCGCGCTGTTCGAGGAGTATGCCGCGGAATTGAATATAGATCTTTGCTTTCAGGGATTTGCGGTGGAACTGGATCAACTCGAGCAGCGCTACGGGCCGCCGGGCGGGGGTCTGCTGCTCGCCCGGCGCGGTGCCACTGCGGTCGGTTGCGGCGCATTGCGCCGCCTGTCCGCCGATACCTGTGAGATGAAGCGGCTCTATGTGCGAGCCGAAGCGCGCGGCGCGGCACTCGGCCGTCTCATCGCGGAACGCCT
>Ga0209048_10002596_pt1 | contig 17892 bp, 19 predicted proteins | sample FrelakmetCRP12CR_FD_187146 | JGI IMG/M metagenome (GOLD analysis project Ga0209048, IMG submission 187146) | Freshwater lake sediment microbial communities from the University of Notre Dame, USA, for methane emissions studies - CRP12 CR (SPAdes)... | ecosystem: Environmental > Aquatic >... | reverse complement strand
GCGGATAATCTCGACGAGCGGCATCTTCTCGACCGGCGAGAAGAAATGAAGCCCGATGTACTTTTCGGGCCGGGCGCTGGCCTCGGCCAAGCCGGAGATCGGAAGAGTCGACGTATTGCTGCCGAAGATCACATCGGGGCCGATGACCGCCTCGCCGAACTTCCAGAGCTGGGACCGGTAGTTCATCCGGCTCCCGATGCTCAGATGGGCACAGCCCTCCCGGATGTAGCGGTCGATGGCCTCGCCCGTGCGGGCGCCGAACGGGGCGGCCCTGGGCCGGCGTCCCTTGCCCATGACGATGGCCACCTCGTCGTCGAGGTCCACGTCCTCCACCTTCAGCCCGGCCAACTCGGCCAGGCGCATCCCGGTGTCGAGGAACAACCGCACGATGGCGGTGTCCCGGCGCTCGGCGAACCCGGTCCCGGCGCACGCCTTGAGCAGCAGGCGCAGGTCGTCGTCGCTCACGACGGGGACGGGGACGGGTGGCACGGTCGGCGGGCGCATCTTGGCCATCGGGGAGCGGTCCAGCTCCTCCTCGGCGACGAGCCAGCCGAAGAAGGCTTGCAGCGCCGTGTACTTCACCTTGGCGGTGCCCGGGGTCTGCGTCGCCAGCAGCGACGAGATCCAGTCCTCGACGAGTCGGCGGGTGACGTCGGCGGGCTCGGTCACGCCGGCGGCGGCGGCGAAGGTGGCGAACTGCGTGCCGGCGGCCCCGTAGGACTTGAGCGTGCGGGGCGACAGGTTGCGGGCGCGGAGGCTACGGAGCCACGAGGCGACGAGGGATTCCATGACCGGGTCAGCGTACCGGAAATCCAGTCTCTGTGCGACGTGCTCCCCATGGAAGGGGCAAGAACCCTTACACCATAAGGATTCCTACTCAGACAGCCCGACCGGCTTCCCGTCGATCATCTGGTCGAGGTACTCGCTCAGGCCGTAGCCGACGCGGCCGTCGTCGAGCGTCCACTCGGTGACGCCCTCGCTGATGCGCGTGACGAGGAGGTTGTCGTCGGCGTCCCTTCGGCGGTTGCGGAGGGGGATGAGGTTCAGGACCTTGCCGCTCACCCGCCACTCCTCCCCGTCGCGTGCCCGCAGCAGCGCCGACACCCCGGCGTGGTAGGAGTCACTGCCCTGCCAGGTGGTCGTCAACTCGACGTGGTCGCAGAGACGCAGGGTGGTGCCGTCCCACACGAACCCTCCGCGCGTCCCGGGACCGTCCCGGCGGGCGATGCGAGACGCCATGAAGCCGAAGTCGGGCCCGAAGTTCGCGGTCAGCCACCGGTAGTACCAGGGCGCCTGCCAGTACCGGGGCCCCCAGGAGTGGTCCCGCAGCCCGAACCCGTTGATCTCCCACTCCTCGTCGCCGACCCGGATGACACCGCGGGCCTCGACCAGTTGCTCGTAATGGCCCCGTGCGAACTCCTCGCCGGGAGCCTCGTGGGGTTCGTCGGGCTCGCCGCCGAACATGGCCGAGCGCCCGAGGTAGCGCAGGTGGATCTCGCCGATGGCGTACGGGTTGGACGTGAAGGCGGTCTTGGGCTCCACCATCTGCAGCGGGTCGTCGAGCAGGACGACCTTGCCCTCGTAGTCGACCGTCAGCTCCTCGAAGGGCGTGACGACGCCGAAACGGATGCCCCCCGCGTCGAAGGCGTCGTTGTCGGAGATGTCAGGTCGCTTGAACATGAAGCCGACCCGCCCGTCGGGCAGGTAGAGGCAGACGGTCATCTCCGCCGTGCCCTCGTTGGCCCGATTGCCGAGCCGGAACCACCCGCCGAGCCCGGCGCTGGCGTCGTAGACGTTGAAGTACATGCTCTCGTTGAAGTTGGGCTCGGGGCCCAAGTCGTGCATGTACTCGTCGTGCGGCTCGAGGCGGACACCCATGCCCGACACGGTACCGAGCGGTCGGGGTGCATGTCGCGGGTCCGAGGGCGGGAGGCCGGGACCCGGGCCCGTGGCCTGCCGGGTGCTGATTCAGGCGGCCGGCGGGGGGTCCTCGGGGAGGGGTTCGGTGGTCCAGCCGGGCGCCAGCAGCAGCCGGAGGGCGAAGCGCTGCCCGGTCTCGGTCTTCCACTCCCAGAGGGCGAAGGCTGCTTCGTAGCTGTCGGAGCCGTAGAACGCCACGGCCTCGGCGACCTCGGGAGGCAGCTGGCCGATCGTGACGGCGCCCCAGCGGTCGCGGACCTCGATCACGGGCGCGTCATCGTCGCCGGCGCCGGGATGCCGCACCAGGGACAGCGTCCGGCCCGGACGGAACTCGGGCGACTGCAGCTCCTCGATGTGCTCGTCGGCGCCCGTGAGGTCGCAGATGATGCCGCCACCGATGCGGAAGAAGAAGTCGTCCTCGCCGAGCGGGGACCCGTCCCGGGCGTCGCAGATCACGTAGCCGCGACCGGTGAGGTCGCGTCCGTCGTCAGTCGTGACCCGCTCCTCGCGGGCCTCGAGACGGAACTGGATCGGTGTCACGGGGGTGTCACCCGACCGCCCGTCCCCTCGGCGACGGCGTTGGCTCAGCACCACGGTGCACGCTCCTTGCTGCTCAGGGGGATCGAGGTCGCAGTGAGGGTCATTGGCTTCCCGTCATCCCGTCCCCGGTCGGAACGGTCGTGTTCTCATCGGCGCGTGACCGGTCCGACTCAAGGGATTGCGACCGAGGCGTTCGGGGCCCCCTCGCCCACCTCTGCGGCGTCCGCTCACCACGACAGGGTGAGCTGCACCGCCCGGGCCGCCCGGTCGGCGACGGGCTCCCACGGTGGGGCCGCCCGCCGCGACCGCCGGTCTCGCACCTGGACGAAGGCCAGCGGGACGGTGCGGGCGGCGCCGTCGGCATCGGTGATGCGCAGGCTGCCGTCGCGCTCGAGCCGGTGCACCGACCCGACCTGCCAGCGGCCCCGGTCGGCGCGCCGGAAGCGGACCTCCTCGCCCCGGACGAGGCCGAGCGCCTCCAGGGCAGAGGCGTCGGCGTCGGTTTCGGGCCGGACCTGGCGCCTGGTCATCCGCCCGTGGTGAGCCGGGCCTGCAGCCGGCGCATGCCCCGGATCCACCGGTCGTAGTCGTCGACCTTCTGCTGCAGGTAGTGGCGCACGATCGGGTGGGGGAGGATCAGGAACGTCTCGGCCGCCAGCCCGGCGACGACCACCTCGGCGACCTCCTCGGGCTCGAGGACGTCGCCGGATGCGAGGACGGCCGCCCCGGCCGTGTCGTCGAGGCCGGCCGTCAGCATCGCCGTCCGCACACCCTGGGGGCACAAGCAGCTCACGGTGATGCCGGCGTCCCCATAGGCGATCGCGAGCCATTCGGCGAAGCCGACGGCCGCATGCTTGGTGACGCTGTAGGGCGCGGTGCCGAGGTTGGTGAGCAGGCCCGCCGCCGACGCGGTCTGGAGCAGGTAGCCCCGGCCCCTGGCGAGCATCGAGGGCAGGACGGCTCGCGCCGCGTACACGTGGGCCAGCACGTTGACCTCCCACGACCGCTGCCAGTCTTCGTCGGGGGCCTCGGGACCGCCACTCACGGCGACGCCGGCGTTGGAGCAGAACAGGTCGATGGGCCCGAACGACTCCTCGGCGGCGGTCACCAGCCGCACGACCTCGGCCTCGTCGGTCACGTCGCATCCGATCGAGAGGGCTCGACCACCGCCGTCGGCGACGGTCTCCGCGGTCACATCGGCGGCGTCCCGGTCGAGGTCGGCGACGGTGACGGCCGCACCCCCGTCCGCGAACCGGAGGCACATGGCCCGGCCGATGCCCGAGCCTCCGCCGGTCACCACGACGCTCGTGCCTGCGAGATCCATGGTCGACAGCCTATGGCCCGTGCCCGCCGGCCCGCCGCGCCGCGGAGCGGTGCGCCACAGGCCTCAGGCCAGCGCCGTGAGCTCGGCGGCCGCGTCCTCGACGCAGGAGCGGAGCCGGTCGGGCTCGGTCACCGCCCCGGCGTCGCTGTTGAGCCCGAGGTCGAGCGAGTCCCGGTACGACAGGACCGTGGCGTTGAAGGCCACCCCGACGGTCGGCCCCATCGGGTGGTTGCCCTCGACGTGGGCGCCAGCGATCCACAGGTCGAACGGCGCACCCCGGACGTTGGAGCACGCGAAATCGACGGTGTGGACCTGCTGGTGGGCGAGACGCAGGAGGATCGGTGAGGGCAGGTGGCGCACGACGCCGGCGAACGCCTCGGCGAAGTCGAGGGAGCGCTCCCGCTTCACGGCCGCCAGCCGGGCGGACACCTCGGCGAAGCGCGCCGCCGGGTCGAGATCGCCCGTCGGCACGAGCACCCGGGCCGGGACCCACGCGTTGCCGGCGGCCCGCTTGTCGGTCCGCACGCTGATCGGCATCGACATGCGCAGCTCGTCGACGTCCACCCCCAGGGAGCGGTGGTACGCACCGGCAGCCCCGGCCATGATCGTGACGAACGCGTCGTTGACGGTCCCGCCGAGAGCCCTGGCCACGGCCCTCGTGCGGTCCAGGTCGACGGAGGCCGTATCGAAGCGGTGGCTCAGCGAGGAGCGGCCCGACCAGAGGGGCGACCGTGCCGGGTCGATGACCCCCAGCTGGCGGCCGAGCGATCGCGCGGTCGACACGCCGAGCGAGAGCCCCTCGACCGGCGCCCGCACGAGGCTCGACAGAGCATCCGTCACGGCGTGGGAGGCGGAATCCAGCAGGCCGCGGCCCGACGGCGGGCCGGTCGGGGGCGACGAGGGCAGCTGGGCGCCCTTTCGGCGACCCCGGCCCCGTCGCGCGGATCGTGTGGACGGCCCCGGGCGGCCGTCGGGGGTCAGGTCGAGGAACGACACCGAGATCCTGATCGCCCCCACCCCGTCGGACAGGACGTGGTGCATCTTGGCGAGGAGCGCGGCGCCGCCACCCTGGAGCCCCTCGACGACCGTGAACTGCCACAAGGGTCGGGCGCGGTCGAGCGGATCCGTGGAGAGGAGGGCCCCGAGGTCGAGCAGCTGGCGCCGGGTGCCGGGCGCCGGAAGGGCGACCCGGCGGAGGTGGTAGTCGAGGTCGAACCCCGGGTCGGGCGCCCATCGGGGCGGCAGGCCGAACGGGGAGGGTACGACCCGCTGGCGGAGGGACTCCGTGGTGGCGACCGCCTCGCTCATCCGGCGCCGCAGCCGCTCGGCGTCGGGAGGCCGGTCGAGGAACGTGATCCCGACGAACGACGACCGCATCGTCGGGTCGTCGTCCAAGGACCACATGAGCGCCTCGGCGTCCGTCAAGTGCCGCCCGGGCCGGGCAGGGAGGCTGATGGCCACGCCCGTAGTGTTAGCCGCCCGGCCGCCCGGCGTCACCTCGAGCGCCCTCGCCTCCGGGGGTCAGCGGGGGATGCTGGTGTGCTTGAACTCGTTGAGCTCGGGCCAGCCTGTGATGGTGTCGAGGACCCGCTCGACCGTCCGGCGGGCCAGTTCGGCGTCGCCGCCCGGGCCCTCCATGAGCCTGACGAACACCGCCGCGTCGCCGACGAGGAGCGTCGGGACCCCGAAGACCGCCTTGGTGTCCACGACCGAGGTGTGGGCCTTCCGGAACTCGGCCCGGGGCCACCCGGACTCGATCTCGGCCGCCACCTCGTCGGGGTCGACACCCGCCGCCTCGAGCTCGGCGTGGACCACCTCGGGGAGGCGCAGGTCCAGGCCCTTGGCGTGGCGGGCTTCGAACAGGGCTCGGTGGACGGCGAGGAACCGGTCGGGCCGGCGGTCCCGCACGGCGATGCCGGCCTCCATGGCGTAGAGCGTGCCGGCCTTCGAGGGATCGTCCCAGGCGTCCAGCTCACCCTCGTGGACGTGGGCCTGGGTGAGCGAGAACGGGACCCACGTCACCTCCCAGTCGGCGCCACCCTCGAGCGCGGTCACGACGTGGTCCGCCATGATCCGGGCGAACGGGCACCGGTACTCCCAGGTCAGGCCGAACGCGGTTGTCATGGGCAGTGGAACCCACGATGTGGGCGGCGCATTCCGGCCGGGAGCCTCACCTCCTCACCGGGGGCGGCTCGAGCGGGGCGATGCGCTTGCCGAGCTGACCGAGCACCAGCCCGACGGCGACGCCACCGGCGACGTCGGACGCATGGTGGATCCTCACGTGGATCCGGCTGAGCGCGACGATCGTCGCGACGCCGAAGTAGAGGGGGGCCAGGTGCGGATCGCCGTCCGCCAGGAGGGTGGCCGCGCAGAAGGCTGACGTCGCGTGGCCGCTCGGGAAACTCGACGTGAGCGGGACCCGCAGCGGGTAGGGGCGGGGGGTGTCGACCACGGGTCGCCGACGCCGGAACAGCGACTTGATCCCGGCGTTGACGACGATCGACTCGATGCCCACGCCGAGGCCGACCCGGACGGCGGGCCGCCAGTGATGGTCGCCGCGCAGTCCGCGCAACGCGCCGAGCATCACCCAGATCATCCCGTGGTCCCCGAGCTCCGAGGCGCCGTAGAACAGGCGGTCCACGGGCGGGTGGCCGCGGAGGCGCTCGAAGGCCCCGTCGACGACCTCGTCGAAGCGCCTGATGCGGCGGGCGGCGGTGCCCGTGAGGTTGGGGCGCATGGCGGGGTCAGGCTACCGGCCGCCCCGCTGGTGTCAGGCCAACGCCCGTCGGATCGACATGGCGACCCGGTCGGGGTCCTCGAACGGTCCGAAGTGGCCGAGGCCGTCCATCACCTCGGCGGACCCGTGTGGCAGCCGGCCCGCGACCTGACGCATGAGCTCGGATGGGAAGTGGGTGCTGGCGGCGCCCGACACGACGTGGACCGGGATGGTCACCGCCGGGAGATGGTCGTAGCCGCGATGGAGGCCGGCGTTGCGGTAGGTCGCCGCCTCGTCCTCCCGTCGGCACGCCAGCGCGATGCCGCCCGACGGGTCGTCGACGAACCCGTGCTCGACGTAGGCGTGCAGGGCGTCGGGGTCGAACGCATCGAATGGTGGCTTCGAGGCGAGGTGCTCGTAGGCCTCGGCGCGGGTCGCAAACCGGTCCCGGCGCCGGAGCGCGCCGCCGGCGAGCGGGTTCTCCGCCGTCAGCCCGTCGTCGCGGGGAACCGGCCACGGCGGCACGACGGGCTCGAACACCCACAACGCCTCCCAGCTGCCTGGATGGTCCTCCTCGGCGAGAAGGAGGAGCGCGCCCCCGGCCGAGTGACCGACGCCACGGGGACGGCGGAGGCCGAGGGCGACGGCCACTGCCCGGGCGTCCTCACCGAAGTGGTGCCAGTCGAACTCGCCCCCCGGCGGGGTGGGGCTCGCCCCGTGCCCACGTTCGTCGAACGCGTAGCAGTGGAACCGGTCCCGGAGGCGCTCCACCACCGGCATCCACAGGTGGGCGTTGAACCCGGTGGCGTGGGCGAGCAGGACGGGATCGCCGTCGCCCCCGAAGTCGTAGGCGGCCACGAGCGCCCCGTCGACGCTGTCAACCCAGATCGGTTCGGTCATCAGCCGCCGAAGCTAGACCGGCTACCTTCCGTCCATCGACGATGCCTCCGCCGACGCCGAGGTAGCGGTCCTCGCCGCCAACCAGGCGTTCTACGACGCCTTCGAGACGCGCGATCTCGACGCCATGAGCGGGGTGTGGGAGCACTCGCCCCGCGCCGCGTGCACCCACCCCGGATGGTCGACGCTGCGAGGCTGGGGTCCGATCGTGTCGTCGTTCGCCGCCCTGTTCCGCGCCGGACACACCCCCCAGTTCCTCCTGACTGAGGCGAACGCGTCGGTGCACGGCGACACGGCGTGGGTCACGGTCGACGAGAACCTTCTCGGCGACCAGGGCGGCACGACCGTGGCCGCGCTCAACCTGTTCACCCGGGACGACGCCGGTCGGTGGCGGCTCGTCGTGCACCACGGGTCGGCCGTGCACGCGCCCCGCCGGTAGCCGACCGGGTGGCCCGTGGTCGTCGGGCTCGTCCGGGGGCCCTGCCGTCGGCCGCCACGTGCCTGTCTAGGGTGGGCCCGTGCACCTTCCCGTCCTCCCGCCGGTCTCGCCGATGCTGGCCAAGGCGGCGGCCTCGCTGCCCGGGGGCGGGGGGTACCTGTACGAGCCCAAGTGGGACGGGTTCCGCTGCCTGGCGTTCCGAGACGGCGAGGAGGTGGAGCTGGGCAGCCGGAACGAGCGACCGCTCACCCGCTACTTCCCCGACATCGTCGAGGCCGCCCGGGCCTCGCTGCCGTTGCGGGCCGTGGTCGACGGCGAGATCGTCATCGCCGGGCCACAGGGCCTCGACTTCGACGCGCTCCTCAACCGCATCCACCCGGCCGACTCCCGGGTCCGGCTCCTCGCCGGGGAGACGCCCGCCAGCTTCGTCGCCTTCGACCTGCTCGCCCTCGAGGGCGAGGACCTCAGGCAGCGTCCGTTCCTCGAGCGACGTGCCCGGCTCGAGGAGGCGCTGGCCGGCGCCCGCCCCCCCGTCCACCTCACCCCCGCGACCAGGGACCGGGAGATCGCCGAGGAGTGGTTCCACCGGTTCGAGGGCGCCGGCCTCGACGGTGTCGTCGCCAAGGTCCTGACCCTCCCGTACCGGGAAGGGGAGCGGGTGATGGTCAAGGTGAAGCACGAGCGGACCGCCGAGGTCGTGGTCGCGGGGTTCCGCTGGCACAAGAGCGGCGGCGTGGTGGGCTCGCTGCTCCTCGGGCTGTGGGCGGGCGGCCGGCTGCAGCACGTGGGGGTGGCGTCAGCTTTCACGGCCCGGCGCCGGGCCGAGCTGGTCGCCGAGCTCGAGCCGTACCGCTCGGGGGCGGTCGAGGGGCACCCGTGGGCGGCGTGGGTAGAGGCCGACGCCCACGAGCACCAGCGACTTCCCGGTGCGGTCAGCCGGTGGAACAACGCCAAGGACCTGTCATTCGAGCTGTTGCGACCCGAGCTCGTGGCGGAGGTCGGCTACAACCAGCTCCAGGGGGACCGGTTCCGCCACCCGGCGCGGTTCCACCGCTGGCGCCCCGACCGCGACCCCGCGTCGTGCACCTACGACCAGCTCGATGTCGCGGTCCCCGAGGAGCTGGGAGCGGTCTTCGTCGCCGGACGCTGAGCCGCCCGCCTAGTCACCACCGGAGGGCCGTGGCGACGATGGGCGGGCCCGGCTCGGCGCAACCCGCCTGCCCTCGCTCGGCATCTTCGGGAAGCTCGGCGGCCACGGGGCATCGCCGAGCCCGTCACGTTGGTCCCGGTCGGCAAGCTCGAGCAGGGGCTCGAGCGAGCAGACGGCGGCGTCGATGCCCCCGCCGGGGTCGCCGAGCGACGCGTAGCGGGACGGGACGGTCGCCAGTGTCAGGTCGCCCGGCTCCACGTCGGCCACCTCCTCCCAGGCCAGCGGGCAGGAGACCCGACCCTCCGGGTTGCTGCGGACGGAGTAGGCGGAGGCGACCGTGCGGTCGCGGGCGTTCTGGTTGTAGTCGACGAACACGCGCTCTCCGCGCTCCTCCTTCCACCACTTCGACGTCACCGCCGCCGGCATGCGGCGTTCCATCTCGCGAGCCAGCGCGAGGGCCGCCCGCCGGACGTCGAGGAAGCCCCATCGGGGTGCGATCCGGACGTTGACGTGGATCCCCCGGCTCCCGCTCGTCTTCGGCCAACCGGTCAGCCCGAGCTCGTCGAGCAGGCCACGGACCTCGAGGGCGACAACTCGCACGACGGAGAACGGCACCCCCGGTTGCGGGTCGAGGTCGATCCGAAGCTCGTCGGGATGGTCGAGGTCCTCGCGGCGCACGGGCCACGGGTTCAGGTCGAGGCACCCCAGGTTCACGGCCCAGATGAGGTGGGCCACGTCGATCGGGCACAGCTCCTCGGCGCGCCGGCCGCTGGGGAACGTGACGGTCGCGGTCTCGAGCCAGTCGGGCCTCCCGGCCGGCACCCGCTTCTGGAAGAAGAACTCGCCGGTCGCACCGTCGGGGAACCGCTTCAGCACCGTCGGGCGGCGCAGCACGCCGAGGAGTGCGCCCGGCCCGACGGCGAGGTAGTAGCGGGCCAGGTCGAGCTTGGTCTCGCCGCGGGCCGGGAAGAAGATCTTGTCCGGGTTGGAGACGGTGACGCCGCGGCCGTCGACCTCCAGGGTTGCCGAGGGTCTCGCCACGCGGCGCAGTCTCGCGCGCGCCGACGGCGGATCCGGGCGTCCAGGCTTGCGTCTTGCTGACGAATTGGTAACGTGCTGTTCATACGGCTCTGCAGCCCGCCCGCTGGGGGGCCGACGGGGGCGCCGGCTTCGGGGGGAGCCGGCGCCCCGTCGCGTGGGGCCTACCAGCTGTCGAAATGGACGATCGGCTCGAGAGGCAGGCGGGGCGCGGGCTTGAAGGCGGTGCCGATCGTGTGCGCGATCGGAAACAGCCCGACCTGGGTGTAGTCGTCGTACGGAATCCCCAGCAGGTCGGCCGCCTCCCGCTCGAACGGGAGGTGCAGGGTCGTCCACGCCGTGCCGAGCCCCCTGGCCCGCGCGGCGAGCATGAAGCTCCACACCGCCGGGAGGATCGAGCCGTAGTAGCTCGCCTGGGCGACGGGCGGTGCGTCGCCGGCCAGGCGGCCCCGGTAGCAGGGGATCAGCAGCACGGGCACCTCGTGGAGGTGATGGCGCAGGTAGGTCGCAGACTCCCGTACGCGGGCCGCCCGCTGAGCCCTGGTGTCATCGGGGGCGTAGGCGGGCCCGGCCCGGTCGACGTAGGGGTCGAAACTCCGGCCGTACAGGTCCTCCAGGGTCCGCTTCTTTGCCGGGTCCTCGACGAACACCCACTGCCAGGCCTGGCTGTTCGAGCCCGTGGGCGCCTGGACGGCGACCTCGAGGCACTCGAGGAGCAGTCGTCTCGGCACCGGTCGCGTGAGGTCGAGGCGCCTGCGCACCGCCCGCGTGGTGGTCAGCAGCTCGTCGGGGGTGAGGTCGAGAGGCATGGCCGATGTCTAGCCTCCCGGACCCCCGGCGTTCACGCTCCCGGCTCGGGCGGCAGGCCGAGCGGCCGCTCGCCGATGATGGTCCGCTGGACCTCGCCGGTCCCGCCCCCGAGCCGGGCGCCGGGCGCCGCCAGGGCGGCGCGCGTCCCGCCGCGGCTCGTCGAGGTCCATGGTTCGACGACGGTAGCCCGCCCCGGACCGTCAGGAGAGCTGCTTGATGAGCAGGCCCAACTCGTCGCTGGGGCCGTTCGGGACGATGTAGCCGTCCTCGTCGCGGATCTGGTCGAAGTGGTCCCTCACGTCCTCGAGGGTGAGGTCGGGGTTGCAGTAGCCCTGGGTCAGCCCGATGAAGAACCGGGCGATACGCCCGCCGGCCGCGGAGTAGACCTCCCCGGTCACCGGGCACTCGTCGTGCGCGAGCCAGCCGACGATCGGCGACACCAGCCGTGGGTCGAGCTTGTCGCCGACCGCGCCGAGGAGTTCCTCGGTCATGCGCGTCTTGGCCACCGGGGCGATGGCGTTGACCTTGATGTTGTACTTGGCCCCTTCGGCGGCGAGCACCCGGGTGAAGCCGACCAGGCCCATCTTGGCTGCGCCGTAGTTGGACTGGCCGAAATTGCCCAGGATGCCGGAGTTGGAGCTCGTGTTGACCACCCGCCCGTAGGATTGTTCGCGCATCTTGAGCCACGCCGGCCTGGTCACGTGGAAGGCGCCCTTCAGGTGGACGTCGAGCACCGGGTTGAGTAGGTCGGGCGTCATGTTGTGGAACGTCTTGTCCCGGAGGATGCCGGCGTTGTTGATCAGGATGTCGATCCGGCCGTAGTTGTCGAGGGCCGTCTGGATGATGGCCTCGCCGCCCTCGGGTGTGCTGACGGTGTTGGTGTCGGCGACGGCCACGCCCCCGGCATCGTTGATCTCCTGGGCCACGCGCTGGGCGGGCCCGGCATCGCCGCCTTCCCCCGAGACCGAGCCGCCGAGGTCGTTGATCACGATCTGCGCTCCGCGGGAGGCCAGGAGGAGGGCGTGCTCGCGTCCGAGCCCCCCGCCCGCTCCGGTGATGATCGCAACCCTGCCGTCGTAGCCGAGATCTGCCATGGCCCGACGCTAGCCGGGGCCCGTCGGGTGCCTCCACCCGGCGCGAATCGGGCGGAGCGCTCAGTCGGAGCTGAAGGCGCCCCGGCCGTGGAGCACCCCCGGGTGCCACCGCCGGGGGGTGCCGAGCACGGCGCGGGGGTAGTCCTCGAACAGCCAGCGGGCGAAGTTCCGCCTGGTCCACGGCGACGCCCCGGCGACGCGCACGGCGCCCCGGACGCCCGCGGGTGACCCCAGCACCGTGCAGAGCGCGGCCGAGAGCCGGTGGTCCACCGCCATCCCGCCGCGGAGCACGTGGGTGTAGTGGCCGACCGCTTCATCGGGCGACCGGGGCCCGGCCGCCAGGATCGACGCCGCAGCGAGCCGCCCGGTCTCGAGCGCCTGGCCGATGCCCTCGCCGGTCATCGGGTCTGCGGCCCGGGCCGCGTCGCCGGCGAACAGCACCCGCCCACCGGCAGCGGCGAGGGTCGAGCGCGGCAGGCGGGCGGGAATGGGCCACGCCTTGTGGGGCGCCGCGGGCCTGGCGCTGTCACCAAGGGCCTCCCGGACGTGGGGCACGTCGAGGAGGCGTCGCCAGATCCCCGCCATCGATCCGGTGGGCCGACCAGGAACCCGGCGGAGCCCGAAGCCGACGTTGGCGACGCCCCCGGGCAGCGGGAAGCTCCAGGCGTAGCCGGGCAGCAGCTCCGGCTCGAACCAGACCCAGAGGCGCCGGGCGCCGGCGCCGGGCGTGACCAGGTACTGGCGGAACGCGTGCCAGTCGCCGAGGTAGCCGGGCTCGGTCAGCCCCAGCGCCTTGCGGACCGCCGACCACACGCCGTCGGCGGCGACCACGTAGCGGGCGGCGATCGGCTCCATGCCCTCGGCCCGCACGGTGACACCGTCCTCCGACCACCGCAGCGTCCGGAACCCGTGGCCGTCGTGCACCTTGGCACCGGCGGCACGGGCGACGTCGACGAGCGCGGCATCCAGGTCGACACGACGGGCGGTGGCCCCGAACACCCCGTCGTCGGGGAAGGGGAAGCCCACCGTGCGCCCGGACGGGGTCCTGACCCAGCACGTGTCGACCTCGTGCCAGGACGCGACCGACCCCGGGTCGAGGCCGAGGGCGTCGAGGTGACGGAGGGCACCGGTCGTCAGGCCGTCCCCGCAGCACTTGTCCCGCGGGAAGCAGGCCCGGTCCAGCACCGCGACGTCCCGCCCGGCCCGGGCGAGCTCGATGGCGGCGGCCGCGCCGGCTGGGCCGGCCCCGACCACGACCACGTCCACGAGTTGCACGGCTGAGGAGGCTACGGCCTGTGCGGGGTCGGGCCAACCGGCGGGGTCGGGCTGCCCCTACCCGAGCAGGGCCCGCAACGCGCCCTCGAGGTCGGGTCGGGTGAAGTCGTACCCGGCCCGCTCGAGGGCACGGGGGAGAACGCGTTGGCCCGCGAGGAGCATCTCGTCGGCCAACTCGCCGCCCATGACCGCCCGCAGCGCGAAGGCGGGAACGGCGAGGAACGTGGGTCGGCGCAGGACACGGCCCAGGGTGGCGGTGAACTGGGCGTTGGTCACCGGGTGCGGTGCGGTCAGGTTGGCGGCGCCCCGGAGCGACTCGGCCGTGAGGGCGAACTCGATGGCTCCCACCTCGTCCTCGACGGCGATCCAGCTCGTGTACTGGGAACCCCCGCCGAGGCGGCCGCCGATGCCGAGCCGGAAGAGGGGGAGCTGCTTCTTCAGGGCGCCGCCCCCCGTGCTGAGCACGATGCCGGTCCGCAGGTGCACGACGCGGACGCCGGCGTCCCCGGCCGCCGAGGTCGCGTCCTCCCACCTCCGGCAGACGTCGGCGAGGAATCCGGTCCCCGGCGGGCTCTCCTCGGTCAGCTCCTCGGTCCCGCGGTCGCCGTAGTAGCCGATCGCCGACGCGCTGAGGAGGACGGACGGCTTGCGGTCCATCCCCGCCAGCGTCCGGGCCAGGAGCTCGGTGCCCTCCACCCGGCTGGCGACGATCCTGGCCTTCCGGGCATCCGACCAGCGTCCGTCGGCGATCCCGACGCCCGCCAGGTGGATGACGGCGTCGACGCCCTCGAGATCGGCGGGTTCGAGGCGGCCAGCGGCGGGGTCCCACCCGATCTCGCCGGAGCCGGTCGCGCCCCGAACCACCCGCACCACGTGGTGGCCCGCGGTGGTGAGCCGAGGGACGAGTGCTGATCCGATGAGTCCGTGTGAACCGGTGACCGCGACTCTCATGGCTTCGCTCCCCTTCGACGCGGTGTCCACGGGCACGACCGCGCACCGAGTGTCGCTCAGGTGCAGGCGCTATGCGGTGCCACCGAGCGCGGCCAGGTCGTCGGGGGTGCCGATCGACGCCAGCGCAATCGCCGGAACGGTGCGCTTGACCATCCCGGCGAGCACGGCGCCGGGCCCCAGCTCGATCACCCGGGTGATCCCCAGCCGCTCGAGGCACAAGAGCCCCTCCCGCCAGCGCACGGGCTGGCACAGCTGGGCCGCGAGCAGGCCCGGCCACTCGCCCCCGTCCTGATGCGGCCGCGCATCGACGTTGGCGACCACGACGCACGCCGCATCGGCGAAGGGCGCCTGCTGCAGCGCCGAGTCGAGGCGGTCCTGCGCCCGTGCCATGAGGGGGGTGTGGAAGGCCCCTCCGACGGCGAGCGGCACCACCTTGGCGCCGCGCTCCCTCGCGGCGGCGGCCGCGGCCGCGACGCCGCCGGGCGTGCCGGCCACGACGATCTGGCCGGGCGCGTTGTCGTTGGCCATCCAGGCGCCGCCGCCCGCGACCGCGCAACAGGCGGCGACCGCCTCATGGTCGAGACCGAGGACGGCGGCCATCGTGCCCTGCTCGGCGTGGGCCGCCTCCTGCATGGCCTCGGCCCGCTCACCGACGAGCCGGGCGGCATCGTCGATCGTGAGGACGCCGGCCGCGACCAGGGCCGTGTACTCGCCCAGGCTGTGGCCGGCTGTCGCGCTCCAGCTCAGGTCGGCGCGGCGGGCGGCGTCGAGCAGGACCAGTCCGAGGGCGAAGGCGGCGACCTGGGCGTTGCGGGTGGCCTGCAGGGTGGCGGCGTCGGCGTCGAGCAGCAGCGTGCCGACGTCCCGGTGCAGCACGTCGCTCACCGCCGCCACCACCGACCACGACGGCGTGGCGGTCCAGGGGGCTCCCATGCCCGCCTTCTGGGACCCCTGCCCTGGGAACACGAGGGCGTCCACGCTGACCTCCCGGCCTCGGCGTGGCACTCGACGGCCGAGAGGCCGTGGGCGCCACCACGGGTGCCGAGACTAGGGCCTGGGCACCACCGCTCCGGTCGCCCCGCGGACGGGCGTCAGGAGGCGGGCTCGCCGTAGGGCTTGCCGGCGGCCTCGTAGCACTCGGTGTGGAAGTGCTCGACACGGTCCCAGGTCCCGTCGAGGTACACGTTGGCGATCACCTGGCGCAGGTGGGCCCTCGCCACGAACTTCACCGGATCCCCGCAGTGCGCGCACATCGCCGAGTTCCCCGCCTCGATCGGACGCTCGACAGCACGGCTGGTCATCATCGTGTCGGCCATCCCCTGTGTGATCGGCCCACCCGCCGGGAAGGTGAGTCTCGTGCATCATGAATCCGGTGGTGCGGGCGCTGTGCTGCGTCGTCGTCCGAGGCTGACAGCATGGCGCACCAAGTCTCTCACCGCGGCCTCGTCCGCCCCGCCGTCGACCAGCGCGTCGATCCTCGCTTCGAGGTCGGCGGCCTGCGCCTCGTCGGCCTGCGCCTCGTCGGCCTGCGCCTCGTCGGCCTGCGCCTCGTCGGAGGCGCCGGGCGCCCCGGGCGCCCGGCCCGCCTCGTTGGCGACCGTCGTGGCGACCATCTGGCACAGGATGGCCACCGCCGTGACGAGCCCGAAGGTGATGGCAGCGCCGTTGTGATTCGTGACCGACGCGACGATCATCCCTGCCACGCCAGCGACGCACACGGCGATCACCGCGATCCGGATGATCCTCGTGCGCATCAGCCGCGGACGAGGGGCTTGTACTTCAGGCGGTGGGGGGTGTCGGCGTCGCGCCCCAGCCGCTTGTGGCGATCGGCCTCGTAGTCGCTGAAGTTCCCCTCGTACCAGACGACCTGGCTGTCGCCCTCGAAGGCGAGGACATGGGTGGCGATGCGGTCGAGGAACCACCGGTCATGGCTGATCACGACCGCGCAGCCGGCGAAGTCGAGCAGCGCCTCCTCCAGCGCACGCAGGGTGTCGACGTCGAGGTCGTTGGTCGGCTCGTCGAGGAGCAGCACGTTGCCCCCCGCCACCAGGGTCTTGGCCAGGTGGAGCCGGTTGCGCTCGCCCCCCGACAGCAGCCCGACCTTCTTCTGCTGGTCGGAGCCCTTGAAGTTGAAGCCCGACACGTAGGCCCGCCCGTGGATCTCCCGGCCGCCCACCACCAGGTGGTCGACGCCCCCCGTGATCTCCTCGTACACCGTCCGGGAGGGGTCGAGGCTGTCCCGGCTCTGGTCGACGTACGCGAGCTGGACGGTGGGGCCGACGCGGAGCGTTCCGGCGTCGGGGTGCTCCTGGCCCATGATCATGCGGAACAGGGTCGTCTTCCCCGCGCCGTTCGGCCCGATGACGCCCACGATGCCGTTGGGCGGCAGCGTGAACGTGAGCCCGTCGATGAGCAGGCGGTCGCCGTAGCCCTTGGCCAGGCCGTCCGCCTCGATCACGACGTCACCCAGCCGGGGACCGGGTGGTATGGCGATCTCGAGCTTGTCGAGGGGGTCGGGTGAGCCCTGCGCCTCGGCCACCATCGCCTCGTAGGCGGTGAGCCGGGCCCGGCCCTTGGCCTGTCGGGCGCGGGGTGACATCCGGATCCACTCGAGCTCGTGCTCGAGCGTGCGCCTCCGTCGCTCGTCCGCCTTGGCCTCCGCGGCGAGGCGGGCCTGCTTCTGCTCCAGCCAGGAGGAGTAGTTGCCCTCCCACGGGATCCCTGCGCCCCGGTCCAGCTCCAGGATCCAGCCGGCCACGTTGTCGAGGAAGTAGCGGTCGTGGGTCACGGCCACGACCGTCCCGGGGTAGTCCCGGAGGGCTCGCTCGAGCCAGGCGACCGACTCGGCGTCGAGGTGGTTGGTGGGCTCGTCGAGCAGGAGCAGATCGGGCCGGGAGAGCAGCAGCCGGCACAGCGCCACCCGGCGCCGCTCGCCACCCGACAGGGTGGTCACGTCCGCATCGCCCGGTGGGAGCCCGAGGGCGTCCATGGCGATCTCGAGCTTGCGCTCGAGATCCCAGGCGTCGGCCGAGTCGAGCCGGGAGGCGAGCTCCCCTTGTTCGTCGAGGAGCTTGTCGAAGTCGGCGTCCGGGTCGGCCATCGCCTCGCAGACCTCGTTGTAGCGGTCGAGGACGGCCTTGACCTCGTCGACGCCGAGGGCGACGTTGCCGGTGACGTCGAGGGAGGGGTCGAGCGCGGGCTCCTGCGGGAGGAAGCCCACGGTGAAGCCGGGCGTGAGCCTCGCCTCCCCCTGATACCCGTCGTCCTCGCCGGCCATGATGCGGAGGAGCGACGACTTGCCGGCTCCGTTCGACCCGAGGACGCCGATCTTGGCGCCCGGGAACATCGAGATGGTGATGCCCCTGAGCACCTCGCGGTCCGGTGGGTAGAACCGCCGGAGGTCACGCATGGTGAAGATGAACTGGGCCGTCATGGCCGCCACGCTACCGGCGCGTCAGGTGGCGGCCCGGACGACTCGCCCGGTGGTCCCGCCCCCGTGGTCACGCCCCACCGGCCGTCGCGACCGCGTCGGCGACGGGAGGGGCGTCGGTAGGATCGACCCACCATGGCTCACGACGACCGCACCGCCGGCTCCTTCGGGCCCAACGAGTGGCTCGTGGAGGAGATGCACGAGCGATACCTGACCGACCCGGCCTCGGTCGGCACGAGCTGGCAGGAGTTCTTCACCAACTACCGGCGGTCCACGGCGCCGCCCCACTCGGCCGCCGCCCAGGCGGC
>Ga0209048_10002595_pt1 | contig 17893 bp, 18 predicted proteins | sample FrelakmetCRP12CR_FD_187146 | JGI IMG/M metagenome (GOLD analysis project Ga0209048, IMG submission 187146) | Freshwater lake sediment microbial communities from the University of Notre Dame, USA, for methane emissions studies - CRP12 CR (SPAdes)... | ecosystem: Environmental > Aquatic >... | reverse complement strand
CCGCGGCGGTGCGCTCGCCGCGGCGCGCAAAGGGCTTGAATTCGGGGTCGACCTGGGACGCGAGCTTGGTCATGAGACCCAGCTGTTCGCTGCGCCGCGGCGTCCGGTCCGACAGCGGCTGACCCTTGATCTTCTGTTCGAGCACGATGACGTTCTGCATCAGTACTGCGTGCAGCGGGCGCGTGTCGAGGAACAGGACACGACCCTCCAGCGGGCCGGGCACGCGGCGACGCAGGCCCGCGCGCGCACCCAGATCGACAAAGAACGACGTGACGGACGAAGGCTCGAGCGTTATCCGCAGCGGAATGCACCACTCGTCGAGTTCGCCGACCACCCACTCCAGGTGTCTCGCCGTCATGTTGCCGGAATTCATGAGCTGCAGCAGGAGCGTGATCAGGTATTCGTGCTCGATCGTGGTGGTGCTGCCGTCCGTGCCCATGACGACCTGCTGGCGCTCGATCTGGCGCGAGCACGCGAGCGTGAACAGCGCATGCAGCTCCGCCCACTTCGCCGGAATCCACTGCTCGTACCGGTACAGCCGGATCTTGGCGTCGCGGCCGAGCTGGATGATCTGCCGCGCCACCAGACCCGGCAGCAGCAACTGCCATTTGGCGCTTTGCGAGTGATCGGAAACCTCGCGCGCGAAGGTCTGGTAGGCGAGCAGGAATGCCTGCGTGAGGTCGAACAGCGCCGACCACAGCTGGTTCTCGATTTTCGAGCTGCGGCTCGCGTGCTCGATGTATTGGCTGGTCAGCGTCTTGCGCAGTGCGGACGCGCGGCTGTCGACGAAGAACAGCGTCTCGAGGCGCGCCGGTGTGCGGCGCGCCTCCTGTTCGTTGACGAGCGCGAGTTCGGTCAGGAGCGCCGTGTGCAGGGCCAGCGGATCGCTGTCCGGAAACGACGCGAACCAGCGCTCCGCCGACTTGGTGTCGGCGAAAGGATCGCGAGGTGTGCTTCCGAATCCGAACATGGCGGCATCCGCTCCTGCCTGGGACCGATCGGGAGCGCTCGAACGGGGCCTGGCCGTTAAGGGCGCGGCGTGTATGCGAAGGGCCGCGGTGAAGAACGACGGCACACTTTGACTGCTGCCGGTCAGTCGCCCATCATCGCGCATTGCCTGCCATCGGGCAAGGCGCCGCAAGTCGGTTGGCACACATCGTGCATAGACGTCTCGTGCAGCACAGCTAAGCGGGCTCCCAAAGGAGACGCTGAGCGGTAGCGAGTCTGGCAAGCCCTCGGGCTATACTTGTTCAGTACAGACCGCATCATTCAACTGACGCACGACGACCAGGAAAGACGACGATGGGCATCCTAATCAAGGCACCGAACCGGCGCCGCGAGCCGCAGCTCGCCGCGGTAGGCGGGACTCCAAGCGTTGTGAACCTGAGTGACGCCCTGCATATCCGGGAGGTCGTGCGCATCACCGGCCTGCGGCGCGAGCAGCTCTACATGTGGCAGAGGCGATACGGCTTTCCTTCGCCATCGCGCGACGCCTTCGGCGACCGAGTCTACCCGCCTGACCAGCTCGCGCGCCTCAAACTGATCAAGCAATTGCTGTCGGAGGGCTGGCGCGCCGGAGCGGTCGTGCCGCTGGCCGACTCGGCGCTGCAGTCCATGCTGGGACTGGCGGTCGACGAGCCGTCTCCGCTGCCTTCCGAAATCGAACTGGCGGTCCGCTTGCTCGCCGAGCATCGCATCGGCGAAATGCAGAATCACCTGTCGAAGTTGCTGCTGGGGCAGGGCCTGCGGAAGTTCCTCGAACAGACGCTGATTCCGCTGAACGAGGCCGTGCACGAGCGCGTGGTCCGCGGCGAGATGCAGAACTACCAGGAATTGCGGTTCGCGGATCTGGCGCAACGACTGCTGCGCGATGTGACGCGGCTCGTCCGTCCCACCCGCGATGCGCGGCCGGTGCTGCTGGCGACGCCGCCCAACGACCCCAATCAACTCGGCCTGGCCATCCTCGAACTGCTGCTCTTCACGGAAGGCGTCAATTGCCTGACGCTGGGCTCGGGCGTGCCCGCCCAGGAGATCGCGGGAGCGGCGCGTGCGTACAAGGTAGCGCTGGTCGTGTTGCTCTTCGATCGCGGGATCTCGGGCAAGATCGCCGGCCAGGAAATCCGGAGCCTGCGCGGAAGCCTGCCGGCGGAGCTGCCGCTGGTGGTCAGCGGGCGCGCAGTCAATCTGCTCGCCAAGCCCATTGCCGACGTGCACACCGCGGCCGATTTCAGCTCGGTGATGGCGAAGATGCGCGCACTTTCCATCATGCCGGCATCGCCGGTATCGTTGGTCGGCATATTGCCTGACCTGCCGCAGCGGGCATAATGTCGGCACTGTGAACGAATCATTCGACGACGACATTGCCATCAGCAATCCCGGCGCGGCCAGCGGACCGCGCCACTTTTTTTCCCGCCGGACATTCTGGCATTCGCTGGGACTCCTGCTGGCCCTGGCCGTCGCGTGGCTGGTCTTCCGCGCCTATCGTCAGCCGGACTTCCTGATCGATTTCGTCAACCTGCAGCTGTGCTGATCTCGACTACGGTTCGTTCAGGAAATCCTCGAGCTTCCTGCGCTCGCGTTTCGTAGGACGTCCCGGAAACCGGGGCTGCGCGGCTTCCGCTGCGCGGCGCGTGAGCCACGCCTCTTCGCGCGCCGCCGCGCTCGCCTCCGTTTCGCGGTAGAGTTTCGCGGCGTCCGTGGCGTTGCCGCGCCGGTCCGCGAGACCCGTGACCATGACTTCGCATACGATCCCGGATTTGCGGATCGACACGGCTTCGCCGATGCGCATGTTCCGGGCGGGCTTGGCGCGTTCGCCATTGACCCGCACCTGGCCCGCGTCGATGGCCTGGGCGCAAAGACTTCGCGTCTTGTAGAAGCGTGCCGCCCACAGCCATTTGTCGAAACGAACCCGGACGTCGTCCGCGGCGTCGGGCCCTACGTCAGCGCGGTTCATCGTGCCTGCCGACCGGTGCGGAATAGCGCTGCATCCAGTCAGCCATGGCGGCGGCCTCCGGATGGCCTTCGGCGTGCAATGCCGCGATCACGCGGGCGCGGTCTTCGCGGCTGCGGTTTTGCGACAGCTTGAACTTGGCATCGACGCGCCGGATGCGCATGCGAAACGGCGCAATGGCGCCCATCAGCGCGTCCCGTTCGTGCGATTCCCGCTCGAACGTCCAGGGCGCGGCGCGTGCGGCTTCGAAACGGTGCACGAGCGCGTCCATGATTCCCTGCGCTTCACGGGCATCGTCGATCATCTCCAGCATGCCGTGCGCATGGACGGTGGCGTAGTTCCACGTCGGCACCATGCGTTCCGGCTCGCCATACCACGACGGCGAAACGTAGGCGTGCGGGCCGTGGAAAACGGCAATCGACGGGACTTCCCGCGCCCGCGGCCAATGCGGGTTGGCGCGCGCGAAATGCCCGATCAGCGTGCCATGCGGTTCGCAGCCCGGGACCAGCAGCAGCGGAAGGTGCGAGACCATGGGCTCGGGTTCGGCGGACGTGATCAGCGTCGCGAAGGAATGCTCGTGCATGAGGCGGGCGATCGCGGCGCGGTCATGCGTCGTGAAATGGGTCGGCGAGTAGACGCTCATGGCCGCGGTTCAATGGCGCGTGGAGGAATCCTGCGGCGCGAACACGGCACGCGCTTCCGCGGGAGCGAAGACGTAGCTGCGGTTGCAGAATTCGCACGTCACCACCACGTCGCCGCGTTCGGCCACGATCGACTCGATTTCGGCCGTGCCGGCGATGCGCAGCGCACGCTCGACGCGCTCGCGCGAACAGGAACAGCGGAAAGTCACTGCCTTGGACCGGAACACGCGCAGGTCGTCATGCGGAAAGGATTCGGACAGCAGCGCCTCCGCGGTCCCCGGCGCCAGCAGCAGCGTCGGGTCGGTCTGCGACATGCGCTCGCCCGCGCGCGTCCACGTGTCGTCCGGTCGGGACTCTCCGGTGGCGGCGACACCGGGCAGGCGCTGCACGAGAAGCCCCGCGACCCTGCCGGCAGAGGTCGTCAGCACGAGGCGACTCGCCAGCTGCTCCGAGGTTGCCAGGTAGTGCTCGATGAGGCCGGCGATCGACGCCGTCTCCAGCGCCACGATCCCCTGGTAGATCGTGCCGTTGCCTTTGGGATCCAGCGTGATGACCAGGCGGCCCCTGGCCGCGCCGCCGGCGAGTTCCGCGAGCGTCGCATCGGGCCCGAATGCCGTCGTGGCTGCTTGATCCCATTGTGCCGTTGCGCGCAATTCCAGCGCGTCGCTGCATTCGACGACGAGCAGGCGCACCGGGCCATCGCCCTGCAGCTGGACGATGAGGCTGCCCGTGAACTTGAGGGTGGACGCGAGCAGTGTCGAGGCCGCCAGCAGTTCCGCCAGAATGCGTCGCAGCGCCGGCGGATACGGATGACATTCCAGGATGGCACGCGCCGCTGCGTCGAGCGTGACCAGCGCGCCGCGCACCGGGGCCTGCTCGAACACGAAGCGGGTGAGTGCGTCGTCGGCAGGTGATTGCGTCAAGGTAACCTCATTTTCGGCCTCATTTGCCGAAGCTCCCTCTGCAGATTCAGGCTGCCACGGCCTTGAGCGTGTAGAGCGTCATGGGCAGCGCGGAATTCTTGTCGAACAACGCTCCCGCCTCGACGCCTGCCCTGGCAATGGCGCCCGCGGTCCTGAGGCGCGAGTACTGCGCGTGCATCGCACCCAGCGCGAATTCCCGGCCCGATCCGGCCGCCCAGAATTGCGTGTATTCGAACACCTCGCGCATCGAGTACACGCCGAAGATTCCGTGCTCGTTGGCGATCAGCGCGGTGACCTGTGTCGATTCGTACGGGTCGTCGTCCTCTTCCTTCGGATTCAGGAAATGCTGCTCCTTCAGGATCGGGTGCAGCTTGCGGAATGTCTCGAACACCGCCGACTTGGTGGTCAGGTCCAGGTCATCGTGTTTCCGGAGCAGGCTGTCGAACACCAGCTGATGCGCGGCGGATCCGCACAGCCCGACGAAACTGCCACGGTACTGGATGATCTTGTCGTAGGTGCGGTCGTGTTGCGCGGCCAGGCGGGTATCGCCGAAAGTGGTGAGCGAATCTGCGGCAATGGCGATTTCGTCGCCCTTGCGGACGACAACGATGGTGGTCATGGAGCGCGATCGGGTCTGGAAAATGAGGTGGGAGCGCGAGGCCTGGGCATCCCGGCCTGCGAGTCTCGCGCAGAACCGGCAATTATACCCGCCTGGCGTGTCCCGCCGCGGTCTGCCGTCAGGACGCAAAGCCGGTCGCTGCTGCGCTGTCCGCGCCGGAGGGGGCGGGCAGCATCGGCACAGGGGGCAGCCGCGCGACCAGCCACGAGGCAGTTGCCCAGGTCCAGAATTCCGCGACGCTCGCCGGCGGTTCCGGCGGCATCGGCTGGTCGAGGAAGCGCCATGCGGCGAGCAGCGCGGGAAGCGGCGTGTCCGGCAACGGCGCGGCGCGGGTCTGCTTCCCCAGCTTCTCTCCGGCCGCGTTGAGCGCGACCGGGACGTGCAGATAGGCAGGGGTGGGCAGGCCGAGCAGATCCTGCAGCAGGACCTGGCGGGGCGTGGAGAAAAGGAGATCCGCGCCGCGCACGACGTCGGTGATTCCCTGCGCGGCGTCATCGACGACGACGGCAAGCTGATAGGCGAACAGGCCGTCGGCGCGCTTGACGACGAAATCGCCGACTTCGCGCGCGAGTTCCTGGCGCTGGGGGGCCTGCAGGCGGTCCTGGCACACCCGCACCTCCTCCGCGACGCGCACGCGCCACGCATGCTGCCGCCGTGACGGGCGCGTCGACGGCAGGCCGTCGCGGCAGGTGCCGCCATACACGCGCTCGCCGCCGGCGCCGAGAGGCGCTGCCGCAAGTTCACGGCGAGTGCATGTGCAGGCATAGGCCAGCCCGGCAGCGCGCAACCGCGCCAGCGCGTCCTCGTAGAGCGCCGTGCGCTCCGATTGCCGGACGATCGCACCATCCCACGCGAAGCCATAGCGTTCGAGCGTGGCGAGTATCTGCGCCTCCGCCCCGCGACGGCTGCGCGCGGAATCGACGTCCTCGATGCGCAGCAGCCACTCGCCACCCGCTGCGCGCGCATCGCAGCAGCTGGCGAGGGCGGCGACGAGCGAACCGAAGTGCAGCGGGCCGGACGGCGACGGCGCGAAGCGGCCGCGGTAACGGGCCGGCGCAGTTGCCGCCGCCGGCGGGCTCACCGCTGCGACGAGTACGGAGATCCGGCGTTGGCCGTGGTCGCCGTGACCGGCGCCGCGGGGACGGATCCGTAGTGGAAATGCCGGTTCAATGCAGCGAGCACCGCGACAGGATATTCGGGCCGGCCGAGGCTGCCGTTGTAGCGCCCGAGCGCGCGGTAGAGATCGCCATTCTCGATGGCGAGGTAGTGGCGCAGGATCACGGTCCCGTAGCGCAGGTTGGTGCGAACGTTGAAAAGGTTCTGGTCGGGCTGCCCGATCTGCTTCACCCAGAAGGGCATCACCTGCATGTAGCCGCGCGCATCGGCATAGGAGATCGCGTATTTTTTGAAACCGCTTTCGTGATAGATGACGGCCAGGATGAGCCGCGGGTCCAGCGCGGAACGCGACGCTTCGTAGTAAACCATGGCCAACAGCTCGCGCCGTTCCACCTCGTTCGCCACCTTGTGCGCAATGCGGGGCGACATCTCCTTGATCCACGACCAGACGTCGGCGCGGTTGGCATAGTCGGTCGGCATGGGCGCGTCGGCGATATCCTTGGCGAGTCCGACAATCACCGACTGCGCCAGCTGCTCCTCCACCTGCGCTCCCGCGCGGGCAGGCAACGGCGCGAGCGCCATCGCGACCAGCAGGGCCGGGAGGCAGAGTCTTCGCAGGCGTTTCATTTCCTTCATGCGTTCGAGATGGTCCTGTCCGTACGCCGTGACGTCATTGGGCGACGCGGTCGCGAATGAAGGCGACGATATCCGCCACCGGCACCGCCGTCGCCGCCGTTTCCCGCCGCGCCTGATATTCGACCTTGCCCTCTTTCAGGCCCCGATCGCCGATCGTGATGCGGTGCGGAATGCCGATCAACTCGAGATCAGCAAACATCACGCCAGGGCGCTCGCCGCGATCGTCGAGCAGCACGTCGACACCCGCCGCGGCGAGTTCGTCGTGCAGCCTGTCGGCGAGCGCCTTGACCCCTTCGCTGCGGTCATAGCCAACGGGCGCGATGGCCACGGCAAACGGCGCCAGCGGCAACGGCCAGATGATCCCCTTTTCGTCATGATTCTGCTCGATGGCGGCAGCGACGACCCGGGTGCAGCCGATGCCGTAGCAGCCCATTTCCATGACCTTCGCTTGACCCTCCGCGTCGAGATAAGTTGCACCGAGCGCCTCCGAATAGAGGTGGCCGAGCGCGAAGACATGGCCGACCTCGATGCCGCGCAGGATGTCGAGCGTCCCCTTGCCGTCCGGCGACGGGTCGCCCTTGACGACATTGCGGATGTCCGCGACGGCGTCCGGCTCGCGGCAATCACGGCCGAAATTCACGCCGCGCAGGTGGAAGTCGGGCTCGTTCGCGCCGCAGACGAAGTCGGCCATCACCGCCACCGAGCGATCGACGATCAGCGGCATTTCCTTCGCGATGCCGACCGGCCCCAGATAGCCCGGCCTGCAGCCGGTGGCCTCGATGATCTCGGCTTCCGCGGCCCAGCGCCAGCCATCCATGCCCGGCAGCTTGCCGATCTTGACTTCGTTGCCCATGTGGTCGCCGCGGACGAGCAGCATGTGCACCCGTCCATCGGCCCACAGCATCAGGCATTTCACCGTGCGCGCCAGCGGCAGCCCAAGCAGTTCCGCCACTTCCTCGCACGTCGACTGTCCCGGCGTAGGCACGCGTGCCATGGCTTCCACGGCCGCAGGACGCGACGGCGAAGGCGCCAGCGCTTCGGCCTTTTCCACGTTCGCCGCGTAGTCCGAGCCGGTGCTGTATGCGATCGCGTCCTCGCCGGAATCGGCCAGGACCTGGAATTCACAGGACAGCGCACCGCCGATCGCGCCGGAATCGGCATCGACGGCACGGAACTGCAATCCCATCCGCGTGAATATCCGCGCATAGGCGTCGTACATGATCCGGTACGAGCGGAGCATCCCGGCCGCATCGGTATCGAAGGAGTAGGCGTCCTTCATCACGAATTCGCGCGCCCGCATCACGCCGAAGCGCGGCCTGATTTCATCGCGGAACTTGGTCTGGATCTGGTAGAAGTTGACCGGCAGCTGCTTGTAGCTCCGGATCTCGCGGCGCACGATGTCGGTGATCACCTCCTCGTGCGTCGGCCCGACGACGAAGTCACGCTTCTGGCGGTCCTGCAGGCGCAGCATGTTCGGGCCCATCTTTTCCCAGCGGCCGGTCTCCTGCCAGAGTTCGGCCGGCTGGATCACGGGCATGACCAGTTCCAGCGCGCCTGCGCGGTTCATCTCCTCGCGCACGATCTGCTCGACCTTGCGCAGCGTGATGAGCCCGAGCGGCATCCACGTGTACAGACCGCTGCCGAGCTTCTTGATGAGGCCGGCGCGGAGCATGAGCTTCTGGCTGGCGACGTCGGCTTCGGCGGGAGCCTCCTTCAGCGTGGAGACGTAGAACTTGGAAATGCGCATGGCCCTGTTTTTGTTGGGAAAAACAGGATTGTACCTGACTGGAGGTGCGGCCGTGCCTTCGTCCAACCGGCAGGGAATCGACCCGGACTGCGCGGCTTCGGCGCATCGAGGCGGGCACCGGCGGCCAAGCCGTTCCGGCGAAGCGTTGCAACGGGCGGTCAGCGAACGACCAGAACCGGCAGCTTGCTGTGCGTCAGGACCTTCTGGGTCTCACTGCCCAGCAACATCGCGGACAGCCCGCTGCGGCCATGCGAGGCCATCACGATGGCGTCGCACTTCGACTTCTTGGCGGCCTTGAGGATCGCCTCCCAGGGCGCCGCGGCAATTGCGTGCATGCGCGTGCAATCGACGCCCGCGGCACTCGCCTTGGTCGTCGCGCGATCCAGGACCTGGTCCGCTTCCTTGCCTGCCATCTGCGTATATTCTTTCTTCGAAATCGGTTCGTACACGACGCCATCGGCATACGCGGGCAGCGGGTAGTCCGGCGACGCGTAGAAAAAACTGATCTTCGCGTGCAGCGCCTGCGCCAGCGCGACGGCTTGCGTCACGGCCTTGTCGGAAAGCTTCGAGCCGTCGGTCGGCACCAGCAGGTGAGCGTACATGGAGACTCCATCTAAGGGAGGAACAATGTTAATCCTACACCGGGGACGCGCAAAGTGTGTTGACCCACGTCAACGGCGTCGGCGCGGATCGCCAAGCTGCGCCAGATCAATCCGGAGGGACTTCCGGCTTGACCCTGCGGTGGACGCAGTCGTAGAGTTCCGCGCATGCTGGCGCTTTCCGTCTCCGCCCGCGCGCCTGCCTTGCTGCGCGCCTCGATTCCCGCTGCCGGCGCCGATGCCGGCAACTGCTTTCATTGCGGAGAGCCCAATCCGCGCGACAGCGGGTGGCACGAGGTGGTCGAAGGCGCGCCGCGCGCATTCTGCTGCGCAGGCTGCCTGGCCGTCGCGCAGACAATCACCGCCGCCGGACTCGCGGGCTTCTATGCCAGCCGTACTGCGAGCGGCGCACGACTGGCGGCCGAGACCGGCGATGAATGGACACGGTGGGACGAGACCGCTGCCGCGACGGGCCTCGTGCGGGATGCCGGTCCTGACCGACAGGAAGTCTCGCTGCTGCTCGAGGGACTGACCTGCGGCGCCTGTGTCTGGCTGCTGGAAACGTGGCTCGCGCGGCAGCCGGGCGTGGTGGAGGCACGGATCAATTTCGCCAATCGCCGCGCCATGGTGGCCTGGCACCCCGGTACCACAAAGCTGTCGCATGTGCTGCGCGCCGTGTCGACGATCGGCTATCGCGCGCATCCGTACGATCCCGCGCGCAGCGAGGCGCTGGCGCGCACCGAGCGGCGGGCCTTGCTGCTGCGCCTGGCCGTGGCGCTGCTGGCAATGATGCAGGTGATGATGTTCGCGATCCCCGCCTACGTTTCCAGCGAAGGCGTCGCGCCGGAACAGCAACGGCTGCTCGAGTGGGCGAGCTTCGTGCTGACGCTGCCTGCGCTCTTCTATTCGGCTGCGCCGTTCTTCCGGAACGCCTGGCGCGAAGTCTCGCATCGGCGGCTCGGCATGGATGTACCGGTCGCGCTTGGCATCGGCGCGGCGTTCGCCGCGAGCGCGTGGGCGACATTCACCGGCAACGGCGTCGTGTACTACGATTCCGTGACGATGTTCATCGCGCTGCTGCTGATCGCCCGCTATGGCGAACTGGTGGCCAGGCAGAAGGCCGGCGCCGCGATCGAAGTCGTCGCAAGGCAACGTCCGGCCATCGCCGAGCGCCTTGGTGCGTGGCCTGGCAGCACCTCCGCCGCGACAGTCGCGGCGGCGCAGCTTGCCGCGGGGGATATCGTGCTCGTTCGTCCAGGCGCCATCGTGCCGGCCGACGGTGAAATCGTCGACGGATGCTCCCATGTCGAGGAGGCGATGTTGACGGGGGAAAGCATGCCGCATGCGCGAGGGCCGGGCGATGTCGTGCTGGCGGGTTCGGTCAACCGCGACGAAGCGCTGGTCGTGCGTGTGCAGGCGGCGGGCGAGGCGACGCGACTTGCGTCGGTGCTGCGGTTGGTCGAGCGCGCCGCGAGCGAACGTCCGGCGGTCGCGCGCCTTGCCGATCGCGTGGCGGCGTGGTTCGTCGGTGGTTTGCTGCTGCTCGCGCTTGGCACCGCGCTGGTCTGGTGGCATTTCGATCCGGCGCAGGCGCTGCCGGTCACGGTGGCACTGCTCGTCGTGTCCTGTCCCTGCGCGCTGTCGCTGGCGACGCCTGCAGCACTCGCGGCCGCGGCAGGTTCGCTTGCGCGAGCGGGGGTCGTGCTGGCGCGCGGCGATGCGCTCGAAGCGCTCGCGCGGGTGACGCACGTCGTGCTCGACAAGACCGGAACGCTGACCGAGGGTTGCGTCCGGCTGGCGACGTGCACGACGACAGATGGGGCCTCGCGCGCGGATGCGCTGGCGCTGGCCGCGGCCATCGACGCACGCTCGGAACATCCGCTGGCGCACGCATTGCGGGATGCGTCTGCCGAGGCCGCGAACGACGCGGGTTCACCGCCGGCAGTCGGCGCGTTTCGCCAGGTTGCGGGCGAGGGTATCGAGGGCACGCTGGACGGTGTGCGCGTGCGCGTCGGCCGGCCCGCGTTTGTCGCGATGCTGGCCGGTCCCATGCCGGCCTCGTTGCGGCACGTGGCCGACGACCTTGGCAATCACGGCGCGTTGGCGGCCCTGGGCGACGAGCACGGCTGGCGCGCATTGTTCACCTTTGCCGATGCACTGCGTCCGGGCGCCGCGCGCCTCGTCGCAGCGTTGCGGGATTTAGGCATCACGCCTGTCGTCCTGTCCGGCGATCGACCCGCGAGCGTGGACCAGGTCGCCCGAGCACTTGGCATTGCGGACGCGCGCGGCGATCTCGCGCCGGAAGACAAGCGGGCCGCGATTGCCGGACTGCAGGCGCAGGGTGCGGTCGTCGCGATGATGGGTGACGGAATCAATGATGCGCCGGCGCTGGCGCAGGCGCAGGTCTCGATCAGTCTCGGCACTGCGACGCCGCTGGCGCAGCACACCGCCGATGTCGTGATCCTCTCCGATCGCATCGAGCGGGCGGCCACTGCGCTGCGGGAGGCGCGCCGCGCGCTGGCGGTGATCCGGCAGAACCTGGGGTGGGCAGTCGCCTACAACGCCATCGCCATTCCCGCTGCGGCGTTCGGCTTCGTGACCCCCGCGGTCGCTGCCGTGGGCATGTCGCTGTCGTCGCTGGTCGTGGTGTCCAATGCGCTGCGCCTCGCGCACCGGCGCGAGGACGCTGCCGAACGCGGCCCGGATCCGGTGTCGTCCGTGCCGGCCGTGGCCTGAAGCGCGGGGCATAATGGAAATCCTGATGCTGCTGATCCCGATGTCGGTCGTGCTGGTGCTGCTGATCGGCGCGGTATTCTGGTGGGGCGTGCACAGCGGCCAGTTCGACGACCTGGAAGGGCCGGCGCACCGGATACTGGCCGACGATGACGGCGCCGTGCTTCCAGAGACCTCGACAGCGGCCGCGACTTTGACCGCGGTCAAACCTTTGCATCGGACGGAACCGTAGTATTGCGGGTCTTTTGCTTCACAATCGGGTTCATCGGCGCGCGAACCCATCGACGCGCGCCACCGGGGGGACGACAGGCATGGCGACAGCAAAGGCAGCGGAAACATTCAACTACAAGGTCGTGCGCCAATTCGCGCTGGTGACCGTGCTGTGGGGCATCGTGGGCATGCTGGTGGGGGTGATCATTGCCGCGCAGCTGCTGTGGCCGCAGCTCAATTTGGACATTCCGTGGCTGACCTACGGCCGGCTGCGGCCACTGCACACCAACGCGGTCATCTTCGCGTTCGGCGGCTGCGCGCTGTTCGCGTCGTCCTACTACTGCGTCCAGCGGACGTGCCAGACGCGGCTGTTCTCCGACGGCCTGGCGGCGTTCACGTTCTGGGGCTGGAATGCCGTAATCGTCCTGGCCGCGGTCACGTTGCCCCTGGGCATCACGTCCGGCAAGGAGTACGCGGAACTCGAATGGCCGATCGACATCCTGATCACGCTGGTCTGGGTCTCCTACGCCATCGTGTTCTTCGGCACGCTGGCCAAGCGCAGGACGCCGCACATCTACGTCGCCAACTGGTTCTTCGGCGCGTTCATCCTGACGGTTGCGCTCTTGCACGTCGTCAACAGCGCCGAGCTTCCGGTGTCCTTCCTGGGCTGGAAGTCCTATTCGGCGTATGCCGGGGCGCAGGACGCGATGGTGCAGTGGTGGTACGGCCACAACGCCGTCGGCTTCTTCCTGACGGCGGGCTTTCTCGGAATCATGTACTACTTCGTACCGAAGCAGGCGGGGCGTCCGATCTACTCGTACCGGCTGTCGGTGGTCCACTTCTGGGCGCTGATCTTCACCTACATGTGGGCGGGGCCGCACCACCTCCACTACACGGCGCTGCCGGACTGGACGCAGTCGCTCGGCATGGTCTTTTCGCTGATCCTGCTGGCACCGTCATGGGGCGGCATGATCAACGGCATCATGACGCTGTCGGGCGCCTGGCATAAATTGCGCGAGGACCCGATCCTCAAGTTCCTCATCGTGTCGCTGTCGTTCTACGGCATGAGCACGTTCGAGGGTCCGATGATGTCGATCAAGACGGTCAACGCGCTGTCGCACTACACCGACTGGACGATCGGCCACGTGCACTCCGGCGCGCTGGGCTGGGTGGCGTTCATCTCCATCGGCGCCATGTACTACCTCATTCCGCGCATGTTCGGCAAGGTCGCCATGTGGTCGATCCGGCTGATCACCGTGCACTTCTGGATTGCGACGATCGGCGTGGTCCTGTACATCGCGGCGATGTGGATCGCCGGCGTCATGCAGGGCCTCATGTGGCGCGCCACCAACGCCGACGGCACGCTGACCTACGCGTTCGTCGAAAGCGTGAAGTCGACCTATCCGTTCTACGCGATCCGGCTGCTGGGCGGCGTCCTGTTCCTCTCCGGCATGCTGATCATGGCGTACAACACGGTGCGCACGATTGCCGGCAGCAAGCCGTTCGAAGCGCCCATTCCGACCGGCGTGCCGGTACACGCGTAGGAAACGACGATGAAACTCAACCAGGAACATATCGAAACGCATGTACCGTGGCTCATCATCCTCGTGCTGCTCGTCGTGAGCGTGGGCGGGCTCGTGGAGATCGTGCCGCTGTTCTTCCAGGGGTCGCTGACCCAGCCGGTCGCGGGATTGAAGCCCTATACGCCGCTGGCGCTGACGGGCCGGGACATCTATGTGCGCGAAGGCTGCTACAACTGCCATTCGCAGATGATCCGGCCCTTCCGGGCGGAGACGGAGCGCTACGGCCCCTTTTCGGTTGCCGGCGAATTCGTCTACGACCACCCGTTCCAGTGGGGCAGCAAGCGCACCGGCCCCGATCTGGCGCGGGTCGGCGCGAAGTATTCCGATGACTGGCATCGCGTGCATTTGAACAACCCGCGCGACGTCGTGCCGGAATCGAACATGCCGGGCTACCCGTGGCTGGCCAAGGCTCCCGCGGACGCCGACACGATCCAGGCCAAGATGAAGACGCTGCGCACGCTGGGCCTGCCGTACACGGACGAGGACATTGCCAAGGCGCCGGCGGCGCTCAAGGACAAGACGGAGCAGGACGCGCTCGTCGCGTACCTGCAGGGAATGGGCGTGCTCATGCGGAACGCGAGGTAGCCATGGACACATCGACACTATTGCACAGCATCATGACGGTGATCGCCTTTGTCACCTTCGTCGGCATCGTGTTCTGGGCCTGGAGCCGGAACCGCAAGTCCGAGTTCGACGCCGCCGCCAACGCGCCTTTCGCGTTGCCGGATGATGCCGAGGGACCGGATACGAACGCAATCGCGGCGCGCGGAGGGCGGTTGTCATGAGCGATTTCACGTCGGGTTTCTGGAACATCTACGTCGTCGTGCTGGTGATCGCCTCGATCGTCGGCTGTGCGTGGCTGCTGTGGGCGACGGGTCGGGTCAAGGTCAGCGCGCCGAAGGGTGCGGCCAAGGCCGGCGGCGCAGGCCAGGTGGACCTGACGGGTCACGTGTGGGATGGTGACCTGCAGGAATACAACAATCCATTGCCGAAGTGGTGGTCGAATCTGTTCTGGCTCACGATCCTGTTCGGCATCGTGTATTTGATCCTGTATCCCGGTCTTGGCACTTTCCCCGGTGTGCTGGGCTGGTCCTCCACCGGCGCCTACAAGGCCGAGAGGACGGAATTCGATGCCAGGGTGCAGCCGCTTTACGACAAATATGCCACCATGGAAGTACCGCAGATTGCTGCGGACCCGGCGGCGCGGCAGACGGGTGAGCGGTTGTTCCTCACCTACTGTTCGGCCTGCCACGGTTCCGACGCCGGCGGCGGCAAGGGTTTCCCGAACCTGCGCGACCACGACTGGCTGTACGGTGGCGAGCCCGCGAACATCGTCACGACCATCACCGGCGGACGCATGGGCGTCATGCCCGCGTTCGGTCCGATCCTGGGCGAGGAAGGCGTGCGCAATGCGGCCGCCTACGTGCGCTCGCTGTCCGGACTGCCGCACGATACGCTGAAGGCGCAGCTCGGCAAGCCGATTTTCGCGGCGAACTGCGTGGCCTGTCACGGCGCGGACGGCAAGGGCAATCAGGCGATCGGTGCGCCCAACCTGACCGACAATGTCTGGCTGTACGGGAGTTCCGAAACCACGATCACGGAAGGCATCACGTTGGGCCGTCACCTCAACATCACCGATGGACACCTGCCGATGCCGGCCTTCGGTCCGACGCTTGGACCCACGAAGATCAAGCTGCTGGCAGCCTATGTCTGGGGATTGTCGAACACCCCGATTGCCGCGAAATGACCGCCTGACCGACCGCGGTGCGGCCGGAGGCAGGCCGCACCGCGTTCTTCTTTTCGGGCGCGCGAAAATGCATTGCGTTCCACCTTGCGCCGTTGTCGGCGCGTCTCACCGAAGCGTGCGCCACGAGTGAACACCACGGAAATCAAGACCATTCCGATTGCGGCCGTCCCGAACGTTCCGGCCGGCGAGGTCGATGACGAGATCGGCCTCTACGAGATCCGGAGGAAGATCTATCCGCGCTCGGTCACCGGGAAATTCGCCAACTGGCGTGTCGCGCTGGTCATCGCCACGCAGGTCGTGTTCTACGGGTTGCCGTGGTTGTACTGGAACGACCGCCAGGCGGTGCTGTTCGACCTCGCTGCGCGCAAGTTCTACATCTTCGGCCTCGTGTTCTGGCCGCAGGACGTCATCTACCTGACCGTCCTGCTGATCCTGGCGGCGCTGTCGCTGTTCCTGTTCACCGCCGTGGCCGGCCGCCTGTGGTGCGGCTACGCGTGCCCGCAGACTGTCTACACCGAGATCTTCCTGTGGATCGAGCGCAAGATCGAAGGCGAGCGGCAGGCGCGCATGCGGCTCGATGCCACGCCGGCCTCGCTCGAGAAGTTCGTCAAGAAGGCACTCAAGCACACGGCCTGGATCGCGCTCGCGATCTGGACCGGCTACACGTTCGTCGGCTATTTCACGCCGATCCGCGATCTCGGCGTGCGCACCATCCTGTGGGACCTGGGAGGCTGGGAGGCGTTCTGGATCGTGTTCTACGCGGCGGCCACCTACGGCAATGCCGGCTGGATGCGGGAACAGGTCTGCAAGTACATGTGCCCGTACGCGCGCTTCCAGTCGGTGATGTTCGACAAGGACACGCTGGTCATCGCCTATGACGGCGAGCGCGGCGACCCGCGCGGCGCGCGCAGCAGGAAGATCGACGCGAAGGCCGCCGGACTGGGGGATTGCATCGACTGCAGCATCTGCGTGCAGGTGTGTCCGACCGGCATCGACATCCGCAAGGGCCTGCAGTACGAGTGCATCGGCTGTGCGGCGTGCATCGACGGCTGCGACCAGGTGATGGACAAGATGGGCTACCCGCGCGGGCTCATTCGCTACGCTTCGGAAAACGCCCTCCGGCAGCACGCGTCGGGCAGCGCGATGTGGCGGCGGATCTTCCGGCCGCGAACGCTGCTGTACACGGCGATTCTGCTCGCAGTGGCCACGGCCGCCGGCGTGTCGCTGTACCTGCGGAATCCGCTCAAGATGGACGTCATCCGCGATCGCGGAGCCCTGTCGCGCGAGGCGCGTCCCGGTGTCATCGAGAACGTCTATCGGATCCAGATCATGAACACCGACGAGAAGGCGCGCAGCTTCCGCCTGTCGGCCGAGGGGCTGCCGGGGCTGACGATCGCGGACCTTCCCGCGACGATCGACGTCGATGCCGCCGCGACGCGCCTCCTGCCGCTGCGCCTTCAGGTGCCGGCCGATGCCGCCGCGCCCGGACCGCACCGGATCGACGTCGTGATCGAGGCGGTCGACGACGCCAGGATCGCACGCCGCGAGAAATCCACCTTCATCCTGCCCAATCCGTGAGACATTGCCATGACCTCATCGCGCGTTTCCGCCATGCACTCATCCATGTCGTCGCGATCGCCGGCCCCGCCCTGGTATCGCCAACGTTGGCCCTGGCTGCTTATGGCCGGCCCGGGCATCGTCGTGGTCGCCAGCCTGTTCACGGGATGGCTGGCGCTGACCACCGATGACGCTGTCGTGGCCGACGACTATTACAAGCGCGGCCTTGCGATCAACCAAAGGCTGGAGCGCGTGGATCGCGCCTCCGCCCTGGGGATGGAAGCGGAGGTCGACATCGCGGCGGATGGCCGCGTGCGCGTCGCGCTTGCGTCGCTGTCGTCGGACGAGGACGCGCACCCGGCCGTGGTCGTGCTCGGCGTCGCGCACGCCACGCGTGGCGGCCTCGATCGATCCGTCGAACTCGTGCTCGGGCCGGAGGGCGCGTATGTCGGCCGGGTCGAACCTGTGGGCGCGGGACGCTGGCTGGTCTCCCTCGAGACGAAGGCATGGCGGCTGCCGGCGGTCGAGATTGCCGGCGAAGTGCGCACGCTCAAGTTGCGTGCGCCCAGCGCGCCGCATGGCTGATATGCCGACCGGCCATAGCAAGACCCGTCACCAGGAGGAGCGGGATCGATGAGCAGGGACTCCGGACTGTTGGCGCGCCGCCTGATGTGGGTGATCTGGCCGGCGTTTCTGGTCGCGGCGGTGGCCGAGCTGATCTTCTTCTCGGTCTTCGATCCGTTCGACCTGCATCTGTTCGGCGCGCCGCTCGAGATGTCGCGCCAGGCCATCTACACGATGGGATTCTTCGGCTTCTGGGCGCTGGGGATCG
>Ga0209048_10002594_pt1 | contig 17894 bp, 16 predicted proteins | sample FrelakmetCRP12CR_FD_187146 | JGI IMG/M metagenome (GOLD analysis project Ga0209048, IMG submission 187146) | Freshwater lake sediment microbial communities from the University of Notre Dame, USA, for methane emissions studies - CRP12 CR (SPAdes)... | ecosystem: Environmental > Aquatic >... | reverse complement strand
TGATCAATCCAGCCTCCATGAGCAGGCGCATATGATAGCCCACGTTCTCGGCGTCGTAGGGAGGGGGCCGAGGGCCGTAGTTCCGAGTGTTCCGAGTTGGGGTTCGGTGTCCGGAATCGTAGGGTCGGAGTGACGCGAGGGCGTAGCGTGAAGCGGCATGATGACACGAGTGGGATGAGCAGGAGCGCTGCAACAGGTGCCGGCACGGCCGACGAGACGCGCCGCCGAGGATCCCCACACTCAGTGCGATGCACGATCCGGCGGCGCAGTTCGCCAGCCCGTACAGCTACGGCGGCGGCAATCCCGTCAACGGGACGGATCCGACCGGCGCTTGGTTTCTCATACCGGTACTGTTTGCGGCATTCACGTTCATCCAAGTCGGCTCCAAGACCGGGGACAGGAAGGCCGCGCTGATTGCCGGCGCGATCGCTGGGGTGACGGCGGGAGTGGCGAGCTACTATAGTAAAGGGATCGGGCAATTGGCGGACGCGGTGCTCACCAAAACCGAACAGCAGGGCCATCGTGCTTGCCGCGGGTGCGTATGGGACGTACGAAAGCGCCCAGCAGGGACTTCCTGGCTTGGCAGCAATCCAGGGGCGTCCGATCGGGGGCCGCGCGGCATACCAGGCAGCAGGTAACGTGGCCGTGATGTGTGTGTCAAGATGCTGTCATAGTATTACTTATAGTATCTACTTCGTAACCCGCGATGCAGACCTGCGCTGTCTCGCTCCAGGGGGTGACGAGACCGCCACTACGGCATGCACCGAGTCCGGCCCTGGCGGACCCACCAGCGTTCCTCGACGGAAAGCACTGATCGATGGTCACCGTATGCCTTTGGGACGCTCCTGGGTTGCGGCGGATGAAGCGAATGAAACTACGTCCCAAGGACTCTGCTAAGACCCCTTGTCAGCGTCCACGAGCGGTCTGTTGCCTGTGCTCTGTGGTCTGCTGCTCGCCGCAGGCCCTCTCTCTAGGACTCCTCTGGCAGCAGGGCGTCCACTGGGATAGTCACTCCCGGAAGTGCGACGATGTCGAGCAACTCTCCGCGCCGCGCGCTCCGCGAGTGCGCATAGCGGCCGGTGGCCGGTTCTGGGGCGCGAAAGACTTCCACACAGACATCCCGCAAATTGACGATCCAGTACTCTGGAATCGCGGCGGCGGCGAACAGGCCCGCCTTGGTCAAACGGTCTTGCACGAGTGAGGTATCTGCAACCTCGACGACCAACAGCGCGGTCTCGGGGTGACGCTTGTAGTAATCGGCTTCACGCCCGGGAACCACCGCGACGTCAGGCTCCGGTACCGAGTACCCGCTGGTGACCAGTGGCAGCTGCGCCCGCACCACGGCCCGTGCGCCCACGGCATCATGGAGCACGTCATAGGCGCGCTTCGTACGCGAAGCGTGCATCGGGTTTTGCGGTGCCATGGTAACGATCACCCCCTCAAGCAACTCGACGCGGTCTTCGGGCCCGAGAACGCTGGTCTCCGCAAGGCGAAAATACTCGTCTGCTGTATACCGCGGCTCGACGGATGCTGGCTGTGACATGCGATCATCCTACCAAGTCAAGCCCCCACAAGAAAGCGATGCGGCGGGATGGGCAGTGGCTCCGGCGCGACCAGTGGGGACGTCGCATTGGGGACGTAGAGTTTGTGAAAAAATCAGAATACGCAGACTTCCTGGGGGCCGCGTCGTGTAGAGCGTTGCGGCGGCGGTACCACTTGGTGGGCGGAGCCAGCTGGGCGAGAGCGCTGCGAGGCGGGCTTCAGCCCTGGGTGCTGCGTAACTCCTTACCCGCTCATCATCCTCGTCCTTGCTTGTCTGGCTGATCTCCGTCAGCCTGCCCTGCTTGGCACTAACACGCCCGGCGCGAGCGCCATCCACCGCGTGATGGCATGATGTTGTACGTCAGCGCGTTCCACAGCAGCACGCACAACGCTTTGCGTTTGCCGCGCACTAAGAACCGGTCGAGGCTGCGCCACGCCCGCAGATCCCCATTCACCGTTTCCGCGGTGGCCGCTCGCTCCCGGTAGATGCGCTTCGCCTCCTCGGTGGCCATCCGCTCCTTCCAGCGTCGTACCGCCTCGGAGTCGGTCGGTTTGATCGCAAACGGATCGGGTGTGTCCTTGCGCTCCGGCACAGGCCCGTAGAGGATGACCTGCTTCTCGGTCACGTCCTCCACCGCCTCCTTCGACGTGAATCCCCCGTCCACTAAGAGTTCTTCCAGCTTGGCTCCCGTGCGCTGCTCGATCTGGTCCACCATCGGCGCGGCTTGCGCGTAATCGGTCCCGTTCTCCGTCAGGCCCACGCCGACGATCACTCGGCTCTCGGTGTCGGTGGCCAGTTGCGCGTTGAAGGCCGGCCGAAACCCACCGTCGCCCATCTTGGGCGTAATCATCGACGCGAGCTTTTCCAGCAGCTCGGTGGGTTCGAAGCGGATCGCCCGTGTTCCATCATGCCATGGGCGGCGCAGGCGGAGCAGCACCTTGCCGTCGGACGTCAGCTCGAGACGCTCTTGGGCAATGGGCGGCCGCAACACGTAGCGGCACAGGTGCTCCAGCCGATCGCGATCTCCCGCCGGCACGGCGACGGCGGCATGGAGATCGAAGCTTGATTTATGCTGCGCTCTCCGGCTTCGGTCACGCCGCGTACCGTCTCGCAATCAGCGCACCGGGATTATGAGCGGGATCGCCCGCCGGCCGTGCTTGCGATACACCGCGAAGTCACCATCGATCGTGAGCACGGAGGCGCGGTCGTTCAGCTCGGCCAGCCGCACGAGGCACGCGTCGGCCAGGGACATCGGCCGATCGGCATACTTGCGAAGCAGCCGCCCCACCGCAGCACGTTCCACCATGAGGTCGAGCTCCACCCGGAGCAGGTCGCTCAGGAGAAGATCGACGAAGCGCTCGACCCCATGGCCCACTTTGCGTACAAGATGGGCGACCTCGGCCAGTACCGGCTCGCAGGTCAGGAAGGGTGGGTGGAGCTCGCGCAGCCGATCGACGGCCCAGGCATGATGGTCGTCGGTTCTCACCAGCATCGCCACGAGCGGCCCGGTGTCGACGATGATCTCACTCACCGAAGCCGTCTAGGTGGCCGGGATGATGTGAGAGATCACGCGGTCCCGAGAGACTCCCCACGAGGTGTTTGACGAGATCGTAGGCCCGTAGTTCCTTCCCGGAGCGATTGCGGGACAGCTGCGCCTCCAAGATCTCACGTACGATGACCGACTTCGTCGTCCGCCGAGCGCGCGAGGTGGCCGTCAACCGGGCATCCAATTCGGGGGACACCTTGCAGGTGATCGTGGGCATGCCGCGAGTGTATTACCATCCGTTGCGCAGCGCAATACGATGTCGTGTGCCGCAATGCCGCAAGCCTCTTCCCGCTCATGCTGAAATTGTCGAAGCATGCGCACGGGCTTGTTCAACGGGCTGCTATGGGAGGGCGAGCCTCCGGCAGCGGCGGGGGTAGGCAACCTCTCACAGCTTGACATCCGGCCCCCAAAGGCAAATCGGGCCGTGCAAAATCGGCCCTTGCTTGCGTTCATTCAGCCATCCGAGCCACAAAGCTTGAATCTGACGCGGCGACCGTCGATAATCACCTGACTAGCTCCATCAAGACGTACGCGAGAAGAAGGCAGATCCATGCGACCCACTGACACGGACCATCGTCAAGCGCTGCGCGGACACGCCGGGCGCGTCGACCGTTACCGCCGCGGCGAGCTGAATGACAACGAGTTCCGCCCCATTCGCCTCGGCTACGGTCTCTACTACCAACTCGATCACACCAGCCACATGCAGCGCATCAAACTGCCGGGCGGGCTGCTCACCGCCGCGCAGGCCGACGTGCTGGCGGACATCACGGACGACTACGCGCGCGGCGTCCTGCACGTCACCACACGCCAAGACGTCCAGGTGCACTGGATCGACCTGTCGATCATCATTGAGATGTACGAGCGCCTGCACGCCGTCGGCATCACGACGCGTGGCGCTTGCGCCGACAGCGTGCGCAATGTCACCGGCTGCATCCACGCCGGGGTATGGCCCGGTGAGCTGTTCGACGTCATGCCGTACGTCATGGCGACGCATGAATATTTTCTGTTCCATCCGCTCAACCTGACCCTGCCGCGCAAGTTCAAGATCGCCTTCTCCTCGTGCGCCGACGACTGCGCGCAGGCGCCGGTGAACGACATCGGCTACTTTCCGCGCCTCCGCGACGGCAAACAGGGCTTCGCAGTCCATGCCGGCGGCGGCCTCGGATCGCAGCCCTTCCTGGCGCGCCCGATCCGTGACTTCCTCCCGGTCGAGGACACGCTGATCATGGCGGAAGCCGTGGTGCGCCTGCAGCACCGCAGCGGTGAACGCAAGAACCGCAAGAAGGCGCGCATGAAATACCTGTTCCAAAAACTCGGCGCGGAGCGTTTCATCGCCGCAGTGGACCAGCAGTTTGCCCAGGTCGACCGCGAGCAGGGGGCGGCGCTGCGTGCGGAGCTCAATGAGATGCTCTCCAGCTTCCACGTGAACCAGCCCACCCGGTCACCATCGCCGCTGCCAGAGTCCAAGGATCGCGACTGCGCGCATTGGGTGCGCACCAACGTCTTCGCGCAGAAGCAGCATGGGTATTACGGCGCCACGGTGCAGCTGCCGCTGGGTGACATCACCAGCGCGCAGCTCCGCGCCCTCGCCACGCTGACGCGCGAGCTCGCAGCAGGTGAGCTGCGGGCGGCCAATGACCAGAACTTCATGGTGCCATGGATTCCCGGCAAGCACGTCGAGGAGTTCTACCGGCGCTTGCGCCAGATCAATCTGGGTGCTGCGGACGCGCTCCACATCTCCGATGTGGCCTCCTGCCCCGGTGCCGACTACTGCAGCCTCGCCGTGAGCCGCTCGATGGGTGTGGCCGAGGCGATTCGCACGCACTTGCTGGCAAGCAACGGCGCAGTTGAGGATCTGGGCGTGTTCCGCATCCGCATCAGTGGCTGCCCGAACTCGTGCGGCCAGCACCACGTCGGCGACATCGGCCTGACCGGCCTGTCGTTGAAGGGCGACGACGGACAAGACCATCCGCACTACTCGATGCTCGTGGGCGGCGGGGTCGGCGACGGCACCGCGGCTGTAGGCAAGCGCGTGAATGGCCGCTTTCCAGAAGACGAGGTCCCGAAAGCGATCGCCGCTCTTGCCGAGTGCTACCGGCGTGAGCGCCAGAGCGGTGAACGCTTCGGCGACTACGTGCAACGGGTCGGCGTCGACCGCATCAGCGAGGTTGCGCGTGGCGCGGCCAGGGTGGTTCACTGAAATCAGCCATGGATGACGAAGCTGACATTCCGCACGCCCGCGAAAGCAGCGAGAAGTACTATCGTGGCGTCGTGCTCAAGGTGTCGCGGAGCGCCCAGCGCGGTACGATTCGCTCCGCCAGCGGTCGCAACATACCGTTCATCTTCATGCACGTGACCATGCTTGGACCGCATCACCGCTTCGAAGATCTGCGTGAAGGTCTGGAGATCGGCTACGATGTGAGCTGGACGTCGAAGGGCCTGCGCATCAGCGTCATCCGCATTCCCGACTAGGGCCTGCGGCCGGAGACAACAGAGGACACACATCAGACGACAGACAACAGACCAATCTTGGGTGCTGACAAGTGGTCTTGTCTGTTGTCTGTGTTCTGTTGTCTGTCCTCTGGCGTTTACAGCGGCAGCGACGTCCGGAACAGAATGAATCGCGACATGAACTCGCCGACCAGCACCGACAAGATCGCGATGTAGAACAGACCGGTTGCGGCCATTGTCTGCGGGATCTGTAGCGTCTTCCAAATCATCCAGGCGAGAGCGCCCGCTGCGACCGGGCTCAGCAGTAGGCGCACGGTGAGCAGCGACGCATGCGCCTGAAACAGTTGCGTGAGGCCATCCACGCTCGCATGCGCGCCCAGCAGGCGCAGCAGACCGCCATTCACCAGCAGCAGCGCCCCCTGTACCACGAGCATCACCACGAAAAAACGCAGCATGCGCCGGAACGGATCGATCGACAGACCGCGGTCGATCAAGTACCAGTGGCCAAGGAGCATCCCCGTGGTCACGGCACCGAGCAGCAACGCCGAGACGACGAAGCTGATCGGATACAGCACCGTCTCGATTGACCACGCCGGTCCGAGGCGAAACGCTTGCGCGCCAATCGCCAGCGCCGCAATGCCGCTAATCCACGCGCAGACATAGTGACGCGCACGCCTGCGGAAATCCTCGCCCCAGAGGCCGCGCAGGTACAGGACCGCGGCCGCGAGCGATAGCGCCCACAGCACCAACTCAACTCCGTTCGCCCAGCCGAGCGGCGCGCCGCGCCCCAGTAACGCGACGCGGCCTGCGAACGCGATGCATCCGGCGCCGAGGTAGACGCTCGCCGTCGACTTGTAGAAGCCACGCTCGATCTCGTGAAACGGTGGAATACTCAGCGCCAGCAAGCCACCGACATACAGCTCCGCGAAGACCAGCAGAAAGCAGCGGGCAAACGTCTCCATCGGTCCACCGGTGCTGGCGTCGGAGCCGCGCTCACCCGGGCTGCGCTGGGACGGGTCCGCGCTCGGCGATGCGACGGCGCTGCCACGAGCGAATCACGCCGGCGGCGCTGCAGAAGAGCCCCAGCAGTGCCAACATGCGCCCGCCGCTCTGCACAACCTTGTAGAAATCGAGCTTGGCGTTCGCGAGGGTATACTCGTCGCTGCCACGCTGTAACGGACCGAGCAGCGTGGCCGTCGTGCGGGCGGTGAGCTGGTGAAAATCGTCGTAGTCGTCAACCGCCGTTGGCAGATTGCCCGCCGCCAACAGCCGCTCGTACTCCGCGCCCTTGTCGACGCCCGTGTACCAATTGCCGAACCCTAGGATGATCAGGAGCGCGCCGACGAGAACCAGGGGGCTGCGAAGCGTCCTCATTCGCTGATCGGTAACACGGCGCCTTGCAAGCAGCAAGCTATTGGTTGCGCGACCAGGAGGGCTACGTTATAGCCAAACCGATGCGGGGTGACGTGGTGAGGCATCTCGCGGAGCGATGAACCACGCAAATTCCGTCTGGACCAACGCCGCGGCGGCCGCTAGCCGCTGCGGATTGGCGCCGCAGGCATGAGCACGGCGACGCTGGTCACGCGTATGCTGGGGGGCGACCGGTCAGCGCTGGCGAAGCTGATGACCCTGGTGGAGAACCAAGACGCTGATACGGCCACCGTGATGAGTCTGATCCACAGCCGTTGCGGGCGTGCCTACACCATCGGCATCACCGGCCCGCCGGGCGCCGGCAAATCCACACTCGTCGATCGCGTCGTCGGCGTGCTGCGGGCAGGCGGCCACAGCGTCGGCATTCTCGCCATCGATCCATCGAGCCCATTCTCCGGCGGCGCCGTGCTGGGCGATCGCATCCGGATGCAGAGCCACTTCCTCGATGAACAGGTCTTCATCCGTAGCTTGAGTACCCGCGGCAGTCATGGCGGTCTGGCGCGTGCCACGCGCAAGATGGCACTGCTGCTCGACGCCTTTGGGAAGGATTTCATCATCGTCGAAACCGTCGGTGTCGGACAGACGGAGCTCGACGTCATGCGCGTCGCCGATACGACGATCGTCGTCCTGGTGCCGGAGGCTGGCGATACGGTGCAGACGATGAAGGCTGGCCTCCTCGAGATCGCAGACGTGTTCGTGGTCAACAAAGCGGACCGCGAGGGAGCACTACGCATCAAGACCGAGCTGGAGATGATGCTCCACCTGCGGCCCGCCACGGAGTGGACTGTGCCGGTGCTGCTCACCGAGGCGACGAACGACAAGGGGATCAATGAGCTGCTTGCGGCGGTTTTGAGCCACCGTGAGCTGCAGCGCCGGCACGCGACAGGTGCGGCGCGCAGTGCTGCGGCCCGCCAAGAGGAGTTCGTCGCCGCGTTGCGCGAGGAGATCGGCCGCCGCATCGAAGCCAGCCTGGAGAACGGACGCTTCGGCGCGTTGCTCAGCCAGGTGACGCGCGGCGAGATCGATCCGTACCGGGCGGCCCTCAAGATGATCGACGACGATGAGAGCGTACGCACCCTGCTGAAGCGCCTGCCGGTGGCATGAGCGGCGCGCGCACATTCGTCGTCGGCGACATCCACGGCTGCGTCGACGAGGTCGATCGGCTCCTTGATGCACTCGCCCCCGCCGCATCCGACACGCTGGTGTTCCTCGGCGACTACATCGACCGCGGGCCGTTTCCCAGCGCGGTCATCGATCGCATGCTGCGCCTGCGCCACGAAGGGCCGCGCTGTGTCTTTCTGAAAGGCAACCACGAGGACATGTTTCTCGCCTACATGGGCGAGCGCGGTGCCTATGGCGAGGCTTTTCTGTTCAACGGTGGTGAGGCGACGTTGCGCAGCTACGGTCTGGAAGGGCAATCGCCTGCGACCGTCGCGGCGCGCGTGCCGCCGGCGCATCTGGAGTTTCTGCGCTCCCTGGAACTGCGCTTTGAGCATGGTCCATTCCTGTGTGTGCATGCCGGGGTCGCACCGAACCGCCCCCTCGACGATCAGCATGACGAGGATCTGCTCTGGATACGCGATGCGTTCATTGCACACCCTCATCCTTTCGGCTGCACGGTTCTATTCGGCCACACGCCGCAGCGTGAGGTGCTGATCGACCAGCCCTACAAGATCGGCCTCGACACCGGCTTGGTATACTGGAACAAGCTGAGTTGCTTGGAACTCGGGGAACAGCGCCTGTACCAAATCCGCCGCGGCGAACGCGATGTCAGCAGCCGACCGCTCCCACAACGGCCGGAAGTCAGCCGCGGCAGCCAACCGTGAAACGAGAGCTTACCACCCGCCCGCTCGTGCGGCGGTGGGCGCCACCTCAGGGATGGTGTTCGGCAAAGCGTCATCCATGTGACGAACCAGGTGATCGGCGATTCGCGGACGCCTTCGGCACGATGTCTGCCCGGGTGGGTGGCACGATCGGTGGACATGGTGCCGGCAATGCAGACAAGCGCGAAACCTCCGAGCCGAGCTACCACATCCTCTCGACCTTCCTCGCGCGCTTGGTGCCTCCTGCTGGGCTGCGTCCTGCTTGTCCCGACCGCGGTCCCCTCCGCATGGGGTGCGCCAGCGGGCATCATCGAAACCGTGGTGGGTGGGGACAACGGCGATGGCCTCTCGGCGATGAACGCTATCGTCGACCCTCGCGGCCTGGCGATCTGCAAACGTGCCGCCGGCCCAGTTGCTGATCTCTACATCGCTGACGGCAAGGGGAACGCGGTCCGCCGCGTCGACAGCGTGACCGGCCTGGTGAGTACGGTCGCAGGGACAGGTGCCGGCGGCTTTGCTGGCGACGGCGGGCTCGCCACCGATGCCCAGCTGTCGTTTCCACTGGACGTTGCCTGTGATGCCAGCGGGACGATTTACGTGGCCGATGGCTACAGCAATCGGCGGGTTCGCAAGATCGATCAGAGCGGCCACATCAATACGATCGCCGGCGACGGCGGCCACGATTTCTCGGGCGACAATGTCCTTGCGACTCAAGCGGCCCTCACGGCCTACGGGCTGGCACTCGACGCCGCCGGTAACATTTATGTTGCTGACGCCGACAACCGGCGTGTCCGCAAGGTCGGCCTGAACGGCGTCATCACCACCGTTGCCGGCACCGGCATCAACGGCTACGCGCACGAGGGTGGGGCTGCCACCCAAGAAGCCCTCGGGTTTCCCTCCGGTGTGGCAGTGGATACCTTGGGCCGGCTGTACATCGCTGACTATGGGAACAAAGTCGTCTACCGAGTCGCCAACGGCATCATCAACGTCGTGGCTGGTGACTACATCCCGACCTTTGGCGGCGATGGCGGTCCCGCGACAAGCGCGCATCTGTACCTGCCGAACCGGATCACCCTCGACCCGTCCGGCAACCTGCTCATTCTCGACCAAGGCAACAATCGCGTTCGGCGGGTGGATACCGCGGGCATCATCACCACGGTTGCCGGCAACGGCAGCGGCGGTTCGACTGGCGATGGCGGCCCCGGTACCAGCGCCACCCTGTTCCCACTGCGGGCGATCGCCACCGACTCGTCCGGCAACGCGTACATCGGGGTCTCGGTGAGCAGTGCGGAGCCGTGGTCGTACGACAATCGTGTCCGCCGGTTGGACACCGGCGGCATCATCGATACCGTCGTCGGCATCGGCGACAACGGCGACGGGGGGCCGGCGGTCGATGCCGTCATTGATCCGCACGGGCTCGGCGCTGGCCACCAGACACAACTGGCAGACATCTACATTGCCGATAGCCACAACAACCAAATCCGCAGGGTTGACGGCGTCAGTGGCACGGTGAGTAGCGTCGCCGGCACCGGCGTATCCGGCTTCTCGGGCGATGGCGGCCTCGCCACCGCGGCGCGATTGGCGTCACCCTCAGCTGTCGTGGTGGACCGAAACGGCAACCTCTACATTGCCGATCAGAACAATAATCGGGTGCGGCGCGTCAGTAGCCGGGGGACCATCACTACCGTGGCTGGAAACGGCACACTTGGTTTCAGCGGCGACAGTGGGCTGGCTACGAATGCCGCGCTCGCTTCGCCGGCGAGCATCGACGTGGATGCTGCGGGCAACCTGTACATCGCTGACCTCTACAACTACCGCATTCGCAGGGTGACGCCACAAGGGATCATCGACACGGTTGCCGGCAATGGCACCTACAACCCGCTGAACCCGCCAGGCGATGGCGGCCTGGCCACCAAAGCGCAACTGGCAGTGCCTACCGGCGTCGTGGCTGCCGCCGATGGCAGCCTCTACATTGCTGAGTTCGGGTCGCATCGCGTCCGCAAGGTCCGGTCCAACGGCGTGATCATTACGGTAGCCGGAAACGGAAACTATGGCGCGAGGGGTGACGGCGGGCTTGCCGTCAATGCTCAGCTCAACGGTCCATTTTCGTTGGCGCTCGACGCGGCGGGCAACTTGTACGTCGGCGACTCGAACAACCAACGCGTACGGCGGATCGATGTCGTCAGCGGTGTCATCACCACAGTCGCCGGCAGTGGCAGTCCCGGTACCGAGGGCGACGGCGGGTCGGCAATCAAGGCCAACTTGTATCCGCCCAACGGCATCGCCGTCGACGCCAGCGGCAACTTGTACATTGCCCAACCGGATAGCTCGCGTGTCCGGCGGGTCCTACTCGACGCGAGTCCACCGCCACCGACGCCAACCAGAACGTTCACCGCGATGCCGACGGCGCCGGCAACACGGACCCCGACGCCGCTGGTGACGCGCACACCAACACCGACCGCCGTCCGAACGGCCACGCCGACCGCGGGGCTCACAGTCACACCGACTGCGCGCTCCACATCCACACAGGTGCCGCGACCAACGGCGACGCAGACCTTTGCGCCGCCGACCACGTTCACCACAACCCCCACGGCGCCCGCGACGCCGCCAAACTTCTCGACGGTGACCGCCACGCCGACCGTTTCGGTGACGCTCAGCGGCGCGATTCGTTACCAGCGGAGTGGGCTGGACGTAGGTGATGCCGCGGTGGAGTTGACCGCGGACCCCCCGCCGCCGGGCAGCGCACTCGTCGTGACACAAACCGCGACGGACGAGGCGGGGCAATTCGCATTGCACGGGGTGAGCGCCGGTGCGTGGCGCATGCAGCCGCGGAAGGTCGGCGGCGTCGAAGATGCGATCAGCGCCGTCGATGCCGTCTATGCACTGCAGGCGGCCGCCGGACTCCGCGGCTTGCGTGCGGACGAATGGCTCGCCTGCGATGTCAGCGGTGATGGCCAGGTGTCTTCCAGCGATGCGCAACTCATCTTGCAGCGCGCCGTCGGTATATTACTTAGATTTCCGGTCGCCCAGATGTGTCAATCCGATTGGGTATTCGCACCCGAACCGGTCGCCATGGCGCAGCAAGAGGTCGACGCGCCGCGCCTCAGTGGCGGCAGCTGCGCGCCGGGTGCGATCGTTTACCACTCGTTGAGCAGCGACGCCCACGGCCAGAACTTCAGCGCGCGCGCCTTCGGTGACTGCTCCGGCGATTGGCAGCCTGCTTCGATGATGAGCCGTGCCGCTGCCCGCGATCTCGCGGCTCCGTCGCAACCGCAGCTGCGATACTTCCGGCGATTGCGTGGGCGCGTGCAGGTTTCGATCTATGTGCCCCAGCCGGGAACGTTTCATGCCCTCGACACGCAGCTGGCGTACGACCAGACGGTGCTCGGCGCGCCACGAGTTTCGCAAACGCGTTCCACCCAGGCGGCGCTCGTGGCGACGAACGCTCAGGTGCCCGGACAGCTCGCGATCTCGCTGGCTGGCGCGAACGCCATGCGCGGCGGCCGCGTGTTGCGCCTCGACTTCACCGTGAACGTTCCCGGCGCGCGTCCCGCGACGTCCAGCGTGAGCCTTTTGGCTGGCCGAGTCGTCCAGGTCCAATGAATGAGGGCGGTGGCGCATTTCTCCAGAGGCGCCGGCGCCCAGCGGACATGCGGGAGGAGATGGCTGCGACGCATCAAACGGATTCGAGAAAGGTGAGCTTACGTTGCAGGTGCTCCAGCAGCGCCTGCGGCGAGGCCGGTTGGCCAGTGGCGTGGCGGATCAGTTCTGGAGCGCGATAGGTCTGACCCAATCGATGGACATGCGTGCGCAGCCAGCCGAGCAGCGCGGCAAAGTCACCGGCAGCCAGCAGGGTATCAAGCGGGCCGAGGTCACTCTCTGCGGCGCGCGCGAGCTGCGCCGCGTAAATGTTGCCGAGCGTGTAAGTGGGGAAGTAGCCGATCGACCCGGCGGCCCAGTGCACATCTTGCAGCACGCCGTCGCGGTCCGCTTCGGGAACCACGCCAAGGTAGTGTCGCATCTTGGCGTGCCAGGCAGCAGGCAGGTCGCGCACGCGCAGAGTGCCATCGATCAGCGCGCGCTCCAGCTCAAAGCGCAGAATGATGTGCAAGTTGTAGGTGATCTCATCCGACTCAGTGCGGATCAGCGACAGCCGAGCTTCATTGACCGCGAGCAGCACGGCGGTGAGCGAGGTGCCGGCGAGGTGCGGGAAGGACCGCCGTGCCAACGGCAGCAGATGTTTCCAGAACCCTTCCGACCGGCCCACATGGTTCTCCCACAGCCGCGATTGCGACTCATGGACACCGAGTGAGCATGACTCGCCACGCGGCGTGCCGTACGCGGCGGCGTCGAGACCTTGCTCGTAGAGGCCGTGGCCGGTCTCGTGGATGGTGGAGTACAGCGCGTAGCGCAGATCGCTCGGGTCGTAGCGCGTCGTCAGCCGCACATCGTCGCCGATGCTCGTCGAGAACGGATGGACAGCCTCGTCGAGGCGGCCTTTGTTGAAGTCGAAGCCGAGGCGTTCGGAGACGGTGCGGCTGAACTGCCGCTGCGCCTCGATCGGGAAGTCGCCGCGCAGCGCCGGGGTCGTGGTGCGTGCGGCGAGACGCCCGACCAGCGGCAGCAATCCATCGCGGAGCTCTCTGAAGATCGGCTCGATCCGTGCCACCGACATTCCCGGCTCAAACCCTTCGAGCAATACGTCGTACGGGTCGCGGGTGGCATCGATGGCGCTCGCGACGCGCCGCTCAATGTCGACGATGCGTTCCAGGAACGGTGCCAGCGCGGCGAAGTCGTTGTCACGTCTTGCCCCGATCCACACGCCGTGCGCCTCGGCGTGCAACGCCGAGCGTGCGCGCACCAGAGCTGTATCGAGCCGGCGTGTGCGGCCGAGACGCCACTTGGTTTCGCGGACGTCGACCGCTTGCCCATCGTCCAGCTCCGACAGGCGGCCAGCCAGATCGTCGACGAGATCGAGAAACGCCGGTGCGGTCTGCCGGTCGTGCAGCAAGCCGGCGAGCAACCCAATCTGCCGCGCCCGACTTTCCAGCACGCCCGCTGGCATGAAGGTCTCCTGGTCCCATTCGAGCAAGCGGAGCGCGGCGGCGAGGTCGGCGTGCTCACGCAAGGTGACGACGAGGCGGGCGTACGCGTCGGCGACGGACATGCGGGGTGTCTAAAACGTAAAGCGTGAAACGTAAAGGGCAGGGCGGCTCAGACCACAGACCACGGACCAGAGACCAGAGACCAGAGAGAACAGACCACAGACAACAGACACCACTCCTTGTCAGCGTCCGCGATCGGTCTGTTGTCTGTGGTCTGTTCTCTGTTCTCCCTTCACGTGCTCCGCCGTGTGGTGCAGGCCAGCGATCGTCTTCGCGTCTTCGATCTCGCCGCGGCGAATCATGGCGATCGCGCTGGTCAGCGGCATCCGACTGACCGAGAGGACTTCATCGTGCTCGAGGCGTTGCGGGACGACGGTGAGCGCGCGGGCCAGAAACAGGTGGATGCGTTCGTCGCAGAACCCCGGTGCCGTCAGGATGCTGCCGAGGTGGATCAGTTCACCGGCGGCGAGGCCGACTTCTTCTTGCAACTCGCGGGCGGCGCACTCGATGGGCTGTTCGCCGTCATCGAGCTTGCCGGCCGGGATCTCCCAGATGAAGCCGCCGGCGGCGTGGCGGAACTGATGAATCAGCGTGACGTGGCCTTCGTCATCGAGCGGCACGACCGCCGCCGCCCCCGGGTGACGGATCATCTCCATGGTGATCGTCACCTGGTTGGGGAGCGTGATCTCCTCGAGACGCAGGTCGACGATGCGGCCTTTGTAGATCTGGCGGGTCGTGCTCATGCAGAACGCGTCAAGCGTCGCTCGTGAAGCGTGAAGTGCAAGAGACCGGCTTCGAGTCTGCTTTCTTGCGCTGCACGCTTCACGAACGACGATTTCAGATCACCGTGCCAGCCGGGATGGCGCCGTTCTTCGGTACGATGACGATGCCGTCGCGAATGTAGTACCCGACTCCATCGTACCGTTCGACGTTCTTCTCGTTGCGGATGGTGACGCCTTCGCCGATGCGCGCGTTCTTGTCGATGATGGCGCGCTCGATGACGCTCCCCGCACCGACGCCGACTGGGATGCCTTCGCTCATGGGGTGCTGTGGCTCGGCCGTTTCGTAGAAGTCGGCACCCATCATCACTGTCTGCGACATCCGCACGCCGCGGCCGATGATGCTGCGGATACCGACGACCGAATGGTCGATCTCTGCGTCTTCGATGCAACAGCCCTCGGAGATGATGGCGTCTTCCAGGCGGACGCGCCGCATGCGCGTACCGGGCAGAACGCGCGGACGCGTGTAGATCGGCGCGTGCTCGCTGAACAGATCGATCGGTGGGTTCGAGGACGCCAAGTCGAGGTTCGCTGCGTAGAACGTGCGGATCGTGCCGATGTCCTCCCAATACCCGGAGAAGAAGTGTGTGTGTACCCGCTCCTTGTGGATGGCGCGCGGGATGACTTCCCGGCCGAAATCGATCTGATTCGGGTCCTCCAAGGTGCGGACCAGGACCTCCGGGCGGAAGACGTAGATGCCCATCGATGCCAAATAGCGGCGGTCGGTGGGCACACCGCGCGCCGCCAAGGCCTGCTCGGTGAGCGCCAGGCGGCGGAGCGTCGGCGTCTCGCGCGGCTTTTCCACGAAGTCAACGACCGAGCCGAACCCGTCGGTGTGCAGAATACCATACTCGCTGGCGTCGCGTTCCGTGACCGGCGTGGCCGCGATCGTGATGTCGGCACGGCTCGCGGCATGCGCCTCGATGATGGCGCGAAAGTCCATGACGTAGAGCTGGTCGCCAGAGAGCACGAGGATGCTCTCGGCACCACGCCGCAGGAAGCGATGCATCTGCTTGCGCACCGCGTCTGCAGTGCCCTGATACCAGTCCATGCTCGATTCCGTCTGCTCCGCGGCGAGGATCTCGACGAAGCCGCGTGAGAACGGGTCGAAGGAGTAGGTGCGCGACACGTGCCGGTTCAGCGACGCCGACTGGAACTGCGACAGCACGAAGATGTTCCGCAAGCCGGAGTTGATGCAGTTGCTGATGGGAATGTCGACCAGGCGATACTTGCCGGCGAGGGGCACCGCCGGCTTGCTGCGCAGCTGGGTGAGCGGGTACAACCGCGTCCCGCGTCCGCCCCCGAGAATCACCGCAACCAGGTTTTCCACGCTGTCGAAGATAGCTGACGCTGGCGAAGTGGTCTACACCTTCTTCGACCGGGTCGCGAACAATTTCAGCAAGATTTCACAGAAGGGCGCATGCCAACAGTACGAGCACCTCGATGCCCTCGACGCAGGCCAGCAGAAAGCGCCACGACACGCCGCCGACCCAGCGATGCACGAGCAGGCGCACCGCCAGAGTAACGGCCGCCACACCGACGACGATCAGCACCCCGAACCCCTCGGCGACCATAAACACCACCGCGAAGCTGAACACGCTGGCCAGCGCAAACTCGCGGAAGGTAATGGCGGGGTTGAATTTGTGGCTCGGCGCGGAGGCGTCACGCACACCGGTGGAAAGCACCACCAGTGCCCAGCGCGCCAGCAGCGGTGCAAACAACAGCGCCACGGGGCGCGCCGCGGCGGCAACCGTGCAGACGACCTTCGTCGCCACGAGCCCGCCAATGACAACGACCCCAAACGCCGAGTTCAAATCCCAGGCGCGCAACAGCGCGGCCCCGGTCATGGCTTCCCATACGCCAACCACGACGACGGCAGTCCACCATGGTGGGAGAAGGCTGGCCACCGCCCAGTGCGCTCCGACCAGGACGGCACCGATCGACAAGCCGATCAGAGGGAAGAAGACAGCCGCCCGGCCAAAGGCCTCACTGCCCGGATGCGGCCGCGACAGTGGCAGGGCCGTGAGCGTGCCGGCCGCGGCCAGGAGATCCGCCGGCCGCGGTAGTGGCATATGCTCCGCCTCCGCTGGCGCTGCTTCGCGTTCGTCTTCCATCAGCTCCGCTTCGTACTGCATTTCACAGCGGCAAACCATTGATGCTATCTGGACGGTTCGACGCGGTCGCTACGGCGTGGGAGAAAGGTGAGATGGCACGAACCAACGGCAGCCTAGTCGGGCGGACCTGCATGATTACCGGCGCGACGTCGGGGATCGGCCACGCCACGGCCATCGAGCTGGCGAAGAAGGGGGCGGATCTCGTGCTGGTGTGCCGCGACCGTGGTCGAGCCGACCAGACGGTCGCGGCGATCCGCGCGACGAATGCCGAGGCGCAGGTTGAGGTGATGCTGGCCGATCTGTCTTCGCAACAAGCGATTCGCCGGTTGGCGAGCGACTACCTCGCCACCGGCAGACCATTGCACGTGCTGCTCAACAACGCCGGCGTCGTCAACTTGCATCGCACGCTGACGGTCGACGGCATCGAGACGGTCTTTGCCGTCAATCACCTGGCGTACTTCCTACTCACCAATCTGCTCCTCGATCGCCTCAAGGCCAGCACCCCGGCGCGCATCGTCAACGTCGCCTCCGACGCGCACCGCTTTGGGACAATGAACTTTGATGATCTCGGCGGCGAGCGCCGCTACCGGACCATGCGCATCTACGGCCAGTCGAAGCTCGCCAATATCCTGTTCACCTACGAGCTTGCACGTCGCCTCGAGGGAACAGGCGTCACTGTCAACTGCCTCCACCCGGGGGCCGTGGCGACCGGTCTCGGCAAGAACAACGGCGGTTGGGCGAAGGTGGTGATCGGTATGCTCCGCCCGTTCTTCCGCACCCCCGAGTCGGGCGCCGCGACCTCGATCTATCTGGCGTCGTCGCCGCAGGTCGAAGGCATCAGCGGCAAGTACTTCAGCAACTGCAAAGAGGCGCGCTCATCGAAAGCCTCCTACGACGTCGCAGCTGGCCGACGTCTGTGGGAGGTCAGCATGCAGATGACGAGGGTCGGGGAGAAGGCCGCGGGGTGAGCGGCCTGTTCCGATTCTGAGCGCCTGCAGTTTCTGCTAGGGTCACGCGCATGACACTCGACATCCGACTCGACCCGAAAGAGGCGCGCGTGTTCGGCGTGCTCGTCGAGAAAGCGCTGACGACGCCCGAGCAG
>Ga0209048_10002593_pt1 | contig 17902 bp, 16 predicted proteins | sample FrelakmetCRP12CR_FD_187146 | JGI IMG/M metagenome (GOLD analysis project Ga0209048, IMG submission 187146) | Freshwater lake sediment microbial communities from the University of Notre Dame, USA, for methane emissions studies - CRP12 CR (SPAdes)... | ecosystem: Environmental > Aquatic >... | reverse complement strand
CTCGCCCTGAGGAGCAGCGGCATCACCTGGTCCCCGAGAATCATCCCGAAGCCACCGTTCGTCTGCAGCTACTGCAGGGGCACGTTCGGGGACTTGAGGCTGTCTTTGTAAACCTTGCCGTCCTTCATCACGAAGACCACCTGCTCCAGAACACGGACGTCCTTCAGAGGGTCTCCTCGGACCGCGACGATGTCCGCGTAGGCACCTGGCGCCACGACCCCAAGCTCGCCCGCCATCCCAAGCATCTGAGCGGCGCGCGAGGTGGCGGTCTGAATCGCCACCATCGGGGTCATCCCGAATTCGACCAGCCGGGGGAACTCCTGTGCAATCGGCTCGTTCCAGGAGAAGCCGCCCACGTCGCTTCCGAAGGCAATGTTCACCCCGGCCTTGATTGCTCGGCGGAGTGAAACGCCGTGCACGGCAACCCGCTTGCGGTCCCGCTTGCCTGCCGGGGTCCCCTCCGCCTCCCAGCCTTGGTAATAGACCGCCATCGTTGGGCACAGCCACGTGCCTTGCTTGACCATTTGAGCTACGGCGGCCTCATCCAGTTCCAGCCCGTGCTCGATGGAATCGCAACCGCCGTCGAGCGCCCGGCGCAGGCCCAGCCCGCCGTACGCGTGGCAGGCGACCTTCTTTCCCCAGCCGTGGGCCTCGTCGACGATGGCCCGTAGCTCCTCGACCGTGAAGGTGGGCTGCGAGACGAGGTTCCCTTGCGCGTCGACCCAGGACCGGTGCGTCATGTAGACCTTGACCCAGTCGGCGCCGTGGTCCAGTTGTTCCCGAGCCGCCTTGCGCGTCTCCACCGGCCCGTCGGCAATCTGCACGCCCTTGGGCAATGTGACCTCCGGCGCATAGCCCTCCAATTCATAGCCTCCGGTGCTCGAGAGGCCGCGGGTGGAGACGAACATTCTCGGCCCCGGGATATAGCCCTCGGCGACAGCCCGTTTGAGGCCGACGTCGCCGTAGCCCGCGCCCTCCGTCTCGACATCGCGGATTGTCGTGAAGCCTTGCTCCAGGGCCCGCCGCGCAGCGACCGTCGCCCGGGCGACGCGGTACGCCAGCGGCTCCCGGAGCAGTTGTGCGTCGTAGCCGCCCTCGGCCGCATCCTCCCCGTGGAGCAGGACGTGGGTGTGTGCATCGATGAGGCCGGGCATCACCGTCACGCCGGTCAGGTCGATGACCCGCGCTCCTTCCGGAATCTTCTGCGTAGCTGCCTCACCGACACTCTCCACCCGGTTACCGCGGAGCACGATGACTTGGTTGGACTTTGGGGAAGAGGACACGCCGTCGATGAGAACCCCAGCCCGGATGACGGTGACAGCCGCCGGCGCGGCGGCCGGCTGAGCGGCGGCAACGGCAGCACCCACGAATGCCACGAGTAGCGTCCCTGCCCCAGCCTGTCCTCGCATCGTTCTGGACCCTCCCTCTCCCGCCCTTTCCGAGGGCTAAGCTTGTTTGAGTGCGCGAACCGCCGCATCGCAGGCGCGCGCCGTGACTGCCATCTCTGTCAAGGTGGGGTTCTGCCAACCCGATGTGGGCCAGCAGGCTCCGTCGGTGACGAGGAGATTCTGGACGTCCCAGCAGGCGCAAAACGGGTCGACCACGGAATTCTTGGGGTCCGTCCCCATCCGCGCGCCGCCGACCTCGTGGGCAAACATTCCCGGCGTGGAGAGGGTCCACTCCTTCTGCATCTTCTGGATGTGCCCCTTGACGAACGGCGTGTAGAAAATATCCGTCACTCCGGCACATTTCCCCCCGGCCGCTTCGACAATCTCCCGTGCCGCCTGGCGCCCCGCCTCGGCCAGCGCAAGGTCCTCCTTCTTCCATTCGCAGACGACGTGCGCCGCCGGAATGCCCCATCGGTCCCGGACGTTGGGGTCGAGTTCAATGCGATTGTCGTAGTGCGGCAAGACTTCGGACCGCGCGCACAAGAATCCGAATGCCACATCCGGATGGCGCCGAAGGAAGGACGGCACCGGAAGCCGCTGGATGCCGCCCCAAATCCCGAAGCCCCGCAGGTACTCCTCTCGCTTCGGCCCGAGGTTCTGGTAACGCGGAATCATGATGCTGTCGCTTCCCAGCAACTCGTACGGACCTCCGGTGTCCTTGACGTCCGGCATGTAGAAGTAGACGTTGCCCGCGCTGTGGTCCATCACGTAGTGGCCCAGTGCGCCGGAAGCTGCACCGATGCCAGCCGGGTGTGTGGGACTGGTCGAGTTCATCAACAGCCGCACACTCTCGAGCGTCGATGCACACAGGACGACAAGACTGCCCCTGGCTTCCTCGGTCTTGAGAGTGACCGCGTCCACAAACTCGACGCCGGTGGCGTGCCTTCCCTCCTTGTCGAGGAGGACGCGCGAGACCACGGCGCCACTCCGCAGCGTCATGCGCCCCGTTGCCTGGGCCGCACGCAAGGTCGTCGCGGGGCTGGAAATCCGCGAGAGGGACTCCCCGCGGTCGGGAGGCCTGCGCGCCCAGAGGCCGCGCGAGATGATGACTCGGCGGTCTCCAAACGCCCGTTCGACCCGTTCCTTGAAGACCACCTCGGCGGGCGTCATCGGGCGCGGGTCGCGGAAGTCCCCGTCCGGCATCTGCGGCAGGCCTTCCTTGGAGCCGTGGACCCCGTAGAAGCGCTCCAAATCGGAATAGTAGGGAGCGAGGTCCGCGTGGGTGATGGGCCAGTCCGGCCCGAAGCCGTCACGACTGGCTGCCTTGAAGTCGAAGTCCGAGAAGCGCGGCGTCACCGCGTCCCAGACCAGGCTGCGACCCCCAACGCGGCGCGACCGAATCCAGCGAAACGGCATGTCGGACGGTGTGGTGTAGGGGTTGTCGACGTCGTCGACGAAGAAGTCGGGATTGGTGGCCCAGTAGGTCGGATGACTCTTCTGGACGTCTTGTCGATGCGTGAAGAAGTGCCGGTAGAGTTGCTTGCACCCGTTGGTGAAGAAGGAGCCGTAGTCGGAGCGACCCGTCACCGGCGCGCCCGCCTCGAGGACGAGAATGCGGAGACCCAACCCGGTCAGCTGCCGTGCCGCAGCCCCACCGGTGGCACCGGACCCCACCACAATCGCATCCCACGTCTCTGGCGTTCCGATTGTCGTCATCTATGCAGCACCCTCGAGAGAATCCAGCTCTGCCCGCGAGAGGCGTATTCCCGTGGCCGCGAGATTGGAGCGCATCTTCTCCACGGTACTCGCGGCCACGACAGCCGAAACGGGAAAGGGCTGGTGAAAGAGGAAGGCAAGCGCAATCTGCGCCGGTGTCGCATTGTGCTGGGTTGCAATCGTCTGCAGTCGCCGCCTCCGCGCCAGGTTGGCGGCACTTCGGTAATAGCGGCTGCCGCGGCGGTCCGAGAAGAGAAACCCGGACCCGAGTGGACCCCACGCCAGGACGTGCAACTGCGTTCTTTCGTAGAAGACACGGGCTTCGCGGTTGGCGTCCCCCGCGATGCTGACCGAGCCCGTCCAGGGCGTCCGAACCCAGTCGAAGACAGAATAGTGTGGGCTGCTCGCAGCCATGGGCGGCAGGCCTTCCTGCTGCGCAAGTTGGTCGATGGCCTGGATTCGGGTGTGCGTCCAGTTCGAGACGCCCCACGCGAGAATCTTCCCAGCCCGGTGCGCGTTTCGCAGCGTCAGTACCATGGGCTCGAGCGGGGCGCCCGGGAAATCTCGGTGCAGTAAGTAGAGGTCGACCCGGTCCGTCCGCAACCGTCGCAGCGTGGCTTCCAAGTCCGCGGCAATGGCCGACGACTGCAGGCGGTTGGGACGCACGACCGGGTAAGGGTGCGCACCCTTGCTGATGAGCAGAAGCCGCGCTCGATTGCCGCGAGAGGCCGTCCAATCTCCGATGAGTCTTTCGGTTCCGCCGAGTTGATAGGAGGCAGCCAGGTCGAACGCCGTACACCCGGCCTCGACAAGGGCATCCAGCAGCCGAAAGGTGCCATCACGACTGCGCTTCAAGGGGAACGGTGCTGGGAGGACGCTCCCGAGGCGGGCGGTGCCCACGACGACGCGCGGAATCGCCAGCATGACGGTCTGCCTTCTAGCACGGCCATTCGTCAGGCCGAGCGAAGGGACTTCACACGCGGGTGGGTGAGGTAGTTCAGGCTGCTCGTCACCAGTGCAGCACCGATGGCCAGATTCACCGCGCCCCGCCAGAATGGTGCCACGCCACCCAGATTGAGCGCGAGGCTGATTGCCGCCATCAGCCCAATGACAACCCAGCTGCGAGCGCCGTAAACGCGGATGGGCCGCAGGTTCTCGGTAAGTCCATCGAGTCGTTCGATGTTACGAGCCGCGGCCCTGCTCAGCAGGAAGCGGCCCTTGGCGATACCGATGGCCACCGCAATCCCGGCCCCCAGGGCGACCAGGGCCAGCTGCATCCCCGCCCGCCCGGCCTGGAGCAAGCGGCTCGTGCCCAGCGAACAGAGCACCACCCCTCCCAGCAGCCACAGCCCAAAGGCCAGCCAGGCAAGACGCCGGGGCGAAAGCCGGACCGGTAACGCCAGCAGCACAATGGCAATGAACGGCATGATGGGAGGTAGATTCATTTCATTTCACAAGGCCACGGCGAGCAAGGACTCTACCGCCATCGTGCCGGGGCCGACAGCGACTCGTCTAACGCGTGAAGCGCTGACGACCAGCTGACAGAGCTCGCCACGCAACTCGGGCATCCGGAGGGGCACGTGCACCTGCTGCTAACCACCGCAGTGTTGATGCTCATGGTGTCCATCGGGATGAGCCTCCGCTTCCGCCAGCTCCTCGAACGCTGGCGCTCACTCTCGCTCTGGTCGTGGGCTTGGCTGGTGCTCGCGACCTTTCTGTTGCCCCCAGCTCTCGCCCTCGGCCTGGTCCGCATCCTTTCGCTCGGCATCGGAGCGACGGCCGGCCTCTTCATGGTGGCTGCGACGCCGGGGGCGCCCCTGCTGACTCGCAAAATTGCGAAGAAGGGGTTCGACATGCAGCTGGCGGCCAGCTACCAAGTGGGGGGCGCTCTGCTGACTCCGCTGATTCTTCCGGTGGTGGTGTGGGTTGCGGGCCATCTGTACGGACGCGAGATCTGGATTCCGCCCAGCGCGCTGTTGATTCAAATCGCCGAGAAGCAGTTCCTGCCTCTTCTGTGCGGGCTCGCCCTGGCGAACTTGGCCCCGAGGACCTCCGCCCGCCTGTTGCCGGTCCTGAACGTGGTCGGCAATCTCATCCTGACGGGCGTGCTCTTGCTGCTTCTCGTCAAGATGGGGCCCGCCCTCCTCAAGCTGGACGCCTGGCTCCTAGTGGCCGCATTGGGCTTGGCGGCCGGCTGCATGCTTCTGGTTGCTTGGGTCCCGGGCGCGGAAGCGCGCGTGCGAGGCACCTTGGGAATCAGCAACACCAATCGCCACGTCGGCCTGGCGCTGCTGCTCAGCGGTCAGTACCTCCACCGCCAGGACGCCGTCCCCGCCATCGCCGCCTACGCCTTGGCGGCGGTCGTGGTCATCGCCGCCTACACGCAATGGTCCCGGCACTGGGCGCACCCGGACGACACAGCACGGACTGGCCAGCCTTCTGCGTCGAACTCGTCCGGGTAGCGGACCCCCTTGGTGGCGTGGCCTTCTCGCAACGCGCGGTCGGGCTCGACGGCTCTGCGCCGCAGCAGGCGCCAGAAGGGGCTGACGCCGGCACCCCCAGTCGGCCCCGGGGTGGGGGCGACACCATTTCGCCGCTCCAACAGCACTGGATTTGGCTGTCCGGTTTCGCTGCCCGCTTTGGCTGGGGAGGAAATGCTAGCCTGCTCGCCATCCTTTCCGGAGGAGCTACGCCAATGGCCAAGGCTGGCGAGACGAGGAACCTACGGGACGCCAAGGAGCGGTACCGCGCTGGCGTCATGAAGTACGCGCAGATGGGCTACTGGCAGCCGGACTACCAGCCCCGGGAGACGGACGTCCTGGCCCTCTTCCGCATCACCCCGCAGGAGGGCGTCGACCCAGAGGAGGCCGCTGCAGCGGTCGCTGGGGAATCCTCCACCGCCACCTGGACCGTGGTCTGGACGGATAGGCTCACGGCGTGCGACTGGTACCGAGCGAAGGCCTACAAGGTCGAGCCTGTCCCCGGCTCCCCGGGACAGTACTTCGCCTACATCGCCTACGACCTCGACCTGTTTGAACCAGGGTCAATCGCGAACCTGACCGCGTCCATCATCGGAAACGTGTTCGGCTTCAAGCCCTTGAAGGCGCTGCGCCTCGAGGACATGCGGCTTCCGGTGGCCTACGTGAAGACTTTTCTCGGACCGGCCACGGGCATCGTTGTCGAGCGTGAGCGCCTGGACAAATTTGGGCGTCCGCTGCTCGGGGCTACCATCAAACCGAAGCTCGGGCTTTCCGGCAAGAACTATGGACGCGTCGTCTACGAGGCGCTCAAGGGCGGCCTCGACTTCACCAAGGACGACGAGAACATCAACAGTCAGCCCTTCATGCACTGGCGCGACCGGTTTCTCTATTGCATGGAGGCTGTCAATCGCGCGCAAGCGGCAACGGGGGAAGTCAAGGGCACCTACCTCAACGTGACCGCGGGAACCATGGAGGACATGTACGAGCGCGCGGAGTTTGCCAAAGAACTCGGCAGCGTGGTGGTGATGATTGACCTCGTCATTGGCTACACGGCCATTCAATCGATGGCCAAATGGGCGAGAAACAACGACACCATTCTGCATCTCCACCGCGCCGGGCACTCCACGTACACGCGCCAGAAGACCCACGGAATCTCCTTCCGGGTCATCTCCAAGTGGATGAGGCTGGCCGGTGTCGACCACATTCACGCCGGAACCGTCGTCGGCAAGCTGGAGGGAGACCCGAACTCGGTGCAGGGCTTCTACAACGTCCTCCGCGAGGACAAAAACCCGGTCGATCTCCAACGCGGCATCTTCTTCGAGCAGGATTGGGGTGGTCTCCGAAGGGTCATGCCCGTCGCCTCCGGCGGCATACACGCCGGGCAGATGCACCAACTGCTGGGCTACCTGGGTGAGGACGTCGTGCTCCAGTTCGGTGGCGGCACCATTGGGCACCCCATGGGCATTCAGGCCGGAGCAACCGCAAACCGTGTGGCCCTGGAGGCGATAATTCTTGCGCGCAACGAGGGCCGGGACCTCTGGACCGAGGGGCCACAAATCCTCGCCGAGGCCGCTCGCCACTGCACCCCGCTGAAGGCGGCACTCGACACGTGGGGCGAAGTGACCTTCGACTATGCCTCCACCGACACACCCGACTACCTGCCGACCCCGACGGCTGCCTGAGCGAGCCTCCCATGCGCGTGACACAAGGGACCTTTTCCTTCCTTCCGGACCTCACGGACGCCCAAATTCGCTCGCAGGTCGAGTACTGCCTCAAGAACGGCTGGGCCGTGTCCATCGAATACACGGATGACCCGCACCCCCGGAATACCTACTGGGAGATGTTTGGCTTGCCCATGTTTGACCTGAAGGACGCGGCTGGGGTGCTGGCGGAGCTGCAGAACTGTCGGAAGGCGTTCCCGAATCACTACGTCAAGGTGAATGCCTTCGACTCGTCGCACGGCTGGGAGTCGCTCCGGCTGTCCTTCATCGTGCAACGACCGGCGAACGAGCCGGGCTTCGAGCTGGTCCGGCAGGAAGGCGAGGGGCGCAAGGTGCGCTACACCCTGCGCTCCTACGCCACCGGCAAGCCCGAGGGCGAGCGTTACTGACGTCGGGGGCGAATTTGCCAGAGAAGGACAGCGTGTCGGCTCCGGAGAGCCCGCGGCTCGATCTCGAGACGCTCTATCGCGACTCGAATGTCGGCCTCGCGCTGGAGGCGCTGGACCGTGAGCTGGTGGGCCTGGCCCCGGTGAAGCAGCGCGTGCGCGAAGTCGCCGCGCTCCTCCTCGTCGAGAAGCTGCGCCGCTCGGTCGGACTCCAGGCCGACCCCCCTCCCCTGCACATGAGTTTCACCGGCAACCCCGGCACCGGCAAAACAACTGTCGCGATGCGCATGGCCTCCATCCTCCACGGGCTCGGATACGTGCGAAAGGGGCACGTCGTTGCAGTGACCCGGGACGAACTCGTCGGACAGTACATCGGCCACACCGCGCCAAAGACGAAGGAGGTCCTGAAGCGGGCGATGGGCGGGGTGCTCTTCATCGACGAGGCCTACTACCTCTACCGACCGGAGAACGAGCGCGACTACGGCCAAGAAGCCATCGAAATCCTCCTGCAGACGATGGAGAACCAACGGGACGACCTGGTCGTAATCCTCGCCGGGTACAAGGACCGGATGGAGCGCTTCTTCTCCTCCAACCCCGGCATGGCCTCGCGAGTCGCGCACCACATCGATTTCCCGGATTATTCTGAGGAGGAGCTGTTCGCCATTGCCAGGTTGATGCTCGCGCGGATGCAGTACAAGCTCAGCGAGTCGGCAGAGCAGGCGCTACGCGAGTACATCCAGTTACGGAAACGACAGCCCCATTTCGCCAACGCGCGGTCCATCCGGAACGCGCTGGACCGTTCCCGCCTCCGGCAGGCCAGCCGTCTCTTCGAGCACCGGGCCCAGCCACTCACCCCGCAAGCGCTCTCGACCATTGAAGCTGTGGACATCCGTGGCAGCCGCGTTTTCGACGCGACGAGGAAGTCCGGATGAATCGCCCTGGATGCCCAGGCGCCGAGGTTGTTGGTCAGCCCTCCGGCCGTCCAGCTCCATCCTGAACCCGGAGGACAAGATGCTTGCCGACCACACGACACTCACCCGGTTCCTCATCGAGGAACGCCGTCGGCATCCGGGCGCGGTCGGCGACCTGAACGCTTTGATTCTCGATGTCTCGGTGGCCTGCAAGGCCATCTCCCGGCTGGTCGCTTACGGTGAACTGGCCGGGGCACTCGGGGATGCGAGCAGTAGCGAAGTTAGAGCGGAAATCCGGAAGAAGCTGGACGTCTCGGCCAACCAAGTCTTCCTTCAAACCACCGAATGGGGAGGGTCCCTTGCGGGAATCATCTCGGCCGAGCTCCAGGCTCCCTACGTCATTCCAGGGCAACATCCACGAGGGAAGTACTTGCTCGTCTTCGAGCCGCTCGACCGCTCGTCCAACATCGACATCAACCTCTCGGTGGGCAGCATCTTCTCCATTCTCCGTTCTCCCGAGCCCGGCACAGAGGCACCGGTTTCGCACTTTCTGCAGCCGGGCTCCCAGCAGGTCTGCGCCGGATACGCCATCTACGGGCCCTCCACCATGCTGGTCATCAGCGTGGGCACCGGCGTGCACGGCTTCACGCTCGATCCGGATGTCGGCGAGTTCATTCTCACCCACCCGGCCATTCGAACGCCCACGGCAACCAGTGAGTTTGCCATCAACGCTTCCAACAGCCGCTTCTGGGAACCGGCAGTCAAACGTTACGTGGACGAATGCTTGGCCGGAGAAACCGGCCCCCGCCGGAAGGACTTCAACATGCGCTGGGTGGAGTCGCTGGTCGCCGACACACACCGCATTCTGCTGCGAGGGGGCGTCTTCCTATTCCCCCGCGACACCAAAGACCCGGAGAGGTCGAGTCGCTTGCGCCTGCTCTACGAGGCCAACCCGGTGGGTTTCCTCGTTGAACAAGCCGGGGGACGCGCCAGCACCGGTCGGGAGCCACTGCTCCAGCTGGTTCCCACCGACCTGAATCACCGCATCGACTTCATTTTCGGCTCGCGGGAGGAGGTGGAGCGCTTGGAGCAGCACCACCGCGACCACAACCTTCGTGAGTACGACGCACCCCTCTTCGGCGAACGGGGCCTCTTCCGTCCGCCAGTCTGACGCTTCTCGGCCAGGGAGGACCCAGAGCATGTCCGCCAAGCATCCCATCATCGCCATCACCGGCTCCTCGGGCGCAGGGACGACCTCGGTGATGCGAATCTTCGAACAGATTTTCCGACGGGAAGGCGTCAAGGCCGCATTCGTCGAGGGCGACAGCTTTCATCGGTACGACCGCGCCGAGATGAAGCAGATGCTGGCCGAGGCGTCCGAGAAGGGCAACCACCGATTGAGCCACTTCGGACCCGACACGAACCTTTTCGAGGAACTGGAGGGCTTGTTTCGTCAATACGCAGAGACGGGAGGGGGCAAGCGACGGAAGTACCTCCACGACGCGGAGGAGGCGGCTCCCTATGGACAACCGCCGGGCACCTTCACTGCTTGGGAAGACCTTCCGGAGACGACGGACCTCCTCTTCTACGAAGGCCTCCACGGGGCGGTCGCGACGGAGAAGGTCAACGTTCCCCAGTATGTCGACCTTCTGATTGGCGTGGTGCCGGTCATCAACCTGGAGTGGATACAGAAGCTACACCGCGACAAGGCCACCCGTGGCTACTCCACCGAGGCCGTCACCGAGACCATCCTGCGACGGATGCCCGACTTCGTGCACTACATCTGCCCGCAATTCTCTCGGACACACATCAACTTCCAGCGGGTGCCTGTCGTGGACACCTCCAACCCCTTCATCGCCCGCCATATCCCGACTGCTGGCGAGTCAATGCTGGTCATTCGCTTCGCCAATCCGCGCGGCATCGACTTCCCCTACCTCCTGTCGATGCTGGGCGACTCTTTCATGTCTCGCGCCAACACGATTGTGTGCGCCGGGGGCAAGATGGACTTGGCGATGCAACTCATCTTCACGCCGATGATTTGGCGGCTGATGGAGCGACGGAAGCGGGCGCTCGCAGGCTGACGTGAAAGACTTCCCGGGGGAGGCGCGCAGCGGACATGGACACAAGCCGGCCCGCTGTTACGCCATCGCCGCCGCTGGCCTGGCCGTCGGGCTGAGCTTTCCCCCCACGGACAGCACGAACGCGCCGAGCATCCCGAGGGCAATGAGGACGTCTCGCAGCCCGAACGGCGCGGAGCCCGGCGCGGACAGGGACGGCAGGACCATGAGATTGCAGTTCAGCCACAGGCCCAGCAGCTGTGTCAGCACCACCGCGCGGAGCACTTGCGGGGACCGCCGGCCCCGGGGGTTGAGCAGGCCCAGAAACGGAACGACGAAGACCAGGACAATGACGGCGACCACGACCGCGCCCCAACCGTCCACGCTGCGCCGAAGCGCGAAGGCAACCTCGTCCGGAAGGTTCGCGTACCAGATGGTGAGGTATTGCGACCAGAAGAGGTAGGCCCAGAAAATCGACAGCGTTAGGAGCAACGCGGCGGCATCGAAGCGCTGGCGGTCAGAAAGGACGCCTCGCGTCATGCCCAGCAGCGTGACAATCCCGGCGCCGGCGAGGAAGGCGCTCACGAAGACGAACGGGCCAATCAGAGTGTTTCCATAATCCAGCGCCGGCCCGAGCACGAAGTCGAACGCCCAGATGGACAGCACGATTGCGAAAAGAACCAGATAGGCGACCGACGTTCTGACGGTGGGCGCTTGGGTCCCGGTGGTCGCCCGAAATGCGCCGTACGCCAGGGCGAAGAGCACGGCATTCACAGCGAGTTGGCGCGCGACAAGGAGCGGCGTCGCGAGCCAGCCCTCTGGATGAGGAATCCACGGGGCAATCCCCGCACCCGCCATGATGACCACCAATAGCACTGCCGCCGCTGGGAGGAAGGCGGTGGCCGTCCCGGCCAACGGCCCAAGTGGGCGGGCCCAGCCCGCGTTGATGAGACGGAACAGCGCGCGAAACGCCACGGCGCCAACCGCCGCACCGACGAAGAAGAGCCAGCTCGCGATGAGGGCCCCGAACGTCCGGGGCGCACTTCCGCCGGTCAGGCCGGTCACGAAGGCGGCAGCGCCAAGCCCGACGGCGACGACGGCCGCCCACATGGCCTGCGGTCCAAGTGCCGCCTCCACCCGTTGCTTCCAACTCACCGGCCACCCCCTTCGGGCGCTACGGACGTGCAGCCCTCGGCCTGCAACAGGCGCACGTAGGCGACAGCGTCCCAGCGGTCCCTGGCCGTCGTGCCCTCGCGCATGGTGGGCATCGCACGCCCGCCCGCGGTGAGTGTCCCGTACAGGAATCCGTCGCTTCGGTTGCAGATGGAACCGTGGCGGAGGTTGGGCGCCGGCGGGAACTTGGCCGAGACCGGCCCGTCCCCCTTCCCTTCGGGGCCGTGGCAAGGGGTGCAATGGGTGACGAAGACCGCCCGCCCCCGTGCCGCCGCAGTGGCGTCCAGCGGGAAGGGCGGCTTCACGTCCGCGACGTCTTCGCGGTCAGCCAGCGTCTCGACGCCACCGAGCGGAATGGAGCCGACAGGCGCCGGCCGCGCCTCCGCCAGAGGCCGGACGATGGGTTGCTGGTCCATGCTGGCCGGCCACTGCTTGTTTCCGCAGCCACTGACGGCCAGCGCCACGAGGAGGGTGGGCCAAGAAGCATGGCGGTTCACGGTGCCACCTCCGCCAGTGCGCCACCCAGGACCACACGCGCGGCATCGCGGAGCTTCGGCTCCATCCCAGTCAAGGGGACCGTCACCACAATGCGCTCGCTGCTGACGAGGTCGCGGATGCTTCGGGCGACCTTGCGTCGCGAGACGGCGGAGAAGATGGCCAGCGCGAGGAAGTTCGACGCGCCCGCGAAGAGCATGGTGAGTTCGAACATCACCACCCCGAACGCCGTCCAGGCGACGATGGGCTTGCCGCCGACGACGAGGCCCATCGACTTGGAGGTCCCGACCTGCAGGGCCATCGCACACGCGAGCCCCGTCAGCCCGCCCACGAGCGCCACCCAGCCGAGCGCCCGGGAGTGCCCGGTGTGCTCCACTTCGTGCACCACCGGGAACGCGGCGGGGCTCGAGACCTGCGCGTTGGACACCCCGCGCTCGCGCAGGCTCAGGACCGCCCGCAGCGCCTCGTCGGGGTCCGCGTAAACCGCCACCAGTTCCTCAGGCATGGCTGGCCTCGGGCGTCACGGCCGCGTCAACGGCGTGCTGGCTCTGCATGCTCTCGGAGATGGCCATGCAGGGGAACAGCTTGATGAAGACGAGGAAGAGCATGAAGAACCAACCCAGTCCCCCGAGGCAGATGAAGGACTCCTTCCAGGTGGGGATGTAATTGCCCCAATTCTGAGAGACGAAGCTGCGGGCGATGGTGGTCACGATGAACAGAAAGCGCTCGAACCACATCCCGACCGTGACAAGCACCGAGATGGTGATGAGGGCCGGTAGGTTGTTTCGAACCCGCGACCAGAACAGGGCGATGGGCGCGACGCTGTTGGAGAGGACGACTCCCCAGAACACCGGCGCGTACGTCCCAGTCGCCCGCCAACGGAAGACTTCCATTTCGGCATTGCTCCCCCGGTAGAACGCCATGAAGAACTCGGTGGCGTACACGAAGGTCATCACCAACGACATCGCGAGCAACAGCTTCGCGAGCATGTCGAAGTGCTTCGGGGTGATGTAGCGCTCGAGGTGGTAACCACGCCGGAGTCCAGCAAGCAGGAGCACCGCGACCGCGATGCCCGAGAAGATGGCTCCGGCAACGAAATAGGGAGCGAAGACGGCCGAGTGCCAGCCCGGCATCAGTGTCATGGCGAAGTCCCACGAAACGACGCTGTGCACGGACACGGCGAGCGGAATCACGACGCCGGCGAAGATGGGGTAGGCCTTCTCGAAAATCCGCCACTCCCCATCGGTCCCAGAGAAGCCGAGCGACAGTACCCGGTACAGCGGGCGCCGCCAGCCCTGAACCTGTCTGGCGAGGAGTGCCAGGTCCGGGAGCATGCCCATGTACAAGAAGAGCATGCTCACCGTGACGTAGGAGGTGATTGCGAAGACGTCCCAGGTCAACGGCGAACGGAAGTTCATCCAGAGCTGCCGCTGGTTCGGGTAGGGCAAGACGAAAAAGAAGAGCCACGAACGCCCGATGTGGACGATGGGGTAGAGGCCCGCCGTGAGGATGGTGAACACCGTCATGGCCTCAGCCGAGCGACCAATGGCGGCCCGCAGCGGCGAGCGTGTGAAGAAGAGGATGGCGGAGACCAGCGTCCCCGAGTGGCTTACCCCGATGAAGAAGACGAACGTGGTGATGAGCGCACCCCACATCACCGGTTCGTTGAGCCCGGTGATTCCCAGGCCCTCGCGCAGGGCCACGGACCAGGCCCAGGCCCCCAGACCGACCAGGGCCACGGCGCTGCCGAGCGCCAGCCAATAGCGCCAGGTCGTCCCGGCCATGGTCGCAACAGTGTCCTTCTCGATTTGCGCCAGACTGGCTTCGCTCACGTCGAGCCTCTTCGGCGGCGGGCCAGATAGAAAACGCCCGGTTGGGTGTTGAGTTCCTCCAGCAGTTTGTACGCACGGCCATCCGCAGCCCGACGGGAGATGGCGGAGGTCGGGTCCTTCAAATCCCCGAAGACAATGGCTTGCGTGGGACATGCAGCCGCGCAGGCAGAGACGACGTCGCCGTCGTGAAGTTCTCGCTTGTCAAACTTGGCCTGCTCCTCCGCGGTCCGGATTCGCTGAGAGCACAGGGTGCACTTCTCGGTGACCCCTCGCTCGCGGACGGTCACGTCCGGATTCAGGCCAAGCCGCTCCGACGGAGCCCGCGGCCAATCATAGAAGTTGAACCGACGAACGCCGTAGGGGCAGTTGTTCTCGCAATACCGGGTCCCGATGCACCGCGAGTAAACCTGCGCGTTCAGTCCTTCGGGGGTGTGGTAGGTCGCGAATGTCGGACACACCGACTCGCACGGCGCCGCCGTGCAGTGCTGGCACCCAAGTGGCAGGTAGGACACCTCGGGGGTGCCATGGCTCGTGTCGACGTCCGCCATGACGGGAAGCCAGGACATCGAGCGACCCCGCGCCACTTGGTCGGCCCCCACGATGGCGAGGTTGTTCTCGACGTAGCACGCCGCTGTGCAGGCCCCACAGCCGTTACAACGGTCGAGGTCGATGGAGAGCGCCCAGCGATGGACCGGGTGCTCGACGGGCGGATACATCGACGGCAGCGGCACCGCCGGCGGCAGTGCGCCCGCCGGGCCCTCCACGGTGCGGACCAGCTTTTCCGCGCCCTTGGCTCCGCCGACGTCGGTCTTGGAACGCTCCACCCTGGCTCCCGTGCGGCGAAGCGTCACGCGAGTGCCGGCCCCGATGAAGCCCTTGCTCGCCAGGAGCGCAGTCGCATCGCCGACCGGGACCGCCACCATCCCCGCGCGGACCGAATTCGTAACGAACGCTGGCACCTCGCACCGACCGCCGGGCCCCTCCAGGGCAACCACATCTCCGGAGGTGAGTCCAAGGGGAGCCGCGGTCGCGGAATTCACCTCGACCCAGCCCGTCCACGAAAAGCCAGACAGCGGGTCTGGAATTTCCTGGAGCAAGGCGCTTCTCGGCTGTCGACCGTCGAGGTGTCGGAACGTCGGGACAATCACCAGCGGGAGGCCCTGCTCCGGGCCCTGGAAGGTGACGACGGACGGCAGCTGGGCGAGCGCAGAAGGCGAAAGCCGTGGAACGACTGCCGCCACTTCCTCGAGGCGGAAGCCCTGCTCGATTTCCTTGGGCTGGAAGGTCTGCCGGAGCGCCTCGCCGAAGGTCTCCTTCGGCAGACCAGTCGTCTTGCCAAGGATGCGCGCGACGGCGAGCAATTCGTCCGCCGCCGCTCGCGTCCCGAGGACCGGCTCCATCACCGGCTGCTGGATGCCCACCACGCCCGGACGCGGCCTCACGTCCGACCAGTTTTCGAGAAAGTGATTGTCGGGGAGCACCAGGTGGGCCTTGCGGGCCGTGTCGTCGAGTTCATTCACGAACGTCGCGACGAACGGGACCCGCGCGAGCGCTCCGGCGAAAGCGGAGTAGACTGGACCGTACCCAGCCGGGTCTGCGTGGTGGAGGACGACGGCACCGACGTCGCCCGCACCTGCCTTCCGGGTCAGCTCCGCTAGCTCCATGGACGGCGCAGTGGGGGCTGCCGGCAGGAAGCGCAGCGTCTGCCCCACGTTGCCCAGCACCGCGTTGAGCACCTGGACCGTCTCGGCGAGCGCCGCTGCATCGGCACCGGCCACGGCACGGCCTGGACCCAGACAAAGGCTCGGACGGGCACTGAGCAGCGCGGACGCCACGTCCTGAAGCTTCTTCGGGTCGACTCGAGACCGGGCAGCGACGGCGGCGACGTCAAACGGCGCCAGACGATGTTGGAGGTTTTCCAGGGTGGCCGCCTCGAGCCCCGCGCGCGCTCCGGCCCGGTCGACCACCTGACGGAGCAGGCCCAGGACGAAGAGGCTTTCGGTCCCAGGCTCGACCGAAATCCACTGGTCGGCCGCAGCCGCGGTCAGCGAGAGCCGGGGGCCGACGTAGATGGACTTACCTCCGGCGGCACGCTGGTCGGCGAAGGCACGCGCCCGTTCAACCGGTGAGCCCTCCTCCACGAAGTCGTCTCCGATGGAGAGGATGAGCTTGGCCGAGGCGAGGTCGGGCACTGCGGTGAGCGCCGCGCCGAAGGCGCGCTCCTGTCCCTGGCGTAGCCAGGGCCGGTCCATGGCGTCGAAAGTGACGACCTGCGTTGGAGCCTGCCCCAAAGCCTCGAGCCACGTGCCAAATAGCTTGCCGAGCTGGCCAGTCTCCGGACGGGTGACGACCACGACCAGCTTCTTGTCATCGAGCGCGCGCTGCAAGCCGGCGGCGAACAGCTTTTCCGCCGCGGCCCAGTCAATCTCCCGCGCGCCGGCGCGTGGCGTTCCGATTCGCCCCGGCGCGTACAGCCCCTCGATGGCGGCCTGACCACGGGGGCAGAGGGCCCCTCGCCCGACGGGGAAATCCGGGTTGCCTTCCAACTTCACCGCACGGCCGTCACGCACCCGCGCGGTCGCTCCGCAGGAGGCCGGGCACTCGCGGCAAACCGTGCGGTAGTGGCGAGCCAAGCCTGGGACGGCGTCATCCGGCGGCGTGGCGTACGGCACCAGGTACCGCGGAAGCTTCTCCGAGCAGCCTGCCAGCACCCCGGTCCCGAGAGCGCCAACCGCGGTCCCGAGAAAGCCTCGTCGTGACACCTTCATCGGTGGTTTCCCCATCACTTGTGGCACACCAAGCAGTCGCGGGACGCGTTACGGGCCTCATGGCACGTCAGACACTGGCCCATCGTGAAGGGCTTCTCCTGCTGGACAGTTTTCTGTGCGGCCACATCTCCGTGGCATTCCTTGCACTCGACCTTGGCGCGCACGTGCATGCGGTGGGAGAAGTAGATGAAGTCCGGCACCGCGAAGACGCGCTCCCACCGCAGGGGCGTCCCATCCTCGAAGCGCTTTGTCAGGATTTGCACCTCGGGCTTGTCCTTTCCGACGAACTTGTGACAGCCCATGCACTTGCGGCCTGACGGCAGCCCGGCACTGGGCGACTTGTCGGCGTAGGCATGGCACTCCAGGCACGGGATTTTGTACTGGCCGGCATGGACTTGGTGGTTGAAGGGCACCTCGCCGGCCGGACCCGGCTGCCCAGGTGGCACCTCGGCCGGCGGGGCGGCCGGCGGGGCGGCTGACTGGGAACGCGCTTCGAAGGCGCCAACCGACAGGGCAATGGCCACCAGCGCAAGGGCCAACCCCGTCCGGCGTGCACTCCAACCAAGTCTAGGCATCGCCGCCGCTCAGCGCTTGACCGAGAAGTTCTGCGTGACGGTCTTGCCAGCCACCACGGTGACCTTCTCGTCGGGGGCCTTGAGCTTGTTGGCATTCCACACCGCAATCTCCCAGGTCCCCGGCGGCACGTCCTTGATGGTGTAATTCCCCTTCGCATCCACTACCGCCGAGTAGGGATTCTGCCCGACGAAGATGTAGGCCAGCATCTCGGGGTGAAGGCTGCAGAGCTGCGTGTACACCCCCGTCTTCTTGAAGGTGTAGCTCGCCTCTTCGCCCTTGCCGAAGTTGCCCAGGTTGTAGCCCTCCCCATCCGGCGTGTAGACGTTGTGGGCGACGCCGTCATTGTTCAGAAACCGCACCGTGTCCCCCTGCGTCGCGGTCAAGACGCGGGGGATGAAC
>Ga0209048_10002592_pt1 | contig 17903 bp, 14 predicted proteins | sample FrelakmetCRP12CR_FD_187146 | JGI IMG/M metagenome (GOLD analysis project Ga0209048, IMG submission 187146) | Freshwater lake sediment microbial communities from the University of Notre Dame, USA, for methane emissions studies - CRP12 CR (SPAdes)... | ecosystem: Environmental > Aquatic >... | reverse complement strand
GAACACGACTCCGAGCACGTTTCTCACTGGCTCATCCAGCGCTCGCTCGTCTATACTATCTCCTCAGATGTCGCTTGCGTTCCGCACCATCGTCTTGGTAGTCCTCGTGACCGGCGCGAGTTTCGCCGAGGCCGCGACCATCACCTGGAAGAACCCTGCCGGTGGCGACTGGGCCACGCCTGCGAACTGGAATCCATCCACGGTACCAGGCCCAGCCGACACCGCCACCATCGCGCTGTCGGGCACGTACACCGTCACGCTCACCAGCGCTGCCCAGGTCGCATCGCTCAACCTCGGCGGCAGCAGCGGGGTCCAAACGCTGGCAAATGCTGGCGCCACGCTGACCCTGAATGGTGCGAGTACGATCAGTACTCATGGGACGTACAGTCAGACGGCCGGGACGTTGACGGTTGGCGAACCCCTGAGCGTCAGTGGCGTGCTCAACTGGTCCGGCGGGATACTCGGCGGTAGTGGGGGGATCAGCATCACTACAAAAGGCAAACTCAATGTTGGCGGAAATGCGCTCAAATACCTGCTGAACAGTGTCGACAACGGTGGCGAGGTCGTTTGGAGCGGCACGGGCGACGTGCAGACTGGTGGTGTTGCGTTCAACAATCTGGCGGGAGGCCGGTTCACCATTGAGAACGACCAGACATGGTCGTTCGGCCTGGGCGGGGTGTCGTCCCAGTTCAATAACCAGGCGGGAGCGATGGTGACCAAGAGCGGAGGTAGTGGCGTGACCACGTTCTCGGGCGGGCCGTTCAACAATCTCGGGACGGTGACCATCAGCAGCGGGATTCTCGCCCTGACCGCCGGCGGAACGAGTGCAGGGAGCTTCAACGTGGCGAGCGGCGCGCGTCTCGACTTTCCAGGGGGCACGCACGCGCTCGACGCGGGAGCCGCGTTCACCGGGGGCGGCGTAGTGGGCCTGACCGATCCCGCGACGCTTACGCTCGCGGCGGACGTGGCAGCGGTGAACCTCGATGTAGCCGGAGGGACGCTCGACGGGCCGGGTAACCTGACGGTGACCGGGACGCTCCAGTGGACGTCTGGGACGCTGCGGGGAGCTGGGATGACAACAATCGCGACCGGAGCTGCACTCGGCATCGACGGCAGCTCAGCGAAGAACTTGCAGCGCACGATCAATAATGCTGGCGCCGCCACTTGGAACAGCACCGGCGACGTGCTCTGCGGGGCGGGTGTCGCGTTCAACAACCAAGCTGGCGGCACGTTCGCGATTCAGAACGACCAGACATGGTCGTTCAATGCGAGCGGCACTCCGCCGCAGTTCAATAACCTGGCGGGGAGTACGCTGACCAAGGGTGCAGGGAGCGGGACGACGACCTTCTCCAATGTGCCGCTGAATAACAATGGAACCGTGCACGCCGGCAGCGGTGTGGTGGCGCTCGCTGGGGGCGGAGCCGGCGCTGGCCCGTTTACCGTCGCGTCAGCGGGGCGCGTCGACTTCTCGGCAGGCACGTACACGCTGGGCAGCGGGGCGATGATCAGCGGCGCCGGGGCGGCGCGCGTCACCGGCATGGCGGAACTCACGCTCGCCGCAAACGTCACAGCCGCCAACCTCGAAGTGAACGGCGGCACCCTCGACGGTGCGGGGAATCTGACCATCAGCGGCGCGCTCAACTGGTTCGCCGGGACCATGAGCGGTACGGGCGTGGCCACCATCGCGCCGGGAGCGACGCTCAGCCTCACCGGCAATTTGCCCAAGAACCTGCAGCGCACGATCAACAATATGGGGAGCGTGACCTGGAGCGGCTCCGGAAGTGTGCTGAGCGGGCAGGGCGCGGTGTTCAATAACCAGGCCGGCGGTACCTTCACGTCGCAAAACAGCCAAACCTGGTCATTCAACAGCGGGACACAGTCACAGTTCAACAACCAGCCGGGCGGCACGGTAAACAAAAGCGACAGCGGCACGACGGCATTCTCGAACGTGCCCTTCAACAACAGCGGTACGGTGAACGTGAGCAACGGCGTGTTGCAATTGGCCGGCGGCGGTGAGAGTGGCGGACCGTTTGCGGTGGCAAGCGGTGCGCACCTCGAGTTCGGGCGCGCCACGCACACGCTGCAATCGGGGGCGGCGTTCACCGGCGCCGGCACCGTAAGCGTGCCGTTTCCGGGAACCCTGTCACTCGCCACGAACGTCAGTGCGGTGCATCTGAATTTGAACGGCGGAACGCTCGACGGAGCCGGCGTCCTCACGGTTGCGGGCTCGCTCGAGTGGACCGATGGTACGATGACTGGGAGCGGAGCGACCAGCATCGCCCCGGGCGGGTCGTTCCACATCGGCGGGAGCTCTCTGAAAATTCTAGAGCGTCGGGTTAACAACGCCGGGAATGCGACCTGGGACGGGAGCGGTGACATTCTCAGCGGGCAGGGGGCGGTGTTCACCAACCAGGCCGGAGCGAGTCTCACCATCGCCAGCGACCAGACATGGTTTTTCGACTCGGACGGCACCCAAACGCAATTCGACAACCAGGCGGGCAGCGCAATCACCAAGAGCGGTGGCGGCGGTACCACGACGTTCTCCGACCTGGCGTTCACCAACCGAGGTACGATTACGGCCGCCGCTGGGACGTTGAATTTCCACCCGGGTTTCTATCAATCGGCCGGCGTCACGCGCCTCGCTGGCGGAAGCTTGCTGTCGAGTGGAACATTCAATCTGCAGGGCGGCGTACTTGATGGGACGGGAACGTTGACGGGCAGCGTGTTGAACGCGGCGCAGGTCAAACCCGGTACCTCACCGGGCAAGATCACGATCGGCGGCCCGTACTCGCAAACGACAAGCGGCAGCTTCGCCGTCGAACTCAACGGCCTCGCGCCGGGGGCAGAGTTCGACCAACTCGCGGTCATTGGGGCGGTGACCGTGGGTGGTACGCTGCAGGTCAGTCTCGGCTTTGCCCCGCCCTACGGCGCCACCTTCCTCATCATCGACAACGACGGAAGCGATGCCGTGATCGGCGCATTCACCGGGCTGCCAGAGGGAGCAACGCTCCAGGTCGGCAACACCGCGCTCTCCATCAGCTATGCCGGCGGTGATGGAAACGATGTGGTACTGATTGTCCCTACCCCGACGCCGACGAGCACGCCGACGCCCTCGCGGACGTCCACGCAGACACCGACCCGTACGCCGACGTCAACCACGACCCCGACGCGGACACCGACGCAGTCGCCCGCGCCAACGGCAACTGTAACCGCGGTTCAGACGGCCGCGGCCACCGGATCACCGACGCTGACCGCGAGGCCGACAGCGATGCCCAGCTCGACACCAACGCGTACCGTGACGGGTGTTCCAACTGGCACCCAGACTCAGGCCGCGACCCGGACACCGACGCCCTCTCTGTCCCGGACTGCAAGCCCCACGGTCACTGCGAGCGCCACACCGACCCGGGCGCCCAGTTCCACCGTCACCCAAAGCCCGACCGTCAGGCCGACGAGCACGGCAACCCCGCTGCCACCCAGTTGCGTCGGGGACTGCAATGCGGATGGTACGGTGACGGTCAACGAACTGATTGTAGGTGTGAACCTCTTCCTCGGGGAGGTGCCGCTCGGTGCGTGTCCGGCTTTCGATGTCAATCGGGACGGGGTGGTGTTGGTAAACGAAGTCGTTGCCGGCGTGAACTCCGCGCTGGGCCCGTGCGGATGACAAGCTTGATCTCCGCCGCGGACTCAGTAGGGGGTGGCTGACTCGGCGTGAATGCTTCCGCGATCTGCTGCGCGGCGCGGAGCAATTCGTCGAGCGACCAGAGCGCGCCGGCGGTCGGTCAAAGCATCAACGAACAGCCGTCGATTAGGCTGCCTCACGCCCGCCAGGGCTCCACAAGGATCTTGCAGTGCTGATCGGGCTTGGCGAGGGTGTCGAACGCACCGGGGACGCCATCGACTCCCACACGGCCGGTGACCAGCGGCGCAACATCGATCTGCCCCTCGGCGATCGCTTGCAACGTGCTCGCGAACTCTTCGGGTGTGTAGCCGAGGACGAACTGGACGGCGAGCTCCTTGTTGATACCCAGCATCGGCTTGATGACGTCGTCCTCCATGCACACACCGGCGACGACGACGCGGGCGCCGAGCGGTGCGCCGTGCATGATCTGGTGCAGGATGCCCGGCACGCCGACACATTCGAAGATCACCGCCGGCCGCATGTTCGCCGCTTCAACGAACGCTTCCAACGCGGGTCGCTTCGCTGGATCGAGGACGACGTGCGCCCCCATGCGCTGGGCAAGCGCGCGGCGCAACGGTGAGAAGTCCGCCGCGACGATCGGCTCGGCGCCCTTGAGTTTGAGCGCCGCAATGACCGCCAGACCAACGGGGCCGCAGCCGATCACCAGCGGTGCGTCGTAGGGCTCGATCCGCGCCTTCGCCACCGCGTGCACACCGACCGCCATCGGCTCGGTGAGCGCTGCGTGCTCCGTCGACAAACCGTTGGGCACGAGCAGGACCAGCGCCGCTGACAACGTCATCAGCTCCCCGTACCCGCCGGGGGCTTCATTCGAGTACCCGACGCCCTCCATACGCCCGCCGCGGAACAGTAGGGGCATCGAAACGACGCGGTCGCCGGGACGCACCGCGCCCGAGGAACCAGGTCCGTAGTCAATGACTTCGGCACAAAACTCGTGGCCCATGACAACGTCCCGTGTCAGGTCGAGCACGAACGGCGCGCCCGTCTCCTTGGCCATCTCCACCATCTTGTGGGCGTGCTTGAGGGCGTGCAGATCCGATCCGCAGATGCCGCACGCCAGCGTCTTCACCAACACCTCGCCCTCACCGGGGACGGGATCGGGAATCGTGTCGACAACCAGTTGGCAGTTTCGCATCACGGCAGCACGCACTGGATAGTCCTCCTCTGACTTGCTCACTCGCTGCCTACCGAGAACGACGGCCGGGCGCAACTCAACGCGGTCGGAAAATCAGGAAGTACTGGTACGGGAGCACCCGCGGTTCTTCGACCAGCACGTAGCCCGCGGCCGTCATTTCCTCCAGAACCTGTTCGCGCGCCAGCTTGTGGCTTGGCGGAGGTCCGACCGGCAGATCGCGTTTGTGCCAATCGATGATCGCGACGCGGCCGGTGCGCGTGAGACTGCGTTGCAGTCGCCGAAAGTAGTCGCGGCGCGCGTCGACGTGATGGTAGGTGTCGACGACCAAGACCACATCGACGCTGGCCGCCGGCAGACGCGGGTTGTCGGGTGAAGCGAGGATTGGGACGACGTTGGGCGTATCTTCGTGTTCGGCTCTCTCCCGCAGGTGGACGACCAGGTTGGGCTCCGTGTCGACTGCGAACACGGTTCCCTCGTTCCCGACCGACGTGGAAAGGTAGCGGCTGAAGTAACCGGTGCCTGCACCCAGATCCGCAACACGCGTACCGGGGGTGAGCTTCAACGCCTGGACCAGCGCCTGAGGTTTCTGCCATTCGTCGCGAGCCGGGTCGTCGAAGACCTTGGTCCACTGGGCGACATCTTCGAAGGAATGATGCGAGGTAGCGTCGTCATCGGGCGACGCTGACCCGACCGAAGACGAGGATGGCGCCGGTGGATCGTGCGCCTGTGGCAGCGTGCACGCCGGCAGCGTGACGGTTACCGCGACGCAGACGGCCGCCAGCGATCTGTGAATGCAATGATGCAGCGGACGCATGTGTCAGCTGCCGTATATACCCAGCCTCCAAACGGCACAACGGCGTCCGCCCCACCTGAGATCGGGAGTAGTCAAGGCTTCGGACCTCGGGCCCCAGGCTTCGGGCTCCGGAGCGCGCTGCTGGGGCCCCGGCTCATTGGTGCACTCCTGAAGTCCGAAGCCTGAGGCCCGAAGCCTGCTCCGAATCTCACGCCCCACGGTGCCTTGCGAGCCAACTGGGCACACGTTACCGTGGTGACCCAAGGAGATCAGTTGACGGAGATGTCCAAGATCGTGATGTACACCACGCAGTACTGTCCCTTCTGCATCCAGGCCAAGTCTCTGTTGCGACACAAGGGTGTGACCTTCGAGGAAATCGACGTCGGTGGAGACGATGAGCTGCGCACCAAGATGGTCGAGACATCGGGCCGCCGCACCGTGCCGCAGATATTCATCAATGACAACCCGATCGGCGGCTTCGAGGAACTCCGCTCCCTTGATGAACAGGGCGATCTTGACCGCCTCTTGGCGGCGTAACTATCCTGGCCCTCGCGGGGCTGATCGGACCTCAAACGAGCTGTTCGCTGCGGACCTCAGCCCTCATGGCATCCATGAAGCCGGACATACATTCCAGCACCGCCCTCGGCCACGCCCCCCCTTCAGCGAGCGCGGATAACGCCATGAGTACGGCGCACCGCACAACCGGATCAGCTTGCTCGTGATCGAGCGCCTCTGTGAGGACCGTCCCGCTGGCTTCGATGTCAGCGGTGATACTGCCACTCTGATCACACACAAAAAAACGCGCCATGAATCCACCTTCCCCCCGAAACCGGGAACAGCACCGGACCCCGGTCGCGCCGCCGCGCTCGTGCTCCGATGCCAGGTCCGAATCCTGTGCAATCGAGGTGCCCCGCTCCCCACATTCGATGTCGAAAGAGAATCGCTGCCGCAAACCTGCCGGATTCCTGAACGTCGCGTAATTTGATTTACAGCCTGAGCACTCAGTTTGAGTGGGCGTCAGCCATTGTTCACGAAGAGTGCTCTACCAGGGACGCAACTGCGAACCGTGTATTGACTCGTCGACGGATCGAAACGATGATCGCCCATCCAATGACCGACTGGCTTCCGATCCTCTCCGAGGAGGAGATTAAACGGGAGCGCGACAAGGCGCGCGAACTTCGGCAGTCGCAGTGGTGGAAGCGGCGCCGTGCTATCGGCGTCTGCCATTACTGCGGAAACAAGTACGCTCCGAAGGATCTGACGATGGACCATCTCGTCCCGCTGGTCCGCGGCGGTCGCTCAAATAAGGGCAACCTCGTTCCCGCCTGCAAAGAATGCAATACACGGAAGAAGCATCACCTCGCCTTTGAGTGGACTCCCTGATGCGCCGCCCGTCGAGCATCGAAGCTTTGGATGGCCGCTGGTAACAATTGACACCAACTAGCAATAACAACTGACCCGATCAGTCGCCCTTCGCATCACTCACCGCTATAATCTCCACGTGCTCGAAAACAACAGCGATGGCAGTGCGGACAAGCTGGCCGCCGGTGCGGCGGTTGCGCCAGGGCTGGGGGAGAAGCTCGACGCACTGCAATCGCGGCCGGGGGTGTATCTCCTCAAGGACAAGCACGCCAAGGTCATCTACGTTGGCAAGGCGAAGAACCTGCGCGCGCGGGTCCGCACCTACTTCCGCGGTGGCGACGAGCGCAGCCAGGTTCGCTTCCTCATGCAGCGGGTCACCGACCTCGAAACGCTGGTGACCAGCAACGACAAGGAAGCGCTCATCCTCGAGAACAACCTGATCAAGCAGTACAAGCCGCGCTACAACATCCGGCTGAAGGACGACAAGTCGTATGTCAGCGTGAAGGTGACCACGCAGGACGACTGGCCGCGCATCCTGGTCACCCGCAAGATCGTCAAAGACGGCAGCAAGTACTTCGGCCCGTACGCATCCGCCTACAGCGTGCGCGAGACCCTCGACACGATCCGCAAGGTCATCCCGCTGCGCACCTGCAGCGACGGCGTCTTCCGCAACCGTTCGCGTCCGTGTCTGGAGTATCAGATCAAGCGCTGCCTCGGCCCCTGCTGCCTGCCGGTGGATGCAGCCATCTACCAGCAGCATCTGCGCGAGGCGACCATGCTCCTCGAAGGCAAGAGTCAGCAGCTCGCACGCCAGCTCGAAGACGACATGCGCCGCGCCGCTGAGGATCTGCGCTTCGAGGACGCAGCCCGCCTGCGCGACAAGATCCGGGCAATCGAACGCACACAGGAGCGGCAGCAGGTGGTCTCCCACTGGGGCGAAGACCAGGACGTCTTCGGTCTCTACCGCGAAGGCGGCTTCATCGAAGCCCAGGTGCTGTTCGTGCGCCAAGGCAAGCTCACCGGCAATCAGGCGTACAGCTTTGAGGACTTCGAGTTGCCCGACGAGGAGGTCCTCGAAGCGCTGCTCACGCAGTTTTACCAGGGCGACCGCTACGTCCCGGACGAAATCCTCGTCCCCGTCGAGATGGAAGACCGCGAGGTGCGCGCCGACTACCTGAGCGAGCGCAAGGGTAAGCGCCTTGACATCCTGCGGCCGCAGCGCGGTGACAAGGTCCGCCTGATCGAAATGGCAGCCGAGAATGCAGCGCACAGTTTCCGCGAGCGACAAGACACCGAGCGCAAGCACGAGCGCATGAGCGAGGAGCTGCAGCGCAAGCTGCACCTGCGCAACGCACCCAAGCGCATCGAGTGCTTCGACATCTCGAACATCCAGGGACGTGTGGCCGTTGGCTCGATGGTCACCTTCGACGAGGGCGAAGCGGACAAGAGCCGCTACCGCCGCTTCCGCATCAAGACCGTTCCCGAAGCCGATGACTTCCGCATGATGTACGAGGTGCTGAAGCGGCGTTTCATCCGCGCCAAGGCCGAGGCCAGCTACCCCGACCTGCTGGTGGTCGACGGTGGCAAGGGCCAACTCAACGTCGCGCTCGAAGTCTTCCGCGAGTTGGAGATCAACGAAATCGACGCCGTGGGGTTGGCAAAGATGCGCGTCGAGCGCGCTCCGCAGGCCGCCGAGATCACGCATAGCGCAGAGCGTGTATTTCTGCCCGGCCGGAAGAATCCGGTGGTCCTCAAGCGCAACTCGACGGCGCTCTTCCTGTTGCAGCGCGTGCGCGACGAGGCGCATCGCTTTGCGATCACCTACCACCGCCAGTTGCGCACCAAGGAACGGTTGCGCTCGGTGCTCGACAGCATTCCGGGTGTCGGTAGCGCCCGACGCAAGCGACTGCTGCGGCACTTCGGTAGCGTGCAACGCATCCGCGCAGCCAGCGTCAAGGCATTGGCCGAAGTCCCTGGTATCTCAATTGGCCTCGCGGAGCAGATCATGAACAGTCTTGCAGAGCCGTTGGCGGCGCCTCCCGCAGAACCACGCACGACTCAAGACGGACAATAGGTGCACGCGGTGCCGCCGGCGCTGTCGTCTGTTCTCCGCGCATGCGTCCATACGGTGCGCGGCATGCCGCTCCTGGTATGCGCCGTCATCGGGCTGCTGCTGGGTGACGCGTTGGCTGCATCCGCCACCACCCTCTCCGCTCTACCGCTCGCCGGCACGGCCGCTGCCGCGGCGGCGCTGCTGTTCGCATCGGATGTTGCCTGCGGCCACGTCGGTGTCGCGCTGCTCGCCGGCATCCTCGGGTGTCTCGCCGCCAATCAAGTCTACCAGCCCAAGCTGCCACCCGACCATGTTGCGCTGGCCGCTACACATACACCAATCGATATCGAGGGCGTCCTCGCAGCCGATCCCGAACCGCGTGGCCAACGCACCCGCCTGTGGTTAGGCGCCGAGCACATCGATGAGGGACAAGGCTGGCGACCGACACAGGGAACGGTACTCTTGTCGGTCGGCAGCGTCGAGCAGCGGTGGTCGGCCGGCGACCGCCTGCGTGGTACGGTGTCGTTGCGCCGGCCGCGCAACTTTGGAAACCCCGGCGAGTTCGACTACATCGCCTACCTGGCACGCCAAGGTATCTACAGCACGGGGTTCGCGGATGACGACACCGGGTTCGTGCTGGTCGGGCAGGCGGAGAGCGGAATCAACGACTGGTTCGCGCGCTGGCGCCGCGGCGTCGGCGCGCTGATCCATCAAACCCTGGCCGAGCCACGGGCCAGCGTGCTCAGTGCCCTCGTCATTGGCACCGCCGCGACGCTGCCCAGCGACCTGCGCGCGGCGTTCAGTCGTGCAGGTGTGAGCCATGTTCTGTCCGTGTCCGGCCTGCACATCGGGCTGGTCGCCGCGGTGGCGTATGCGCTCTTCCGTTGGCTCCTGGCACGTAGTCGGTGGTTGTTGCTCACTGCCAACGTGCCAAAGCTGGCAGCCGCCCTGTCGATCATCCCGGTGCTGCTCTACGCGGGCATCGCCGGGAGCAATGTGGCGACCTTGCGGTCGGTGCTGATGATCGTGGTGTTCGTGGCCGCCGTGGTCGTCGACCGCGAACGCCACTTGATCGTCAGCTTGGCCGCGGCGGCCATCGTCATCCTCGTCACCTCACCCGGCAGCTCCTTGGACATCTCCTTTCAGCTCTCCTTCGTCTCCGTGCTCGGTTTGGTCCTCGCCATGGAACGTTTTTGGCCGTGGTGGAGGGCGTGGGAAGAGGCGCACCTGCTGCGTTTGCGCGGCTGGCGTGGCCGGCTGTGGCGGCCAGTGGCGGTGTACGCGGTTGTCTCGCTCAGTGCGTTGGCCGCAACCACGCCGCTGACCGCGCTGCACTTCAATCAAGTATCGTTCATCGCCGTCCTGGCCAACGCCCTTGTCGTCCCCTTGCTCGGGTCTCTCGCGGTCGCGCTCGGGTTGCTGGCTGCGTTGCTGTTCCTGGTGTCGGAGACGCTGGCGTGGCTGTGCATCTGTCTGGCGGGGCCGGTCGTGCAGCTGGGGCTCTGGCTCGTGCAGTTCTTTGCCGCATGGCCGTATGCCGCCGTGCGGGTTGTGACGCCAACGCTGTTCGAGTTGGTGGTGATGTATGCCGTCCTGCTGGTGCTTGTGCGTCTGCGCGGCCGGACGCGTGGGGCATTTCTCATGATCCTGGCCGCAATTGCGCTGGGCGATGGCACGTGGTGGTACGTTGATCGCTACCATCGTCGCGATCTGCGGCTGACCTTTCTCAGTGTCGGGCAAGGCGACGCGGCGGTCGTCGAGCTCCCGGGCGCGGAGGTGATGGTGATCGATGGCGGCGGACTCGGCGGCGAGACGTTCGATGTCGGTGAACGAGTCGTTGCGCCGTTCCTCTGGACCCGCAAGATCGCCCACGTCGACTACGTCGTCTTGAGTCATCCGGATCGCGATCACTACGGCGGACTGGCCTTCGTCGCCGCGCAGTTCTCGCCGCGCGAGTTCTGGTCGAACGGTGCGAGTGCCGATTCGGATGGGTTCGCGCAGCTCGAGCAGCGCTTGCTTGATGGCGGCGTCAGCAGACACGTCCTGCGTCGCGGCGATGTCCGGCGCATCGGCAGCGTCGCCGTCCGCGTGCATTCGCCGTCGTCGCAGCGAGACGGATTGAGGGACAACGACCAGTCACTGGTGCTGGGCCTGGGGTTCGGTAGTAAGCAGGTGCTCTTCACAGGCGACATCGAAGCGCCGGGGGAAGAGGACCTCGTCGCCAGCTCCGACGGTCAGCTCGCCAGCGCCGTCCTCAAGGTGCCGCACCACGGCAGTCACACATCGAGCAGCCCTCGCTTCCTCGCCGCTGTTGCCCCAGAGTTCGCGATCGTGTCGGCCGGTTTTGAGAACCGCTTGGGCTTTCCGCACCCCGACGTGCTGCAGCGTTACGACGCGCGCGACTGCACGCTGGCACGCACCGATCTCGACGGGGCAATCACGGTTCGCATACACCCGGACGGCCAGATTGACATACGCCGCTTTCGTGACGCGTCACATGGTGCAGAGGCCTGTCGGACTTGGAAGCCTGCAGCGACCCATCGGGGAGCGGACCATAGAAATGACGCTGGCCGCCGGCCCGAGATCGCCGTTGACTCTCCCAACAACGAGGGCTAAGCGTCGTGAATGGGGGTTGCGACGAATCCCAGCTTCAAGGAGATGATGAACGAGGTGGTGGCGTATGGCAGCTGCTGTGAATGCGGCAGCTGTGTGCTGGTGTGCCCCCACAACGTCATCGACTACATCGACAACAAGCCCAAGCAAGTAGCCAAGGCCACCAACCCTTTCGATTACTGCGGCATCAGTGAGGGCATCGGGTGCGACTGTTGCGCCCAGGTGTGCCCACGACTCGGCGCGCGCGAGCATCACCTGACGGCTCGCGTCTTCCCCAACAACGGCGACTACAGCGGCGGCTTCGGCATGTATCGCCGCATCGTCGCAGCGCGCTGCAAGGATCCGGAGATCCTGGCGCGCTGTGAAGACGGCGGTGTCGTCACCACGATTCTCTGCTGGGGTCTGCGCAACGGGACATTCGACGGCGCGGTGGTGTCGGCTACCGACCCAGACAAGCCCTGCCAACCTTTGCCCAAGGTCGTGACCACGGTCGACGGCGCGATCCGCAGCGCCAGTTCGTGGTACACCTACTGCCCAAACAATCTTGCGCTCGCCGATGCGGAGAAGCTCGGCTTGACCAAGGTCGCGTTCGTCGGCGTCCCGTGTCAGATCACGCCCGTGCGCAAGATGCAGCTCGTCGATCCGGCCTTCCTCAACAACGGCCGCAAGAAGGACAAGATCATCGACAAGCAGCGGGGCTTCCTGAAGGGCTACGGCGAGCGCGTGGCGCTGAACATCGGGTTGCTGTGCAGTGAAGTGTTCAATTTCAACGAGCTCATGGTCGATCACATCGAGGGTCAGATGGGCATCCCGCTGTCCGAGATCCGCCAGTTCAATGTGAAGGGCAAGGTGCAGGTCTTCAAGAAGAACGGTGAGCTGGTCGAGATCAACTTGCGGCAAGCGCAAGAGTACGCGCGGCCGGAGTGCCACCACTGCGGTGATTTCTCCGCCGAGCTGGCGGATATTTCCTGCGGCGGCGTCGGCGCCACCAACTGGACGATCACTGTGCTCCGCACCGCGAAGGGCGAGCAGGTCTTCGATGCCATGGTGCGTGAGGGGTTGCTCGACGTGCGATCGATCGAAGAGTTAGAGACCTCGATGAAGGTCTTCCTCCGCTTGGCGCGCAAACAGCGCGAGCGGGTGCCGGTGCCGCCGGGGCGGACGGATGCGTGGGTCCGGCCGGCCGGTTTTGGGGCCCGCTGAATCTCAAGGTCCCCCTCCCATGTCACAAAGTTCTGCGCCCCGATTTCCCGAAACACTGGACAAATTTCCCCCGCACTTTCTCGAGCAGTTGATCGAAAGCTCTCCGGACATCGTCATCGCCGTCGACCGCTCCGGAGCGATCGTCTTTTACAACGATGGAGCGGAGAAAAACCTCGGCTACACGGCGGCGGAGATTCTGGGCCGGCCGGTGACCGAGCTCTACCCGACGCTGGCGGAAGCGCGCCGTGTCATGGAAGCCATGCGCAGCGAACACTGGGGCGGTCCGGGAAAGGTGAAGAGCTTCGAGACCGTCTTCACCGATCGCTGGGGTCAGCTCCTGCCCGTGGCCATCTCTGGTTCCATCCTGTACGACAACGCCGGTCTGGAGATCGGCTCCATCGGCTTCGCGAAGGATCTGCGCGATATCCGGCGCACCGATCGGCTGGCCACCCTCGGCGAGGTCGCGGTCGCCGTATGCCACGAGATCAACAACCCGCTCGAAGTGATTCTCAACCAGATCGAGCTGCTCGACTCCTACGTGCGGGACACTGCGTCGGACGAGCGCGCCGTCGTCGAGGAGGATCGCATCGAAGCGGTGCGCCGCGAAGTCGGGAAGATTCAGGCGATCATCAACCGCTTGGTCGTCATGGCCCGTGGCGGTGCGTATGGCACGCGCGAGTACCACGGCGGAACGCAGATGACGGATCTGGCGCCACGTTCAGCCAATCGGCCGCGGCGGACCCTCACGGGGTTGCGCGTCCTGGTGGTCGACGATGACCTTGGCGTTTGCCAGTCCGTCCGCGACCTGCTCGCCGAAGAAGGCTGCGACGTGATCACCGCCAATGGCGGCTTGGAGGCGTTGAAGCTTCTCGATCGGACGACCGTCGATGTCGTGGTCAGCGACGTAGTGATGCCCGATCTCGACGGCTACGACCTCTTCATGGAAGTGAAGCGGCGCGGCTGCACACCGGTGCTGCTGATGACCGGCTACTATTACGACCGCGACCACGTCATCAAACGCAGCCGCCTCGAAGGTTTGGAAGGAGTGCTCTTCAAGAAGCCGGTCGACCCGGAGCGGCTCAAGGCGATGATTCGGGAGTTGTGCCAGCGCCCCGTTCCGCAGGCGGCCGGCTCGTAGGTACGGACGCTGCCGGTGTCGGCGGCACCATCGTAGCGGCAACCGGTGGAACACGTCCGGCCGTCACCGTGGGCGCCGGAGTCAGCCACAGTTCAAATTGGCCGGCATCGTTCTGCACAACGATGCGCTCGGGTTCGATGCGTAGCACTCGACCCAAGCCCGGGACTTCTTCACCGCGACGGTATAAGCCATGGGTTCCTGAGGGGGCCTCTACGACTGCAAACGACTCGGGCTCCCCCACGGCCACCCCTGCGAGCCGATATCCCGGAGGAAGCCTTGCAAGCGTCGGCAGCGGTGGCACCGTCGGCACCGCAGTCTGCAGAGCTGTTGGAACAAAAATCGGAGCCGGCTCGAGATCGCGGAGACGACCCCACAGCCAGTATCCCGATACGAGCATCACAGCCAGGAGCGCGAGCCCTAGGGCGGGCGCCAGACGTTGCGACGACATGTCAGACCCACTCCGCAGCCATGCAGTCCTCGCAGAGATACCGCGCCGGGGTTGCTCGGCGGCCGCTGCATCGGTTAGAAACCATCTGTGCTGACAGTCGCATGACGGGCCAAAAACCTTCCGTAACGGCCGCCCCCAAGGTGGAACCATCACCCACGAACTCGGCGCTGCCGATCATTGGATACTGGGGTGTCGTGCTCGGCTGGATGGCGGTCATCTCACTCCTGTCGACCGAGCCTTTCTCCGCCTCGAACACCAATCGCTACATTGATCCGCTGCTGCGCGTCTTCTTTCCCAGCCTGCGGCCCGCCGACTTCGTCTTCGCCCATACGGTGATTCGTAAGACGGCGCACTTCGTGGAGTTCTTCATTCTGGGCAGCTTGCTGTACTGGGCCTGCCGGCGCGGCCGCTGGCCCCGCTGGCGCGCCACGTGGATGGTGCAGGCGCTGGTAGTGGCCGTGTTGTACTCTCTGGTCGACGAGTTCCATCAAGCGTTCGTTCCCAACCGCACGCCGTCGCTTTTCGACAGCGGTGTGGACTCGCTGGGCGTCGTTGTCAGCCAAGCCTGCATCTATCTCCGTCACGTCATGCTCAGTCGCGTCAGCCTGTTGCGCTGATAGCACGCTGGCGAGAAGAGAGCACAGAGCCCGCGCTCACACTCGTCAGTGCCACCTCCCGAGCGCAGGCCCAAAGCACGCCCGCTCAGGCTGGACAGACGCAATTGTCTGTGCTCTCTCATGCAGCGGCGGAGGAATAGCACGGCATGATCGCGGGCAAACGGCAGCGCCGGCAAGCGGCACGCATGGGGATACTGCTGCGCGTTGAACGTGATCTGTGGCGTGAAGGCCTGACGCGCATCGCTGGCGTCGACGAGGTCGGCGTCGGACCGCTGGCGGGCCCTGTCGTCGCGGCAGCGGTTATCATTCCCCCCGACCTGAAGCTGCGTGGGGTCGACGACTCCAAGCTGCTGACGGCGGCGTTGCGCGAAGAGCTGGCGATGAAAATCCACGAGTGCGCGCTGGGCGTCGGTATCGGCATCGTCGACGTTGCCGACATCGATCGGCTCAACATCTATCACGCGGCGCTCGAGGCGATGCGGCGCGCCGTCGAGGCTCTGCCCGTAGCACCCGAGCACGTCGTCGTCGATGCGCGCCGGATTCCGAACCTGACGGTGCCGCAAACGCCGCTGATCGATGGCGACGCGCGCTGTTACTCCGTGGCCGCCGCTTCGATCGTCGCCAAGGTCGCACGTGATCGCCTGATGCGCGAACTCCACGAGATCTACCCGCAGTATGGCTTTCGCGAGAATATGGGCTATGGCACCCCACGCCACCTCGCGGCCATCGACGCGCATGGCCCGTCACCGGTGCATCGTCGCTCGTTCGCGCCGGTACGCGAGCTGCGGCTTCCCGGAATGTAATACGGGTGGCGGCGACCAGTTAGTGCTCACAAATCGGGTATGTGCAATCCGGCTCGCGCTGCTCGGCAGCCGGAAACAAGAACGCCCCGCCGGCGATGCCAACGGGGCGTTCTCTTGGTCAATGCAGATCAGTTAGATCTTGCTGACGTTACTGGCTTGCGGTCCTTTGCGGCCAGGGGTGACATCGAACTGCACCTGTTGGCCTTCTTCGAGACTCTTGAAGCCGTCACCCGAGATCGAAGAGTAGTGGACGAAGACATCTTCGCCATTCTCTTGCCGGATGAAGCCGTACCCTTTTTCGGGGTTAAACCACTTCACGGTCCCTTGCGCCATGCGCGTTCCCTCCTTTGCTCTAGACTCGTCAACCGGGGGTGCTGCATGTCTAAGGACGCGTGCTGCGTTGCCGAACCAAATGCCCACGAACCTTCGTGGCCTGACAAGACGTTTGCCGAACCTGCCGGTATAACTGGCGCGTGCTATAGCGAAGCCTAATACTCGCTGCAAGCGGAATTTCTGATTGCGGATTTCGGACGGTGGCATACGGATTGGCGAGCGAACAGGTCGGTTGTTCAAATCCGCAGTCCGCATTCCGCGATTCGTTGACTCGGCGGACTCTGCGCGGCTATCATCCTCGCGTGTTGTGTGGTGCTGCGGAGGCTGAGGTCCATGGTTGGGCTTCTCAACTCTTTCCCGATCGGGACGTTCTCCCCTTAGAACGCGTGAGGTCGACAATTGTCCCCCGCCAACGGTAGCGGTCTGCTCCGTGTCATCCCGCTCGGCGGGCTGGGTGAGATCGGACTCAATTGCCTCGTTCTCGAATACGGTGACGCGGCGATCGCCATCGACTGCGGCCTCATGTTCCCCGAGCTGCACATGCTGGGGATCGACTTGGTCATTCCGGATCTCACCTACTTGCAGCGGCTCGGTGCCCGCTTTCTCGGCTTCGTCATCACGCACGGACACGAAGATCACGTCGGCGCGCTACCCTACATTCTGCGCGACCTGCCGGCACCGGTGTACGCCACGCCGATGGCGGCGGGACTGCTCACCGAGAAGCTGCGCGAGCACAACTTGCTCGACTCGACGCAGCTCGAAGTGGTGCGGCCGCGCCAGACGTGGGCGATGGGACCGTTCACCATCGAAACCGTGCACATGACGCACTCGATCGTGGACGCCGTGGCGCTAGCCATCCGCACACCGGTGGGCACGGTCATCCACAGCGGTGACTTCAAGCTTGATCAGACGCCGATCGATGATGCGGCCTCCGACCTGCAACGTCTGTCGGAATACGCCGCCGACGGTGTTCTGCTGCTGTTGTCGGACTCAACAAACGCGGAGCGCGAGGGGTATACGCCGTCCGAGCGCACGGTGCGTGGGGATATCGATCGCATCTTCAGCGAAGCATCGGGCAAGATCTTTTTCTCCACGTTCTCGTCGCACGTGCACCGGCTGACGCAGGTGTTGCAGCTCTCGCAGCGCCACGGGCGCCGCGTCGTGACCGTCGGCCGCAGCATGCACAACAGTCTCAAGATCGCCTCGCAGCTCGGCTACCTGGAATGCCCCCCGTCGTTGTTCGCCGACATCAGCGAGCTGCGCCAACTTGATCCGCGGCAGGTGACTTTGTTGATCACCGGCAGTCAGGGCGAGCCGCTGTCCGCCCTCATCCGCATCGCGGTCGGCGATCACGGCCAGGTGCGCATGGAGCCCGACGACGCCGTGGTCTTGTCGTCACGCATCATCCCCGGCAACGAGAAGTCGATCAGCAACATGATCAACCACATCTACCGGCGCGGCGCGCGCGTGCATCACGCCGCCAACGCGCAGGTGCACGTCTCCGGCCACGCCAGTCAGGAGGAGCTCAAGCTGCTGCTGCGATTGGTACGGCCACGCTACTTCGTCCCGGTGCATGGGGAGTATCGGCATCTGGTGCGCCACCGCGGTCTGGCCCAATCAGTTGGCATGCCACCGGAGGCGACGTTCCTGCTCGAAGATGGCCACGTGCTCGAGATCGACACCGGCGGCGCACGTGTCGCCGAGCCGG
>Ga0209048_10002591_pt1 | contig 17905 bp, 19 predicted proteins | sample FrelakmetCRP12CR_FD_187146 | JGI IMG/M metagenome (GOLD analysis project Ga0209048, IMG submission 187146) | Freshwater lake sediment microbial communities from the University of Notre Dame, USA, for methane emissions studies - CRP12 CR (SPAdes)... | ecosystem: Environmental > Aquatic >... | reverse complement strand
GTGGCTGATTTTAAATTTGAATTAATCGCGGAAGATAAAGTCGCTGAATTTGTGAAGATGCTAAGCGAGCAGAAAGAAATTGCGATTTATTTGCGAACAACAGGAGATAAATATTTTAACAGCGAACTTCTGGGAATCGCGTTTTGTTATAAAACCGGAAGAGCTGGTTATGTTGAATTTACAAAAACCGCAAGTCAAAAACTGAAAAGCATTCTTGAAAACGAAAGTATTGCAAAAATCGGCTATGATTTGAAATATGTCTATGAAGTTTTACAAAAATACGAAATAAATTTACAAGGAGAATTATACGACATAATGCTGGCCGCTTATGTTTTGAATCCTGGCGGGAAAATTGAATTCAAGAATTTAGTTTTGGAAGAATTGGGCGAGGAAATTGAAGGCAAAGCCAAAAGCGGGCAATTGGGGCTGGAAATCGAAACAGCGGAGTCTATTGCGCAGAAAATCTGCCAAGCCGCGGATTATATTTGGAAGCTCAAAAATATTTACGCGGAAAAAATCGAGAAAATCAGCGCTCAGCAAAATCCGCAAAAAAATATAAAAACGGTTTTAGAAACTATTGAAACTCCGCTGGTGAAAATCCTGGCTGAAATGGAAATGGCCGGCATCAAATTAAACACCCTTATTTTTAAAGGCATCTCCCAAAAAATTACGGAAACGATTTTGAAGCTAGAAAAAAGTATTTACAAGTTGGCTGGAACTAATTTTAATATCAATTCTCCGAAGCAACTTACGGAAATTCTTTTTGAAAAATTAAAGCTGCCAACAGCGGATATTAAAAAAGGCAAAACTGGATATTCCACGGCGGCTGGAGAATTAGCCAAGCTCAAAAAAGAACATAAGATTGTTGAAAAAATTGAAGAATATCGGGAACTTTTTAAATTAAAAACCACCTATCTCGATACTTTGCCAGAATTAGTAGATGAAAATAAAAGGATCCACACGACTTTTAATCAAGCAGTGACAGCCACTGGCCGGCTTTCCTCATCAGATCCCAATTTGCAAAATATTCCCATCCGCACAGACCTAGGGCAACTTTTACGCACCGCATTTGTGGCTGAGAAGGGCTGTAAGTTAGTGAGCGCGGATTATTCGCAGATTGATTTGCGCGTCGTGGCGCATGTTTCGGGCGACAAAAAAATGATAGAGACATTTTTGAAAGACGAAGATGTGCACCGCGCTACGGCGGCGGAAATAAACAAAGTTACCTTGTCGCAAGTGACGGAAAAGATGCGTTCCAGCGCCAAGGCACTTAATTTCGGCGTAATTTATGGTATGAGCGTGTTTGGTTTTTCCGAAGCGGCTGGCATTGAACGAGACGACGCGAAAAAATTCATTGATGCCTATATGGAAAAATTTTCCGGCATTGCGAAATATATGCGCGACACCAAAGAATCCGCCAAAAGAAATTTGTATGTTGAAACCGAAATGGGTCGGAGACGTTATATCCCCGAAATCAATTCGCCAAATTTCCAGGTGCAAAACGCAGCTGAGCGCATGGCGATCAATATGCCGATCCAAGGCATGTCGGCTGACATTGTGAAGCTGGCTATGATCAAGGTTTACGAAGAATATCAGAATAACCCGGACGTTCGCATGCTTCTGCAGGTGCATGATGATATTATTTTGGAGGTCAAAGAAAATACTGCCGAAGATGTGGCAAGGAAGGTAGAGGAGATAATGGAAAGCGTTTATAAGCTCAAAGTCCCCCTAGTCGTCAACGTCAAGGTCGGAGATAATTGGGGAGAAATTTAATATGCCTGAATTGCCAGAAGTCCAAACAATCATAACTGACCTAAACCGCAAAATCAAAGGTGACACAGTCACCGATTTTTGGAGTGACTGGCCGAAGGCGATAAAAGGTAAGTCGCTCAAAACCTTCAAGAAAGAAATTAAGGGTCGGAAGATTTTAGGCGCGCGCCGAATTGGAAAAAATATTTTTATAGATCTTTCTGGCGGGAAAACGTTGTATATACATTTGAAGATGACGGGGCACTTATTGGTAAAGACTAAAGACCAAAGACTAAAGACTAAAGAAAATTATTTTAATGACAAGGTAAACAGTTATGTTCATCACATTTGGTATCTAGGGAAAAATAAGACAATGGAATTTTCGGACGTACGGAAATTTGCCAAGATTGTTTTGGATGACACGGAAAAAATAAATAATCTGCCGGAGATAAAAAAATTGGGCGTGGATGCGATGAGTAGAGAATTTACGCTCAAAAAAATTGAAGAAATATTGGAGAGAAGAAAAAACAAATCCATCGGGCTGGTTCTTATGGAACAAGAATTAATTTCCGGCGTTGGCAACATTTATCGCAGTGAAATTTTGTTCGAAGCTGGAGTAATGCCGACTAGAATCATAAAAACATTAAAAGCCAGCGAGATTAAAAAAATATACCAAGCTATCAAAAAAGTCCTAAAAAAGGCCATAAAATTGCGCGGGACATCTGACAGCGACTATCGCGATACGGCCGGAGCGCCGGGAAATTTTCAAAAAGCGTTACGTGTTTATCGGCGAGCTGGAAAAAAGTGCGGGAAATGTGATACAATAATAAAGCGTTCAACGTTGGGGCAAAGAAGCATATTTTTTTGTTCTAAATGCCAAAGTTAAAATATCTAATACAAATATGATGGAAACTTACAAAAAAGTTATCATTGCTATTCTTGCAGTAATCATTGTTGTCGCGGGGTTTGTTATGCTTCGAAAAAAAGCTCCAGTGAAGCAGATAAATCTTGGCGGAGCTGAACCGGCCCAGCTCAATCAGGGAAACGTCAGCCCAATTTCCGGGTTGGCTTGTGATAATTGGCAAAAGCGTTCGGTAGCAGTTATGCAACCATCAGATCTCCAAGCTCGGCCAGCCGCTGGATTTTCCGAAGCGGATATGGTTTTTGAAATGCCGGCTTACACTTCTTCGGTTACCCGTCTGATGGGAGTTTACCTTTGCAATCTGCCCAAAGCAATCGGGGCGATTCGTAGCTCGCGCCATGACTATATCGCCTTGGCAGCGGGGCTTGACGCAGTTTTTGTCCACTGGGGCGGCTCACATTTCGCCTTGGATCTTTTGAAAAATAAAATCATAGACAATATTGAATGTTTGACTTATGACGGCAAATATTGTTTTCGTTGGGATTGGCAACATGATCCAGTAATGCGTCAGGAAGATTCAGGATATGTGACCGGGGACAGTGTTTTGCAAGCCATAAAAGACTTAGGGTACAGTTCGGAAGATAAGTTTTCCGGATATCCTCATCAAGCAGAGTTGCCGGAGGATCAGCGTCCAAATGGCGGGCACTTGCGTGTGGCTTTTGCTAATCCATATGATGTGACCTATGACTATGACAAAGCGTCTAATTCATATTTAAGAACCTGGAACACTACCGCAGATACGGACAGAAATAACAAGCAAAGATTGGCGCCAAAAAATGTGGTAGTGATGTTTGCCAAGTCGGAACAAATAACCACGGAACAAAATTATGTTGGACAGGGACTCAAGGATCCGTGGGCGGGTGTGGAAGATATAAAAAAGACCGGAGTCGAAAGCATCAGTGGCAGATATAACAATGTTGAAATCGGAGATCCCTGGTACGATTCCAGCGATTCCGGAGAAGCGCATTATTATTTGAACGGGCAAGAATATGCGGGAACTTGGAAAAAAGATAAATCTAAGCTGGATAGCAAACTGATGTTTTATGATAGTTCAGGCAAAGAAATGATGTTTGTGCCCGGGCAGATCTGGGTGGAAATTCTAGAACCGGGGCAGAACCTGAAATGGACACCGGCATAATAGGTAAAAGTTATAAAATCCTCCGTTTTTGCGGGGGATTTTTTTATGTTAGAATGATCTCATGATTATTTTTCTCTATGGCGAAGATTCTTTTCGATCTGGCCGAAAAGTACTGGAAATAAAAGAAAAATTTTTGGCAAGCGATACCGCGGGGTCGGGCTTGTCTGTTTTTGATTTTGAGCAGAAAGACAAAAAGGCCAGTCCGCTAGATGTTTTGGGCATCCCTAATCTGTTGGCGCCCAAGCGGCTCGTAATCATAAAAAATTTGATTCTCAGTGGGACAGAAAAAGAGCAGGAGGAAAGCTTGGAGTATTTGAAAAAAAACAAAGATATTGAAGGCGATTCCGATTTGGTAGTTGTTTTTTGGGAAAAGGAACATCCCAAAAAAAGCAATATCCTGTATAAATTTTTGGAAAAACAATCGAAGAGTCAAAATTTTGAAAAACTGGCCGGAATAAAATTAACAAATTGGGTGTTGAAACGGATCAAGGAAATTGATGGCGGAGGAAACATCTCAAAAACGGCGCTGGACAAGTTGATCGTTTTTTGCGGCAATGACACAAATATTCTGGACAAAGAAATCCAAAAACTGGTGAATTACGCGGCAGGCAGAATTATCACAGATGAAGATGTCGAAATTCTGGTCAGGGCCAAGATTGACAGCAATATCTTCCAGACGATTGACGCTTTAGCCAGCCGGCGCAAAACAGAGGCACTAAAATTGTTGCATCGCCATTTGGAGAAAGGTGAAGATCCTTTCTATATTTTATCCATGTTTATTTATCAGTTCAGGAACTTGATAAAAGTAGCTGATTTGAAAGAGAATTATGGGATGTATGAACAAGAAATTATCAGAGTTTCCAAGCTGCATCCGTTTGTCATTAAAAAAAGTATGGCTCAATTGCAAATGTTTTCTCTAGAAAAATTAAAAAAGGTTTATCAAAAACTTTCTGATTTGGATACTAAAGTAAAAACTGGGCAGATTGAGATCAGGTTGGCATTGGATAAGTTTATTGTGGAGTTATAGCTTACTTTTTCTTTCCGCAAATTGCTTATTTCCACTTTTCTTTTCCCAAAAGAAAAGTGGAGAAAAGAAAAAGGCCGCCAGACTCGCAAGTTGAGAAATTTTTAACTTTCTCGCTAAAATTTATAGGCTCGAGGCGAGCCGGGATAAATTTTTTAACGCTCGAAAGTTTCAATTTCAAACAACTTGCTTCGTAACGGCGGAATCGGATTTTTTAAAAACAAAAAACACCCTCGCGGGTGCTTTTATTTTTTCATTATTTTTTCACTGCGGCTTTAACTATTTTGTTCAGTCGGGATTTTTTGCGGGCAGCGGTATTTTTGTGGATAACATTCTTTTCGGCGGCCTTATCCAAAGCCTTGATGGCTTTTTTCAATTCTTCCTTGGCTACTTCCAAGTCGTTTTTTGCCACGGCTTCCTTGGTTTTTTTAATGGCGCCTCTAAAAAGTCCCTTGATCTTCTTGTTTTTTTCGGTTTTTCTTGAAGTCACGCGCATGTACTTTTTGGCTGATTTTTTGATGGGCATAGGTTTAAATTGCTAATGGATTAGATTTAATAGCCTTTGTATTCTTGCATATCATTTGTCTTTTGGCAAGGGACGGGGAAAATTGTATAATAAAGCATAGGTATGATTGCTAAAATTAAAGGTAAAATTGAATACCTGAAAGACAACTATGTAGTTGTGGATGTTCAGGGCGTGGGCTATAAAATATTCCTGACAGTTTATACTTTTGGCAAAATTGTCGGACAGGAAAACGCGGATTTGTTTATTCACACGCACGTTCGGGAAGACGCGCTAGATCTGTATGGATTTTTAACTTTGGAAGAACTGGAGATGTTTGAGCTTTTGATTTCTATTTCCGGCGTGGGGCCGAAATCGGGTTTAGGGATTCTGACAGTCGCGACGCCCAAAACTATCAAGACAGCCATTCTCAATGAAGACTCCTCGATTCTCACTAAAGTTTCCGGGGTGGGCAAAAAAACGGCGGAGCGGGTGATTCTCGAACTCAAAAACAAGGTTGCAGATATGCCGGTGGGAGAAAAAGAAGGTGCAGTAAGCGATATGGATGCCATCGAAGCTTTGGTGTCGATGGGCTACTCTGTCACCGAAGCGCGCGATTCGTTGAAATCCATCCCGGCTGACATCAAAGACATCGGGCAAAGAGTGGGCCTCGCGCTTAAAAACTTGGGAAAAAAGTAATTTATGTTGGATTTAGACAGAAATAAATTTATTCAGGAAAACTCTCCCGATGGAGGGTTTTTGCAATCGGATGAGTGGCGGAAGTTTCAGGAAGCAACCGGAAAAAGGACTTTTAATATTTCTGGCGACGGGTTTTGGGAGAATATCATTGAACATGAGTTGCCAGTGATTGGAAAATATTTTTATATCCCACGTGGCCCGCTGGGCGAAGTTAAAATTGATGATGTAATAAATTTAGCTAAAAAAGAAAAAGCCAATTGGATAAGAATGGATGTGGATTATAAAAATAGTAAGTATAATATCGAAAAAGCGCCGCATGATATGCAGCCAAAGGAACTTTTTATTATTGATATTATGAAAAGTGAAGAGGAATTACTGGCGGAAATGAAGTCGAAAACACGCTATAACGTCAAAGTTGCACAAAAACATGATGTCAAAATTAGCGTGACTGATAAATTACAATCCGACTCTCAAAAATATTTAGAAAAATTTTTAGAATTAGTAAAAATTACTGCCAAGCGCGATAGGATCACTCCGCATCAGGAAAGTTATTATAGAAAAATGTTTGAAACCATCCCAGCTGAGAATCTCAAACTATACATCGCGGAATATGAAGAAAAAATTATCGCTGCCAACATTGTAATTTATTATGGAAACATCGCTACATATCTGCACGGCGCATCGGATAACGAATACCGAAATGTTATGGCGTCCTATCTTTTGCAATGGCAGGCGATTTTGAACGCGAAAAAAGCCGGACTCGAAAAATATGATTTTGGAGGAGTGAAAACAGGCGGTGACAATTCCTGGGCCGGCATTACCAAATTCAAAACCGGTTTTTCACCGAACACAAAGCCAATGAAATTTTCGGGCAGTTATGATGTAGTCATAAATTCCGCAAAATACAATTTATATAGAGTGATTCAGAAGATAAAAAGTTTTATTTGAGTTTTTGTTTTAAAAGTCAGCTTGGATTTTCGGGCTTGACTTTTTTTGTTTTTAGGGATAGAGTGGTGAGAACATAAAAAAACAGATCTTTTCAAAATTATCAAATATAAAAAGAAAGGGGGATAGCGATGATCAAGGAGGCAGTATACATATATGGCTTTGCCAAAGGTGCGAGTCTGCCGCTTACTATGAAAGCGGTTACATATGCCAACGAGCTTCATAGGGATCAAAAAAGAGATGATGACGCAGAGTATTTTGAGCATCCAATCAGAGTTTGCCGATATCTTCTCAACCATAGCATTCGCGACGACGTGACACTAGCAGCCTCGCTTTTACACGATGTTATTGAGGATACGACTACAACTAAAGAAGGATTGGCTGAAATTTTCGGAGAAGAAGTTGCGAATATTGTTGATCTTCTTTCGAAAAAGGAAAAAATGCCTGCCGAAGTTTATTATCGGGAAATAGCGGTTGATATTCGAGCGATCATTATTAAAGCAGCTGACAGAGCGTGCAATATTGATGACATGATTAACTGCTATACCACAGAAAGACTTATAAGATACATCAAGGACACTGAAGAATATGTTTTGCCTATGATGAAAAGCGCCAGAAGGATTTATCTCGAATACAGTGACCCCTTGGTTGCGTTTAGAGATCATATTAAAGGTGTCGTGAAGGTAGTAAAAAAGGTAATAGAACTTTCACTGGAGTTGGAAAGGATAAAAAGAGAGCAAAACACAAGCTTTGCTTAAAGCTTTTGCCGATGCGGGCCTGGGATTACTCAGGCCTTGTTTTTGTTTGGAAAAGTATTAGGATATAATGAAAACATGAATTATTTAAAGAAACTCTTTCCCCAGGCAATGAAAAATCTCTATCATCTGGCGCAGGCCATGCTAGCCAATTTTTTGTATGGATTTCCATCGAAAAGCATCAAGGTTATCGGCGTGACGGGGACGGACGGCAAAACCACGACAGTGCAAATGATCACGAAAATTTTGGAAGAAGCTGGGCACACGGTGGCGATGGCTTCGACGATCAATTATAAAATTGGCAGCAAGGAGTGGAAAAACCTTTCGCATTTCACGACGATGTCTCCTTTTGTGATTCAAAAATTTATTTTGGAAGCGGTGAAGGCGCGTTGTGAATATATGATTTTGGAAACTTCATCGCATTCGCTTGATCAATATCGCGTCTGGGGAGTGGATTATAAAACAGCGGTGATCACCAATGTGACGCGCGAGCACTTGGATTATCATCAGACGATGGTGAAATATCGTCAGGCGAAATCGAAGCTTTTTGAAAAAGCCAAAATCGCGATTGTGAATTTGGATATGGAAAAGCCGGAGGAATTCCTCGACTGTAATGCCGAAAATGTTTTCGGTTACAGTCTCAAAAAAACAAATTCCAAATTCAAAATTCCAAATAAATTACAAATTACAAATAACAAATTCCAAACCATTATCGCGGATAATATTAAATTAGGAATCGATAAATCAGAATTTACAATTGATAACCAAATGTTTATTTTGCATTTGATCGGTGATTTTAATATTGAAAATGCCTTGGCGGCAATCAGTGTTGGGGTTTCTGAAGGCATCGATTTATTTATCTGCGCGAAAGCTTTGGAAGAAATTAAAGGTGTGCCAGGCAGGCTGGAATATGTAGTTAATGGCAAAGGGCTGAACATTTTGGTTGATTTTGCGCTGACTCCGAATGCTTTGGAAAAATTGTATGGGGCGCTGGCGAAGATTAAAAAGCCGGGAGCAAAAATAATCGCCGTTTTTGGTTCTTGCGGGGAGCGTGATCGCGGGAAAAGACCGATTATTGGGGAAATCGTGTCGCGCTATGCTGACTTCGTCATCGTGACTAATGATGAGCCATACCATGAAGATCCACAGCAAATTATCGATGAGATAGTGGGGGGAATAAAAAACAAGGAAAAAGATAAAAATCTTTGGATGATTCCCGATCGTCGGGAAGCAATCAAAAAAGCCTTGCAAGTTGCCAGACCCAATGATCTTATCGCAGTTACTGGTATGGGTAATTTTGAATCAATGGTGGTAGGTGATGAAAAGATCCCTTGGAATGATAGAAAAGTGATTATGGAAGAGTCGGAAAAGATTAAATAAAAAAAATCCCCTCGATGGGATTTTTTTAGTTTCATAAGTTATCCCAAAATCTTTGCAAATAAAAGTGTCAAAATAACCCCAAGGATTCCGCCGACAATTACTTCAGAAACTCGGTGGCCCATGCGTTCTTTGAGGCGCGGAAATTGTTCTTCGCTGACATTGAGTTGACGAATGAGCATATTCAGATAACGGCCTTGATCGCCCATGTACATTCGCAGACGCGCCGCGTCATCAATTACAATAATTGCAAGTGCCACAGCAACAGTGAAGGCGCCGGTGTGGATGCCCTCGTAATATCCAACAGAAGTTACGAGTGACACGATAAAGCCGGTATGCGCGCTTGGCATGTGCCCGTGGGTCATGGCGTAGTGCCAATCCCAACCATGTTTCAGCGAATATACGATAAATTTTGTGACCTGGACAATGAAGCCGACAGCCATGGGTATCAGGAAAATATAATAGGGAGCGAAAAAAGAAAGAAAGGTTTTCATAGTTGTTTTTTTATGCTGATTATAGCTATATTTTAGCACAGTTTGCTTTTTTAGTGAATCTGCTAGGCTGGCAGAAACATATAAATATGCTATAATAACAATATAATTAATTAAGCAAAAAATATGGGAATAGTCTTGTTAATCATTGTTGTGGCCATTGCCGCTTGGCTGGTCATGACGTACAACGGTTTGGTCACGCTCAAAAATCGCGTGGACGAAGCGTGGAGCGACATCGATGTGCAACTCAAGAGAAGATACGATCTAATTCCGAATTTAATAAACACCGTCAAAGGTTATGCGGCGCACGAAAAAGAAGTTTTTGAAAAAGTGACGGAAGCCAGGACGCGCGCCATGGGCGCGGGGACGGCCCAGGATAAAGCGCAAGCGGAAAATATGCTTTCGAACACCTTGAAAAGTTTGTTCGCGGTAGCGGAAGCTTATCCGGATTTGAAAGCTAACCAAAACTTTTTGGAACTGCAAAGAGAATTGACTGACACGGAAGACAAGATCCAGGCCTCGCGCAGATTTTATAATGGCAACGTGCGCGATTTCAACATAAAAATCGAAGTTTTCCCGAACAATTTGATCGCTGGCGCGCTGAATTTTACCAAGCGAGAGTTTTTTGAAACAGCGGAAGAGCAGAAAGAACCGGTGAAAGTTGAATTCTGAAAAGAGCAAAAAACGTCAGCCAAAGGCTGATCCCCTCCGAAGGCGGGCAGGCGCCTTTGGCGGAAATTAACGCGAATGTCTTTTTACCACAATTTAAAAAATGGAAGAAGAAGATAAGAATAAAAAAGAAAATTTACCGCTCGGCTATTTTCTCGGGTACAAAAAGGAAATTGATAATACGCCCAAAAAGGAAGCAGAAGTTCAATATGCAAGCCCGAGCGACAAAAAAAAGTACAACTCCAGCAATCCGGTAATTTTGATTACGATAGTAGTGGTTGTTGTTACTTCGTCCCTATTGCTTTGGGCGGTGTATTCAGTCATCCATGTTTCCCATCTTTCGACACTGGCTGGGATACATCTTACGGAAGATACTAAAAAAGCCGCCTCCGAAATTATGAATAAAAATAACAATGATTATGCGCTGATTGGATACGAAGACTGGCAGACTTACAAAAATAATATTTTTGAACTCAAATATCCTCCAGAATGGACAGTGGAAGAAAAGACTGGGGAAGTAGTGATCAAAAAATTCAATAAAAAAACATATGGTTATTTTGATTCGCTGGCAGTAACCATGGTTTATGGAGAGTTTGACAATCAGAACGGGCTTCCGATCAAGCAGGTGTTGAAAGAAAATCACCGGGTTCTGGGCGAAAATCCGACTGAAAAAACCTTGGCCGGAAAGAATGCTTTGCAAACAAAGGGAATCATTCTGAATAGCGGACTGGCGCTGGATGGAATTTATTGGTCATTGGACAAAAAAGTGTTTTATGCGGAGACCACCTACTATGACAAGCAGGCGGAAGGTTTGAAAGCTGATTGTCAGAAGGTGCTTGATTCGCTGAAATTTCTATAAACAAAAATGGCGACATTATATAACCAAGCCGATAAAAACACGCGCCTGACCTGGGTTTATATCACAGGTTTTTTAGTCTTTGTCATCGGCATCGGTTATGTTTTTGCTGGCGCCATGGGCAACAGTACGATTTTATACATTGCGGTTGCTTTTTCAATCGTGATGAGTTTCGGGTCGTACTGGTGGAGCGACAAAATAGTTTTGGCGATGAGTGGAGCCAAAGAAGTGACACATGAAAATGGGCGCGAGATTTATCATCTAGTAGAAAATCTTTGTATTACTGCTGGTTTGCCAGTGCCCAAGATTTATATTATTGAAGACACGGCGCCAAATGCTTTTGCGACTGGACGCGATCCGGAGCACGCCGTTATTTGTGTGACAACCGGCATTTTAGCTAAGCTCGAAAAAACAGAACTCGAAGGAGTGATCGCGCACGAACTTTCCCATATTGGCAATCGCGATATTTTACTTTCTACAGTAGTCGTAGTTCTAGTCGGTTTTGTGACGCTGCTCGCTGACTGGTTCCGTAATTGGACTTTTTGGGGCGGAGGCAGACGCCGGAGTAATGATGGTGAAGGCGGAGCTATTTTGATGTTTGTAGCGCTTATTTTATCCCTTTTAGCTCCCATTGCGGCGGTTTTGATGCAGTTGGCAATTTCGCGAAAAAGAGAGTTTTTGGCTGATGCGGATGGGGCACTCCTCACCCGCTATCCAGAAGGCTTAGCCCGCGCGCTGGAAAAAATTTCCGCCGACACCGAACCGCTTGAAGCGGCTAATCGTGCGACCGCGCATTTGTATATTGTCAATCCTTTCAAAGGCAAAAAACTTACCAAACTTTTTATGACGCATCCGCCGATAGAGGAGAGGGTTAAGGCGTTGCGGGGGATGAATATTTAAATTTTTAGAGATATAAAAAAGGACGAGAATTATTTCTCGCCTTTTAATTTAATACATCACAATTAATATTAATCCCTTAGGTTTTATAAAAAAATACTATGAAATGGGCTAAACAACAAATTGAAGATCATAAAAAAGCAGCGAAACTATTGGGTAAAATTAAAGACGAGACTTTTCAGCACATAAAAAGTCATAAAAATGTTTCGGAGTTTGAAGTGCAGGAATTTGTAAGGGGCAGATTTAAAAATTATAACCTGAAAACTGACACTTGGCATCCCATAATCAGTTTTCGGCAGAATACCGCCCATGTCCATTATTATGCTTCAGAAAGAAAGGCGAAAAAACTAAAGCCAGAATCTTTAATTTTGGTTGATATTTGGGCAAGGTTAAACAAAAAAGGAGCGCCATTTGCCGACATCACTTGGATGGGGTACTGCGGCAAAAAAGTTCCTGCCGAAATTAAAAGTAAGTTGCATATTGTCCTAAAGGCCAGGGATGAGGCTCTGGAGTTTATTAAAAAAAGCCTCAAGAAAAAAATAATACCCACCGGCGCAGAGATTGATGATGCGGTTGGAAATTATCTGGCCAAGTTTGGCGTCAGGGAATATTTTTTGCACGGCACGGGACATCCATTGGGCTTCATTAGTGATCACGGTCGAGGTGTGTATATAAATCAGCACGGCAAGAGCAAGATTGAAAATAATGTTGGTTACACTATTGAACCCGGAATATATTTCAAAAACAAATTTGGCATCCGGAGCGAAATTGATTTTTATATTGATGATAAATATAAACTGGTAATTACCACTAAAATGCAGAATAAAATCGTAATTTTGTAAGATTATGCAATTTAAAATTCCAAAATCAGACAAATATCAATGGACTCAGCATGCGCAATATAAAATGCAGCAATACGGGTTGAGTCCACAGCGGGTAATCCGCGTGATTCGAAATCCGGAGCGGACGGAAGAAGGAATTGTGGAGAAAACGATTGCGGTGATGCAGCCCACAAGTATCAGTACTAAAGATGGAAAAAGAGTTTGGAGTTCTGAGATATGGAGTATGTATCAAGTTCTTAATAGCGCACCCCCTCACCCGGCGCTACGCGCCACCCTCTCCCCAATAGGGAGAGGGAAATTGGGAAGTAAAATTAAAATTATATCCGCTTGGCGGTATCCGGGGGTGAGCCCGAAAAACAACCCGATTCCGGAGGATATTATTCGAGAAATTGAGGATTTAGCATAAGGATTGTTATTTGGGCGTATTGTTGATATAATTTAAATAGAAATCACAAACTAAGTCGGTCTTCGACAAAACTAGAAAGGTAGGTGTAATATGGAAGAACAAACACAAAATCAGCAATCAGCCCCATCTTCTTCTAATAATGGTGGCGGTGATAAAAACAAGACTGACGTTAAAGGGATTATCGCTCAATTAGAAGCAATTTTTGATGAATACCTTGTAAAAAAGGCGCCGTTTCAGATACCAGCCAAGGGAAAGGAAATTATTGTTAAAATATCTCCCTACCTAATCATTATATTTGCCATTTTGGCAATACCAGTCATACTCGTCGGGTTTGGGCTATCGGCAATGTTGGCTCCATTCGCTTTATTGGGTGGATATTATAGTGTGGCAGCTCTTATCTCGGCTATTTTTTCTTTAGTTGCGTTCGTGATCGAAATTATGGCTGTCCCCGGGCTGTTTGCCAGAACCAAAAAAGGCTGGAGATTAGTTTTCTATGCCTCTCTCGTGAGTTTTGCCGGAAGCATCCTGGCATTTAATATTATCGGAGGAATCATAGGAGCTATAATCGGATGGTATGTCCTTTTTCAGGTCAAGGAACTTTACAAATAGTTTGTTAGTTTAAAAGTGTAAAAAGAATTTTTTCAAAACAGGCCTTCTTTGCGATTGCCTGTTTTGATTTTCTGTGTCAAAATAAAATTAAAGTAACCAACAAAAATGACAAAAAAAACCAAAATCATTGCGACTATCGGGCCTGCTTCCGATTCAAGGGAAAAACTCATCCAGCTTATTGAGGCAGGCGTTAATGTGGTCAGGCTTAATTTTTCGCATGGCGATTACGCCTCTCACGGAAAAATTATCAAACTGGTCCGCAAATTGGGCGTGGAAATGAAAAGACCAATCGGAATTATAGCGGATCTGCAGGGCCCCAGAATTAGAACAATTGTCAGTGAGGACTTAGAAGTTAAAACAGGGGAGATGGTTGTGGTTTATGATGTTTCAATGGATCTAAAATCCGAAATCCTAAATCCTAAATTCGAAACAAATTCAAAATTTATAGGATTGGATTATCCGAATATCATCGGCGATATAAACATTGGCAATGAAATTTTGATCGAGGACGGGATAAAAAGGCTGAAAGTGACAAAAAAGCAGGACGGATTTTTGGAGGCTGAAGTCTTGAATGGCGGAATAATAAAAAATCACAAAGGCGTGAATATACCGGACGCTAATTTCCATTTCGGCGCCGTGACGGAAAAAGATGAGCGCGATTTGGAATTCGCTGTGGGCCAAGAAGTCGATTTTGTGGCGCTGTCCTTTGTCAGCAGCGGCCAGGAAATTGAAGCAGTGCGGGAAAAAATAAAAAAAATTCTAGGACGCAGTCTGATTTTGCCGCAAATCATTTCTAAAATTGAAAGAAAAGAAGCCATGAAAAATATCAAAGAGATTATCAAAGCCTCGGATGTTATCATGGTGGCACGCGGAGATCTGGGGATTGAAATGGAAGAGAGTAAGGTGGTAATTTACCAAAAAGAATTAATAGCTAAGTGTCTCCGAGCGAACAAGCCAGTTATTGTGGCTACGCAGATGCTTGACTCGATGATCAATAATCCAATTCCGACTCGGGCGGAAGTTTCAGATGTTTCCAATGCGGTGATCGATCACACGGACGCAGTTATGCTTTCTGGCGAAAGCGCTAGCGGGAAATATCCAGTTGAGTCTGTTACTGTCATGCGCGACATTATCAAAAACGTGGAAGAATCGCCTTTCGACGATATAAATCCCGGTTTTTTGGATAATGATATTTTCACGGATTTCGCTTCACTTATCAATAGCGCGCACGAGTTGGCGAAAAGTTCCAAAGCAAAAGCCATCATAATGTACACTGAAACAGGCTTGACAGCGCGGCTGATGTCGCATCATCGTCCGGAACAGCTGATGATCGCGGCGACGAATAATCTGAAAACTTACAATCAACTTTCAATCGTTTGGGGAATTCGCGCCTATCTTTTTGAAAATGGAGAAAGCCGCGAAAACTTCATTGATCTGATTATCGAAAAGACAAAGAACGATAATAAATTGGAAAAAGGCGATAAAGTAGTGGTTATCCTAGGGAGAACTTCAACTGGCAGGAGCATGACGCTGATTGGCATTAAAGAAGTGGGATAAACAATTTGTTGGTGTCAAAATATTGTATAATTTAAACATGTTGTGCTAACATGTTTTTACATTCTGGAGGGGTCGCCCCGAAGGGGCCCCTTTGGGGCATAGTGGTTAAGCGTATAAATAAAATGGAATACAGGGTGTATATTCTTAAGAGTTGTTTTAAAGAGCGGTATTATATCGGATGTACTTCAAACTTAGAAAAGAGAATAAATGAACATAATAAAGGAAAAACAAAATCAACCAAGCCATATTTACCTTGGGAAATTATATATTCAGAAAGTTTTTTCGATAAAAATGAAGCGTATAAAAGAGAGTGGTATTTGAAACATCCAGCAGGTTATTTAGAAAAAATAGAAATAATAAAACAATTTGGAAGGGTCGCATAGTGGTCTAGTGCGCCGCCTTGGAAAGGCGGTAAGTCTTAACGGGCTTCGAGGGTTCAAATCCCTCTCCTTCCGCAAATATATATTTAAACTAAAATATAGATGAAAAGCGCAAAAGTAATCGGCGTTAAAATTGTGGCTAAAGCGAAACTGCCTTCAAAATATGGCAATTTTATTATTTATGCTTTCCGAAAAAATCTCGACGGCAAAGAACATCTGGCGATTGTCAAAGGCAATATAGCGAGTCAAGAAAATGTTCCGCTCAGAATCCATTCTGAATGTTTGACTGGCGATGCTTTGGGATCTTTGCGTTGCGATTGCGGCGATCAACTGAGAAAATCATTGCGGCATATTGATAAAAAAGGAAAGGGCGTGGTGATCTATTTGCGGCAGGAGGGTCGGGGCATCGGGCTGAATAATAAAATAAAAGCTTACGCGCTTCAAGACAAAGGCATGGACACATATGATGCCAATGTGAAACTCGGCTTCAAGCCCGATGAAAGAACTTATGAAATTGCCGATGCGATAATCCGAGTTCTGAAAATAAAATCAGTACTGTTAATGACGAATAACCCGGAAAAAATAAAAGCTTTGAACGAGTCTCACATTCAAATTAAAAAAATAATTAAGCATTGCGGGAAGACCAATGATTTTAATAGGGGATATCTGAAAACGAAAAAGACAAAATTCAAGCATTTATTGTGATATAATTCAAATGTAACCAAAATAAAAAATATGAAGCTATTTTTATTTGGCGGGGCGGAAAAGGGACAGGCCAGGGCCGAACTAAAACTTATTGAAAAAGTCATAAACGATTTAAAACCGGCGCAAGTTTTGCATATTCCTTTTGCCAGAACAACAACTCATGAGCCAGAATGGAAGGGCGACTGGTTTCATAGAAATATTAATTTAAAAGGATCAAAATATCTTAAAGCCAGCAGAAGAAAAGACATGCTAAAAGTTAATAAGCCATTAATTTTTATGAGTGGGGGAAGCAGGAGTTCTCTTTTGGTAAAAAAATTAAAAGAAGACAAAAAGCTGTTGAACTTAGTCAAAAATGCAAAGTATATTATTGGAGAATCAGCTGGAGCCAAGATACTCGGTGAATATATGAGAGTTGAGAGTGGTCAACTATTAAAAGGGCTGAGTATTTTAAAAAATACAATAATAGAGCCGCATTATATTGCCAGAAAAAGACAAAAATTACTTCTCGAAGAAATGCAAAAAACCAAAGTTCGTTATGGCGTGGGGATAGATAGTGGAACAGCGCTGGTGGTTGAAGCCCAGAAGTTTCCAAAATATAGTAAAATAGGCCGCGGGAAGGTTGAGCTAAAAAAGAGAAAATAGAAAAATAGTGCAATCTTTTGCCACATTTTGTGTAGTATACTATAGTATATAGGCTATGAGTTCAGACATTGAGGAGATAAAATCGAGGCTAAACATCGTTGATGTGTTGCGGGATTATATCCGCTTGGAGAAGGCAGGGGCCAATTATCGGGCACTCTGTCCTTTTCATAATGAAAAGAGCCCGTCTTTTATGGTCAACGAAGACAAGCAGATGTGGCACTGTTTTGGCTGCCAAAAAGGCGGAGATGTCTTTGCGTTTGTGATGGAAATCGAGGGCTTGGAATTCAAGGACGCGCTGAAACAATTGGCCGAGAAAGCCGGCATCGAACTCAAGAAAATGAATTCCAAAGCAGCAGCCGAGAAAAATAAGACCTTGGAAATTTTGGAGTTGGCAACCAAATTTTATGAGGCGCAACTTTGGGGCGAGCCGGGGAAAAAAGGAAAAATTCAGGAATATCTTTTTGAGCGCGGGCTGAAAGAGGAAACAATCAAAGAATTTCGCTTGGGTTATGCGCCACGTGGCTGGAGAAATTTGCTGATTTTTTTGATCGGGCGCGGATTTACAGAAAATGAAATATTAAAAACCGGGCTTCAAGTAAAAAAAGATACTACAAACCAAGAACTAAAAACCAAAAACCAATCTTACGACAGATTTAGGGATCGAGTCATTTTTCCGATTGCTGATACAAATGGAAAGGTCGTCGGTTTTTCAGCTCGAGTGGCTCCTGGGGGAGACGAAA
>Ga0209048_10002590_pt1 | contig 17907 bp, 17 predicted proteins | sample FrelakmetCRP12CR_FD_187146 | JGI IMG/M metagenome (GOLD analysis project Ga0209048, IMG submission 187146) | Freshwater lake sediment microbial communities from the University of Notre Dame, USA, for methane emissions studies - CRP12 CR (SPAdes)... | ecosystem: Environmental > Aquatic >... | reverse complement strand
GCAGGACGGTTACGAGCGTATCCCCGTACCTGCGCTCCCACCCCACAACCCACCCGTCACCCCACCCCGGTCTGCCGACCGAAGCGGCGGGGCGTGCGGCACGCTCGATGACGACGCGCGCTTCGGGATCCACCCACCCGGGGCGGCGGAGTCCCGCGAGGACGACCTCGAGCTCGGAGACCGGCATCTCATAGGGCGGGTCACAGCACACGAGGTCGAACGGAGCCTCCACCGGGGGTGCCCCCGCGAACAGCAACGCCACGGGGCCCGTGAGCACCCGTGCCCGCGGGGCGAGGCGCGTCGTCGCAAGGTTCCGGCCCGCCACCTCGGTCGCGTCGTGGTCTCGGTCGACGAGCAGCGCGCGGTCGGCACCACGCGACAGCGCCTCGATCGCGAGCGCGCCGCTCCCAGCGAAGAGATCGAGCACGCTCGCTCCCCCGACGTCGCCGAGCGCAGCGAACAGGGCCTCGCGGACCCGGGCGGTGGTCGGTCGAGTCCCGGGGGGCGAGACGAGGCTCAGCCCACCGGCCGCACCCGCGATCACGCGCATCTGCCGACGTGCCATGGGACCCCACTGTCGCGCGGTCCTCCACCGATCTGGTGACTGTCGGAGCGAAGAAGCCCACCAAGGCCGGGGGTCCGGCCGACGACCTGACTGCCCGGATCACCGCCGCGTCCGCCACCGAGGGCGGCGCCGTCGGGGGGCGGTCGAGCCGTTCCCGGCGATGCCGTCCTGGGGGGCGCGGGCTGACGATCAGCTCTTGAAGAGGAACTCCACCGCGTCGCCGAGCAGGTCCTCGACCTCCTCACGGAGCTGCTCGTGGCGCTCGAGCCCCGGATCGTCGTCCAGCAGGCCCTCGGCGACCGTGCGCGCGGCGATCACCACGGGTTCGTCGCGTGGGAGGCGCCCGAGCTTCAGATCGCTGAACCCCGATTGGCGCTCGCCGAACACTTCGCCGGCGCCTCGGATCTCGAGGTCCCGCTCGGCGAGCTCGAACCCATCGGTGCTGTCGCGCATCGCCTCGAGTCGCGCGCGACCCTCGGCCGTCGACGGGTCCGCCAGCAGGTAGCACCACGAACGGTGCTCGCCACGCCCGACCCGGCCCCGAAGCTGGTGGAGCTGGAGCAGACCGAAGCGGTCGGCGTCCTCGACGATCATGACCGTGGCGTTGGCCACGTCGACGCCGACCTCGATGACGGTCGTCGCGACGAGCACGTCGATCGTGCCTTCCCGGAAGCCGCGCATCACCGCTTCCTTGTCGGCCGACGGCATCTGGCCGTGCAGCAGCCCGAGTCGCAGGCCGGCGAGCTCCTCGCGTCCGAGTCGGTCGTACTCCTGCGTCGCCGCCTTCACCTCGAGCTTCGCCGAGCCTTCGACGAGGGGGCACACCACGTAGGCCTGGCGGCCCGCCGCAACCTCGTTCCTCAGCCGCTCGTAGACCGCCACCCGCTCGAGTGGGCTCGGGCCGACGACCTCCGTCGCGATCGGCGAGCGCCCCACGGGGAGCGTGCGCAGCTCGGACTTGTCGAGATCGCCATAGATGAGCATCGCCGCCGTGCGTGGGATCGGTGTCGCTGTCATCACGAGCACATCCGGCTCGTTGCCCTTCCCGCGCAGCACATCGCGCTGCTCCACGCCGAAGCGGTGCTGCTCGTCGATGACGACGAGCCCGAGCTTCATGAACTCGACGCCTTCGTAGATCAACGCGTGCGTCCCGACGAGGATGTCGATCTGCCCACCCCTCAGACCCTCGGCGATGCGGCGACGCTCGGCCGCGCCCGTGCGGTGCGTGAGCAACGCAACCCCGACGGGACGTTCACCCAGCAACGACCCTTCCTCCGGAACCCTCAGCCCTTCGAGCAACGTCCGCATCGTCAGCTCGTGCTGCTCGGCGAGGACCTCGGTCGGCGCCATGAACGCGCCCTGATGACCACCTTGCACCGCGACGAGGAGCGCGCTGAGCGCGACGACCGTCTTGCCCGAACCGACCTCTCCCTGCAGGAGCCGGTGCATCGGGGCCGCGGCGCCCATGTCGACCAAGATCTCGGCGATGACGCGCTCCTGATCGCCCGTCAGCGGGAACGGCAGGCCGGCGAGGAACGCAGGGCTCAGCACGCCATCGATCCGGTGCTCGATCCCGCTGCGATCCCGTTCGAGCGTGCGCTTACGAGCCACCAGCCCGACCTGCATCCGCAGGAACTCGTCGAACGTCAATCGCGTCCGTGCCGAAGACGCGTCGCCCAACGTCTCGGGCCGGTGGATGTTGGTGTACGCCGTTGTCCGATCCACGAGGTGTTGGGCTCGCCGTATGTCGTCGTCGAGCGGGTCGGCGAACCCGCGCGGCTGCGTGCGCTTGAGCATCTCGGCGGCGACCTTGCGGATCTCCCAGCTGTTGACCCCGGCCTTGCCCGACTGCGGATACACCGGCAGCAGGACACCCGTCGTCGGCTCGGCGGCGGTGTCGAGCACGTCGATCGCCGGGTTCACCATCTGGCGCCGACCGCGGTAGAGGTCGACCTTTCCGAAGACGGAGACCTCCGTACCCTCGGCGATCCTCGCCCGGTACTCCTGGTTGAAGAACGTGAGCTTGAGGTACGACGTGCCGTCGTAGAGCTCCATCTCCACGATCGGGCGGCCCTTGCGCGGTCGCCGCACCGAGACCTTCTTCACCTCCCCCGCGACTGTCGCCTGCTCGTCGACGGCCAGCGCCGCGATCTCGGTGGTGCTCGTGCGATCGTGGTAGCGGCGCGGGTAGTGCTCGAGCAGGTCCAGCACAGTCTGGATGCCCATCATCTCGAGACGTTCGCCGAGACTCGGGCCGACCGTCCGCAGATCCGAGATCGACTTGTCGCGTAGCTCGCGGAGGGTGAGCCCCGGTGCCACCCGGGCTACTCCACCCCGATGAGGTACGGGTACAGGGGCTGATCACCCTCGTGCACCTCGACCTCGACGTGGCCGTGTTCGAGCCCGAGGTGCTCGCGCAGCCTCGCCGTCTCGGCCGGGCGCGCGTCGCTGCCGAGCAGGACCGTGACGAGCTCGCTGTCGGCACCGACGAGCCGATCCACCAATTCGATCGCCGCGTCCGCGGCCGAGGTGGTGGCCGCGCAGATGCCCTCACGCGTGATCGCGATCCAGTCGCCTTCGTTGATCTCGCCGCAGTCGGCGAAGCTGTCGCGCACGGCCCGGGTGACCTCACCCGCACGTACACGCGACGCGGCATCGGCCATCGCCGCCGCGTTCACCTGGAGGGTCGCGTCAGGGTCGTACACCATGAGCGCCGCAAGTGCCTCGACGACGGCGTGCGTCGGTACCACGCCGACGGTGCGGTCAGTCAGCGCACCGACCTGCTCGGCCACGGCAACGATGTTCTTGTTGTTCGGGAGCACCACAACCGCTTCGGAGGGCGCGCGGTCGACGGCTTCGAGGATCTGGGCGGTCGACGGGTTCATCGACTGACCCCCGGCCACGACCTCGTGCACCCCCACCGATCGGAGCAGCCGGCTCAAGCCGCGACCCACCGCGACCGCGACGACCGCGGTCTCGACGCGCTCGGCGGGAGCGGCCTCGCCACCGCCTGCACGAACCCATCGCTCTTCCTCGACCTGCTCGATCAGGTCGGTCACATGGATCTCGCGCGGCCGCCCGGCCTGGATCCCGGCCTCGATCGCCTCCCCGATGTCGTTCGTGTGGACGTGGCAGTTCCACAGACCCTCACCGCCGACGACGACGATCGAGTCGCCCAACGCGCCCCAGGTGTCCTTGAACGCCGGGATGGTCTCGTCGGTGGCCTCGAGGAGGTACATGACCTCATAGCGCAGCGACGAGAGGTCGCTGTCGCGCCGGTGGGCCGCGACGGCGGCCGGCGCGGTGACCAACTCCGGCTCGGGGACAGGACGACCGTCGACAACATGGAGGAAGGCGTCGAGCAACAGTGTGAAGCCCCGTCCGCCGGCATCGACGACTCCCGCCTCCTTGAGCACCGGGAGCAGGTCGGGGGTGCGGGCGACCGCGTCGTGAGCAGCCGCGACGGTCGGTTCGAGCAGGGACTCGAGCGTGCTCGCGCCGGTGTCACGAGCAGCTTCCGCCGCCTCCGCCGCGCAGCGCACCACGGTCAGGATGGTGCCTTCCACGGGGCGCATCACGGCCTGGTACGCGGCATCCGACGCTCGGCGGAGTCCGGCGGCAACGTCGTGCGCGCCGATCGCGTCGAGGGAGCGGAACGTGTCGGCGAGGCCCCGAAGGATCTGGGACAGGATCACGCCCGAGTTGCCCCGGGCCCCCATCAGCGAGCCGTGGGCCAGGGCCGTACAGACGTCGTCCATCCGGGTGGCGGCGCCCACCTCGGTGCACACCGACTCGATGGTGAGCGCCATGTTGGTGCCCGTGTCGCCGTCGGGCACCGGATAGACGTTCAGGAGGTTCAGCTCTTCCTGGTGAGCACGGAGTGCGTCACGGAAGATGGCGACGACCCGGGCGAGGGCCGCACCGTCGATCGTGGCCAGGGTGCTCATGTCCCGAAGGATGGTAGTGGCGCTCGCCTGCAGGCCGGGCGAGGCCCGCTGCTACCATCAGTGCTTCCCCGTTCGAGGCGCAGCGTTCCGCGGCATCGCCGCGACCAGCGCGGCACAGCCGCACACAGCAAGCGCGGCACAGCCGCACAAAGGAGTTCCCCATGGCGTCGGTCTGCGAGGTGTGCGGCAAGAGGCCGCAATTCGGCATGCGCCTCAGCCACTCGCATCGCCGCACGAAGCGGCGCTGGAACCCCAACGTCCAGAAGGTGCGCGCCGTGGTGAACGGCACTCCCCAGCGGCTCCACGTCTGCACGTCGTGCCTCAAGGCCGGCAAGGTCCAGAAGCCGTAGGCGGCCCCGGGCATGCAGGGCGTCGTGCGAACCTTTGATCCCCGCACCGGTGAAGGCGTCGTGATGAGCGACGCGGATCGCGCAGAATACGTGCTCGCGACGACCTCCCTCGAGGGTTCGCTGTTCCGGGCTCTGCGCCAGGGCCAGCGCGTGAACTTCGAGCTTGACCCCGATGGTCGCGCCACCCGGATCCGCATCGGCTCCGAGCGCGACATGGGTCTCCCGACCGCCGAGGTCTGAGGCAGCCGGTCCGAGGAAGCGCGCCAGAGGGCCGGGGTGAGGAACCGGGCCGGGCGCGTCGTCGACGAGCGCCTCAGTCGCGCCGGTTCGTGACCAGACCCCACACGAAGAGCAGGATCGTCGCACCGACGAACGCGACGAGCATCGAGCGGATGCTGAAGTCGTTGATCCCGTCGTCGCCCGCGGCGGTGAAGATGGCCCCGCCGAGAAGCCCACCGAGAATGCCGACGAAGACCGTCCCCACACACCCCGGGCGATCCTGACCCGTCACGAGCTTCGCGAGCACACCCGCGACCAACCCGACGACGATCCACGAGAGCCAGCTCATCGCACCACCGTACCGGCTTGGTCGCGACACGGACCCGTGCCCGGGCGGGCAACCGCCAGAGACGCGCTTCGACCCTCGCACGGGGCCGTCGGTACACTCAGCGCCACCTTTCGCGGCTCTGTGCAGCGCCGCACCGGCGGACCAGGCGGAGGAGCTCCTCGTGTCGCTCGTGACCGATGCACCCACGACGCACGCCGGGCTCCTCGCCTGGGTGCAGAAGATGGTCGAGCTGTGCGAGCCGGACGCCATCGAGTGGGTCGACGGATCCGACGCCGAGTACGAGCTGCTCTGTAAGCAGCTCGTCGACGCCGGCACCTTCGCCGCGTTGAGCCCGGAGAAGCGCCCCGGCTCGTACTGGGCAACCACCGACCCGAGTGACGTCGCCCGCGTCGAGGACCGCACCTATATCTGCTCTGAACGCGAAGAGGACGCCGGGCCCACGAACAACTGGATGGCGCCGCCCGAGATGCGGACCAAGATCCACGATCTCTTCGCTGGCTCCATGCGGGGCCGCACGATGTATGTGATCCCCTATTCGATGGGTCCCCTGGGCTCCCCGCTCTCCTACATCGGGGTGGAGCTCACCGACTCGCCCTACGTGGCGGTCAGCATGCGGGTGATGACCCGTGCGGGGCACGCCGCGCTCGACGTGCTCGGGACCGACGGCGCGTTCGTCCCCTGCGTGCACTCGCTCGGTGCCCCGCTCGCACCGGGCGAAACCGATTCGGTGTGGCCCTGCAACCCGGATGAGAAGTGGATCGTGCACTTCCCCGAGACGCGTGAGATCTGGTCCTACGGATCGGGTTACGGCGGCAACGCGCTGCTGGGCAAGAAGTGCTTCGCGCTCCGGATCGCTTCGGTGATCGCTCGCGACGAGGGCTGGCTGGCCGAGCACATGCTCATCCTGAAGCTCACGTCACCCAAAGGCCGCACCTTCTACATCGGCGCCGCGTTCCCGTCGGCATGCGGCAAGACCAACCTCGCCATGCTGATCCCCACGATCCCGGGTTGGAAGGCCGAGTGCGTCGGCGACGACATCTCGTGGATGAAGCTCGGCGACGATGGGCGTCTCTACGCGATCAACCCCGAGAACGGATTCTTCGGAGTCGCGCCGGGGACGAACCTCGAGACGAACCCCAACGCGATGCACACGGTCGAGCGGAACACCGTGTTCACCAACACGGCGCTGACCGACGACGGTGACGTCTGGTGGGAAGGCATCGACGGCGAACCGCCCGCCCACCTCACCGACTGGAAGCGCCGCGACTGGACGCCCGAGTCCGACGAGCCCGCCGCCCACCCGAACTCGCGCTTCTGCGTCTCGCTCACCCAGTGCCCCATCCTCGCTCCCGAGTACGAAGACCCGAAGGGTGTGCCGATCTCAGCGTTCCTTTTCGGTGGACGCCGCGCCACGACCGTCCCGCTCGTCTACGAGTCGCGCGATTGGCGCCACGGCGTGTTCGTCGCCGCGACGATGGGGTCCGAGAAGACGGCAGCCGCCTTCGGCGGGCTCGGCGACCTGCGTCGCGACCCGTTCGCGATGCTCCCCTTCTGCGGCTACCACATGGGGGACTACTTCACCCACTGGCTGTCGATGCCCGAGCGCACCGACGAGGCGCAACTCCCGCGAATCTTCGGGGTGAACTGGTTCCGCAAGGACGCCGACGGCGCGTTCCTGTGGCCGGGCTACGGTGAGAACTCCCGGGTGCTCGATTGGATCTGCCGACGCCTCGTCGGCGAGGCCGACGGCGTCGAGACACCGATCGGCACGGTGCCGCGCGCCGAGGACCTCAACCTCGAAGGTCTCGACGAGCGGGACCGGGAGAACGTCGGCGCGGCGCTCAAAGTCGACCCCGAAGAGTGGAAGCGCGAGCTTCCCACGACGCACCAGCACTTCGACACCTTCGGCGACAAGCTGCCACCGGGTCTTCGCGAGGAGCTGGCCACTCTCGAGGATCGCCTGGGCTAGCGGGACCGCTGCCGGGCTCGACGATCCGAGCTCGCCAGCAACGCCCGGCGTCGGCCGATCGGCGAAGACCGCCACGTGATCCGCCGCTACGCTCCCGCGCACGACAACAGGGAGGTACGGGATGCTCATCAGCGCCTACGTGCTCATCCAGACCGAGGTTGGCAAGGCTGCACAGGTCGCCAGCTCGGTACGTGCGATCAAGGGCGTCGTTGCCGCCGACGACGTCACGGGTCCCTACGACGTGATCGTGCGCACCGAAGCGCCCACCCTCGACGACCTCGGCAAGCTGGTCGTGTCCCAGATCCAGTCGGTCGAAGGCATCACGCGTACCTTCACCTGCCCCGTCGTGAACCTCTAGATCCCCACCGCAGCGTTTCTGGGCACTTCACTGCTCACGCTGGCGGCCGGCTCGCCGGGCGCGGCGATCCTGGCGCTCGAGCGCCAGTTCGATCAGCCGATCGAGCAGTTGGGGATAGGGCACGCCCGACTCCTCCCACAGACGCGGGTACATCGAGATCGGCGTGAACCCGGGGATCGTGTTGACCTCGTTCACCACGAAGCCGCGTCCGGGCCCTCCGTCGGCCCGTCGCTCCTCGAGGAAGAAGTCGACCCGTGCCATAGCCTCGCACCGACAGGCCTCGAACGCCCGAATTGCGAGCGCACGAACGTCGTCGGCCTGGCCCGAGCTCAGCGGCGCCGGTGCGATGAGCTTGGCGTCGTCACGCTCGTACTTGTCCGCGTAGGAGTAGAAGGCGGCACCGGGCACGATCTCGCCCGGCACCGATGCCCGCGGGGGGTCGTCACCGAGGATGCCCACCTCGATCTCACGACCGACGATCGCTTCCTCGACCACGATCCATTCGTCGAAGCCCAGCGCGAGCTCGACGGCGGCATGCAGCCCATCGCGATCCGTCGCCTTCGAGACGCCGACCGAGGAGCCGAGGTTGGCCGGCTTGACGAAGCACGGATATCCGAGCCGGCGCTCGGCGTCCACGACCAGTGCGTCGACATCGTGTCCTTCACGGAACGCGAGCCACGCCGCGAGCTCGAGGCCAGCCGCGGTGAAGGCGTGCTTCATCATCACCTTGTCCATCGCGACCGCGGAGCCGACGACGCCCGACCCGACGTAGGGGACGCCGGCGAGCTCGAACAGCCCCTGCACGGTTCCGTCCTCACCGTACGGTCCGTGGAGCAGCGGCAGCACGACGTCGAACGGGGTGGCGAGGGCCGGCGCCGATCCGCCGGCATCGAGCGGCACGAGCTCGCGGCGCCCCGGCTCGGGGAGCTCCGCGACCGGAGTGCCCTCGATGCGAAAGGCCGACGGCAACATCTCACCCGCTCCCCCGAGCTGTTCGCGGGCTTCGCCGGCGAGCAACCAGCGCCCGTCCTTCGTGATCGCGACCGGAACCACCTCGTACCGGGCGGGATCGAGCGCGCGCGCCGCGGCGACCGCGCTCACCCGCGACACGTCGTGCTCGGCCGAACGACCGCCGAACAGCACGAGGACGCGCAGACGACCCGGCTTCGCCATCACGCGACCTGCATCACCGCGCGGATCCCGAGTCCCATGATGAACAGCCCGGCGAGCCCGTAGAGCATCTCGCGCCGCCCACGCATCTGGGCGCGGTACTGGTAGGCGAGGCCGACGGTGAGGAAGGCGAGGAACCCGTAGAACATATGGAAGCGAGGCGCGGTGAAGTCCTTGCTCGCAACCAGGACCACCCCGATCAGCACTTGGAGCATCATGGCGGCTTCGGCGACGATCGTGGCGATCCACAGCCAGCGACCGCGGACCCGAGCGATCCGCCAAGCGAGGAGGGCCCCAAGACCCACGAGCCCGTTGGCGACGATCGCCACATAGCCCCAGCTGGCGTGGAAGTCTCGCAGCGCGTTCACGGGCGGTGGCCGTCGATGGTCGGATGCATCGGCGCCACGACTAGCGGGTCGGAGCTTCCTCGTGCTGGACGACGTCGAACGCCCAGAGCGCGCTCTGGCTGCTGACCGGGCCCTCCGCGGCGTGCGCCCGGTGCCCCGTCGCGAACGCCGCGCTGTTCGCCCACGCGTCGAAGTCTTCCTCCGAGCGCCAGCGCGTGTAGACGAGGAACTCTTCGCGTTCATCGGTGGGACGAAGCAGCTCGAACGCCTCGAAGCCGGGCGACGACGCGACTTCGCCCGCGCGGGCGGCGAAGCGTCGTTCCAACTCGTCGGCTTTGTCCCGGGGGACGGTGATGGCGTTGATGCGCACGATGCTCATGGTCTGCTCCTGGCCGACGTCTTCTGGACGGTTCGGTCGCGCGGGAGCGGGATACCCGCTCGAGCGCGGCTCGCTCACTGGTCGCGGAGGAACTGCTCGATCTCTGCCGCGAGCTCGTCGCCGCTGACCTCCTCCGCGCTCTCCTCCTCGATCGCATCGACGAGCTCCGCGACGTCGGGATGCTCGGCGAGACCTTCCTCGACCTTCTCGGTATAGGTGACGATCTCCTCGTCGAGGTCGTCCAGCTCGACCCGCAAGCCTGCGTACTCCCGGAGCCGTTCGAGCAGCGCCCGCACTGCCGGGGGTGACGGGTTGCCCGCGACGTAGTGCGGCACCTGGGCCCAGAGCCCGACCGCAGGGATGCCCGCTTCGCCGAGCGCGACTTGCAGCACCGTCTGGACGCCCGTCGGACCCTCGTAGTCGGCCCGGACCGCACCGATCTCCTGCGCGACCGAGCGTGCCGTGGCCGTCGCCAGCACGGGGACGGGCCGGCGGTGCGACACCATCGCGGGCATGCCCCCGAGCGTGAACGCCTGCGCGGCACCAAGACGCGTGGCGACCTCGACGAGCTCGCGAGTGAAGGTCGGCCAGCGCAGCGAGGGCTCGGGCCCGGTGATCACCACGACGTCGCGTGCGGCCCGCCCTGCAGTGAGGTCGAGCTGGGGCCAGGTCACGCGTCGAGTGATCCCGTCGACGAGCTCGACGGTCGGGCGTGTCTGCTGGAGGTCGACGATGTCGTCGAGCGCGTAGCGGCCGAACGGCCGGGCTCCCTCGAGCTGGCCAACCAGCGTCGAGGCGGTGAGCTCGCCCGCTTCCCCCGCGTCGACCCAGCCCGTGATCGCCACGACGAGCACCGGGTCGCGCAGGCGCGGCCACACATCGATCTCGAGCATCTCGCAACGGTACCGGGCGCGCCGCACCTTTCCCGATGCAACGCCACCATCTCATCGACTCCTTGCCGGCCCATTACCCTGAATGCCGTGAAGTTCGGGGTCCACACTGGTCTGCAGAACACCTCGACCGACGAGCTCCGTGCGCTGTGGCGCCGGATCGAGGACCTGGGGTTCGAGTGGATCTCGATCTGGGACCACTTCTACGCGGCCGACGCCACCCTCCGCGACGGCGAGACCAGCTCCGGCTCGGTATGCCTCGAAGCGGTGGCGAGCCATGCCGCGCTCGCGTGCACGACGAGTTCGGTCCGCTGCGGCAGCCTGGTCTACTCGGTGGGCTACCGACACCCCGCCGTGCTCGCGAACGCGATCGCCACCATCGACCACCTCTCGGACGGCCGGGCGGTGCTCGGGCTCGGCGCCGGGTGGCATCAGGGCGAGTACGCGGCCTACGGCCTCCCGTTCCCGCCCGCGCCCGTCCGCCTGCGCCAGCTCGACGAGGCGATCCAGTGCGTGCGGCTGCTGCTCACCCAGGACACCGCCGACTTCGACGGCGAGTTCTTCCGGCTCGACCAGGCACGCTGCGATCCCAAGCCGGTACAGGCCCGCCTCCCGTTGTGGATCGGTGGGGGCGGAGAGAAGGTGACGCTGCGCATCGCGGCCCGCCACGCGGACGGGTGGAACATCCCCTTCGTCTCACCCGACGCGTACCGCCACAAGGTGGAAGTGCTGCACGCGCACTGTGAACACGAAGGGCGCGACGCCGATGAGATCACCAAGTCGGTCAACCTCACCCTCGCGTGGCGCGAGGAAGACCTCCACGCGCAGTTCGGGGGCATGACCGACTGGGTGCGCCCGAGTGCGCTCACGGGGAGCGCGCGGGAGGTGGTGGACCGCATCGGTGCATACGGCGACGCCGGTGCGGAATGGGTGAACCTTGCCCTGCGCGCACCGTTCGACGTCGATGGGCTCGACCGATTCGCCGCCGAGGTGCTCCCCCAGCTCGCGCCCTCATGACCGAGCAGGGATGACCGGACCAGGCGAGCTGGCGGAACGAGGCCCGGAGCTGCGCCTCGATCCGCTCACCCGCGAGTGGGTCACGATCGTCGGCGAACGTCAGCATCGCCCGAACCTCCCGGCTGCGGGGTGCCCATTCTGCGTGGGGGGCATCGAGGCCCCCGAGGCCTACGACGTCCACGCGTTCGCGAATCGTTGGCCTGCGCTCGTGCCCGGCGAGCCCATCAGCCGTGCGACTGACACCCTCGGCGCCGGCACGGATACGGCGCCGGCGCGCGGCGCGGCCGAGATCGTGCTGTACACACCGGACCACGACGCGTCGCTCGGCTCACTCGGCCCCACCGGCATCCGCAAGGTCGTGGATCTCTGGGCCGAGCGGACCCAGGAGCTCCTCGCCCGCCCCGAGGTCGAGTACGTGCTCGTGTTCGAGAATCGCGGCCGCGACGTCGGCGCCACGATCGACCATCCGCACGGGCAGATCTACGCGTTCGGCTTCGTCCCGCCGATCCCACGGCGAGAGCTCGAGGTGTCGGGTGAGCATGGGTGCCCGCTCTGCCCGCTGGTGCGAGAAGAGGCAGCAGCACGAACCCGTGTCGTGGTCGACGACCATGGCTGGGTCGCGTGGGTCCCCCGCGCGAACCCTTGGCCCTACGGCACGCTGCTCGCGCCGCGCGCGCACCTCGACGGTCTCGCGACGCTCGACGGTGCCGGACGCGACGCGCTCGCATCCACCCTCGCTGAGGTGCTGACGCGCTACGACCGTCTCTTCGAACGACCGTTTCCCTACATGCTGTGGGTCCATCAACAGCCGGGCGACGAGCGCGCTCATCTGCATGTGCACCTCGCGCCCCCACGACGAAGTGCGGACACACAGCGGTACGTGGCCGCCGGCGAGCTCGGGAGCGGTACCTACTTCAACCCGATCGTGCCCGAGACCGCAGCGCAGGCCCTGCGCGACGCGTAGCGCCTATCTGGTGGCGGACTTGCCCGGGCCGAACGCGCCCCCGAGGTCGGCGTTGGCGAACGCTCCGGGCGCCTTCCCGTCGACCGCGAAGCGGTAGAGCGCGATGCGATAGATGCCGCTCATCGCGGAGACGACCACGGAGACGACCAAGACCCACACGACCCCGATCGCGCCGAGGCCGACGAGAGCCGCGACCTCGTTGGTCGCCACACCGATCGCGATCAGCGCGATCCCCGGGATGCTCGCCACCATCGCGAACAGCCCGAACCCGGCCTGCGCCACGACGTTCTCACCCCACGTCTGCTTCAGGAGCGTTCCCGAGCGCTTGAGCGCGTTCCATGGCCCAAGGTCCTCCATCATGATGATCGGGATGGTGAGGAAGGTCACGATCGCCCACGCCGCGCCGATGAGGCGGACGATGATCTGGCCGACGAATCCGGCACGCTCTTCGATGGCGGAGATGATCACCGACACCGTGCCTTGCACGATCGCCCACGGGAGGATCCGGTGCAGCTTGGCGTTGGCGGCGCCGAGTGAGCTGCTCAGCGACGCGTCGTGACCTTCGAGCCGCTCGTTGGCACCGTGCACCAGCGCCGCCAGGAAGTACGTCGCGACGAACGCGAGCACGATGTAGCCGACGACGACGAACACGTAACCGATCGCCTGCAGGCTCTCCTTGCCGTCGGTCGTCTCGACACCGGTCGTCGCCACGAGCCCGGCGAAGACGCCGATGACCAGGAGGGAGGCGAGCCCCGACAGCACCGGGAACCACGCCAGGGTCCGGTCGGATCGCAGCACCGACCAGGAGATCTTGCCGAGCTCCCAAGAGTTCCGGATGCGCTGCATGACGAGCAGTATGGCGCGAACCCGGGGGTGGCATCCTCATCCCGAGCGTCGGGAGACCGGACCCGGGAGACGGAGTCGCGGCACCGTCACGGAGGAGCACGAATGGCACCGGTCAGTCGGACTGCGAGCGACGACGCGAGCGTCGCGGCCGTGCAGGCAGCGCTCGGCGCCTCAGCCGATGGGGTCGTCCGCGCTCCGGGGCGCGTGAACCTCATCGGTGACCACACCGACTACGCGCAAGGCTTCGTCCTCCCCATGGCGATCGATCGCTCGTGCCTCGTCGCCCTCCGTCGGGCCGCGACGCGCCGGGTACGGGCTCGTTCGCTCGAACTCCCAGGGGACGTCGACGTCGCGGCCGACGGCAGCGACGACGCGCGCACCGTCGAGCCGCGCTGGGGCGGGTTCGTCGCCGGCGCCGTGCAGGCGATCACCGAGCGCGGCGGCCGCGTCCCGGGCCTCGACCTTGTGGTCTCGTCGACCGTCCCGGCCGGCTCGGGACTCTCGTCGAGCTCTGCACTCTCGGTGGCCCTGACGATGGCACTCGGGGGCACCGCCGGCCTGGAGCTCGGCGCGAACGACGTCGCCCGCGCCGCACTCGACGCCGAGATCCGGGCCACCGGGGTTCCCGGCGGCCTGATGGACCAGCTCACGTCGGTCCACGGTGTCGCCGACCACGCGCTCCTGATCGACTGTCGCACACTCGCCATCGAGCCGATTCCCCTGCCCCATGAGCTGGCGGTGCTCGTCGTGCACTCGGGTGTCCCGCGCACGCTCGCAGGGAGCGCCTACGCCGAGCGCCGGGCCGCGACCGAGCGGGCCGCGGCGCGGCTCGGCATCGCGTCGTTGCGCGATGCGAACCTCCGCGACGTTGAGGACGACCCGCTTGCCCGCCACGTCGTCACCGAGAACGCACGCGTGCTCGCCTTCGCCGCCGCGCTGCGCGCTCGCGACATCGAGGCGCTCGGCCCCTTGCTCCTCGCGAGCCACGCGAGCCTGCGCGACGACTTCGCCGTGTCAACCCCCGAGCTCGATCTCCTCGTCGACGCGTTCGTCGCGGCCGGCGCGCTCGGGGCGCGGCTCACCGGCGCAGGCTTCGGCGGATGCGTCGTCGGGCTCGCGATGGGGCGCGACGCGCCACGCGTGCTGGACCGGACCGTCGAGCGATACCGGGACACGTCGGGCCGCGAACCGTCGGCCTTCGTCGTGCGCGCGGTCGAGGGTGCGGGGACAATGCAGCCATGACGCGGACGGTCCGGGGTGCCGACGTCGAGGTCGAGCTCGGCGACGGAAGCATCACCCTTCGCTGGCCTTCGGTCGGGGTGACGCTCGGCCCCTGCGAGGTGCTCGTGAGCGCTGCGACCGGTGTGCGCAGCTCGGTCGGGGCTGCGGGCACCTGGCAGGTCGAGGACGCTGACGCCTTCGGGCGCCCCGGGACCCGGGCGCGATGGCAGTCCGCCGGCGGACCGTCCCTCTGCGTCCACGTCCCACTCGAGGGGGTGGCGATCATCGTCGAGTCGGACTTCGCGGCGGGGATGGCGGAGTCGCTCGGCTCCATCACCCCCCTGCGCGGTCGCACCGACCTCCCGGTCGCCCGCCGGCTCGTCGACGGCTACGACTCCTGGGCCTACTCGGGCGTCCGGGGTTCGGAGCCCGGCACCTCATTCTGGAACACGGTGCTCGTCGCCGACGACGGACGCGCGATCGCCGTGCAGGCGATCGGCGCGAGCCGGCTGTGCACGAGCATCACCTGGGAAGCGCCACTCCTGCGCGTCGACGCGGGCGCGACGCCCCCGCTCGACAAAGTCGACGGAACGTGGGGCTATGTGGTCGGACAGCCGCGCCCGCTCGACCTCAGCGTGGCGTCCGGGGGCACGTTCGCGGCCGAGCCCATCGCGATCGCCGCGGGAGCCGACGCGCTGCTCCTCGCCGAAGAGCTCGCCGAGCTCGCCGGCACGGCGATGCGCGCGCGCACCTGGTCGGGTCCACCGGTGCGGGGCTGGGAAAGCTGGTACCACTACGGGCTGCTCGTCTCCGCCGACGACGTGCTCGCGAACGCGCGGATCCTCCGAGACCGCTACCGCGACCAACCCGGCTTCGACCTGGTGCAGATCGACGACGGATGGCAAGTCACCTACGGCGCGTGGTGGCCCAACGATCGCTTCCCCGACGACCTCGGCTCGCTCGTCGCCGAGCTGCGCGCGCTCGAGTGCCGCCCGGGCCTGTGGATTGCCCCGTTCCGCGTGCAGCCGGGGGCGCCGGGCGTCGCGACCGACCATCCCCAGTGGTGCCTGCGCGGGCCCGACGGCACACCGTGGCGAGAGGAGCGCCACGGCACGTGGGCCCTCGACGCCTCGCATCCCGACGCCGTCTCGTGGATCCACGACCTCGGTACGAAGATCCGCGCCTGGGGCTTCGAAATGGTGAAGGTCGACTTCTGCTACCTCGGCGCGGTCGAAGCGAATCGCCACGACACCGGCGTCACCGGCATCGAGTCGCTCCGGCGAGGGATGGCCGCGCTCACGGACGGGCTCGGTGGCGACGTCTACGTGCTCGGGTGCGGGATGCCGGTCCTCCCGGCGGTCGGGCTCTGCCATGGCAACCGGGTCGGCCACGACGTCGCGATGCCGCGGGTGTTCCAGGATCTCGGGCACCCGACCGACCTCGACTGGACGGGGATGCGAGGTGTGCGCGTGCAGGCCCGCAACGTCGCGGCCCGCTGGGCGCAGCACCGCCGGTGGTACGAGTCCGACCCCGAGGTCGTGATGGCGTGGGGCTCCGAGGGAGACGACCCGGCCGGCTACCCCATCGAGACCGCCCGGGTCATGGCCACGCTGGCGCTCGTGACCGGAGGCCCGTTCCTGCTCGCTGACGACCTCGGAGCACTCGCTGCCGACGAGCGAGCGGTGCTCGAGCACCCCGCGCTCCTCGGCCTGCTCGACGACACCGGTGACGGCCCGATGACCTTCCGCCCGCTCGACCTGTTCTCGGCATTCGACCCACCCGGCGTCGCCGAGCACGCATTCTCTCTCGGCCCAGGGATCCCGAGCCTCTGGGCGACCGAGCGGGACGGGCAACACATCCTGGCGTGCTTCAACTGGGGCGACGAGCCCGCCACGTTCCCGCTCGTGCCCGAGCTCGGCGACCGCACGAGCACGGCGACCGAGCTGTGGACCGGCGCGCGGATCGACCGACCGACCGTCACGGTGCCCCCACAGGCCGTGCGCGTCGTGGTGAGCAGCTGATGGTGAGCTGTCGACGCTCGGGCCGTCACGGCGCGCCCCTCGGGCGGACTCCCACCAGAGGAGATCCCGTCCATCGGCGGGTGGACCGGTAGGCGGCTACATCTTCTCGAGCAGGTCAACCTTCTTCTTCTCGTACTCCGCTGCGGTGATGTGACCCTGATCGCGCAGCTTCGCGAGCGCCTCGATCTGCTCGGGAATGGTCTGACCCGCACCGCCGCCCTGGGCCCTGACGGCCTCGGCGACCGCCTTGCCGATCTCCTGCGCGCCGCGGCCGGCGTCACGCGCGGCGTCGCCCTCCATCTGGCGGTAGATCTCCTGCTGCACGCCGTCGGGATGCCGCACGTTCTCGAAGAGTGTCGTGCCCTGCTCGCCCGCCGACTGGATCTCGAGGTTGCCGGCCCCAATCATCCGCTCGAACATCCGCTGGTGGAAGTTCAGGTTGGTGATGCGCTCGAGCGGAACCTCGACACCGTGGCGCGACATGACACCGGTGCGGTAGACGACGCGTTGGTCGGTGACCACGAAGTACGTGCGCGTCCACGAGACGAACTTCAGGAGGAGCCAGATCGCCCACACGATCGCGGCGGCGCCGACGATCGCGGCGGTGACCTTCTGCGGCGTCCCGTTGAGACGGGTCACGAGGATGATCACGATGAAGAGCGGGATCCCCGTGAGGATGTGCTTGGAGAAGTACCACCAGTGCGGGCGAAGGTCCAAGGCGACGTTCTCGCCGTCGTTGATCAGGTTCTTCGGGTACGGCATGGCGGGACTCTATTCCCTCGACCCCGCCGAACACACGCCCAACGGCGGCCCTCCACAACCCGCCCTCCGGTTCGAGCTGCTCGGGGCCTCCCGGCAGCGCCTCCACTCGGGGATCGCGCTGCGAGCGTCTTTGGCGATCTGGGGGTTGCAGCTTCCCCCGGGTGCGGCTGTCCCTCGAAGCGATCAATGATCGCTTCGACACCCCAGAAGAAGCGCACAGGGGGGGCGCACCGCGCGATGTGCGGGCGGCGGTTCAGGCCCAGCCGAGCTCGCGCAGGCGTTCGTCGCTCATGCCGAAGTGGTGACCGACCTCGTGCAACACGGTCACCCGTACCTGGGCCGCGAGCTCGGCCCCAGTGGCCACTCGCGCGCTGATCGTCCCCTGGAAGATGGTGATGCGGTCCGGGAGCACGCCGCCGTAGCCGATCGGGTCGCGCTTGGTGAGTGGGATGCCCTCATAGAGCCCGAGCAGGGTGCCGTCGCGCCCCGCCAGCTGCGTGCGTGTGGGCCACTCCTCCACGACGACCGCGACG
>Ga0209048_10002589_pt1 | contig 17915 bp, 13 predicted proteins | sample FrelakmetCRP12CR_FD_187146 | JGI IMG/M metagenome (GOLD analysis project Ga0209048, IMG submission 187146) | Freshwater lake sediment microbial communities from the University of Notre Dame, USA, for methane emissions studies - CRP12 CR (SPAdes)... | ecosystem: Environmental > Aquatic >... | reverse complement strand
CGGTCTGGGGCTTGCCACCCCGAGTCCCGATTCACACCCTCCGTATGAAGGACCACTAGACTTGCGGCGTGATGTTGCTCGCGAGCCGGCAGCCCGTGCAAGGCGGTCGACCCGGCGACGGAGGATTGCCCGTGAAGGGTTTGTCGCTCCCCAGCGTCCGCTCCGGATGGATGCGCAATGCTGCGCTCCTTACCCTTGTCACCTTTGGTCTTCAGGCGTGTGGAACATGGCGGACGGTACCGCTCGCGAGCGTGGAGAGCGGGAAGGAGGCCCTGCAGGACGCAGAGATCCGGGTGAAAGAGAAGGGGAGCACGTCGAAGCGGACCCTGAAGTTCGTCGCCATCCACTTCCCGTTTGTTGAGGGAAAGGAGGCCGCCACGGACCAGGCCCCGGCCAAGGACGTGCGGATCGATCTCCGCGAGGTCGACGAGATTGAGGTCTACGACCCAAGAACCGGTCTCACAATCCTCGCCGTTGTTGGGATTGTCGCCGCGGTCGTCCTGCTGGTGGCGTTGATCGTTGCCTTGACCAAGTCTTCATGCCCGTTCGTCTACGTCGTCACGCCCGATGGCCCGGTGCTGGTCGGCGAAGCCTACTCCGGCGCCACCACCAAGGCCACGCAGCGGGCCGACCTCATGCCGCTCCCCAGTCCCGGCAAGGGCGGAGTGCATCTCTGGCTCGCCAACGAAACGCTCGAGACCCAGTACACCGACCAGCTCGAGCTGCTCCTCGTCGACCATCCCCCTGAGCTCCGCGCCGTGGCGACAGCGACCGCGCGCCCGATCTTGGTTGGCGCCCCTATCGCGCCCTTGCAGGTCACAGACCTCGCCGGAGCGGACGTGACGGGCCTGGTCGCAGCCCAAGACGGCCGGGCCTGGCAGACCGATCTGGATCGCGTCGCGGCTGCCCCCGAGGCCAACCTGCGCGAAGGGCTTGTGGCAACGTTCCCACCGCCACGCCCCGGAACGAGCCAGGTTCTCGAACTGCAGGCCGGCAACACCGCGTGGATGGACCTCGTCTTCGGCCGCTTCTTCGCGCTATTTGGTGATTCGCTCCCCGCGTTCCTGGCATCCGGCGATGCTCCGGCTTCTGCGGCCGGTGCCCTGGCGTGGCGGGAGCGGGAAGGGGTGGACCTCTCCGTCGAGGTGTTCCGAGGCTGTGGTTGGGAGCGAGCCGGCATCGTCTCTCCGTTGGGGCCGTTCGCGATGCGCCGAGTGGCAATACCCCTCCCGAGCGTCGATCCCCTGCAGCCCGTCCGTGTCCGCATGACGGGAGCGCTCGGCTTCTGGCGCGTCGACCAGATTGCCCTTTCGGAGCTGCGAACGGCCGAGCCGCACGTCGTCCGCGTCCCTCCGGACATGGCGCGCCAGGACGACGGCGCGGATGTCCGCCCGCTCCTGGCCGCCTCCGACGGCCGCTATCAAGTGCTCGCGCGACAGGGGGAGAAGGTCGACCTGGTCTTCAGATTCCCGGAGCCCGTGCCCAGAGTCGTCCGGGACGCCTTCTTGTTCACCAATGGTTACTATCTCGTCCATCGTGCGCCCGACAGCGCGAAATCTGTTGGCACGCTTCGGGCTCTGCGCGACGAGCCCCACAGCTTGTCGCGGTTCAGCCTCGACCTGTACCGGAAATACAGGGAGCTGGCGCTGGGTCCATCGAGCGAGGAGGCGCGTCAGTGAAGGACGCCGCCGACCGCAACGACGCGCCCCCGCTGTTCGATTCAGCCGACTGGCCTCCGGAGATGGGTGACTCGGGTGCTGCCCGGCCTGTCCCAGTGGTGACCGGCGCTCGGAAGAGCCTGATCCGCCTGGGCATATGGCGCAGCCTCGCTCTTCACGCGTGGGCCGTCTACCGGAGTCCACGCCACGCAGTCTCTGCGCTCCGGATGCTGGTGCGGGCCCGGGACTCGGCTGCAGGCGGCCTCAAGCCGCGCAAGTACGTTCTGGTGGGGAGACGGGCCTTCTTCTCGCTCCGCGCCCCGGGATGGCCGTCGCCGGCGTTCGACCGCTACGCGACCCTTGAACTTGATCGGGTCAAGCCCTTCCTGCCCGACCGGGGCCTGCAGACCGCAATACTGGCGATCACCAACCGTTGCGGGCTTGGCTGTGCCCATTGTTCCGAATGGAACACCCTGCGGCAACCAGATGCCCTCTCAGTAAGCGATCTGCTCGAGATCGTCGGGCGCCTGCAGGCGGCCGGCGCCCCGCAGATCCAGATCTCGGGAGGCGAGCCCCTCCTGAGGCTCGACGCCGTGGAAGCGATTTGCCGGAGCGCGGGGGACGCGTGCGACCTGTGGGTCCTCACCTCGGGCGCGCCTTTGACCGCAGAAGTGGCACGGCGTCTTCGAGCCGCCGGGGCGACCGGAGTGACCGTGAGTCTTGATCACTGGGACCGCGCCGAGCACGATGCCTTCCGCGGCATCGCCGGCACCTTCGATCGCGCCGTAGCGGGGACGCAACATGCGGCGAGGGCGGGCCTGGTAGTCGCGCTGTCACTGACCGCCACCCGCAACTTCGTGTCCGCGGACAACCTGGCGCGATACGCCGCGCTGGCGAAACGGCTCGGCGTGGGGTTCATCCAGGTGCTGGAGCCCCGCGCCGTCGGCCGCTGGGCGGGTGCAGACGTAGCCCTGTCCGACGGGCAGTTGGCCCTGCTCGAGGGCTTCGACCACTCCATGAACCAGGAGCGGCCGGAGATGCCGCTCGTGGACTATCCGGGCCTCGGCCAGCGCCGCGACGGGTGCCGGGGCGCCGGAGACCGGTACCTGTTTGTCGACGCCGATGGCGGGGTACACGCCTGCCCGTTCTGCCGTGGCTCGATCGGGAACAGCCTCGCGGATTCGCTCGGAACGCTGCGAGGCCGCCTCCGGGCTCGCGGCTGCCACGCCTACGACTCGGCGACGAGCGACGCGGTCTCGTAAGGCCATCGCTCAGGCGCTCGGCCGGTCGCGACGGTTCAGGGCACGCTCGAGTTCACGCACGGCCGTGGCTACCCCATCCTCCGCGCGGATGCGCTCACCTAGGGCACGTGCGGCCTCGCGCATACGAGGGTCCTCGACCGCGCACGTGATCGCGCTGGCGAGCCGGGCCGCCGATAGATCCCGCGCAGGGACGGGCGGCGGCGCCGCGCCGAGACGCCGGATCCGTTCTGCCCAGAACGGCTGGTCGAACGCAAAGGGGACCACCACGGACGGAACGCCGGCCCGAAGAGCGGCCGCGGTCGTGCCGGCTCCCCCGTGGTGGACGACCGCACCTGCGCGAGGGTAGAGCCAGACATGGGGCGCGAAGTCCAGCGCCAGAACCGTTGGCGGGAGCGGGCGCATCTCCATGCCTCCCCAGCCAGAAAGCAGAATCCCCCGCATGCCCGCGCGCTCGAGCGCCTCGACCACGATGCCGGTGGTACCCGCCGGGTTCCGCCCGCTCATGCTCCCGAATCCGACGACAACCGGTGGCGGGCCAGTCTCCAGGAACCGGACCAGCTCTGGGGAGGCTTCCCAGCCGATCGGGGCGTCGAGGAACCAGTATCCGGTGAACCGCGCCCAAGCGCTCCACGCCGCTGGCAAGGGAACTACGGCCGGGCTGATGCCGAAGAGCGACGCCTTCGCGCCCGCCGTTAGGGCCGCCAACGACGGGAAGCGGGAAACCGGGCGAATTCCTGCCCGGGCGCGATCGGCGAGCGGAGCCAACCATCTCCACACCAGCCACCTGCCGAGGGCGTGCGAAGCCTGGTTGTAGCCCGGAACCCACGCTGGGCCTGGCGGCAAGAGCGGGCTCGGAAAATCGCTGGTGGCTCCGATGGGGATGAGGTGCGCCGCGAAGTACGGTACGCCGAGCCTGGCAGCCACGGCATAGCCCGGGAACATGCCGAGACCGGAGAAGCCAACGAGATCCACGCCCTCGCAGGCCGCGAGCGTATCGGAGAAGAGCGTGCTGGCGCTCTTCTCGGCGAGCGAGGCAAAGGCGCGCCAGGCGCGCAGCGGATTGCGGCTGGCCAACACCTCGCGACCGGCCTCGGATTGGAGCACGCTTCGCGGATCCGCGGCCGTCGTCGACCGCAGATCGACGCCGAGCCCGCGCCCCAGCGCGGCCAATGAGTCGTGCGTGATCACACGCACCGCGTGCCCAGCTCGCTTGAGCCCGGACCCTAGGGCGAGGACGGGCTGCACGTCCCCTAGCGAACCGATGGTCACGAGCGCGACAACCATATGCGTGGGCCCCCCGATTCGCCCCAGCGTCCGGCCACGACGCCCTGAGGGCCCATTTCGCTTTCGAGAATCGCACGGCTTGGGCTGACGCGCGAGGCCGGGCACTTCTCTCACGGAACGCAAGTGCACGTGGAGACGGCGAGGCGCCCGGTGCGCCCCGCTGCGGCGCCACGGCATCGACCCGTCGACGCAGAGCGTGCCAGTCGGCCCTGCCGGGCCTGAACCGGGGGGGGTACAACCCGGACCGGTGCTTGCCGTCGCCCGTTCGAGGTCGAACCCTGAGTGTAAGCAGGAGCGCGATGGCATCTGTTAGTTTAGCCGCTGGCTCCGGCCGAGGAGGCCTCATATGCGCCGGGTGCTCACCGTGGTCGCGTTGTTGTTGGCCCTGGGGTGCGGAAAGTCGAGCGTTCAGCCCCAGCCGCCCCCACCTTGCACGCCTACCAGGGCTGACCGTGGCGATGGGACCACTATCGTCACCTGCGGCGCGTCGAAGGAGCTCGTCTGCACCAATACGGATTGCTCGGGGATCGGTGACCTGACCATCCAGGAAACCGACTTGACGAGCGTGAACCTAGCAGCGCTGACCTCCGGCAATAATCTGACCATAACAGGGGACTCCTTGACGAACGTGAGCCTGCCCGTGCTCACCACCGTCGGCGGCAATCTCAACATCTACGACCTCGCCTTGACCAGCATCAGCCTTCCCGCGCTGACCACGGTCGGCGGTGGCCTATACGTGACCGGGAATCCCCAGGCGCACGCGGGTTGCACCTCGGGGAGACTGACCAGCCTCAGCATTCCCGCCCTAACGAAGGTTCGCGGCCTGTTCATCGGTTGCAACGTCTACTTGACCAGCCTAAGCCTGCCCGTTCTGACTACGGTCAGCGACAGCGTAGTCATCGGACCCAACGATGCCCTGACCAGCCTCGGCCTCCCCGTGCTCACCACAGTCGGCGGCAGGTTGCAAATCGGCCACAACACCGCGCTGACCAGTTTCAGCCTTCCCGCGCTGACCACGGTCGGCGGTGACCTAGACATCTGGAACACCCCATTCCCGGGCCTCCTCAACAACTTCGCCCTGACCAGCTTCAGCCTTCCCGTGCTCACGACCCTTGGCGGCAACCTCAGCATCCAGGACAGCCTCGCTCTGACAACCTTCGACCTGCCAGTGCTTACAACGGTCTCAGGCGACATGTCCGTCGATGGCAACACCGCCCTGACAACCTTCGACCTCGCATCGCTGAGCACTCTTGGCGGCAGCTTGTCGATCCAGAACAACACAGCGCTCCCTCAATGCCTGGCGCTGGCCTTCAAGGACCACCTCGTGGCGGACGGGTTCACCGGCCCCTGGACCATCTCCGGCAACAACACGACCGCGACCTGCCCGTGAAGGCTGCGCGGGGGGCAGTGGCTGATTGGGGAACCAGTGGTGCCCCTGCACCCTTGGTTCGCGTGACCCTCGCCACGGGTCGGTGTCTTCGTGGAGCGGGGGAGCGGCAACGCTCATCTCCTGGCGGCAGAAGACGCACACGATCACGTCGCCAGGCTTAAGGCCCGATAACGGACGCCAACTACCAGCACAGTCGAGAGGGGGACGGGGCACGGGCAAGAGCGTACACGCTGAGACTGACCAACCCATCCGGGTACCGTTCCGGCTGTTTTTACCCGCGCTTTTGCCCCTGGGCCGAAGTCGAGCCACCCCAAAGAAGAAGGGCGGTCAGCCGACCCGGCGAACCGCCCTTAATCATTCTGTTTTATTGGATGGGCGCAGAAGGTCTCGAACCTTCGACCCCCGCCGTGTGAAGGCGGTGCTCTACCGCTGAGCTATGCGCCCGGAAACCTTGAGCGGGCGCGGAGTATGCCCACCGGGATGGATGGTGTCAACGCTTCCAAACCCTCAGCTCGCATCGCGATCGTCCCCGTCTACGGACGAATCCTCGTCGGTCTCGACCTGCCGGGAGAGGTCGCGGATCTTCCGCTTGAGCCGGGCCATCTGGCGAACGACCTCCTGGTAGTCGGCCTTGGCAGGCAGGCCGACGGCCCTTAGCACGCGCTCCTGCACGGCCTCGATCCGCTTCTTTCCTCTTTGGGCGGCCCCGACGGCGGCAGCCACGACCTCCTGGCCACGCGGGTCGTCGAGCACAGCCTTGGCGGCCTTGCCTGCCAGCCGAACCCCTTGCTCGACGAACATGCCCGCGATCCCCTTGCGCTCGCTCATCGACCCACCTCGTCCGGGAACTCCGTCGCGACTTCCCGGAGCACCGCATCCACGATGTAACGGTAGGAAGCTCTACGCACGAGCCCCTCCAGATCGCCCTTCACCCGGACGCGACCGGACAGCGCTGCCTCGACGGGGTCCGCCTCGCCTCGCAGGAGCTGCTTCCAGAGCCGGTACGGGGCGCGGACAACGTAGGCAGGTTCGATCTCGAGAATCTCGTCCTCGTCGTCCAGGAGCCGCCATTCTGCAATCCGGCCCCGCTCGTGCCTGCCCCAGGCCGCCACGCTGCGCTTGAGCGCGGGAGGATCGGCCTCGACCACGGCGGCAAGATCGGTCCCGAGCCCATCGAGCGCCCGCGGCAGATCGGGATGGCGGTTCACCGCCTCCGCCAGAGCTGCCAGCCACTGCCGCGAAGCGAAGCGCATCCTAGCTCCGCGTCAGCCATCCGAAGAGACCACCGCGCCTCGGCTCCGGGGAAGCGCCCCCCTCGCGGCGACGGGCCGACTCGGCGAGCGCGCGGCGAACTGCCTCGGGAGTGTCGCGGGTGGCGAAGTCCACCTCGACCATCCCTCGTTGCGGGTCGTCGAAGCTCACGCGCAGCAGGCACTCCTCGTCGAGCTTGAAGTCGATGCGTCGCCCGGTGGCGGCCGCAGGAAGCCGAAGCGACCCCAGGAACTCGTCGTCGACGATCTGGTCGCTATCGCCCTGGTAGATGTCGATCTCGATGGGCTTGCCGGGCTCTCGCGGTGGGGGGAGCCGGAAGCTCCGCGTGGCAGGGATGGGCTGGTTCTTCTCGAGCACGCGCCGGAAGCGGTCGTTCGGGGCGGCGATCCCGATGGGCATCGACAGGACGTCGACGAGCGTGACGGAGTCGATGCTGTCGAGCGAGTCGCCGAGGAGCGCCGCGCCGAGCGCCACGCACTCGTCCGGGTGCACGCCCTTTCTCGCCGGGCGGCCGAAGTGCTCCCGGATCCGGTCCTGGACGAGGGGCATCCGGCTCTGGCCTCCCACCAGGATGACCTCGTCCACGTCTTGCGGCCGGATGCCCTTCTCCACCAGCACGCGATCGCACAGCTCGAACGTCCGGTCCACGAGATCGCTCGTCAATTCGTTCAGCTGCTGCCGGGAGAGCGACAGCCGGAGGTCGAGCGGCTTCCCCTTCTTCTCCTCGAGGAAGGGGAGGTCCACGTTGGTGTTCGGGATGAGCGACAGGTCGATCTTGGCCGCCTCGGCGGCCTTCTTCACCCGCTGCATGGCGATGGGGGACTGAGCCAGGTCGACCTTGTGCTCGCGCCAGAACTCGTCGAGCGCGTAGTCGATGATCCGGTTGTCGAAGTCCACGCCGCCGAGGAAGGTATCGCCTCCGGTGGCGAGCACCTCGAAGACGTTCTGCTGCAGCTGGAGGACGGAGACGTCGAAGGTCCCGCCTCCCAGATCGTAGACCAGGATCTTCTGGTCGAGCCCTCGGTTGAAGCCGTAAGCGAGCGCGGCGGCGGTGGGCTCGTTCACGATGCGCTTCACCTCGAAGCCGGCGTAGCGCCCCGCCTCCTTCACCGCCTGGCGCTGGCTGTCGTTGTAGTAGGCCGGCACCGAGATGATGGCCTCGGGGACCTCCCTCTCCAGGAAGGCCTGCGCGATCTTCTTCACGTGGGCGAGCACCATCCCGGAGATCTCGGGGAGCGTGTAGACCCTGCCGCCGAGCGACACGGCGGCCTCCCCCTGGGGGCCCTCGACGATGTCGTAGGAGTAGTAGGCGCGCAGGTCCTGGACCACGCGCGAGTTGAACTTCCGCCCGATGAGCCGCTTCGCCCCGTAGATCGTGTTCGTCGGATTGGTGAGCAGCTGATCCTTCGCCGCGCCGCCGACGAGGAACTCGCCGCGCTCGGCCAGCGCGACGACGCTCGGAAGGATCAGGCTGCCCTTGTCCGTGGGGACCACTCGAGGGATGCGGTTGCGCACGTGCGCCACGCACGTGTTCGTGGTCCCGAGGTCGATCCCGATGATGGGCTTGTCGCGGCCGGCGGTCGCGGACATCCCCATTCTTCTAGCACAGGGCTGGTCTCACTTCGCATTCCGGACCCGTGCGTGGATGTACGCTAGAAGGGCACGTCCTCCCCGCCCCCGTCCAGGGCCTCAGGGTCCCGCTCCGCCGCGAAGAGCGCGGGGAGCGACATCGCCGGGAGAGGAGGCCCCGCCGCCGCCTCGAGCGCCACCGGGGTCCTGCCGTCCTCGAGCTGCCAGCGTTCGTAGACCGCGGGCTCCCCGGGCAGCTCCTCGATGAAGCGGGAGGCCTTGAGCACGATGCGTTCCCGGTCGCGCGGGGCCGCGACGAGCGGGTAGCAGAGTGCGAGCTCGTCCTTGGCGCGGGTGCAGGCGACGTAGAAGAGGCGACGCTCCTCCTCCTCCCCATCCGGGTCTCGCAGCGCCTGCGCGCTCGGGAAGCGGCCGTCGGCGAGCCACACCACGAACACGGCGCGCCACTCCAGCCCCTTCGCCTGGTGGACGCTCGAGAGGACCATCTTCTCGTCGGGCTCCTCGGCATCGGTGACGGTCTCCGCGGTCAGCTCCGTGAGGAGCGCGATCTCGGAGAGGAACGCCTCGGCATCCTCGTAACCGCGCGCGTACTCGGCGAGCTGGCGGATGTCCTCGACGCGGGACTCCGCGTTGACGAAGGCGGCCCTCAGGTATTCCTCGTACCCGCCCTCCAGCACCCGGTCGATGCACTCGCCCGGCAGGTCCTTCGTGGGCGGGCGCGCGATCGCCCGGAGCAGCTCCGCGGTCCTGCGATACCCGTCGCGGCCCTTCGCGGGGACGTGCGCGGCGACGTCCGGGGAGAGGAGCTCGGCGACCGAGCCGTTCCCGCCGCGGCGGCGCGACGAGAGGGCGTTCCAGACCGCGTCCGCGGTCATGCTGCCGATCCCCGGAGCGAGCTTGAGGAGCCTCTTCAGCGCCAGCTCGTCGCCCGGGTTGTGGATGAAGCGGAGGTGGGCGAGCACGTCCTTGATGTGGGCCGCCTCGAAGAAGCGGACTCCGCTGCGGACCACGAACGGGATCCCGCGCCGCGCGAGCTCGAACTGGACCTCCATGGAATGGTGGTGTGCGCGGTAGAGAACCGCGATCTCGGAGAGAGGGAACCCTTCGTCCCGGAGCTCGAGGACGCGCTGCGCCACGAAAGCCGCCTGCTGCCCGACCTCGCGACATGGGACGATCCCGGGCAGCATCCCGGCGGGCCGGACGCTCCGGAGATCCTTCGCGAACTGCTTCAGGTTGTTGGCGATGGAGGCGTTGGCGAGCGCCACGATCTCGGGCGTCGACCGGTAGTTGACGGTGAGGTGGAAGCGGCGCGCGTCGGGGTAGCGCTTCTCGAACTCCAGGATGTTCGCGAAGTGCGCGCCCCGGAAGGAGTAGATGCTTTGCGCGTCGTCTCCGACGACGCACAGGTTGCGGTGGGCGGAGGCGACGAGGTCCACCACGTCCCCCTGCAGCCGGTTCGTATCCTGGTACTCGTCGACGAGGACGTGCCGGAAGCGCTCGGCGAGGAGCCGCCGCACCTGAGCGTGCTCCACGAGCAGGATCTTCCAGTTCAGGAGCAGGTCGTCGAAGTCCATCGCGTTCATCGACTGCTTCCGCTCGGCGTAGCGCCTCGCCACCCGGAGGATGTCGTCGGTGAGCGGTGCGAACTGAGGCCGGCGGTCGATGACCACGTCCGAGAGCGGCGTCTGCGTGTTCACCGCCATCGAGACGAGGTCGAGGAGGACGTCCGCCTTCGGAAAGCGCTTCGCGCCCACCGCGAGCCCGCAATCGGCGATGGCGGCGCTCATCACGTCCCGCGAGTCCTCCCGGTCGAGAATGGAATAGCCCCGCTCGTACCCGAGCAGTCCCCCGTGCTCCCGGAGCACGCGGTGCGCGACGTGATGGAAGGTCCCGCCCCAGATGCGCTCGGTGTCGACCCGCGCCACATCCTCCACGCGCCGAAGCATCTCGTGGGCAGCCTTGTTCGTGAACGTGAGTAGCAGCAACCCCTCCGGGTCGAGCCCGTCGTGCAGCAGTCGGGAGACGCGCCAGGTCAGGGTGCGCGTCTTCCCCGAGCCGGCCCCGGCGATGACGAGGAGCGGTCCATCGCCCGCCTCGACCACGGCAAGCTGCTCCTCGTTCAGCTGGCCGCCGCTGTCGAACGGCCGTCCGGGACCCGCAACGCTGCGCAGTTGGTAGCGGCGCGACATGGGGTGACGGACCCTATCAGGGGCCTCGGACAGCCGATGTGGGCCGATGTCGTTGCAGGTGCGATAACTGGACGGACGGCGATTGACGGCTAGCATGGCCTCGATGGCGGCATCCCGTTCGTGCTGGCGCGCTCTCCTCGCCCTCGGTTGCGTGGCAGGCTGCGCCAGCGCGCCCGGCGCCCGCCCCACCCTGCCCCCGCCGTCCGGCGAAGGCCGGGTCGTCTCCCGCTATGAGCGCGGCGCCGACCCGGCCCTTGCTTCGCCGGCCGACTCCCACCCGGAGGTCCGCCGCGCCGTCGATGCGGCGGAGTCCCTGGTGGGACACCGCTCCATCGTCCTCGACGGCCGTGACTTCGGGCCCGATTGCTCGGCCTTGGTGCGGGCGGCGTACGAACACGCGGGCCACCCGCTTCCGTTGGCCGCCAGGGACGCCGCGTCCCTGCACGCGGTCGCGGAGCGCCGCGGGGCGATGCATCCGATGACGCGCGCGACCCCCGGGGACCTCGTCTTCCTCGCCGATCGGCCGGGTGGCTTGCCGACCCACGTCGGGCTCGTTGCCAGGGTGGAACCGGACGGGACCGCGATCGTGCTCCACCGCCTCGCCCGAGGCGTGACCCGTGTGCGGGTGAACCTCGGCTATCCGAACCGCATCGCCGACCCCTCCACGGGCCGCCGCCTGAACGACACGCTCGTCGCCGGCTCGAGCGCCATGCCCGCCGGCAGCCTTGTCGTCGGCATCGCGAGCCCGCTCTAGCCTCCCAAGGCGTGGGGGCCCGACGCTCCTCCGCCTCGGCCCCCGCTACCGAGGGCGGCCAATGGCCCCGCACCTTCCTCAGGGCCTGGCGCGGGTTCGAGGCAGCTTTCCGGGCCTCTGCACCCGGGGCGCCGAAGCCGCTGGCAGAACCGTCGTCACCGTCGCGGGAGGAGGCGAGAGGATCTCGGCCTTGAGCGCCTTCGCACGTTCGTGGACGGGATTCGTCGCGAGAACCCCGTCGAGGACGGAGACGGCCTCGTCCCGCCGACCCGAGCCGAGGAGCGCGCGGGCAAGCGTCACCCGGGCCCGGAGCATTTCGGGGTGCGCCGTCGCGAGCCGTTCGCCGGTCGCGACGGGCTCGCCCGCGGGGGCTGCCGCGGGCCGGCGGAGCATGGAAGTGACGCGAGCGAGCGTTGCCCACGGGTCCTCGCTCCCGCGACCGGCCGCCTGCTGCGCGCGATCGGTCTCGCCCTCGAGGGCGTAGTAGAAGGCGAGCGCACGAACCACCTCCACCTCGGGGGAACGCCCCCGGGCGAGCGGTCGCAGGAGCGTGATGGCCTCCTCGCGGAGCGCGCGCGAGCGGTCGCGCACCGGTTGCGATTCCGACTGGGCGACGCGCATGCGCGCGATGATCTCTGCCTGCCGCGACTGCCAGCCTGGCGGGCGCTCCGACTCCTCGCGCTTCTGCTCGGCGTCGAGCGCCCGGAAGCGCTCCTCTCCCGGCCGCGCCTCGTCGGCCGCGTCGTCGGAGAGCAAGAGGAGGGCGAGCGCGCGGTTCGCCCTGGCCGCGACGTAGGCCGGAGCGGCCGTCGCCGCGCCCGCGAACTTCGACGCCGCGCCGTCCAGGCTTGCTCGATCGTCGCGCAGGAGCAGGACCATGGCCTCGGAGCTCAGGCCCAGGGCGGCGGGGTCGACCCTGTTCCGGAGGGCGAGCCAGGCTCCGCCGGCACCCGCGAGGAGAACGACCGCGGCCGCCGGCAGCATCCAGGCTCGTCGGCGCCGCGATCGAAGGCTCTTGGCGAGCCCGGTCACGGTCGTGTCGCCGCTCGAGTCTCGTGCCGGCGGAGCGGGGCTTGCGGAAGGGGTGGCGGCGGCGGGGGGCCGTACGCTGGGCGCTGGCGCGCTTCTCGGGCTCTCCGCGGCGGGGTCCGCGGGCGGCACCGCCGGGGGCTGGCCGAGCCAGGTCTTGTCACTCGCCCCCTCCGGAAACGCCCGGAAGACGTGCTGGCAGCGCGTGCACCGGACGGGGGCGCCGGACGGCGGCAGGCGCGAGTCGTCGAGTTCGTAGGTCGTCGAGCAGCGCTCGCACTGGATCCGCACGAAGGCCTCCGGAAGAGGATCGAAGCCTAGCCCAGCCCGCCCCGTCAGGCTACCGCGCATGGCGACTGGCGGTGCTTTCGACCGCCTCGGGCGCGCTGGCTGGCAAGCGCCTGCCGTGTCAGGGTAGAGACGCCCCTGGCCCGCCAGGGCGGCTGGAAGGCCCCTCGCCCGGGTCCTCTTGGCGGCGAGGTGGTCCAAGGGAGGCTCGGGTCGCCTCTCCAGGTACATCGCGAAGGACGGTGGACGATGAAACATGTGCTCCTCGACGGCGAGACCTTGAGGCTCGAGGAGGTCGAGGCCGTCGCCTCGGCCCAGGCGCGAGTGGAGCTTGCCCCGGAAAGCCGGGAGCGGGTCCGGGCGGCGCGAGCGCTCGTCGACGCGAGGGCGAGCGAGGGCGAGCCGCACTACGGCATCAACACCGGCTTCGGAACGCTCGCCGAGGTGCACATCCCGGCGCGCGACCTGGAGCGTCTCCAGCGCAACCTCGTGCTCTCCCACGCGGCGGGCGTGGGCGCTCCGCTACCGCTCCACGAGGCCCGGGCACTCCTGCTGCTCCGCGTGAACGTTCTCGCCAAGGGCTACAGCGGCATCCGGGAGGAGACGCTCGAGCTCGTCGTGGAGATGCTGAACCGCGGATGCATACCGGTCGTGCCCGAGCGCGGCTCGGTCGGCGCCTCGGGCGACCTCGCTCCCCTCGCGCACCTCGCGCTCGTGGTCATCGGCGAGGGCGAGGCCATGGTCGAGGGCCGCCGGCTGCCGGCCCGGAGAGCGCTCGAGGCGGTCGGCCTTCGCCCGGTTGCGCTCGGCGCCAAGGAGGGCCTGGCGCTCGTGAACGGAACGCAGGCCATGGCAGCCGTGGGGACCCTCGCCGTGCTGCGCGCGGAACGGCTCTCCCTCGTCGCCGACCTCGCCGGCGCCATGACCCTCGAGGGGTTGCTCGGTTCCCATCGCCCGTTCGAGGCGGAGATCCAGGCCGTCCGGGGGCAGCCCGGCCAGATCGCCTCCGCCTCACGTCTGCGGGCGATCCTCGCCGGCTCCGAGATCAACGCCTCCCACCAGGGGCCCGGCTGCCACAAGGTCCAGGACCCGTACTCGCTGCGCTGCATGCCCCAGGTGCACGGGGCGGCCCGGGACGGGATCTCCTTCTGCCGGGGCGTCCTCGAGCGGGAGGTGAACGCCGCCACCGACAACCCCCTCGTCTTCGCGGAGCGGGGAGACATCGTCTCCGGGGGGAACTTCCACGGCCAGCCGGTCTCGCTTGCGCTCGACGTGCTCGCGATCGCCGCCTCCCACCTCGCCACGATCTCGGAGCGGCGCGTCGAGCAGCTCGTGAACCCTTCCCTGTCGGGACTGCCGCCCTTCCTCGCCCACAACCCCGGGCTCGACTCCGGCTACATGATCGCCCAGGTGACGAGCGCCGCGCTCGTCTCCGAGAACAAGGTGCTCGCCCACCCCGCCAGCGTGGATTCCATCCCCTCGTCGGCCGGGCGAGAGGACCACGTCTCCATGGGCATGACTGCGGCGCTCAAGGCCCGCCAGGTGCTCGAGAACGTCCGCACGTGCCTCGCCATCGAGCTGCTCGTGGCAGCCCAGGCCATCGACCTTCGCCTCCCGCTGCGGCCGGCAACCCTGGTCGCCGAGGCGCACGCGCGCATCCGCGCGCGGGTCCCGCACCTCGACGAGGATCGGGAGCTCCACCGCGACATCGAGGCCCTGTGCCGACTCATCGACGATGGCGGCCTCGACCTCTAGCTCAGCCGGGCCGCTTCGCCCCGAGGCAGAGCGCCTGGTTGAGGGCCGCGATCGCCTTCTTGTAGGCGCCCCGGTCGATGACGAACTGCATGTTCACCTGCCGGTATGACTGGGAGAAGCAGTTCACGTTGACGTCGTTCTCGGCGAGCACCTGGGCGGCCCGGGCGAGCACGCCCGGGATGGCCATGTTCGAGCCGATGACGCAGACCACGGCGGCCGGCTGCACCACCACCTGCTGGTACGAGTTCTCGAGCTCCTCGACGAAGGCGGGCGTCAGCGACTTCTCCCAGACGAGGTGGGTGATGGAGTTCGCGTTCGTCGCCTTCAGGATGTAGGAGATCCCGTACTTCTTGAAGATCTGCATGAGCCCGAGGTCGAACCCGACCGTCCCGACCATGAGCGGGTCGTGGATCTCGACGATGACCACCTTGTTCGTGCCGGCGATGACCTCGATCCGCGCCTTCTCTCCCACGTAATCCTTGGTGATGAGCGTGCCCGGGTCGTCCGGCTCGAAGGTGTTCTTCAGGCGGATCGGGATCCCGGCGAGCTCCATCGGCTTCGCCGCCTTCGGGTGGATGGCCTCCATTCCCACGTCGGCGAGCTGGTCGGCGACGTCGTAGTTGGTGGCGCCCACGACGACGGTGTTTCCGGCGCCCACGATCTCGGGGTCGGCGGAGGACAGGTGGTACTCCTTGTGGATGACGGCCTCGTCCGGGCGGAGCTCGACCGCGATCTTGCTGAAGGTGACCTCCGAGTAGCCGCGGTCGAACTCCCGCATGATGCCCTCGACGCCCTTCGTGTACCCGGTCGCCACCACGACCTGCCGGGCGGTGTCGACGCCCAGGAACGACTTGTGGATGCGCTCGTCGATGCTGATCGCGTCGTCGTCGTCGAAACCGGTGAGATCCATGAAGAAGGCCCGGACTCCCTTCGCCTTCAGGATCTCGACGCTGTTGAAGGCGCTGTGGGCCTCCCCGACGGCCGCGAGCATCTCCCGCGCTGCCAGGAGCACGTTGTCCCGCCGCAGGTAGCCGCTCGCGAGGACGTGGCGCATGGAGTCGAGGTAGCCCTTGAGCCCGAGCATGCGGCGCTCGAGGAAGCCGTCCGCGGCGCCCAGGTCGAGCCCAAGCTGGGCGAAGCCCTTGTTGATGACCTTCAGTTTCTCGAGGAGGGCCTCGAGCGCCGCAGCGTAGTTGTCGCCGGCGGCGAACTTCGCGTAGACGCCCGGCTCCCCTGTCTTCTTGTGCTCGAGGAGCTGGTTCGTCACGCCGGCATACGCCGACACCACGTAGACGCGGCCGTACACCTTCGCTGGGTCGCGCATCATGATGTTCTTCAGGACATCGTCGAAGCGCGACATCGACGTGCCGCCGATCTTCTCAACTGTAATCATTCTCGTCGTTCCGGAGTGCGAGGGCGGAAGGAAAGAACCACGAAGCGGGACGATGGGCAAGGACCAGCTGCGGCGAAGGCGCTCACCGGGCGCTCGCGGTCGCGAGCTGGACGGCCTTCCGCAGCCCGGCATGACGGAGGCGCGACTCCGCCTCGCCCGGGGCGAGCCAGGCGAGGTCGGTGTGCTCGGCGGAGAGCCGCACCTCGCTCGCTGCCGGGACCCGCGCCGCGAAGGCGGTCTCTTCGGCGGTCCGGAGGTCGGGCGCGGCGGCTGCGGCCCACCCGGGCTCGAGGCCGAACGCGTGGCGGTACCCCAAGGGATCGACGGGCGCGTCGATTCCCGTCTCCTCGCAAAGCTCGCGCCGCGCCGCGTCGGCGGCGGTCTCGCCCGGCTCGACGCGGCCCGTCACCGGCTGCCAGAACCCGCCCCTCCCCTCGGTCCGGCGCAGGAGCAGTACCCGTCCGTCCGGCGCCACCGGGACGACCGACACGGTCTCGAGGTCGAAGCCCCGGTCCTCCCTGCGGCGGCCCAGGAGCTCCGCGACGTGGGCGGCGAGGCGGTCCGCTGCGCCCTCGAGCGTGGGCGGGGGCCTCCCCGACTTCTCGAGCTCGGCGCGAAGGCTTGTCACTCCCAGGCCAGGGTCGGCGATCCCGCAGGGCACGATGGCCCCGAAGTGCGAGAGATCCGGGTCCACGTTCAAGGCGACGCCGTGGGTCGTGATCCACCGGGAGAGGTGGACGCCGACTGCCCCGACCTTCCTCGGCCCGATCCAGGCTCCCCGGTGCTCCGGGTGCCGGCTCCCCGGGACGCCCAGGTCTGAGCAGGTGCGGAGCATGGCCTCCTCCAGGTCCGCGACGAAGCGCCGTACGTCGGGCCGGTCGCCGAGGTCCATCACCGGGTACGCCACGAGCTGACCCGGGCCGTGGTAGGTGACGTCGCCGCCTCGGTCGGTCTCGTGCACCTCGAAGCCGCGCCCCCGGAGCCAGCCCGGGTCGGCGACGATGTGGCTGCCGTCGGCGGAGCGCCCGAGCGTGAGCACCGGAGGGTGCTCGAGGAGGAACAGCCAGTCGGTCTCCGCCGGTTCCCTCGCCTGGAGCCGGTCAACGGCGAGCCGCATCAGCGCGAGCCCGTCCGCGTACTCCACGCGCCCGAGATTGTGGACACGAAGCGTGCGCACGCGCGCTTCTCAGGCCTCGGCGGAGGTGCCTGCCTTCTCCCGCCGAGGCCGCTCCGGCTGGTTCAGCCTGTGGATGGCCTCGCCGAGGGCCGCCTTGCAGGCCTCCATGAAGGCCTCGGGCAGCGTGGGATGGGCGTGGATGGTGAGCGCCACATCCTCCAGGTAGGCGCCCATCTCGAGTGCTAGGGCGGCCTCCGCGATGAGGTCGGAAGCTTCCGGCCCGACGATCGTCGCCCCGAGGAGTAGCTTCGACTCCCGGTCGGCGACCACCTTCACGAACCCCTCGGAATGGTGGATCGCGATGGCCCGTCCGAGCGCTCCGAAGGCGAACTTGCCCACGAGCGGGTCGAGCCCCTGCCGGCGGGCTTCGTCCTCCGAGAGGCCGACCGTGGCCACCTCGGGGTCGGTGAAGATGGCGGCGGGCATGGCGACCCAGTCGCGCGACGACTTCTTCCCCGCGACCACCTCGGCGGCGATCTCGGCTTCCTTGGAAGCCTTGTGGGCGAGAAACGGAGGGCCCGTCAGGTCGCCGAAGGCGTAGATGGAAGGCGCGCTCGTCTGGTAGCGCTCGTTCACTTGGACGAAACCGCGCCCGTCGACCTTCACTCCGGCCCGATCGAGCCCGAGTCCCTCGCTGTTGGGGCGGAAGCCGACGGCCACGAGGACCTTGTCCGCCTCGACCGTCTGCTCCTTGCCGTCGACCTCGATCCTCACACCGATGCTCTTTCCCTTCCGCTCGATCCCCTTCGCCTTGGCGTTCACGTGGACCGCCACGTCCCGCTGCCGGAGCCCCTTCTGGACGAGGCGGACGGCATCGGGGTCGACGCCGGAGAGGATCGTCGGCAAGGCCTCGACGACGGTCACCCTGGAGCCG
>Ga0209048_10002588_pt1 | contig 17916 bp, 17 predicted proteins | sample FrelakmetCRP12CR_FD_187146 | JGI IMG/M metagenome (GOLD analysis project Ga0209048, IMG submission 187146) | Freshwater lake sediment microbial communities from the University of Notre Dame, USA, for methane emissions studies - CRP12 CR (SPAdes)... | ecosystem: Environmental > Aquatic >... | reverse complement strand
ATTCGCTAATTTCTGGGAAAACCGTAGGTGCCGATTTATCGTGCACATCGCCGATTTATCGGCCTTGGTTCACATCCACGAATTTCCCGAATGCACCACTAAGTGCTGCTCATTGAAACTTGTGAGCCTTTTGTGATACCAGAGATGTCTTTGGTGATGTGTACGTGAGGTGAAGGAATTACATTAGAAGGGAAGTCGATCTCGTAGGCGAACCTCACTGACAATCGTAGGTCGATATACTATCGTAAGGAGCTATCAGCATGACAATAGAGGCTCAGTCGGAGCAGAAAAGTCGTTGGGCATCTGGAGTTATTCCCTATGCTCAAATGGGCTACTGGAAACCAGACTATGAACCAAAAGATACAGATATTTTATGTGCGTTTCGTCTTGTACCTCAAGAGGGGGTAGACCCCATTGAGGCGGCGGCTGCTGTTGCTGGTGAATCTTCCACCGCCACCTGGACCGTGGTCTGGACCGATCGTCTGACTGCCTATGAGAGCTACCAGGCCAAAGCCTATCAAGTCGTTCCAGTTCCAGGGACAGATCAGTACATTGCATTCATTGCCTACGATCTGGACCTCTTCGAGGAGGGGTCGATCGCGAACCTGACCTCGAGCATCATTGGTAACGTCTTTGGATTCAAGGCGCTCAAGAGCTTGCGCCTGGAGGATATGCGCATTCCTCCGCACTATATCAAGACCTTTCAAGGGCCACCCCATGGCATTGTCACGGAGCGTGAGTACCTGGATAAGTATGGCCGCCCCTTGCTTGGAGCAACAACGAAGCCCAAGCTCGGTCTTTCTGCTCGGAACTACGGACGTGTCGTCTTTGAGGCGCTGCGCGGCGGACTGGACTTTGTGAAGGATGACGAAAATATCAACTCGCAGCCCTTCATGCGCTGGCGCGATCGCTTCCTCTATTGTATGGAGGCCGTGAACAAAGCGAGTGCTGAAACCGGTGAGATCAAAGGCCATTACTTGAACGTCACTGCCGCTACCATGGAGGACATGTACGAGCGCGCCGAGTTCGCCAAGGAACTGGGAAGTATCATCATAATGATCGACCTGACCATTGGCTACACCGCCATCCAGTCCATGTCCAAATGGGCCCGCAAGAATGGCCTGATCCTGCACCTGCATCGGGCAGGTCATGCCACTTACACCCGCCAGAAGACGCACGGCGTTTCCTTCCGCGTGATCGCCAAGTGGATGCGCCTGGCCGGAGTCGATCACATCCATGCCGGTACGGTTGTTGGAAAGCTGGAGGGTGATCCGATGATCGTGAAAGGATACTACCAGACACTACGCGACTCGAAGTATGACGCCGACCCCTCTCTGGGTCTCTTCTTCGAGCAGGATTGGGCGTCTCTTCCTGCGGTCATGCCCGTTGCCTCGGGTGGTATTCATGCAGGACAAATGCATCAACTGTTGCACTATCTAGGTGAGGATGTAGTCCTCCAGTTCGGGGGTGGAACCATAGGGCATCCACAGGGCATTGCTGCTGGGGCGACCGCCAACCGTGTGGCTGTGGAAGCCATGATTCAGGCGCGCAACGAGGGACGTGACATTATGAACGAGGGGCCAGAAATCCTGGAGAAGGCAGCCAAATGGTGCGGTCCGTTGCGTGCCGCCCTCGAACTCTGGAAGGATATCAGCTTCAATTACGAATCGACCGACACGCCTGATGCTCTACCAACGCCAAGTTACTAATGGAGCCAGGAGGAGTAACGACCATGACTTTTCACCTTACACAGGGAACCTTTTCCTTCCTGCCGGATCTTTCCGATGAAGAGATTGGCAGGCAGATCCAATACTGTTTGGACAACGACTGGCCGATCAACATCGAGTTCACGGATGATCCCCACCCGCGCAATACCTATTGGGACATGTGGGGATTGCCACTGTTCGATGTGAAGGACCCAGCGGCGATTTTGTTTGAGATCAACCAGTGCCGGAAAGCCTACCCGACTCACTATATTCGTGTGGGTGCCTACGACCGCAGAAAAGGGCGGCAAACGCTCGCGCTCTCGTTCATCGTGAACCGACCACCCCATGATCCTGGATTTAGCATCTTGCGCCAGGAGGCGCATGACCGCGCCATACGGTATACCTTGCAGAGTTATGCGACGGACAAACCCAAAGGGGAACGTTTCACCTAGAGGAGAACATGAGCATGCTTCAACCTACTCAATCCGAGGAAATGAACAGCACAACGCTCGATGCCGCCGATGAAATGAGCGCGGATGTGGGAGCCGTTCTCCAGGAATCACAGGTCATGGAGGTGCTACAAAAGCTTGACCAGGAACTCGTGGGGCTGAAATCCGTGAAGACCCGTATCCGTGAAATCGCTGCATTGCTCCTGATTGATCGCATGCGGCGTAGCTTCGGATTGACAGCACACCCACCATCTTTACATATGTCCTTTACGGGCCCGCCAGGGACAGGCAAGACAACGGTGGCGATGCGGATGGCAACCATCCTGCATCGACTGAACTATGTGCGCAAAGGACACCTGGTGGCGGTGACACGCGACGATTTAGTTGGTCAGTACATCGGTCACACTGCTCCCAAAACCAAAGAGGTGCTCAAACGAGCCATGGGCGGCGTGCTCTTCATTGATGAGGCCTATTACCTCTATCGCCAGGAAAACGAACGGGATTATGGGCAGGAAGCCATCGAGATTCTCTTGCAGGTGATGGAGAACCAGCGCGAAGACCTCGTCGTTATTCTCGCCGGCTACAAGGACCGCATGGAAACGTTCTTCCAATCCAATCCTGGGCTCAGTTCGCGCATTGCGCACCACCTGGATTTTCCCGATTATGCGCTCGATGAGCTCCTTGCCATCGCGCAACTGATGCTGGCGGAGCAGATGTATCGTTTCAGTCCAGACGCCGTCAAGGCGTTTGAAGCCTATCTCAAACGGCGTATGCATATGCCTCGCTTCGCCAACGCCCGCAGTGTGCGCAATGCTCTTGATCGGGCGCGGTTACGTCAGGCCAATCGCCTCTTTGCGAGAGGGGGAAGAATCTCTAGGACAGATCTGATGACCATTGAGGCCGAGGACATAATGGCCAGTCGTGTATTCACTGAGAATATGCCAGACGACGAGCAAGTCCCCGACTTGCCTCAGGACATCATACCATTGTGATAGCTTTGTAACACGAAAAGATATCTTTCAGATATCTCAAGAATACTCGCACCTGGTAACCAACCAAGGAGGTGGGCAGAAGGAGTTCAGAGAAGCTATGGCTATATCATTTACAGGGATGAGCCGTCCTATCATCCTGGGAATAGTGGGAGACAGTGCTGCAGGCAAGACAACGCTGAGTCGAGGCATCGCCCAGATTTTAGGTGTTGAGAACGTGACACTACTCTGCACTGACGACTACCATCGCTATAACCGGAAACAGCGCAAGGAATTGGCTATCACCCCCTTGAATCCCGAATGTAACTATCTCGATATTATGGCGCAGCATTTGAGGCTCCTGCGTGCTGGGGAAGCCATCCTGAAGCCGCACTACGACCATACATCAGGTGACTTTGGACCGCCAGAGTATGTCGTTCCACATCAGTATTTGATTGTAGAGGGTCTGCTCGGCATGTACTGGCAGGAGATGCGCACTGCCTACAGTGTGCGCGTCTACCTCAATCCGACTGAGAACCTGCGGCGGCGCTGGAAGGTCCGGCGTGACATGGCCAACCGTGGATACACGGAAGAAGAGGTCTTGCGAGAACTTGCCATCCGTGAGCACGATTCCGAAGCCTATATCCGGCCGCAGCGTCATCACGCGGATGTCGTGGTTTCCTTCTTTCCGAGCGAAGCGTACCTCGCTGACCCGGATGGTGATGCGCATCTCAATGTGTGCTTGACCTTGTATGGGACACTGCATCACCCCGACTTTAGCGAGGTCATAGCTGAGGATACGTCGGGCTGCGTGCGTTCAACGCTGGGGCGTGAGGGCGGGCGAGCCGTCGAGTATCTAGAGATCGATGGCTCCATCCCTGACGAGCCAGCACGCGCGCTAGAGCGTTGTATCCTGGATCACCTCGATGCCTGTGGGGCAGCCTCGCTAGCAGACCTTGGGCAGTATCCCGACTATCAAACGCGAGATGAGCGGCACAGCCATCCGCTAGCCCTCACTCAGCTTCTCCTGGTCTATCACCTGCTCCGCGCAAGGCAACTTGACCAGATCGCGGTCTAAGTTTGAGTTTACGAGTGGCAGCATCGGTGACCTTGTTGAAGGCGAAATTCTTCAAGTTGTTCTAGGAAATGCCAGGCAATAGGTGAATAGAGTAGAGCTATCCCTGTCCACCTGGCTTTCGATGGCCTTGTATACGTTTTGTGCAGGTATGGGGTTGTCGGCGAAATTCGCGGCGTGCATCATGGTTGGAGCATACCCATGCAGGTCAGGATGCTGGAAAGCGTCGTTGCAGAGTGCAAGCAACTCCATCTCAAAGATGCTGTCATTAAGTGGCAGCACCGTCTGGAGCGAAGCCACCCCATTATCGGCATGATTGGCACACGAAGGTTGCAGCCGTCAAGCTTTCCGAGGTCGGCTCAAGGTATGATCTCGACATATACAGTAATACAGGACCATTTCCCATCCTGAGCTGTATGGATGATGGTCTTCCCTCCACCCATGGCGATACTGATACGTTGGTTAAGGCTGCCCTGGGCACCCTGTAAGAGATCAATACCAGCCAGCCAGATTTGATCATTGCCGAAGTTGGAGACAGCATCCTGGGTGAATATCACGTCGAGCATATACCCTCATGGCAGTAACAACGTTGGGAGCAGAGCAGTTACTATGGATTTACAAACGCTTGTGGTGGACATGGAAACGTATGTTGAGCAGCGGTTGCCGCACTATATCGAAACGTTACAGGAACTGTGTTCCATTGATACCTATAGCTATCATAAGTCAGGACTGGATAAGATGGCCCGTTTGCTCGCGACACGCATGCGCGACCTGGGCCTGGAAGTCAGTATCATCGAACGCCAGCAGTGGGGCAATGATCTCTACGGTATTATACACGGGCAAGGCGGGGGCAATGTCCTTCTGCTCGCACACATGGATACCGTCTATCCTGTGGGGACTGCTTCTGCCCACCCGGTGTGGATGGAGGATGACACACTCTATTCTATGGCCCCGGGGTGAGTGATATGAAGGGCGGCATTCTGAATGGGATGTATGCCCTGGAAGCACTGTTTGCGCAGGGATATCGCTCGTTTGGGGAAATCCGATTTCTTTGTGTATCGGATGAAGAGATCAGTGTTCGGCATTGCCAGGACATCATGCGCAAGGCGTGTCGAGGCAGTCACGCGGCACTTGTTCTTGAGTCGGCGCGCGCCAACGGCGCTCTTGTGAGTGCTCGTAAGGGCAGTGCAGTGTACACGTTGACCGCTCGCGGGCGTGCCGCACATGCGGGTGTTGAGCCGGAGAAGGGCCGCAATGTCCTTCTCGAACTGGCCCATCAGCTCTTACAATTTGAAAGTCTCAATGGCTGGCGCGAAGGGTTGACCATCAATCCAGGCGTCATGAGTGGCGGATCGCTTCCGAATGTCGTACCAGATTACGCCCACATCCAGTTTGACGTGCGTTACCTGCATATGCAGGACAGGATTGCTCTTGAGGAACGGTGGCGGAAGATGATGCAAGCACAGCGGGTGCATGGCGTGGAATTGAGCCTGGAAGTCTCAGTAGATCACAAAGAGCCAATGGTCTTGACGCCCGAAACGCTGAAGCTGGTTCAGCAGGCACAAGAGATCGCTGCTCTGCTCGGTTTCTCAGTCGAACATGTGAGAACAGGAGGAGGCTCCGACGGAAGTTTTGCTGCACAGTATGGCGTTCCGGTGCTTGATGGTCTTGGCCCCGTTGGTGGTCTTGACCATAGTCCTGACGAATATCTCATGGCAAACAGTGTGGCCCCGCGTACCGCTCTGCTGGCCGGATTGATTGCCACCATTGGAGCAACCACTCTCTTTCTCTAGGACGTTCCAGGGACATGTCCATCTCAGTTGAAAGGAAGACGAGGATGTATAGCCAACTCGAATCTCTACCACGCAATAAGCTCAGGGAGCTGCAAGACGAGAAATTACGCACGATGATACGCTATGTCTATGAGCGGGTTCCTTTTTACCAGCAGCGCTTCCGGGAACGTGGCATACAGCCTGATGGCATTCGCTCGGTTGAAGACTTGCCCAGGCTCCCTTTCACCAGGAAACAGGATCTGGCAGAACAGTATCCCTTCGGCCTCTTAGCTGTGCCACGAGACCACGTGATACGCATCCATGCCAGCAGTGGCACGATGGGAAAATCGACGGTCGTGTGCTATACCAGGAATGATATCGAACTCTTCTCCGAGATAATGGCTCGCTCGCTAGTGGCAGCTGGAGCTCGCCCTGGTATGATCCTGCACAACGCCTATAACTACGGGTTGTTCACGACTGGCCTGGGAGCGCATTATGGTGCTGAAAAACTGGGCGTGACTGTCGTTCCGACCTCAGCAGGTATGATCGAGCAGCAAATAACCCTGATCCTCGACTTGAAGCCCGAAGTGATTTGCTGCCCTCCTTCCTATGCCCGGACCCTTGGTGAGGAATTTATGAGACGCGACATCCCTCCAGAACAGATTAGCCTCGCATATGCATTGCTGGGCTCCGAGCCCTGGACTGAGTCTATGCGGACAGAGGTCGATGAGAACCTCGGTGTACGCTGTACCAATCTCTATGGTCTCACTGAAATACTCGGGACGGGCGTATCCCAGGAATGCGTAGAAGTACGCACGGGGAGCCACATTTGGGAAGACCACTTTTACCCTGAGGTGGTGGATCCCATGACAGGTGAGCCTCTACCGGATGGAATAGAAGGCGTGCTCATTTTTACCCACCTCAGCAAGGAGGCGATGCCACTTTTGCGCTTTTGGACCGGCGACATCACCAGTCTGACACATGAACCATGTGCATGTGGCAGGACCCATGTGAAGATGAGCCTCATCCGCGGCAGATCAGATGACTTGATCATTGTGCAAGGAAGGAATCTGTACCCGGCCCAGATAGAAGCGATCATGAAGAGCATTCCAGAAGCTGTCCCTTACTACCAAATTGTGATGACACGAAAAGGGTCACTGGATGACATCGAGATCAAAGTGGAAGTGGCCGAGCCGATCTTTCGCGAAATCGCCCAGGAAACGCTGGACGAACAGGGCGCGGTAGCCGATCAGCGCATGCGGAACCTGCGAACGAGCATCCAAAGCAAAATCAAAGGCACGATCGGTTTGACCACGAAAGTGACGTTGCTGGCCCCTGGAACCATTCCCAGAAGCGAAGGTGGCAGAGTGCGCAAAGTTCTTGATCTACGGAAACACTGAAAAGTAGGGGGGCGTTATACTGGTTATGAGATACATCCATTCCTTTTCTTCGCCATCTCTGCATCAGACAGATGGTGTTGAGGTTTCCTGCATGATTGTATACTCCATGATTGTGGAATAGATATGCTCAGTACCAAGGCAGGCTTGGATTACCGAGCATACTCCGTAGTTCTTTCAAGGCTTCTCGAAGATTGTAGCGGTTCAAGGAAGGGTGCCAAGCAAGCCTGCTCGTTTGTCGTCAACCGACTACGAGGGAATATCCCAAGGCTCTTTCTCACCCGGCTTTCTCCAACCAGTGTAGACGTCCTCACAGACCAGCAGGCACTTCTGGACACTCACCCTCACAGAATCACAGCTACTCCTTGAAAGGCCAGCGCACATGTTCCTGGCTCTTCAAGATCAGTCCGCGCCTGGTTACTTCTCGGGCTTCTCAGTGCTATGCCAGGTCCGCCGCGCCACTTCCTGCAATTGCTCTCGTCCCTGCTGCATCGCCTTTTCAAAGCTCTCGAGGCTCTGTTTTGAGGCAGTTTCCACCACCTCGATCACCTCGATCACCTGCTGATAGGCTGTCAGCGGAGCGCGGAAGAAGCTGAAATAGCTCTCAGAGGCTCCAGGAACCACTGGTTGTTTCTGCGCTTGCTGTTCCCACTGCTCCAGGAGGGCATGCGTACTCTCCACATGGTCTTTGAGCATATTTCAAATTGCGCTCCTGGGCGGTAGCGAGACTCTCTACCATAGTCTGAGTGGCCTCACTGAAGGCGACGATTGGACGTGCGGTCGCTTCCTTTTTCTCTTTGTCTGCTATCGACTTGCTCCATCCTGAACAGTGACGGTGTCACTGTACCTTAGGGGAGGTTTGCTCTGCTATCATGATGCGCCTTCCCCTTGAAGTAGATTGCACAAGCTTCCCGATGTCTTTGCATCGTGCAGTTTCTGCATCACCACATAGTCACAATGGTTCGCCTTCCCCTCCTCCCGCCGAAAGAGCCTGGTTCATCTATGTGTGTGCAGATATTCCACCACCTGCTCGTAAGCCTGCTGTAAAGCGAGGAAGTCGATATGGTCTCCACCTGCATCTGGGTGATAGAGCTTCGCCAGTTCGCGGTATTGTCTTCGCACTTCGGCCAGGTTTGCTTCAGCGGATAACTGAAGCAAGCAGTATTCCGCTTGCAGATGGAGTGGGATGGTCACCCCGACTTGTTCGTGAAGCAGAGCAGGGCCTGGCAGGAAGAGGTGAGCGAACACGGACCACATCTGAACATAGTCCTCGAAGAACGTCGTAAACGAATCATGCTTGGTTTCCATGAGTTACTCCATGATGTCTTGAGAGAAAGACAAGGGCCATTACAGTCCTTCTGTGGTCCAATTTAACATGCCGGGCAACGCAACGAGAACAACATGGCCATTGCATGCTGCCTGGCATGAAACGAGTAATAGGCAGCCCTCCGTTTTCACGGAAAAGCAGTTAAAAACGCTTGACACGACTGTTCTACGGATATCTCACACAAAAATGGCGGCACGCACGTTGACGTCACCGAGGTCGATTGCTTGGAGGTCAGGCCACCGATGAGATGGACATTGTCGAAGTTGAGGTGTTCGAGATGGGCTTCGCTGAAATCAGCAACCACAGCGGGATGGCTGTGTATCCAGCTGTTCCAGGTCTCAGCTTCCTTGCTCAGCAGTTCGAGGTGGAGTGGGATGGCCATCGGAATACCCTCCTTTGGGTCCGATAGGCATGTGTTGCATATGCCATTGCCAGATCGCTCACAAGAAACCATTTCGCTGAGAAGGACATGCAGCATGCTTTAACAGAAGTATATCACAAAGCAATCACATTCTGTTGAGCTAAGGAAGCATTCTCATCACAAACACATCACAGTCTCACAGCATTGTCTTGTTTTGTAGGGTTCCTAGCATTCTTACCGCACGGAATCCCCGCTTGTATTTGAGATCTGGTGATGAAAGCCATGTATGAGTGCATGTCAACCGTCAACCCTTGACAGACAGAGTACATAGATGTAAAATGCATATAGATGCTTATTCATAATATACAGTAGGCAAAGGCGCAGTGATATGAGTGGCTACGGTGCCACTGGGGAGCAAGCCAAACCGGTTCCTCTTTTGAAGAGTAACCACGGCAAGACCACAGTGAGCGGGTAAAATAATCAAACCTGCACACTCAGGCCTCGAATGGAGGGTGGGAGAGATTCCTCTCCTCATCGTTTCCAAGGAGCTTCAAATGAATCACCAAGAAGCCTCTGACAAGCTGTATTAGATCGGGTTCTCTGCATCAGAAATTGAGCGTTGAGAGAGGCTCCGGCGAGCATACACCCAAAGCGGGTATACCCATTTGTCTGCAATAGGTTGCCGACTTGAGTTTGTTCGTTGGCTTGTTACCACCGGAAAGTACATCCTCTCAAACGATGACATTCGAGGTTTTTGCGGAGGAACCAACCGTGAGAAGGTGAGATTATGCCAATACGTATCCTTCTTGTCGATACCGATATGGTCTCTCGCAACGATGTCAAAACACGTCTGACCGAACAGGGATATCTCGTCGTTGGTGAGGCGGGAGATGAACGTACTGCTCTCAACCTGGCCCGCCAGATCCGGCCGGATCTGGTCTTGATGGACATCCATTTGCTCGATGGAGATGGCATAGCCATTACACAGTCCCTGATGCAGGAAAGGGTTGCACCAGTCGTTATACTCACCGAATTGGCCGACGCACCGCTTGTCGAACGAGCCAAAGATGCCGGCGTCGTCAACTATCTGATCAAACCACTGCGCACACGCGAGATTCGTGCGGCAATTGAAGTAACGCTGGCACGCTACCAGGCTTTACGTACCCTGGAGGAGCAAGTAGCCGACCTCAGCGAGCAATTGGAGACACGCAAGATCATCGAGCGCGCCAAGGGACTTCTCATTGAGAGAGGACTGAGCGAACCGGAAGCCTTTCGTAAGATCCGCAAGGTGAGCATGGACAGCCGCAAATCCATGCGGGAAGTAGCCGAGGCAGTTCTGCTCACCAAAGATATGTGAGTATATCAGCAGTTATCATGCTGAGTGCATAACGTTTGTATAAGAGAGTGCCAGTGTTGGCTACACATGACATCCGTTCAAAAAATTCGGAGAGACCTGTGCCAAAACTAACGGCTCCCCTCTTGCTTACCATCGCAAAGAGTTACGTGTACTAAAAAATCGAGAACTGGCAAGCACCTGTTCTATCTCACACTCCAAAGAAAGGTTGACGAAAAACAGGAGTACGTCAAGAAAGAGGACTAGAGATGTGCCTTGGCCTCGTCGAAACTGCCGTACATCTGCTGCTCACGTCTCGCCTCGATGAACTGCTGACCAAGCTGGCGACGGTAAAGAGCGCTGGTGCAATAGTATGTGGAAGACAGAAAATACTGCTCCTGGTTCTGCTTTACCATGGCAAAGAACGCTTCTGAAGCGCTCGGGTTCAGCTGGAAGTTGTCGTAGTTGATAATCACATTGAACCGTTTGTCGAATCCGGCATAGTGCCGATCCAGAAAATCTGCCAATACCCTGACATCTTCCACTGTCTCAATGGTCAATCCTTCGAAGTTCACAAAGAGCACATTGTCGGCTTCGTGGTACTGCAATCGCTCCTCAAAGCTCAGGGGCGCAAGGTGTTGGAGTCCCATCAATGCCTCCCGGAAAATCAACGGGTCCATCTGGTGCAGGTGCTGTGCCACCTTCGGCGCAAACTCCATCTGTGCCAGGATATCCCGTTCGAGGTCTACGCCGGGAGCAATCTCAACCAGCTCCAAGCCGCCAGCGATCAATCGGAAGACGGCCCGCTCGGTGATGTAGTAAACGGCTTTCCCCTGACGGCGGGCGTTGACACTGCTGAAGGTAATATGCTGCACCCTGCGAACAAACTTCTTTCCCGTGCCACTGTCTACGAGGCGCAGTCGTCCTTCCTCAATCGTCGCCTTCCCTCCCGTGGTGAAGGTTCCCATGAAGTAGACTGCCTTCGCGTTCTGACTGATGTTGATGAAGCCACCTGCCCCCGCAAATGTAGTCCCAAAGCGGCTCACGTTCACATTGCCCTCTTCGTCGACCTCAGCCAGACCGAGGAAGGCCTGGTCGAGGCCACCTCCATCATAAAAGTCGAACTGATAGGGCTGGTCGATAATCGCCTGGGCGTTGGCGACCGCACCAAAGCTCAGGCCCCCAGCGGGGATTCCGCCGATGCCTCCTGGCTCCACTGTCAAAGTGATCAGATCGAGGATGTTCTCTTCACTGGCCACCGAGGCCACCCCTTCAGGTATGCCGATACCCAGGTTCACAATCGCATTGCTCTTCAGAAACATCGCTGCCCGCCTGGCGATGACCTTGCGAATGGTGAGAGGCAGGGAATCGATGCTACCTGTCGAGATTTTGATCTCTCCCGTGTAGGCAGCGTTGTAGCTTTCCAGGAAGGTCTGCATGTGGTGTTCGGGGCTGGCAATCACGACGCCATCGACGAGGATGCCAGGGATACGCACGGCCGTGGGGCTTAACATGCGTTCCGTGGTGACGCGCTCCACCTGCACGATGACGATGCCTCCCGAGTTTTTTACTGCCTGGGCAATCGAGAGCACATCCAGGGTGAGCGCTTCTTTCTCCATGGTCACGTTGCCTTCCTCGTCAGCGGTGGTTCCACGCAACAAGCCAACGGTGATGGGAAACGCGTGATAGAAGAGGTACTCCTCTCCACGTAAGTGGATGACCTCGACGAGCTCCTCCCTGGTCACATCGTTTACCCGGCCTCCCCTCACGCGAGGATCGACAAAGGTCTCTAACCCGACTGCCGTGATCGTGCCTGGCTTACCAGCTGCGATGTCACGGAAGAGATGACACATAACCCCCTGGGGCAAGCAGTACGCCTCGATCTTGTTCTGGAGGGCGAGTGCTGCGAGCAAGGGAACCCGTCCCCAGTGACCGCCAATGGCTCGTTTGACCAGGCCCGCTCTGGCAAGGTGATTCAGCCCCTTCGTGTGGCCGTCGCCCTGGCCAGCGGCATAGACCAGGGTCAGGTTGGCAGGAGACCCACTGGCCAGAAAGCGCTTTTCCAGGGCAAGAAGGAGTTCCTCGGGAACTCCAACCCCCACGAAACCAGAAGTGGCCACGGTATCGTTATCCTGAATCAGGCGTGCTGCTGCATCCGCAGAAAGGAGCTTGTGACGCTTCATATTTGGCCTCTCTTCTGACTGGCAAGGAAGACGACGGAGTTGTACACCACAGAAGGTGAATCATTGGCCGCCCTCTGGACACGATGACGTGGGTGATGCCCAGCTCCTTGGAACCCGGCACCCAGGTAATTCCAGTGGTGCTGAGCAGGGAAAGCAGGCCGCCAAACACCTTACAAGCGAACCTGGGCGAGGGCATATGCTATGCGTGCTCCACCCACTCTTTGCTGCGCAGCACGAACTTCTGTACTTTGCCAGTCGAGTTCTTGGGCAAGCCACCGAACTCGACGGAAGCGGGGCACTTGAAATGCGCCAGGTGCTCTCGGCAGAAGACCATGATCTCGGCTTCGGTCGCACTTTGATCTGGTTTCAAGGTGACAAATGCCTTGGGACGCTCTCCCCACTTCTCATCGGGAATAGCGACGACGGCACACTCCAACACCGCAGGATGTTGGGCCACAACCTGTTCCACCTCGATCGTTGAGATATTCTCGCCGCCGGAAATGATGATGTCCTTTTTGCGATCACGCAGCTCAATGTACCCGTCGTGGTGGCAGACTGCAAGATCACCAGAGTGGAACCAGCCACCTTCAAACGCCAGAGCGGTCGCTCCTGGATCTTCAAAGTACCCTTTCATCACGATGTTCCCATGCATCACAACTTCTCCCATCGTACTGCCATCCCGAGGCACATCGTTCATCTGCTCATCGACCACACGCAAACCGCCAGCTACAACATTGCCCTGGCCCTGCCGTGCGAGAAGACGAGCCTGTTCCGCAATGGGGAGATCATCCCAATCGGTGTGCCACTCGCATATCGTGTAGGGGCCATATGTCTCAGTCAGTCCGTAAGCATGGATCGGACGGAAGTTCAGTTCCTTGATCCGGTCAAGCAGCGTGGGAGAGGGGGGTGCTCCGCCAATCGTCACAGTGATCTGCTGGTCGAGGCGGTGCGCTTTCGGGTGGTTGACCAGGAGAATTTGGACAGTGGGGGCTCCGTTGTAGTGAGTGATGCCTTCGGTCTTGAAGAGGTCCCAGATCAGCCCAGGATCGATTTTGCGCAGGCAGACATGTGTGCCGCCCACGGCGGTCACGGCCCAGGTAAAGCACCATCCATTACAGTGGAACATCGGTAGCGTCCAGAGATAGACGCTGTTTGCGTTTAACCCTAGCTCAATGACTTGAGCTATCGCATTGAGATAAGCCCCACGATACGTATAGACTCCTCCTTTGGGACGGCCTGTTGTGCCCGAGGTGTAGTTGATCGAGAGAGGCTCTTCCTCGTCCTCCAGCCAACTCACGACTGGTTCTGGCTCTCCTTCTGCCAGGAACACTTCGTAGGGATCCTCAGGCGCACCCGTGTCGTCAATACGGATCACCTGCATACCGTCCAACGTGAGAGACTCGACCTGGGGATAGAGTTCGGAGTCGACGAAGAAGAACCTGGCCCCTGAGTGCTTCAGAATATAGTCGATCTCCTGCGCATTCAATCTGGAGTTGACTGCTACCAGGATACCACCCGCCGCAGGTACGGCAAAGTGCGCCTCGAGCAGAGCAGACGTATTAGGACACAAGAAGGCGACCCGATCGTGCTTCTGTATGCCGATATGACGTAGGTGGGAAGCCAGGCGGTACACCCGATCTGCAAATTCGCGGTACGTATACTGCCGATCACCAGTGACGATGGCAATTTTGTCGGGAAAAATGGAGGCACTCCGCTCTAGAAAACTGACTGGTGTCAATTCCGTTCGATAGACTTTCTCTTCCGTTTGATGTTGCAATGTGTGTGCTCCTTGTCTGATTGGTTCCCCACTGCATGCGTCAGTTCACAGGTATGTTTGTTGCTTTGGGTGCGCTGCTACAGGCAGCGAGGAGACCTGAATTGAATGGTACTATTTTCTTCTTTCCCATAAATATACCGCAGGTGTATCACAGTTGTTTCACGAAAGGCCGTCTTACGCTCACAATCTGGTCTCACCATGAAGGAAGCGGTACCTGGCGGACCTGGTTCCACTCCTGCCGAAGTGTTGCGCGAAGTGAGAAACCTTCTTCATACCTATCCCTGTCTCCACGCCACTTGCGGCTGCTGCCGTGCACTGGACTCTACTTTGCCAATGTTCACAAACCCTGTCAATCAAACTGCGGAATGTGAATTCTATGAACATGCAAGCAAGATATGTGGACAACCAAATAGAGAGGCGATGTGTTTTCTTCGTCTGCTGAAAGCAAATAAGGCAGCGAATACAAAACACACCATATCCTTGAGACGGCCATTATCACGTTTAATGTCAAGTATCCTGTGTATGTGCCATCAACCGTTTATGCCGCTCTCCAGTAATCATGGTGGAAGACACCCAATACGTGCTATGGCAAGCAAGCTTCCTTCATCGGGCACAACAGGTCTATCACTCGAACGGATATCTCAAGAAGCTGCACGAGGCGGAGCTTGTCGAGGCCTTTCCTAAGATTCCGTCAGGCAAATCCTACGTCGTGAATTACATGAGCTTGAAAGGGCAAGACGTGCGGGCGAGTAGGCCATGTTCTACTTTCGCTGTTGAGCATGGCCTGGAAGCAGTTCTCCTGGGCCATATATCAGGTGATGGGGTACGTGTTTATGCGAAAATGAAGGACTTCTAGGAGCAGCTAGCAGCTGCTAGCTGCTCCTAGAAGAAGAACCTACTCCTGACATTGCTCATTTCAGCAGAAAGAAAGTCCTCGATGTGAGTTGTCAATTCCCTGGCATGGGTCAAAAGCCCTAAATGCCCGCCGTTGTAGATGTGCAGCTTGGAATGTGGGATCAGACGATGCATGATCTTCGCGTTGATGGCTGGAACAATCGGGTCGTCATCGCCGGCCAGGATCAGTGTGGGCTGGCGTAAGAACCTGAGCCATGGCAGACTCGTCCAGCCTATGGCAGCCATCAGTTGATACACATAGCTCAACGGCTCATTGGAGTGCGTGGCGTGGGCCATGTGGCGCACGAATTCGGGATTTGACTGTAGATCTCCTCCATAGATGTCCGGTGCAATCTCTGCCATGTACGTGGGGTCCTGATAGCGCCGTGGCGTCGCCATTTTGGCAAGCACAGATAGTCGACCAGGAACCATAATCGTCCCTGGTGCGGTGCTCACAAGGATCAAACGCCGACAACATTGCCGGTATTGAAAGGCAAATTGTTGGGCCAGGCCACCACCCCACGAGATACCAAGCACATCTACCTGCTGGTAGCCAAAATGATCGAGTATCTGCGTGATCCAGGATGCCAGTGTCGAAAAACGGTATGGCATGGTCGACTTCGGCGATCCACCGGTACCTGGCACATCAAAACGAATGACTTCCGTACCCGGATCGAGTTCATCAATGAAAGGCTGGAAAACTTCGAGACTGACGCCAATGCCATTCACCAGCAACAACGGTATGCCGCTACCATTGCCTGGTCGGATGGCGACACGCAGGCGTTGGCCTTTGATGTCGATGCTATGAATATCATCCGGTCTCCGCGTTGCTTCCTCTTGTGCATACATGTTGTTCAAATCCCTTTCCGCGTTGAGAGAGTGCGCTCTGCTTGTGTGAGCACTGCCGCTGTCGCACAGAGTGCTATACAAGAGCGAGTTCTCACTTCGGTTTCACCAGCGCTATGAATGGAACGCACACGATCAACACCATCGTTGATCGTGTGGGGTACGTCCAGGGGTAGAATTTCGCCTCTAGATCTTGCCAGACATGCTCCCGTCCACTGAAGGGACCAATGGTACTCAATGATAACATAGAACCAAATCTCTTTGTATGTTGTTGCCTACCTGCCCGAGAAACTACCTTTGCGTTTTTCATTGTAGGCAGCAATGCCCTCTTTGGCATCTTCACTCTGGAAGCAGAGTTGCTGGAGCTCTCGCTCGATAGCCAGAGCCTCGGAGAACGCCACCTCAGCGCCGGATTGAACTGCACGCTTGATGCGTCCAACTGTCTTCGAAGCTCTGTTGGGTGGACAGAACTGGCGAGCATAGTTCATGACCTCTTCCCAGTAGTTCTCAGGCTCGTAGACATAGTTGATGAGCCCCAGTTCTAATGCCTCTTCAAAACTGATCAGCTTCCCTTCGGTCATCATTTCAATAGCCTTATTCTTGGGCAGTGCACGCGCCATACGCTGCGTACCACCTGTTCCGGGAAGCACACCCAGCGTGATTTCTGGTAGGCCAACTTTGCCGGAATTTCGGCGGGCGATCCGAATATCACAGGCCAGCGCAATCTCCAGTCCTCCCCCAACGGTGTGACCATTGAGAGCCGCAATCACCAGCTTGGGAGTTTGTTCGAGGCGTGTTAAGGTCTCATTGGCATGGAGGCAGAAGTAGTATTTGAAGGTTGGTGTCACCGCATTGAGCATGCCGATATCTGCGCCAGCGCAAAAGAACTTCTCTCCCGCGCCACGGAGCAGGATTACATGGACATTTTCATCGAATCGCGCCTGCAAAATAGCCTCATCGAGCTGGCGCATCATCTCATAACTGTAGGTATTAGCGGGTAAGTTCGTTAACTCGATGACACCTACACCCTCGGTTGCAATATAATTGACTAATGTTCGTTCTGAGGTGGTGGTCACAGTTTGTTTTCCTTTCGTACGACATCATACGCATTCAATATGTCATCATCTTTGACGCATTCAAATGGTGTATGACACTTCTTACAATACAATTGGACGGTCAGCAGTTGCTGGCCGAACAAGGACAAGAATTCCGTGTCGGTCGAGCGGCAATAGGGGCAGGCTATCTGCACTGTTGCCTTTGCCTTTGCCCCCTGCTTGTCTGTCTTTTCATCCATAATGATCAACCAACATCTTTCCGTCTCGTGACACGATCCCAGGCATTCCAGGGCAGAGATTGGCGCAGTTCCCAGCATTTTGTGTCAGCATGAAAGAATACTGGTACCTCTATTTCGAGGCTATGTAAGGTTGGCATGATGTGGTGTAGATAGCGACGACGCAAGTCGTCAGGTGTGGCATCGATGATCCCCTCACGATAGAGGTGCTGCATAGTTGGATCATCGTTGGGACCAAACCAGCACAGCGTCTCATCCCACAGGCGATTGAGTGAAGCGACCAGCGTTGCACGTACTGCTCCACCAGCTTTGGCAAGACGGCGCACCCAGCCATCCGCATGCATTTCATGGATGCGCTCTTCCTGTACGATTTTCCGAGCACGCTGGCGTAATGGCTCATAGCTCGAATGTTGAGATGCTTCAAAGAAAGTCGTAATGGCAGCATCAAGCAAAAAATTGGTGGCCACAAAGTCAGACCACCCCTGGAAATCATGATCGAGAGAAGCAAGATGGTAATGCAAGGTGCGCGTCATGGGG
>Ga0209048_10002587_pt1 | contig 17923 bp, 18 predicted proteins | sample FrelakmetCRP12CR_FD_187146 | JGI IMG/M metagenome (GOLD analysis project Ga0209048, IMG submission 187146) | Freshwater lake sediment microbial communities from the University of Notre Dame, USA, for methane emissions studies - CRP12 CR (SPAdes)... | ecosystem: Environmental > Aquatic >... | reverse complement strand
GACGGCGCCGGCAGCGATGCCACCGGCCACGACGGCGCCGGCCACGACCGGAGCGACCACCGTCTCGTCGGACCCGTCATCAGGTGCCGCGGTCTCCCCGGCGTCAAGAACCTGATCGGCGCCGACGGCTTCGTCCGCGGCGTCGGCCTCGACAGGTGGCGGAGGCGGCGTGAGCGCGGCGGCGGGCGTGCCGCACTCGCCACAGAACGCGGCCCCCTCGACCAGCGGCGTACCGCACTCGCCGCAGAAGCGGGGCGGCGGCGGCGGCGGCGGCGGAGGTTGTGACGACGGGGGCTCGGCGGCGTTGCGGCCCATCGAGAACAGCGTCCGGGGAGGCTGCCCGCCTCGACCGAGAGTGCCGTCTTCGCTCATGCCGTCCATCCCATTCGCCCTGGCTCCTGCACATCGACCTTCGGAGTCGGCTGACACGACCCGACGGCCGTCAACAGGAGCCACCTGGTCGGGGGCCAGTATGACCCGCGCCCACCGGGCACCGGGTGTACCCCACCCTCTCCTTGTCGGCCGAACGGCACCCGCTGTGAGGCGCTACAGGGAGAATCCGAGAAGCCGATGCTCAGGCGATCAGGCGACGGCCGAGTCGGCCCGCGGATCCCACGACGCCAGATCGGCGAGTCGCTTGTCGTTCGAGAAGACCTCGACGATGGGCTGGTCGACCCCGACGCGCTTCAGCAGCCGCTTCACCTCGAGCTCCTCGTTCCAGAGCACGAGGGTGACCACGACGCCCGACTCGCCGGCGCGGGCGGTACGCCCGGAGCGATGGAGGTAGGCCTTGTGGTCCTCGGGCGGGTCGTAGTGCACGACCACGTCGACATCGTCGACGTGGATGCCTCGCGCGGCCACGTCGGTGGCCACCAGCACGTGCAGCTTGCCGCCCGCGAAGTCGGCGAGAGCGCGCTCGCGGTACTGCTGACGCAGATCGCCGTGGATCGACGCCGCGTCGACCCCCTCCCGGACGAGTTGGTCGGCCAGGCGGTCGGCCATCCGCTTCGTGCGCACGAACATGATCGTGCGGTTGGCATTGCGGGCGATGGCGGCGGCCACCTTCACCTTGTCCATCTCGTGCACGAGCAGGAACCGGTGCTCCATCTCCTCGACGGTGACGCTCGTGGACTCGACCTCGTGCATGGCCGGCTCGTGCTGGTAGCGCTTGATGAGCGTGTCTACCACACCGTCGAGGGTGGCCGAGAACAGCAGTGTCTGGTACTTGCCCGGCACGTGGCGGAGGATCCACTCGACCTGGGGAAGGAACCCCATGTCGGCCATGCGGTCGGCCTCGTCGATCACGACCATGGTGATGTCGTCGAGGGCGACCTCCTTGCGCTCGATCAGGTCGATCATGCGCCCGGGTGTGGCCACCACGAAGTCGACGCCCTTGTGCAGGGCCGCGATCTGGCGCTCCATCTTGGCGCCGCCGTACACGGCCTCCATGCGCAGGTTGCGCGCCGCGGCCATGGGCGCGAGCTCGTCGCTCACCTGCACGGCCAGCTCGCGGGTGGGCACCAGGGCGATGGCCCGGGGTCGGCGCGACGCGGCCCGCTCCAGGCGCTCGATGATCGGCAGCCCGAAGGCCAGGGTCTTGCCCGACCCGGTCTTGGCCTTGCCGCACACGTCGAGGCCGGCGAGGGCGTCGGGGATGGCGAGCGCCTGGATGGGGAAGGCGTCTTCGATGCCGCGCTCTGCGAGCGCGGCGACGAGGTCAGGAGAGACCCCGAGGCTGGCAAATGTGGTCATGTCTTCGATCCGGTCGCAGGGTGCGCGGCCGGACATTCGGACAGACCGCGCGGTCATCGACAGGATACCCCTCGGGGCACGCCGAACGGCGTCAACCGCCGCTGGGGGTTGGCACGGCGCGGGAGGAGGGCGATCAGCCGGGGAGGTTGGCCTCGATGACGGCCACGATCTCGTCGGCTTCGGGATCGACCATGGGCCGGAACCGGGCCACGACCGCGCCGTCCGGCCCGATCAGGAACTTCTCGAAGTTCCATTGGATGTCACCGGCCGCGCCTTCGGCGTCGGCTACTGCGGTGAGCTGCTCGTAGAGGGGGTGGCGGTCGTCGCCGTTCACCTCGATCTTCTCGAACAGCGGGAACTGCACCCCGTAGGTGGTGCTGCAGAACTCCGCGATCTCGTCGGGTGAGCCCGGCTCCTGGCCGAGGAACTGGTTGCACGGGAAACCGAGCACGGTGAAGCCCCGCTCCCCGTAGGTCTCGTGCAGGCGCTCCAGGCCCTCGTACTGCGGCGTCAGGCCGCACTTCGAGGCCACGTTGACGATGAGCGCCACCTTGCCCTCGTAGTCGTGCAGGTCGGCGGGCGAGCCGTCGAGTCGGTTCACCGGGACGTCGTAGAGCGCCACCGCTCCCCCTTCGTGTCGTCGTACGTCGAGACCGGGCGGCGGCGTTCGATCGAGCCCCGCTCCCCCAGCATGGCGGGCGTGTTCCCCGGCCCGCCCGTTCGGGCGGACGACGTGCCCAACCGGGCCGGGCCCGCGCCTATTCCAGGTCGTAGGATCGAGCCATGGACGGGGGGATCGACGCGCACCTCAGGCAGATCGCAGAGTCGGGCTACACGATCCTCCCCGATGTGATCGACGCCGACCTGCTCGAGGCGCTGACCGATGACCTGGTGAGGCTCGAGCACGACCTCGGCATCGGTGCGGCTGACAACGACTTCGAGGGCCGCCAGACGGTTCGCATCTACAACCTCCTCGCCCACGGCGCGCTCTACCGACAGATCCCGGTGCATCCCGCGGTCCTGCCCATCGTCGAAGGCGTGCTCGATGCCGGCTGCCTGGTCTCGTCCGTGTCGTCCATCGCCATCGATCCCGGCGAGACACCACAGCCGATCCACGCCGACGACCAGCTCATCCCCCTGCCCAAGCCCCACCCGCCGGTCGTGTGCAACACCATGTGGGCGCTCACCGAGTTCACCGAGGCCAACGGCGCCACCCGGTTGGTGCCCGGCTCACACCGACGCGACCACAGCCCGGCCTACGGCAGCTCCCACCCGACCATCGCCGCGCAGATGGCTCCGGGCAGCGTGCTGGTGTGGGACGGCGCGCTCTGGCACGGCGGGGGCGCCAACACCACCGGCGAGCGCCGCACCGGTATTGCCATGAACTACTGCGCCGGCTTCATCCGCCAACAGGAGAACCAGCAACTCGGCATCCCCCGCGACATCGCCCGCGAGTTCTCGCCCCGCCTGCGCGAGCTGGTCGGCTACGGCGTCTACCACGGGCTCATCGGCCACATCGACAAGCACAGCCCGGTCGAGCTGCTCGACGACCCGGACCGGTCGACGACGGGCACGCCGATGGTGTGGGACGCGCCCTGACCTGGGTCATTCGGCCCATTCGCCGCCCCAACCCGATCGGTAGGGTCAAGACGGCAGGTTGGCGCGCCGAGATGCAGGTGAGGGCAAGGGACCGCACGAGCAGGAGCCCGACGGGATGGCGCACGAGAACTGGATCCGGCGATGAGCGATTCGTTCGCCATGGCGCGCGCCCGCCGAGCCCTGGCCGAGGCCGGCCTCGACTTCCAGGTACCCCTGCAGTCGGCCAGCAGCGTCACCAACGAGGTCTGGCTCACCGACGACTACGCGATCCGGGTCAACCGCAGGCCGAACCAACGGCTCCGCAGGGAAGCCTTCCTCGGACCGCTGCTCCCGCCAGAGGTCGGTTACCCGCGCATCATCGGATACGGCGGCGCGCTCGGCGCCGACTGGCTCATCGCCGAGCGCGTGCCCGGCGGTGTGCTCAGCCGCGCCTGGCCCGCGATGAGCCCCATCGAGCGCCGCAGCGCGGTGCGCCAGATCGCCAACATCCTGCGCCACCTGCACAAGGTGCCCTGCCCGGCCGACCTGCCCGAGATCGATGCCGCCCCGCAACTGCTCGGCGAGCACGAGTTCAATGCGGTCGTTCCGCTGGTCGCCGCCCTCGACGAGGTCGCCACCTTCGCCCAAGTCGACAAGAAGCTCATAGCCGAGGCCCACGACCTCGTGCTCGACACGTCCTCGGTGATCGAGCCCTTCGATCGACGCACCCTCGTCCACGGCGACCTGCACTTCGAGAACGTCCTCTGGGACGGTCACGTCGTCACCGCTCTGCTCGACTTCGAATGGGCCCGGGCCGCGCCGGCCGACCTCGACCTCGACGTGTTCCTGCGGTTCTGCGCCTTTCCCTACCTGCACGTCGCCGAGGACTACGAGAAGGCCACTCTGGCCGAGGACTACGTCGACGTGCCCTACTGGCTCGCCGAGGGCTACCCCGAGCTGTTCTCGTTCCCCAACCAGTTCGACCGGGTGCGGCTCTATTGCATCGCCTACGACGTGCGCGAGCTGCTTCTCTATCCACCCCACCGCCCGCCACGCGAGCTGTCGGCCCACCATCCGTACAACCGCCTCGAGCGCACGCTGCGGGGCCACAGCCACCTCAACCGACTCGCGGGCGAGAGCACCGACTGGACCGGCGGCACCCCCATCACGCCACCGATGGCGCATCGGTGAGCGAATCGCTGGCGCTGGTCCGGGCCCGCCGCGCCCTCGAGGTGGCCGGCCTGCCGCCCGATTCGCCGCGTCGGGCGCCGAGCGCGACCAACGAGGTGTGGCTCACCGACGAGCATGTCGTACGGGTGAACAGGCGACCGAGCCCACGCCTGCGCCGCGAGGCGATCCTCGCCCCCCACCTGCCGGTCGAGGCGGGCTACCCGAGCGTCCTCGCCTACGGCGGCGAGCTGGGCGCCGACTGGTTGATCGTCGAGCGGGTTCCCGGCGACATGCTCGCCCGGTGCTGGCCCCACCTCAGCCGCGAGGAACGTCGTAGCGCCACGCGGCAGGTGGCCGAAGTGCTGCGTCACGTGCACGCCGTGCACTGCCCCGACGACCTCCCCGACACCGACAACACACCGCAGCCTCTCGACCCCCATCAGTTCCCCGCTGTGTCGCCGGTGCTGGCGATCGTGGCGCACCTCAGGTCGCTCCCCGGGGTCGATCGGACCCTGTTGGCGGAGGTGACCGCGCTGGTCACCGAGACCGCGTCGGTCATCGAGCCCTTCGACGTGCCCACGCTCGTGCACGGCGACCTGCACTTCCAGAACGTGTTGTGGGACGGCAGCGTCGTCACCGCCCTGCTCGACTTCGAATGGGCCCGGGCCGCGCCCCCCGACCTCGACCTCGACGTGTTCCTCCGGTTCTGCGCCCATCCCGACTGGCACGTCGCACCCGACTACCGCGACCTCACGAAGTCGTCCGACTACGCCGACGTGCCCTACTGGTTCGCCGAGGACTACCCCGAGCTGTTCGACCGGCCCTTCCTGTTCGAGCGCCTGCGCCTCTACGGGCTCGCCTACGACGTGCGGGACCTGGCCGCCGAGGTGCGCACCGCAGGGCCTTCGGCCGCGGCGCGCGGCCCGCACCCCCCGTGGCATCCCTACACCCGTCTCGAGCACGCCCTGCAGGGACGCTCGCACCTCGACGTCCTACGGGGCGCGAAGGTCGAGTCGTTCGAGGACAGTCCCTAGCGGGGATCGGCCGCCTCACCCGAGCCACCGTCGGCGGCGTCGTCGCCTGAACCTCCACCGGCGGGCTGCGGGCCGGGCACGCCGGCCTCGACGACGCCCTCGGTGGGCGACCAACGGTGGCCGTCTTCGTACGGCTCGTCATCGTCATCGGGCCGCCGGCGCAGCCCTCGCACGGCCAACACCACGACCGACCCTCCGATGGCCAGCAGACTCATCCACGTGTTCACCCGCAACCCGAGGATCAGGCTGGCATTGTCACTGCGCAGCGCCTCCACCCAGAGCCGACCGAGGCCGTAGCCCCCGACGTAGAGCACGAACAGATCCCCGGGGCGGATCGCCCGCTTGCGGTCGAGCCAGATGAGCAGACCCATGAGCACCAGGTTCCAAAGCGCCTCGTAGAGGAACGTCGGGTGGAAGGTCGCGTAGTCGAGGTAGCGGGCGGGCCGGTGCGCCGGGGCGATCTCGAGGCCCCACGGCAGGGTTGTGGGTCGGCCGAACACCTCCTGGTTCCACCAGTTGCCGAGACGGCCGATGGCCTGGGCGAGCGGAAGTGCCGGGGCCACCACGTCGAGCCCGGTGGGCAGACGCATGCCGCGGCGACGGCCGACCCACACGCCGACCGCCACCCCGGCGATGATGCCGCCGGGGATGCCCAGGCCGCCCTCCCAGATCTTGAACGCGTCGAGCCAGCGCCCCTGGTAGGTCCGCCAGTCGGTCATGACGTGGTAGAGGCGGGCACCGATGAGCCCCGCCGGCACCGCCCAGATGGCGATCGCGGCCCAGTCGTCGGGGTTGCCGCCGCGGGCCGCCCAGCGCCGGCGGGCCATCTCGACCGCGGCGAGCACGCCGAACGCGATCATCAGCCCGTAGGCGCGCAGGTGCAACGGGCCGAGCACGATCTCGTTCGAGCCCGGGCTGGGCAGCGAGGCCGTCAGGGCAGCAAGCCCCGAGAGGAGTCCGGTCAACCGGCCAACTGCTCGGGGGTCACCGCGTAGAGCACGTCAGCGCCACTCACGACCGGGGTACGCAGCCCGTGGACCGCCGGGAGCAGTTGCTCGCAGAAGAACCGGGCGGTCGCGACCTTGGCCCGCTGCGAGTCGGCGTCGCCGACCCCGTCGTCGAGGTTGGCCGTCGCGGCCAGCGCCTGGCGGGCCATCACCCAGCCGGCGGCCACCAGGCTGAACATCCGCAGGAATGGCGTGGCCCCGGCAAGGCCGTCGACCGGGTTGGCGACACCCTGCTCCATCAGCCAGCGGGTGGTGTCGGCCACCGTGTCCACCGCCGCGGAGAGCTCGGACCGGATCGAAGCCAGGTCGTCGCCCGCCTTCTCGAGGTCGGCGTCGAGGGCGGCGATCGAGCCGAGGAAGTCCTGCACCACGGCCCCACCGCTCATCGGGAGCTTCCGCCCAACCAGGTCGAGCGCCTGGATGCCGTTGGTGCCCTCGTAGATCGCGGTGATGCGGGCGTCTCGGTAGTGCTGGGGAACCCCGGACTCCTCGATGTAGCCCATACCGCCGTAGACCTGGATGGCGAGCGACGTGACCTCCGTGCTCATGTCGGTCGACCAGCCCTTGCACACCGGGATCAACAGATCGACGAGGGCGCCCCGTGCGGCCCGCACGTCGGGGTCGGGGTGGAAGCTGGCCACGTCGATGCCTTCGGCGGTGACGTAGATGAGGCCGCGCATGGCCTCGATCGTGGCCTTCATGGTGAGCAGCATCCGACGCACATCGGGCAGGTCGACGATGAGCGACATCTCCCCGCCGGGCGCACCCGGCGCACGGCCCTGGCGGCGCTCCTGCGCGTACTGCAGCGCGTCCTGGTAGGCCCGTTCGGCGAGGGCGAGTCCTTCGAGGCCCACCGAGAGGCGGGCGTTGTTCATCATCGTGAACATGTAGCGCATGCCCTGGTTCTCCTCACCGATGAGGTAGCCGATGGCCCCGCCGTTGTCGCCGTAGTTGAGCACGCACGTCGGGCTGGCCTTGATGCCCATCTTGTGCTCGATCGAGGTGCAGAACACGTCGTTGCGCTCGCCCAGCGACCCGTCGTCGTCGACCAGGTACTTGGGCACGATGAAGCACGAGATGCCCTTCGTGCCGGGGGGTGCATCGGGGGTACGGGCCAGCACGAGGTGCACGATGTTGTCGGCCATGTCGTGCTCACCGAAGGTGATGAAGATCTTCGTACCGGTGATTCGGTAGCTGCCATCGTCCGCGGGCACCGCCCTGGTGCGCACCGCGCCGACGTCGGAGCCGGCCTGCGGCTCGGTGAGGTTCATGGTGCCGGTCCACTCGCCCGTCACCATCTTCTGCAGGTAGATCTCCTTCTGGGCCTCGCTGCCGTGATGCATGAGCAACTCGATGGCGCCCTGGGTGAGCAGCGGCGCCATGGAGAACGCCATGTTCGCCGAGGAGATGAGCTCCTGCATGACGATGCCCACCAACCAGGGGAACCCGCCCCCGCCGTAGGCCGCGTCGAACGGAACCGCGCCCCAGCCCGATTCGACGTACTGCGCGTAGGCCTCACGAAAGCCGTCGGGGGTACGCACCGAGTTGTCGGACGGGTCGTGGACGCTGGTCTGGACGTCTCCCACCCGGTTCAGGGGCGCGATCTGCTCGGTGACGAAGCGCCCGTTCTCGTGCAGCACCCCCTTCACCGTGTCGGGATCGAGGCCGGCGAAGGCGTCGAGGGCGAAGAGGGCATCGAGGTCGACCAGGTTGTCGAGGACGAACTCGATGTCGCGGAAGGGGGGTCGGTAGTCAGCCACGGTCCTCAAGGCTACGCTCCGCCGCCGACCCGGGGCACACCGCCTCTCTCGCGCACCGAGGGTCCGGGTCCCAGACACAGGAGGTCGCGGGTGATCGAGATCGAGCGCATCGGGGATGTGGCTGTCGTGCACCTCCGCGACGGCGAGAACCGCTTCAACGCGTCGTCGATCGCCTCGTGGCACGCCGCGCTCGACGAGCTCGAGGCCTCTGACGGCCCGCTCGCCGTGGTCACCGTCGGCGAGGAGCGCTTCTACTCCAACGGCCTCGACCTCGACTGGATGGTGGCCAACCCCGAGGCCGCCGCGGGCCATCTCCACGAGGTCCACCGCCTCCTCGGGCGGATGCTGGCCTTCCCCGCGTACACCGTGGCCGCGGTGAACGGCCACGCCTTCGCCGGAGGCGCGATGTTGGCCATCGCCCACGACCTGGTGGTGATGCGTGACGACCGGGGCTACTGGTGCCTTCCCGAGGTCGATCTCGGCCTGCCGGTGACCGCGCCCATGTTCGCTGTGATCACGGCCAAGCTGCCCCGGGTGGCCGCCCACGATGCACTCGTCACCGGTCGCCGGTACCCCGCGGCCGAGGCGCTCACCGCCGGGATCGTCCATCGCATCGCCCCCGAGCCCGACGTGCTTCCCGTGGCTCTCGCCGCCGCCATCGATATGGCACCGAAGAACCGCGACGTCATCGCCGCGCACAAGCAGCTGCTGTACGCCGACGCGCTCGCGACCATCGCGGCCTCCGGCTGACGGCCCTCCCCTCCCCCGGTCGCGTGCGTACCTGGTGCTGCCCCACGGCGCCGGATATGCACCCGATCGATGGGGAGAGCGGGGGGTGACGAACGGGCCGCGGGATCAGAGCGCGACGACTTCGAAGGTCACGGCATGGGTGCACCCGTGCCGTCGACCCCCAGCGACGGCCATCGCCGTGAGGAACCCTCGAGGATCGAAGCCGTCACCGAGCGCGGAGAAGTAGGCCGCGTGCGCCTCGAGCGAGGCCACGCCGGCGTCGAGCTGTCCGGTGACGTCGACCGCGTGGGTAGGTCGAGGCGATCCGCCGAACGCCACCCAGCGCACACCCGACCAGGGCTCGAGACCCTCGTCGAGCAACTCCGGGAACACCCACCGATTCCCCGCATCGCGAGCGGCGTCGAGCAACGCCAGACCCAGCACACGGTGATCGGCCATGTTGAGCCCGCCGCCTTCGAAGGTGAGACGGCAATTGATGCTAACGAGCAGTTCGGGCCGATGACGCCGGATGGCGCGGGCCAGGTCACGCCGCAGATCGAGCCCGTACTCGAGCATCCCGTCGCGATGGCCCAGGAACTCGACGAGGTCGACACCGACCGCGGCCGCGGCCGACCGCTCCTCCCCCTCGCGGAGCGGCCCGGCGTCGGAGGGATCGAGCGCGTCGAGTCCGGCCTCTCCGCTCGTGGCGAGGACGTAGCCCACCCAGCGCCCTTCCGTGGTCCAGCCGGCAACGGCCATCGAAACGCCGTATTCGATGTCGTCGGGATGGGCGACCACGCACAAGGCCCGCTGCCAGTCGACGGGCAGGGCCGGGAGCAGATCGTCGGCGGGGGGCGAGCTCACGGCCCGACGCTCAACCTTGCGCGCCCGCGAGCGGGTCGGCGAACAGCTCGAGTTGGATGCGATCGGGGTCGCGGAAGATCAACACCGCACCGAAGTCCTCGCGGCGGAGCGGTTGGTAGTCGATGCCCAGGTCGTCGAAGCGTCGCTGCCAGTCGTCGAGCGCCGACCGCGAGGCGACCCGGAGCGAGAGGTGGTCGAGACCGGGTCGGAACTCGCTGAAGCCAGAGCCCTCGTGGGCCTTGTGCTCCTGCAGGAGCAGGACGAGACCGCTCTCGCCCAGGCCCAGCACCACCGTGCGACCGTCGTCGTGGTACTGATCGCCGATCACCTCGAACCCCATGACGTCGCGATACCACGGCACCGACACGGCGAGGTCGGACACGGTGAGCGACAGGTGGTGCAGGCCCGTCGCGCCGGGCACCGGCCCCACCGGACCTTCGCCCCCCGACCCGTCGCCGGGATCGCTCACCGCGGTCGGTCCCCGGCGAGCACCACACAGCGACCGCGCCCGGCAGCCTTCGCTCGGTACATGGCGGCGTCGGCCCGTGCCATGAGGGCGTCGATGTCGGCACACGCCTCGTCGACGGCGACCAGTCCGATGGAGACTCCGATGACGGCCTCGTGGCCGTCGACCAAGACCGGCTGGCCGAGCACCTCGATCAGGCGCTCGGCGACCGAACGCACCAGGTCGAGGTCGGCAATGCCCTCGACCAGCACGGCGAACTCGTCACCACCGATCCGCGCCGCCGTATCGGTGTCGCGCACCACGGCGTCGATGCGCTCGGCGACCTCGACCAACACCGCGTCGCCCACGTGGTGCCCGAGCTCGTCGTTGACCGGCTTGAACCGATCGAGATCGAGGTAGAGCAGCGACACCGGGTGCCCGTAGCGCTGGAACCGCGCCAGGGCCTGGTCGAGCCGGTCGTAGAGCAGGACCCGGTTGGGCAGTCCGGTGAGATAGTCGTGTGTCGCCAGCTGGCGCAGCCGGCGCTCGGCCAGCTTGATGTCGGTGATGTCGCGTGCCACCACCGACACCGATTCGATGAGGCCCAACGAGTCGGTCTCGGCGAGGAACAGCGCCGAGACCGGGATCTCCTGGCCGTCCGCGCCCCGGCACACCAGTTCGCCACGCCAGATCCCCTCGGTGGAGAGGCGCTCCTGCACGACGCCCTGATACCGCTCGTAGCTGTCGGGGTCGAGCACATCGATGAGATGGTCGACCGGTCCGGCGTCGTCGGGGCCGCGCACCCCGAGCGCCTGTCGCGCCGCGTCGTTGACGTAGGAGACCATCCCGTTGCGCTCGACGATCATCAAGAAGTCGGAGCCCGCGTCGAGCACGCGGGCCAAGCGGTCGGCCCGGGAGCTCGCCGCGACCTCGGCCGTGACATCGGCGACGGTGACGATCCACCCATCGTGCTCGCCGTAGTCGGAGATCACCGGGGCCACGCGCAGGTCGCCCCACGGAGCCTCGGCCGGCCCGCCCCGAGACGCGAACGCGTCGGGGTCGGCAGCCTGCACCCGCAGCCCGAACGGCTGGCCGCTCTCGAAGGCCTCGGCGCTGAGCCGGTAGAGCTCCTCGACGTCGCGCTCGCGCAACAACCGCTTCCACCCATCCCCGCGAAGCCGAGCGAAGGCATCGTCGAGCAGGTCGGACCACCGTCCGTTCGCATAGGAGATGTTGCCCTCGTGATCGGCGCGGGCCACTGCCACCGGCCCGTCCTCGGTGACCCGGTGGAAGAGCATGCGCATCTCGTCGAGCTCGCGACGCAGCGTCTCCTGTTCGGTCACGTCGAAGCTCGCACCCGCGTAGCCGACGAAGAGCTCCTCGTCGTCGTGCAAGGGCACGGCGCGGTGGTGCAGCCAGCGCCACTCGCCGTCGTGGCGCTCGGAGCGGGCCGTGAACTCGAACGGGCGCTGCTCGAGCACCCGGGCCCGAAGCCAGGTGACCACCCCCGACAGATCGTCAGGGTGCATGCGCTCGAACGGCGGCTCGGGAAGAGGACCAGAACCGTGGGGGCGCCCGATGAACTCGAACACGCGACGGTTCCCGAACTGCGGCACGCCGTCAACCCCGCTCAGCCACAGCATCACCGGCGTGGCGTCGGCCATTCGGGCCAGCTCGTCGACCCCGGGCGCGCCACTGCGATCGACCGGCGCAGGGGCCGATGCGAAGCTGAACACCTGCGAGATGAGGTGGTCGGGAGTGCCCCCAGCGCCATACACCGGCGTGATCTGGGCCCGCACCCAAAGCTCGTCACCGTCGAGGCCGACGGCGCACAGTTCGCACTCGACGTGGTTGCGACGCCCCGCCCACAGGGCCGCGAACTCCCCGTCGAGGGCGGCGACCCACGCGGGACTGAGGAACGACGAGAGCCGTCGTCCCACCAGGTCGTCGCGCGACCCCCCGAGCAGGTCGCACATGACCGGGTTGGCATGGGCGAGTTCCCCGTCGATGGTCCACACCGCCACCCCGATCGGGGCGGCGTCGAACACGGCCGCGACGCGCCCCACGGCCGACGACACGCCCTGTCGCGACCCGTGCTCGCTCATGTCGATCGACACCTGCCTTCCCGGACAAGCGGACCCGATGGGCCGGCATGGTCGCTTCCCTCTCGCGTCCGATCCGATCACCAGGGACGAGCCCGTCCCGCGAGGTTAGCCTCGGCCGCCATGGACGATCACCGGGCAATCGAACAACTGCTCTACCGATACGCCGAACGTATCGACGACGGCGACTTCGACGGCGTCGGCGCGCTGTTCGTCGACGGAGCCGTCGCGACCGACGACGGCACCCCGATCGCGGCCGGCCACGAAGCGGTGAGAGCGCTGTACGAGGCGACCACCCGCCGCTACGAGAACGGCACGCCCCAGACCCAGCACGTGACCACCAACGTGATCGTCGACGTGGCCGACAACGGCCGCACCGCCACCGCCCGCTCGTGCTTCACCGTGTTGCAGGGCATCGACGGCACCCTGCAACCCATCATCACCGGCCGTTACCAGGACTCGTTCACCAAGCACGACGGGGCGTGGCGCTTCACCGAGCGCCGCATGGAGCCTCGCCTGTTCGGCGACCTGAGTCGTCATCTGCTCATCGGGCCCGCCGACCTCGGCCTCGATTCCTGACCCCCGGAGGAACCGTGTCCAACCTGTTCAGCATCGAGGGCAAGACCGCGCTCGTGACCGGTGGTAGCCGGGGCATCGGGCTGATGATCGCCCGGGGCTTCGTCGAAGCGGGTGCCAAGGTTTACATCTCGTCACGCAAGGCCGAGGTGTGCGAGGAGGTCGCCGCCGAGTTGTCCGCCTCCGGCACCTGTCTGCCTCTGCCGGCGGACCTGTCCAGCGAGGGCGAGTGCCGACGCCTGGCCGACGAGATCGCGTCCCGCGAGGACCGCCTGCACATCCTGGTGAACAACGCCGGGGCCAACTGGGCGGCGCCCCTCGCAGACTTCGACGACGCGGCGTGGGACCGCGTGCTCGACCTGAACGTCAAGGGCGTGTTCCACCTGACCCGCTTCCTCGTGCCGCTGCTCGCCGCCGCGGCCGAGCCGGGCGACCCGGCCCGGGTGATCAACACCGGGTCGATCGACGGCTTGCACGTGCCGGAGTTCGAGACCTACTCGTACTCCACCAGCAAGGCGGCGGTGCACCACCTCACCCGGGTGCTGGCCAAGCGCCTGGCCCGCGAGGGCATCACGGTCAACGCGATCGCGCCGGGCCCGTTCGAGTCGAAGATGATGGCGGCAACGCTCGCGGCGTTCGGAGACGTGATCCGCGAGCAGTGCCCTCTCGGGCGAATAGGCGAGCCCGACGACATGGCCGGGACGGCCATCTTCCTGGCGTCGCGCGCGGGCGCGTACGTGACCGGTGCGGTGCTACCGGTCGACGGCGGCATCGCCACGACCATCTGAGCCCGCCGGGGCCCGAGCCGTCACTCAGGTGAAGAGCAGGAGCCCGACCGCCCCCAGGAACAGCGCGACCACGATGACGACCGCGATGATCCAGTTGGCCGGGCCCTTCTTGGCCTTCGTGAGCCCGAAGTCGTCGACGTCGTGGCGCCCGTGCTCGAGCCGGTAGGCGTCGTCCTTCGGGGTACCGACCTTGGGAAGCGGCCGGGAAGGCTTGCGCTTCTTCTGGGTCTTCTTGCGGTTCGCCACGGCGGGCACTCTAGCCAGGCCGACGACACCGGGTGACACGATCGCCCACCACCGCCGATAGCCTGCCCGCACCGACGACGGGGGGACACGTGGCCGAGCTCGTGGCGACCATCATCGAGGACGGGCCGATCGACGTCTCGGCCGTCGCGGACCAGGGTCGGCTGCTGCTCGACGCGACCGCACTCGAGGACGCGACCGGGTGGGCGCTCAAGCCCGAGGGGCTGTGCCGCGGCGAGGTGTGCGTGCCCACCCGGATGTGGCCCGAGCTGTTCGCCGACGCGCCCGAGACCGGCCTCGTCGACCTCGCCGTCGTCGCCCGCCTCATCGGCCGGCTGGCAGCCGTCGACGCCGACGAGGGCGTGGCCGTGCTCGGCGCCCCGGCCGACGAGCGCGGCGCCGAGCTCGGCTCGCTTCAGGCCTACGACTTCACCGCCACCACCGTCGACGGTGAGCAGGTCGCGCTGGCCGATTTCCGCGGCCGCAAGAAGCTGCTGGTGGCCTTCGCCTCCTGGTGAGGATGCCGCTACGACCTGCCGGTCTGGCAGGCCATGCACATCGAGCTCGAGCCCCAGGGCCTGAGCATCATCGCGGTCGCGATCGACGAAGACCCCGCGGCGGTTCGTCCGTGGGTCGACGAGGCCGGAGCGACCTTCCCGGTGATAGTCGATCGCGACTACGTCATCGCGGAGCACTTCAACATCAACAACGTGCCCACCGTCGTATGGATCGACGAGGACGACCACATCGTGCGACCCAACGATGTGGCGTTCGCCTCCGACTTGTTCAAGGACTTCCACGGCATCGACTCCTCGCCACACCACGACGCGCTCCGTCGCTGGGTGACCGACGGCGAGCTCGAGCTCGACGCAGACGCCGTACGCCGCCACCAGGTGCTGCCCTCCGACGACCAGCAGCGGGCCCGCCTCGAGTTCCGGCTCGGCGTAGAGCTCCACCGACGCGGGCACACCGAGGCGGCCGGCCGCCACTTCGACCGTGCCGGTGAGCTGGCTCCGCTCGACTTCACCATTCGACGCGGTTCTCTTCCCCTCCGGGGCATCGACCCGTTCGTCAGCGACGAGTTCTTCTCCCTGTACGGCGAATGGGAGCAGGCGGGCGGCGTGTACTACGGACTCAGCGAGACCACGGCACGGGCCACCCCGGAGACGACCGACCACGGGGAGCCCGAGCCCGACTGACAGCCGCGGCGTCGCCGGCGCCCCGCCACGCCGGGCGGCCCCGGAATGGCGAATGGCCGGCCATCACGAGGTGCGCCGCGCCTGATGCCCGGCGAGACCCAGGACCTCGTCGAACCCGGCCACGAGGCAGCGCAGGAGCACGTCGTCGTCGGGCACCGCGGCCGTGTCGACGACGACCCCGATGCAGGCGTGCCCGACGTGTGACAGCAGGGCCACGCTCACCGCCGCTCCGCTCGGTGGCGCGAAGGCGTACTGGCGCTCGAGTTCGGCACCGGCCAGGTAGGTCGGGTACGGAACCCCGGGCACGTTGGTGCAGACCAGGTCGATGTTCTTGAGCATGCCCCCGAACACGCCCGTGGTCACCGACACCGGCAGGCGGTCGAGCACCGAGGCGATGGCATCGGTGTAGGCGAGAGCCGGTTCCTCCTGCCACTGGTGGGCCAGCACCCCGAGGCGGCGCATGCGCTCGGCCGGGTCGACCACGTCGGCGGGCACCGCGAACCGGGCGGGGGCGAAGCGGTTGCCGCCCATCGTGTCCCCGGCGCGTCGGACGTTGATCGGCATCGTGATGCGGAGCTGTTCGAGCGCCGCCCCGTGGGCGTCGTGATAGCGGGTCACCCCGCCGACGACCGCAGCCAGGAAGGCGTCGTTGAGGGTCCCCCCGGCGACGTGGGCCGCGTCCTTCAGGTCCTTCAGGCCGACCTCGAGGGTGTCGAAGCGCCGAGCCAGGCCCCGGCCCCGCATCGTCGGCGACGCCGGCTCGGACACCGGCGTCATCAGCCGGGCGATCGATCCGCCGACCTCGCGCACCCGCCCGAGCCCGTCGAAGGGTCGGCGACCCAGCGCGGTGGCGGTGCGCAGCATCGCCCCGGGGAACCCGAACGCCCGCCGGGCGAGCTCGCCGCCGGTCTCCATGGCCGCCTGGGTGAACACCGCCGACGCCGACGACGGGTCGGCAGGCGGCGGCGAGGGCAGCGGCCCATCGTCATCGACCTCGCGCGACTCGTCGAGCATCATCAAGGCCAGCTCGATCCCGCCCACGCCGTCGGTCAGCGAGTGGTGCAGCTTCTGCACCAGTGCGGCCCGACCATCGGTCAGACCCTCGACCAGCGTGAACTCCCACAACGGCCGCGCCCGGTCGAACGCCTCCATCGAGAGCGGTTGGGCCAGGTCGAGCACCGCCCGCAGGTCGGCGGGCTCGGGGGCGCGCACCCGCCGGACGTGGTAGCTCAGGTCGAAGCTCGGGTCGACCACCCAACGCGGTGGACCCACCCGCAACGGCGGCACGATCACCCGCTGGCGCAGACGCGGGATCAGGCGGCTGGCCCGATCGAGTCGGGCGACGAAGCGGTCCCAGTCGGGCGATCGGTCCATCATCGCGACGGCGGTGATGGTGGAGCGCAGCACCGGGTCCTTCTCGATGTCCCACAACACGGCGTCCGAGGCGGTCATGTGGTGCTCGAAGCGGTCACCTCGTCCGTCCATCGCTCTCCCCCGAATCCTCCCGGCGCGTTGCGGCGCCGACCCGCGCAGCGTGCTCGGCCACAGGCGCAACGGCAAGGGCCGAAGGTCCGAACGTGGCGCCGTGCCCCCACGGCGCGACGCTAGGGTGCCCCGACACGAGAACACGTTCTCGTTCTCACCGCGACGACGAGGGGGCGCCGAGATGGCGACGATGGAAGGCAAGACGATCCTGATCACCGGCCCGACCGGGCAGGTGGCCGAGCCGGTGGCCACCTCTCTCGCCGCGACGAACGAGGTCGTCGGCCTGGCCCGCTTCGGCGACGCCGCGGCGCGGGCGCGACTCGAGGCGGCCGGCGTGCGCTGCGTAGCCGCCAACCTGGCCGACGGCGACTTCTCGGGCGTGCCGGCGGACGTCGACGTGGTACTCAACTTCGCCGTGGTGAAGTCGAACCGCTGGGAGGTCGATCTGCGCGGCAACGCCGAGGCCGTCGGGCTGCTCATGGCGCACTGCGCCGATGCCGACGCGTTCCTGCACTGCTCGTCGACCGGGGTCTACCAGCCCGCCGGCTCGCACGAGTTGGCCGAGACCGACCCCCTCGGCGACAACCACCGGGCGATCATGGACACCTACAGCATCTCGAAGATCGCCGCCGAGGCCGTGGTGCGCACCGAGGCCCGCCAGCTCGGCCTGCCCACCACCATCGCCCGACTCAACGTGCCCTACGGCGACAAGGGCGGTTGGCCCGGCTTCCACTTCGAGATGATCCTCGCCGGCGCCGCGGTCCCGGTGCACCCCGACCGCCCCAACCTGTTCAACCCGATCCACGACGACGACATCATCGCCATGGTGCCGGGCCTGGTCGACGCAGCATCTGTGCCCGCGACCATCGTCAACTGGGGCGGTGACGAGCAGGTGGCGCTCGAGGAGTGGTGCGAGTACCTCGCCGCGCTCGCCGGCACCGAGGCGCACTTCGACGAGACCCTCGGCACGATCGGCGGCGTCACGGTCGACAACGCCAGGCGCCTCGAGCTCCTCGGCCCGACCACCGTCGGGTGGCGTGACGGCTTCCGACGCATGGCCGCCGCCCTACACCCCGAGCTCACCCTGGCCGAGGTCTGACAGTGAGAATGGGGTGGGGCCAGCGCACCGCCGGTCTGACCCCAGGTCTGACTGACTTCGTGTCCTGAAAGGGATTTGTCGGCCGGTAGGGC
>Ga0209048_10002586_pt1 | contig 17924 bp, 17 predicted proteins | sample FrelakmetCRP12CR_FD_187146 | JGI IMG/M metagenome (GOLD analysis project Ga0209048, IMG submission 187146) | Freshwater lake sediment microbial communities from the University of Notre Dame, USA, for methane emissions studies - CRP12 CR (SPAdes)... | ecosystem: Environmental > Aquatic >... | reverse complement strand
AAGACATAGGGGGTGCGGGACGCTCGTGCCTGTCATTAAGCGCGACTGTAGCGCTCAGGTAGTCTCTGCACCTTCCGGCGGTGTACCGCCGGCTTGGCTGAGGATTGCCACCGGCCAATGCCGACCAGCGCACCGCCGTGGGGTATCTTAGCGCGCTCATGCGCCCGTTCAGTCTACCCGCACTTGCGATCGCAGAGGCGCTGCCGCCGCTGATGGACGCGCTGGCAAGGCGCAGTTGCGTGCTGCTCGAGGCTCCGCCAGGCGCCGGTAAAAGCACCGTTGTACCGCTTGCCTTGCTGGACAGCGCATGGCTCGGTGGCCGAAAGATATTGATGCTGGAGCCGCGCCGCATCGCGGCCCGCGCGGTGGCGCAGCGCATGGCGCAGCTGCTCGGCGAACCGGTCGGACAGACCGTCGGCTACCGCACCCGGCTCGATACCCGGGTGAGCCGCGAGACGCGCATCGAGGTGCTCACCGAGGGCATCCTCACCCGCATACTGCAATCCGACTCGGAATTGCGCGATGTCGGCTGCGTGATCTTCGACGAATTTCACGAGCGCAGCCTGAATGCCGATCTCGGCCTCGCGCTTGCGCTCGAGAGCCAGGAAAATCTGCGCCAGGACCTCCGCCTTCTGGTGATGTCCGCGACGCTCGACCTTAAGCCGCTTGCGCGGCTGCTGGGCGACGCCCCTGTCGTCAGCGCCGCCGCACGCAGCTATGAAGTCGCAACGCATCATGTGGCGCGCCGCGCCGACCTCACGCTCGAACAGCAGACGGTGCAGGTGCTGCGCAGCGCTTTGCAGCGGCACGCGGGCGACATTCTTTGCTTCCTTCCGGGCGCCGCCGAAATCGGCCGCGTGCAGCGGGCGCTCGAGGATTCGCCGGTCGATTCGGGGGTGCGCGTACTGCCGCTGTACGGCGAACTCGCCGCCGCCGCGCAAGACGCCGCACTCGGCCCGCTGCCCGCGGGGCAGCGCAAGATCGTGTTGGCCACCACCATCGCCGAGACCAGTCTGACGATCGAGGGCATTCGAGTGGTGGTCGATTCGGGGATGCGCCGCTACGCGCAATTCGATCCGGCGACAGGCATGAGCCGGCTGGTGACGGGGAAAATCTCCCAGGCCGCGGCCGATCAGCGCCGCGGCCGTGCCGGGCGCTTGAGCGCGGGCATCTGTTACCGGCTGTGGTCGGAGGGCACCCATGCCTCGCTCGCCGCTCAAACCCCTCCCGAAATCCTGCATGCCGATCTCGTGCCCCTGGCGCTCGAACTCAGCTGCTGGGGCGCCCAGGATGCCGCACGACTGCGCTGGCTCGATCCTCCGCCCGCGGCCCCGCTCGACCAGGCGCGAGACCTGCTGCGCCGGCTCGAGGCCATCGACGGCGCCGCGCGGATCACGGCGCATGGCCGCGCCTTGGCGCGGGCCGGCATGCATCCGCGGTTGGCGCACATGCTGGTCAAGAGTCGCGATTGGGGCGCGCTGCGCCTGGCCTGCGACCTTGCCGCCGTCTTGAGTGAACGTGACATGCTGCGGAGCGCGCCGGGCATGCGTGATGCCGATCTGCGCCTGCGTGTCGGCGCGTTGCGGGGCGATGCCGCGGCATTGCTCGCGGGCTTCAGCGTCGATTCGCGCGCGCTCAAACAGGCGGCACGCAGCTCGGCCGGGTGGCAGCGCGCATTCGGCGCCGGCGCTGACCAAGCGGCGGATCCGGACCGGTGGACCGGAGTGCTGCTCGCGCTGGCATACCCCGACCGGGTCGGCCGCGCGCGCGGCGGCGACGGCAGATACCTGCTGGCGAACGGCCGCGGTGCACGCTTTGCCGAACCCCAGACGCTCGCAAAATCCGAATTCATCGTGGCCGCGGAGCTCGACGGGACGGAGCGCGACGCGCGCATATTTTTGGCGGCGCCCATCGAGCTCGACGATCTGGAGCGGCACTTCGCGGCGCACATCGAGGAGCGCGCGCAAGTGGTCTGGGATGACCGCGAGCAGGCGGTTCGAGCTCGCAGCGAGCGGCGCCTCGGTGCGCTCGTGCTCGAATCCAGGGAAATTCGCCACCCCGATCGGGGACAGGTGCTGCAGGCGGCGCTCGGCGGATTGCGCCAGATCGGCGTGGCTGCGTTGCCGTGGTCCGAAACGCTGCGGCAATGGCAGGCTCGCGTGCAGTTGATGCGCAAGCACGGCGTGCCCGCGCCGGAACCCTGGCCCGATCTCCGCGATGAGGCGCTCACGGCGACATTGGATGATTGGGCGCCGCCATGGATCGACGGCATGGTGCGGCGCGAACATTTCGCGCGGTTGGATCTCGGCAACGCGCTGCGCTCGCGCCTGTCCTATGCGCAGAGCGCGCTCCTGGAGCGCGAGGCGCCGACGCATTGGGTTGTGCCGAGCGGATCCCGCATTCCGGTCGATTATCTCGACGGCGAGGAGCCGGCGCTGTCGGTGCGTCTGCAGGAGATGTTTGGGCTCCGGGCGACGCCATGCGTGGCGAGCGGCCGACTGCCCCTGCTGTTGAAACTGCTGTCGCCCGCCGGTCGCCCGGTGCAGATCACGCGCGATCTTGCCAGCTTTTGGAACCGCGGCTACCACGAGGTCAAGAAGGACCTCAAGGGCCGCTACCCCAAACACCACTGGCCGGAGGACCCGTTGACCGCGGAGCCGACGCGCCGCGCACGGCGGCCGTCGTGACGCACGCGGCGGCGGCCGTGTCGGGATGGGCGCGGCGGCGGATCGCGGATCCGCTGCTGCGGCAAATGCAGCTGGGATTGTCCGCGGAGCGCCTGGCGCTCGCGGTCGCCATCGGCGTGGTCGTCGGCAATATTCCTATTTTCGGCGCTTCCACGTTTCTATGCGCGGCCATTGCGCTGGTCTTCAGGTTGAATCAACCGGCGATACAAATCGCACAGGCCGCGATGGCGCCGACGCAACTGCTGCTGATCATTCCGTTCGTGCGATTGGGTGAATGGCTGCTGCGTGCGCCGCACCGGGCGATCTCGATCAAGGCCGCGTTCGCGTTTGCGGCGCACGACACGGAGCAGGCCGCCGTGGTTCTGCGCGATGCACTGGTTCACGCCGGCGTGGCTTGGGCGCTGGTCGCGCCCATCGCCGCTTACATCATTTATAGATTATTGACGCCAATATTCCGGCGCGCCGCGGCCGAGATGTTCGCCAGGAGTCAGGCCGAACAGCCCTGATCGCACCGGTCCCGCTCGATTTGCAACGTGGCGTGATCGATGTGGAAACGCCGTTTGAGATTCGGGGACAGCAAACCCAATAGTGCGTCTTCGGCTTCGCGATCGGGTACCACCAGATGCGCGGTCAGGGCGACGCTGGTGGTGCTGAGCGCCCAAATGTGCAGATCGTGCACGTCCGTGACGCCGCGTTGACCGGCGAGGTACGAAAGCACGGCGCTGGTATTGACCCCGGCGGGCACCCCATCCAGGGATAAATGCACCGAATCCCGGAGCAGACCCCAGGTGCTCGCCAGAATGACCGCGACGATCAGCAGACTCACGGCCGGATCCAGCCAGGTGAAGCCGGTGAACCAGATCAGCACGCCCGAAACCAGCACGCCGGCCGAAACGGCGGCGTCGCCGAGCATGTGAGTGAAGGCGCTGCGCCTGTTCAAGTCGCCTTGGCTCCCGCCATGCAGCAGCCACGCACTGACGCCGTTCAGCACGATGCCGGCGGCCGCGACGCCGGCTACGGTCGCGCCCGCTACCGCCGGCGGCGCAGTAATGCGGCCGAGCGCCTCCCATGCGATGGCGCCGCAGGCCAACAGCAGCAGCACCGCGTTGGCGAGGGCGGCCAGCACCGACGAGCGCCCCAGCCCATAGGTGAAATTCCCGCCCGGCGGCCGGCGCGCCAGGAACATCGCGATCCAGGCGCAAATCAATCCGAGCGCGTCGCCCAAATTGTGGCCGGCATCGGCGATCAGGGCGACCGAATTCGACAGAAATCCAAAGCTGCCTTCGATGGCCACGAACAGCAGATTGAGCGCCACCGCGGCGCCCATGCGGAAGTTGACGCCCTGAACCGCGGCGTGCGCGTGGTCATGGGAATGGCGATGTGCGTGCGCATGACCGCCCGCATGCCCATGCTCGTCGTGGCCGTGATCATGCTGGTCGTGGCCGGGTTGCCGCGGCGCTCGGGTTCGTTGCTCCATTCGCCTATTATCCCTTATTTGGCCGGCGCTAGAGTCCGAGGGCGCTCAGCGTCGCATGATCGTCCGGCCGGCGTCCCAATGGCCACAGGTACTTTCGCTCGGTTTCAGTGATCGGCAGGTCATTGATGCTGGCAATTCGCAGACGCATCAGGCCTTGTTCGTCAAATTCCCAATTCTCGTTGCCGTAACTGCGAAACCACCGGCCTGCCGCGTCATGCCACTCATAGGCGAACCTCACCGCGATCCGGTTCCCGGTGTACGCCCACAGCTCCTTGATCAGGCGATAGTCGAGCTCGCGCGACCATTTGCGCACCAGGAACGCCTGAGCGGCGTCGCGGCCCTGCAGGAACTCGGCACGATTGCGCCAGCGGCTGTCGGTCGTATAGGCGAGCGCCACGCGAGCGGGATCGCGCGTATTCCAAGCATCTTCGGCCATACGCACCTTTTGCGCGGCGGTATCCGCATTGAACGGCGGCAGCGGAGGTCTACTCATGAAACGGCTCGCAGGTTGGCAGGGTGTTTATAATACGACGGTTTACAATCGGGCTGGGAGTCGGAAATGCGCAGATTGGTGCCGGCGGCAAATGCATGGGGCGACATCGTCGGCTATTCGCGAGCGGTGCGCGCGGGCAATCTGATTTGCGTCGCCGGTACGACCGCCTCGGGACCGGACGGCAAGGCGCTGCATCCGGGCCAACCGGGACCGCAAACCCGCGTAATCCTCGATCGCATTGAAGCCGCCCTGACAAAGCTCGGCGGCTCCCTCGATCAAGTGGTCGAGACCCGCATCTATGTGTGCGATATCGGGCAATGGGAAGCCGTGGGCAGAGTTCATGGCGAAGTCTTCGGAGCGATTCGTCCCGCAACGACCATGGTCGAAGTCAGCCGTCTGATCTCCTCCGACTTGGTTGTGGAGATCTCGGCCACCGCGGTCCTCGACCCAGATACCGCATCTTAGCTGGGCGCGAGCGGCACCGAACGCGGCCACCTCGCCGCCTTGGCGGCGGTGGTCATTTGGGCCCTGGTGCCGGTCGGTACGCGCTAAGATCCACACAATGAAGGCGGTATTGTTGAAAGGCCACGGCGGTTACGATCAGCTCGAGTACCGCGACGCCGTTCCCATACCGGTGCCGAGGGCGGGCGAGGTCTTGATCCGCGTGCTGGCCGCCGGAGTCAACAACACCGACATCAACACCCGCACCGCATGGTATTCGCGCTCGGTGACCGAAGGCACGGCCGCCGGCGGCGCCGCGGGCTTTTCCGCCGCCAGAACCGATGATTCCGGTTGGACCGGCGCCCTGCCGGTTTTCCCGAGAATACAGGGGGCCGACGCCTGCGGCAGAATCGTGTCGGTCGGCCAAGGGGTCGATGCGGCGCGCATCGGAGAAAGAGTGCTGATCGAACCGGTCTTCCGGTCGGCGCACGGAGGACTCGAACGAGTCATTTATTTCGGCTCCGAATGCGACGGCGCCTTCGCGCAGTATGCCCGTGCACCGGCGGTACATGCGCATGCGATGTCGAGCGCGCTATCGGACGTCGAGCTGGCCGCCTTTCCGTGCGCGTATTCCGCCGCGCTCAACATGCTCACGCGATTGAATGTCGCGGCCGGCGAAACCGTGCTCGTCACCGGCGCATCCGGCGGCGTGGGCTCCGCCGCCGTGCAGCTGGCGAAGCGACGAGGTGCCGTCGTGCTCGCGATCGCCGGCAACGCCAAAGCCACCGCGGTTGGTTCGTTGGGCGCCTCGCGGGTGTACCCTCGAGATGCCGACCTTACGGCGGCGCTCGGCCGCGAATCAGTCGATGCGGTGATCGATGTGGTGGGCGGGGACGGGTTTCCGGCGCTGCTCGAGGTCTTGAGGCGCGGCGGACGCTACGCCGTTGCCGGGGCCATTGCAGGACCGACGGTGCAGCTGGATTTGCGGACCCTGTATCTGAAGGACCTGCGGTTCTACGGCTGCACGGTGTTGGAGCCGGGCGTGTTCGCCGAGCTCGTGAGCCACATCGAGAGCGGCGAACTCAGGCCCATGGTCGCGAGCGTTCATCCGCTCAGCGCCATCGTGCAGGCCCAACAGGAGTTCCTCGAAAAGCGGCACACGGGAAAGATCGTACTGATCCCCTGAGGCCGGCCGCGCCGGGCGGCAGCGCCTTCAATGAGCGCTCAGGAAGCTCTCGGCCAGCTGCGCCGCGACGTCCGGCCTTTCGATGTGCAGCATGTGTCCCGCATCGGCTATGCGCATTATTTCGATTCCGGGCGTGACCGCGCGAAATCCCTGATCCGTGCCGTCGATGCCCAGCTGGCTCAGATACTCGGACTGCTCTCCGAGCATCATCAGCATCGGGGCCCGGATCCCGCGCCAGCAGGCTTCGGCTTCCTCGCGCCGGTACAGAACGGGATTGACCCACCGGTGGCGGGCGTCTCCCAGCAGGCGGATGCGTCCGTCGGCCTCGCGCCGTCCCCACGCCTGCGCAACGAACAGCGACTGCGCCGCGCTGAAGCGCGGGTAGCGGGACTGGATGATGGAGGCGAGTTGCTCGAACGATTCGTAGTCCTTGAGCGCCGGAGCGGTCTTGACCTGATCCAGCCATTTGCGCAGCTGCGCCGGGGCGCGGTCCGGCGTGGTTCGCGGCAGCCCGAAGCCTTCGATGTTGACCACGCAGCGCACGCGCTCCGGGCGCAGCCCCGCATACAGGCTGGCAACGTTGCCGCCCATGCTGTGACCGAGGAGGGGCGCCGGCGTGCGCGGACACAGCAGCTCCAACAGCGCATCGAGATCCGCGAGGTAATCGGGAAACCAGTAGCCATCCCGCGCCCAGTCGCTGCGCCCGAAGCCGCGCCAATCCAGCGCCACCAGGGACCAATCCGCGCGGAAGGCGTCCACCATGAACTGGAACGTGTCGCCGGTGTCGGCCCAACCGTGCAGCAGGAACACCGGCGCCGCGGATTCGGCGGGCTGCGGCCCCCACCGCGTCAGATGAAGATCGAGCCCCCGGACCCGCAGGGTTTCATGCCGCGGCGCGCGCAGCACGCGGTATGGAATCATGTTCGAGCTCCTCAGACTCTTCCGCCGGCGGTCCTCAAGCTAGCCGCTCAGAAAGATCTCATAGGCCGGGTTGTCGGTTTCTTCGGTGAATGGGTACTGCAATTCATTGAGATGCAGGAAGAAATCAGTCTGCGTTTCGGACGGCACCTGGATGCCTGCGAGCACGCGCCCGTAGTCCGAACCGTGATTGCGGTAGTGAAACAGGCTGATGTTCCACCCGGCTCCGATCGCCTGCAGGAACTTGAGCAGCGCGCCGGGCCGTTCCGGGAATTCGAAGCGGTACAGATGCTCGTCGGCGAGCCCGCGCGCATGGCCGCCCACCATGTATCGCACGTGCAGTTTGGCCATCTCGTTGTCGGTCATGTCGTGCACCGCGAACCCGGCGTCGCCGATTTCCTTGACGAGGCCGGCGCGCTCCGCGTTGCCCTGCGTCAGACCCAGACCGACGAATACCTGCGCGGCGCGGCCGTCCGCGAACCGATAATTGAATTCCGTGACGCTGCGTCTTCCCAGCAGCTCGCAAAACCGCAGGAATGAGCCGGCCACTTCGGGCATCTCAACCGCCAGCAGAGTTTCGCGCTGCGCGCCCAGGTCGGCCCGCTCGGCGACGTGGCGCAAGCGGTCGAAATTCATGTTCGCGCCGCAGTTGATCGCGATGAACGTGCGCTCGGTGCAGGTTTCGCGCGCCACGTATTTCTTGATGCCCGCCACGGCAAGCGCGCCGGCCGGCTCGACAATGGAGCGGTTGTCCTCGAAGATGTCCTGGATCGCGGCGCAGATCTCATCGGTCGTCACCAGCAATATTTCATCGACGTACCGCTTGGCGAGCCGGAAAGTTTCCTCGCCCACGCGGCGCACCGCGACGCCGTCGGCGAAGATGCCGACGCGCTCCAAGGTGACGCGCTTGCCGGCGCGCAGCGACTCGAACATTCCGGCCGCATCTTCGGGCTCGACTCCGATGATCTTGATTCGCGGATACAGCGATTTCGCGTATGCCGCAATGCCGGCGATCAGTCCTCCGCCGCCGACCGGCACGAAGATCGCGTCGATGTGGTCGCCGTGCAATTGCCGCAGGATTTCCATGGCAATCGTACCCTGCCCCGCGATCACGTCCGGATCGTCGAAAGGATGCACGAACACCAGTCCGCGCTCGCGCGCAATTTCCATGGCGCGCTCGTTGGCCTCGTCGTAATCGTCGCCGTGCAGGATGATTTCGCCGCCCAGATCGGCGACCGCCTGTACCTTGATTTCGGGCGTGGTCAGGGGCATGACGATGACCGCGGGAATGCCGCGTGTGCGCGCACCGAGCGCCACCCCCTGGGCGTGATTGCCGGCGGACGCGCAAATCACACCGCGCTGCGCGCTGATCGACGAAAGCTGCGCGATCTTGTTGTAGGCACCGCGTATTTTGAACGAAAACACCGGCTGCAGGTCTTCCCGTTTGAAGAACACGCGGTTGAGCAAGCGCCGCGACAGGCGCGGCGCCACCTCCAGCGAGGTCTCGACGGCGACGTCATACACTTTGGCTTTGAGGATTCTTTCTACGTAGTTTTCTTGCATGGGCTGGTTGCGTTGCGAGCGCCTACATTAGCTCAAGCGCCCGCCTTAGGGTACGTTTGCCTGAAACTGTGAGACGATCCACAGGCCCGACGAACCCCGGCGGCTCCGGCGGCGGTTTATTTGGGTAACATACGCACAATGCAAAAATTGCAATGCTGGCTCCTCGGTTTGCTGCTGGTTTCGCCGGCGGCATACCCGCTTGCGGGCAGCGTGGTTGCAAGCGACAACGTCAAAGCGCGCTTGGTCAGCGAGGTCGATGCGATCGCTCCCGGCCAGTCGATTTGGGTCGCGCTGGAATTGAATATACGCGACGGCTGGCATACCTATTGGCGCAATCCCGGGGACTCGGGGCAGGCGACGGCGCTGCATTGGACTCTGCCCGCCGGGGTAACCGCCGGAGACATCGTCTGGGCCGCGCCGCACCGCTTCGAACTCCCGCCGCTGGTCAACTACGGCTATGCCAAGCATGCGATGCACCTGGTTAAGATCACGGCGGCGCCCGACCTTCCGGCCGGGACGCCGCTCGAGCTTGCCGCCCAGGCGAGCTGGCTGGTGTGCGCCGACGTCTGCATCCCCGAGAGTGCGCATTTGCAATTGCGCCTGCCGGTCAATGCCGCGGGCGGCGCGGCCGATCCCGCCGTCGCCCCCTTGTTCGCGGCCGCGCGCGCCGAGTTGCCGAGCGCCGAGCCGGCGGCGACCGGCGCGAGAATCGACGGCAATCGCCTGGTGCTCACCCTCGGCAGGGAATGGGGCGCGACGCTGTCGCAAATCAGCGCATTGGCATTCTACCCCTACGACGACATCGGCATCGAGTACGCGGCGCCGCAAACTTTCAAGCGTACGGGGGACTCGGTCGAGCTGGCGCTGAAGATCGCGGACAAGGCGGCCCAATCGGCACAGATCCGCGGCGTATTGCTCGCGACCGTGCAGAACGGCGGCGGCACCGATACGGTTCCCATCGAGATTGCCGCGACGCTGCCCGCAACCGGCGGCGCTGCGCCTGGTGCCGCTTCGCCCGCGGCATCTCGAATGGCACCCGAGGCTCCGGGGCTGCCGGCTCTTGTGCTGTTGGCCGTTTTGGGTGGATTGATCCTCAATTTGATGCCGTGCGTGTTTCCGGTGCTCTCCATCAAGGCCATCGGTCTGGTCGAACAGGCGAAGAAACACCCCGCCGCGGTACGCGCCAAGGGATTTGTATTCGCGGCCGGGGTGCTCGTCTCGATGTTGACCCTCGCCGCCGTGCTGCTCGCTCTGCGCGCCGGCGGCGAACAGATCGGCTGGGGTTTCCAGCTGCAATCGCCGCTGTTCGTCACCCTGATGATCTATCTGCTGCTCGCGGTGGGGCTCAACCTGTCGGGTGTATTCGATGTGGGCGGTGGACTCGCGGGGTTGGGAGACGGCCTGACGCGAGGCGACAGCTACCGGGCATCGTTCTTCACCGGAGTACTGACCACGCTGGTGGCCACGCCCTGCACCGCGCCTTTCATGGCCGCCGCCGTCGGCGCCGCACTCACCCAATCGCCGGCCCTTGCGCTGTTGATATTCGCCGCCTTGGGCGCGGGTCTTTCGCTGCCCTATTTGTTGTTGTCGCTCGCGCCGTGGATGCGCCGCGCCCTGCCGAAGCCCGGTGCCTGGATGGACACGCTCAAGCAGCTGTTTGCCTTCCCCATGTACGGCTCGGCGGCGTGGCTCCTGTGGGTGCTTGCACAGCAAACCTCGTCGATCGGCCTGGGAGCCGCCCTGACCGGCGCGATTCTCGTGGCGCTGGCGGCGTGGTCGTACCAGAAGTCCAAGATGAGCTCGAGCGGCAGACGACTGGCGGCGCTGATCACCGCCGTGGCGGCGGTCCTCTTGGCCGTTGCTCTGCCGGTGCGTTTTTCGGGCGTGGCGGCGGCGCCCATCGCCGGCTCGCCTGCGGGCGCTGCCGCGGCCGACGCGTGGCAGCCCTACGATGCGGCTCGGGTCGCCGAGCTGACCGCCCAAGGCCGGCCGCTGCTGCTGAATTTCACGGCGAGCTGGTGCCTGACCTGCCTGGTCAATGAGCGCAATGCGTTCGCCGATGCTGCCGTGATGCGGATGTTTCGCGGCAAGGGCGTCACGCTGATGAAGGGCGATTGGACCAACCGCGACCCCGCCATCACTGAGGCGCTGGCGGGCTTCGGGCGCGCCGGCGTGCCGCTTTACGTGGCGTACAATTCGCGGCCCGGTTCGACCGGACCGGTCGTACTTCCGCAATTGCTCACGCCCGGCATGGTGGAAAGCGTGTTCGTCAACCTGCCCGATCGAGATTCAAACTAGCGCCTGATTGGTGCATGCTCGAAGCCATGACCTCCGATAATGCCGGCAACGTTTCGGTCATTGATTTTCGCCGCCAAGGCATGGTGCTGCAGTGGCATGTCTTGGGCGGCACATGGAGCGCCCTTGAGATGCCGCCGCCGCTGGCACATGGCGTTGCGCTGATTCGCGCGGCGCAGCCCAATATTTGCGTATACGCCCAAAGCGGCCGGCTGCGCCTGCAGATCGGTCCGGATCAATACACCCTGTCGGAAAACACACCGCGCATCAAGTGCACCCGCGGCTTGGCGTCATTTGGTTTGCGCCGCCGCTTCACCGTCGAATCGAGCACCGGCGGCGTTCTGTTCAACCACGCGTACTGGACTCCTCAGGCGGAAGATTTTTTCACTTGGCTCGCGGCCAAGGCCCAAGATCCTGATTGGCGCGCAGCGGCCGGGCGGCAATGGACGGAGGGCGTCCCGGCGGCCCGGCTGCGCTCGAACTGAACCGCAGGCGATCAGCGCGGCAACAAGCCGGCCGCTTCCGCATCGGTCAGGTAGCGCCACTCGCCCGGCGCCAAATCGCCCAGATGGATGTTGCGGATGCGCACGCGTTGCAGGCTCCGTACCCGGTAGCCGAGCGCCGAACTCATGCGGCGGATCTGGCGATTGAGTCCTTGGGTGAGAATCATGCGAATGGTTTCCCCGTCGATGCGGCTCACCTTGCACGGCTTGGTGACGGCACCCGCTATCTTCACGCCGCTCGCCAGCATGGAAAGCGCCAGGTCCGTGATCGGGCGATTGACGGAGACGATGTACTCCTTCTCGTGATTATTTTCCGAGCGCAGCAGTTCATTGACGATATCGCCGTTGTTGGTCAGCAGAATCAGACCTTCGGAATCCTTGTCCAATCGCCCGACGGGAAAAATCCTGTCGCTGTGGCCGACCAGATCGATGATGTTGTCCTTGATGTGCGACTCGGTCGTGCAGGTGATTCCCACCGGCTTGTTGAGCGCAATGTAGATTTGCTTCTGCTTGGCGCCGATGAGTTCGCCGTCCACGCGCACTTCGTCGGCCGCGCCAACCTGGAGCCCTAGCACAGCGCGGATGCCGTTGCAGGTGACGCGTCCCGACTCTATCCACTTATCGGCTTCGCGCCGCGAGCAGCGGCCCGACTCGCTGATGAATTTGTTCAGCCTCACGCGTCTCTCCGGGTCTCACCCTCGCAGGAAGGCGCGGATTTGATTCGCCGCATCGGCACCCTCGAGTCCGTGCGCTGCATCGAGCGGGCAATCGAGGATCAGGGCCGGTTGCGCGGCCGCGGGCTTGCGCTCCGTGGGGGCAAGCCCCGCCAATATCAATCGACGAACCAGGTCGGGCCGAGCGGCCGCGAGTTCGAGGGCAACCGCCGCTCCAAATCCAATGCCCAAAACGTCGATCCGGCGCAGGCGCAGATCGCTTGCAAGGTCCGATACGGCGCGGGCGGCGTTGGCCGCGTCGAATCTCGGCGCCGGATCGGATTCGCCGAATCCAGGCAAATCGGGGGCATACACCGAGCGGTCGTGCGCCATCTCGGGCAAAAGCCGATCGAAGCTGCGGCTCGCACCTTCGTTGGCGTGCAGACAAAAGAGCGTTACCTGCTCATCGAATCCGCCGCTCGAGGGAAAAGCGGTGCGCACGTGCAGCTGCCCGAATTGGCAGTCAAAGTACGTGCGGCGAGTGCGTATGGTCATCGGGGCCGCGGATGACTGGGATTGCTTAGCCACAAGGTCTCCGGTTTGCGGGATCGCGGCCGCCAAGGATACTCGAACTTCTGCGGCAGCTCCGCGGCGGGATCCGCGCCGGCCGCTCTTGTGGCTTTTATGAAACATTAATTTTTACAATCGCGCACGATAAGACTGGCTTAGAAGATGACACATCGGCTACAGTGTTGCAGGAACGCAATAAGATTTTTGGGGAAGCTAAAGAGACCGATCATCGCAAGAGTGCGACCATAAAGCGCCGCGAAAGGCATGGGGACTTGAAAACCGGGCGAAGCCCGGTTTTTTTATGGCTGCGAATCGGGCGACACGCGATCCCAGACCCGGGAAGCGGTGAAACCACTGGAACGCCCGCCTTTGAAGCTCACCACTTCGATCAGCCTCTGGCCGTTGTCCGCCAGGCTGAAGCGCTGTTCGAACGGCGGGTGCTCGTCCTCGGGATCGCTCGACTGCACCACCAGCGTCTTATCGTCCCAGCCGCACACGGGCGGCGGCACGCTGCCGCGGCCGTGCGCGGCATCATGGGCTTGCGGCGGAACCGCCGCACCCGGCCGGCAGACGCTATTCCTGCCGCTCGAAGTGAACGTCACGACACCCCCGCTTTGATTGATCGCCACACTCTTGCCCGGCCAGCGCAATCCTTCATCCAAGGCCACGACGGAGGGCATTGCCGGGCCACTGGGACCGCGGACAGGACCGCTGCCTCGGCCATTGCCGCCGCGCCCGGAGGAGCCCGTCGAGCCGCCGGCGCCGGCGCTGGCCGTTGCCCTGGCGAGCTGGGACTGCAAGAGCCGCTGCGGATCGTCGCTGTCCGCCTCGTTGAGCTTCCAGACGCCGCTGAAGTCCACTCCCGCGGGGGGCGACAAGGCAAGTTTCCCGTCCACGCAACCGGCCAAAGCGATAAACGCAAGAATCACTACAATGCGCATCGTGCACCTTGAATTCGAGTCCGACCCGGCGAAGCTTATAATGGACTCGGATGCGAGCGGGGAATTGCTCGAGCGGGCGTACCGTCAGGCCGACGAGCGTCTTTGGCGAGGCGCGGCACCCAGCGTGTTGGGCCCGCAGACCCAGATCCTGCCCTCCTGAGGCTGGAAGCAGACCCGCAGCGATTCGGTTCTGCGCGTCGTCTGCGTCCCGCATGCAATTTTGGCATCCGCCAGATCCGCTTGAATCAAATCGACCAGCGAGGCGCTAGGTTCGCCGATTTCGGTCGGCGGAAGCGCGTGGGCGAGTATGCGCGCCTGGATTTCGTCGCGCTTCGATGAATTGCCGAGGACCGCGCGCTTGAAGCGATCCAGCTCCGCCAGGATCGCACTCAAGGTGTTGTCGGTGACATCGCTGGGACGTCCGGTGCCGCCCATGAATTTCAAGTGCAGCAGCCCGCCGACGCCCCGCGCCTCGTCATGGAGGCACAATGCCATGGCTCCATGCAGGTCCGCGACCATCAGCACAGCTTCGGCCGAGACCTGATAAGCGTCCGGCGCAACCAATACTTCCGCGAGATCTTTTGTCACCCGGTTGAGGCCCTCGATTTGACTTTACGGATGCTGCACGCAACCGCGAGTTACCTCTGCCGAGCAAATCACGTTTTGCCAACCGGGATGGGGCGGTAATCGCGACCTGGGTCGCGACCCGGATCGCGGCCGGGCCGTGCGCCGCGGTCCGGCCGCGGGTTGCGGGTCGTTATGTTGCAGGCCGTTATGAGGTCATACACGGGGGTTATTAGCTCGCCGCTGGCGCGGCAGCTAAAGTACGCGGCCATGTATCGCTACGACGTCATCGACAAGGCCCTGGTCAACGAACGCGTCGCGCAGTTTCGCGACCAAACGCGGCGTTTTCTCGCCGGCACACTCGGCGAGGACGAGTTTCGCCATCTCCGGCTGCGAAACGGACTGTATATTCAACGGCATGCGCCGATGCTGCGGGTCGCGATTCCCTACGGCCTGCTGTCCTCGAGGCAATTGCGCACCCTGGCGGACATCGCGCGACGTTACGATCGCGGTTACGGACATTTCACGACACGGCAAAACATCCAGTACAACTGGCCGGCGCTCGAGACGGTGCCGGACATCCTGGCGGAACTCGCCGCCGTGGAGATGCACGCGATACAAACCAGCGGCAACTGCATTCGCAACACGACCTCGGATCACCTGGCCGGCGTGACGCCGGACGAACTCGAGGATCCGCGGCCTTATTGCGAAATCATCCGCCAGTGGTCGAGCTTTCACCCGGAATTTACTTACTTGCCCCGCAAATTCAAGATTGCGGTAACCGGCTCGCCTAAAGATCGCGCCGCTTCCCTGATCCACGACGTGGGCGTGCATTTGGTGCGCGGCCCCGGCGGGGAGCCCGGCTTTGAAATTCTCGCCGGGGGCGGCCTGGGCCGCACTCCGGTCATCGGCCACGTGGTGCGCGATTTCCTGCCGCGCGAACACCTGCTGTCCTATTTGGAGGCCGTGCTGCGCATCTACAATCGCGAGGGCCGGCGCGACAATTTGACCAAGGCGCGGATCAAGATCTTGCTGAAGTCCGTAGGGCTAGAGGAATTCAAAAAGCGAGTTGAGGCCGAGTGGGAACTGATCAAGGATGCGGGGCTGCGCATCACCGAGGCGCAGGTCGCGCACATGCAGAGCTTCTTCAATCCCCCCGCATATCGCAGCCTGCAGGACTCGGATCCGGCGGCCGGAAGGGACACGGCGTTCCGCGCCTGGTATCGCTACAACACCGCCGAGCACAAAGTGTCCGGGTACCGGGTGGTGTACGTGTCGCTGAAGAGCCCCGATGTCGCACCGGGCGACGCCACCGATGCGCAGATGGAGTTGATCGCCGATCTGGCCGATCGCTACAGCTTCGGCGAGGTGCGCGTCACGCATACGCAGAATCTGCTGTTTGCGGATGTCGAACAGGAACGTGCTTTCGAGCTGTGGCAGGCGCTCGAAGACGCCAAGCTCGCGACACCGAACATCGGCACGCTGACGGACATGATCTGCTGTCCGGGTCTCGATTTCTGCAGCCTGGCGAACGCCGGTTCCATCGACGTGGCCAAGCTCATCAACGAGCGTTTCGACGACTATGACTATGTCTATGACCTTGGGGAGCTCGACCTGAAGATGTCGGGCTGCATGAATGCCTGCGGACATCACCATGTGGGCAACATCGGCATTCTCGGCGTCGACAAGGGGGGCGCCGAGTGGTATCAGATCACCATCGGCGGGGCCGCCGGCGCGGACGCGTCGCTCGGCACCGTCATCGGCCCCTCCGTCGCAAAGGCGGACGTGCCGGAGACGCTCGCACGCCTTTTGGACGTATACGTCGAACGCCGTCTGCCCGAAGAGCGTTTTCTCGATACCGTGCGCCGCCTCGGTGTACAGCCATTCAAGGAGAGGGTGTATGCCGCGCCGGCTGCTGCGTGACGGCGAAATCGTGGTGGACGATTGGCGGACCCTGGACGAGGCCGAAGCCGATGGCCAGTCGCCGTTGATGCTGACCCTCGATCAATGGCTGACCGACCGGGAACGGTGGATTGCGCGCGGCGGGCGTCTCGGCGTGATATTGGCTCCGCAGCACAAGGTGGAGGTGCTGGCCGCCGACCTGGCGCGCTTCTCCCTGGTGGCCGCGGCATTTCCCGGCCCCAGCGAAGGCCGCGGATACACTCAAGCCCGTCTGCTGCGAGAGCGCTGGCTGTTCAGCGGCGAATTGCGCGCCACCGGCGCCATCAGCCGCGACCAGATATTCTTTCTCGCGCGCTGCGGCTTCAACAGCTTCGAGCTGCCGGACGCCGAGATCGAAAACGCGGCAGCCGCGTTTGCCACTTTCTCAGCCGCCTATCAGCCGTCGAACGACGCGGGCCTCGCCGCCCCTCTGCTGCACCGATAGGCCCGATGCCGCGCCCTAGGGGTTGTCGCGCAGCGGTATCTGCAGACCCTGCAAGACGCGGTTCACTTCCTCCTGCGTCTCCAGTTTTTCGGTATCGCGCACTAGTTTTCGCGGCAGGTGAGGCGCCAGCAATTCAATGAATTCATACATGTAGGCGCGCAGCAAGGCGCTGCGCCGAAAGCCGATCCAGGTCGTGTGCCCCTCGAACAGGTGCGCCGCATCGAGCACCGCCAGGTCGATGTCGGCGACCGGATCGATGGCCAATCTGGCCAATATGCCGACGCCCAACCCGATGCGTACATAGGTCTTGATGACGTCCGAATCGCGCGCGGTCAGGGCCACATCGAGCGACAGGCCCGCCGTTTCGAACAGCGCCGGCAGCGAGGAGCGGCCGGCGAAGCTGAACACGTAGGTGACGATGGGATACTCAGCCAATTTCTTGAGCGTCAGCTTGCCCGCGGATGCCAGCGGGTGGCTTTGCGGCACCACCACGGCGCGGTGCCAGCGATAAACCGGCAGACGCACCAAATGCGGAAATAGCTCCTCCGAGCCCGTCGCGATGGCGAAATCGACGCGGTCGCGGGCGACCATTTCGGCGATTTGCTCGGAGGTGCCCTGATGCAAATGCAGGCGCACCTTGGGGTATTTTTGTCGAAATACGCGGATCACCTGCGGCAGCACATAGCGCGCCTGGGTATGCGTGGTTGCGATCGACAGGGTCCCGCCGTCGGCCTTGCGCAAATCCGCCGAGGTGCGGCGGATGTTCTGCATTTCGCGCAAGATGCTGCTGGCGCGCGCGATGATTTCCTCGCCGCCGGCGGTGATGCGGGTCAGTGCGCGGCCCTCGCGTTCGAATAACTGAAAACCGAGCTCCTCTTCCAGCAATTTGAGCTGCCGGCTGACGCCGGGCTGCGAGGTGTGCAGCTGCCGTGCGGCTGCCGTTATATTCAGGCCATTCTCGTGCACGGCCACGAGGTAGCGCAGCTGCTGCAATTTCATGCCGTGGAGCCTGTCCGAGTATTCCCCGTGAGCCGCGTTGGCTTGGCGAGGGAGCGAATGCAAGGCGCGCGGCGCAGGACGTAGCTGGCGCTACGGCCAAGCCGCGCAACACCGCAGACGCCCCTCACCAAACCAACCCTTCGGGACCCGGCAGAATTCGCTTCATCCATCGTTGTCGCCTCCTCATTGGGTGTTACCCAACCACGTCGTCTCCGCCTCGGCTGAAGCGAATTCTGCCACGGTCGCGG